>Ga0116184_10002477_pt1 | contig 16139 bp, 12 predicted proteins | sample AD_JPNNA5_MetaG_FD_89886 | JGI IMG/M metagenome (GOLD analysis project Ga0116184, IMG submission 89886) | Active sludge microbial communities of municipal wastewater-treating anaerobic digesters from Japan - AD_JPNNA5_MetaG | ecosystem: Engineered > Bioreactor > Anaerobic > Digestate | place... | reverse complement strand
GACATCCCGATGATGATCGCGGCCACGAAGGCCAGCGCCACACCGACCGTCATCGCGAGCCGCCCACGACGCGTGAGCGACAGGCTCGAAGCGCCCATGTCCGCGGCCCCAATGGGAGCCGGGACGAGGTGGAGGTGGCGAGCGGACGACATACGGACGTCGCGGGCCGGACCGAGGGCGTGGGCACCCTTGCGGGCAGACGTGCCATCGACGACGACGTCATCCCAGGTCAGTGCGCTCATCGGAATCTCCTCCAACTCGAAACTGCGTTCGATAGAACTTCTGTACGATTTCTAGCACGGGCGTTCGAATCAATGCAAGACACGCTCGTACATTTGTTTGATTCGTGACCTTCAGGCCCGTACTCTGGTGGCCACAGGAAAACGATGACAGGGACCACCGACAAGGCCCCTGACCTGCGGAAACGAGGGACATGCGATGACGACACGGCCGCCGAGCGACCCCAATGTTCATGAACTCCCCGATCGCGACGGCGGCGATGGGGGTCTGACCAACCGCCAGCGCAAGGTCCTCGAGGTCATCCGCAACTCCGTCGACCGTCGCGGCTACCCGCCGAGCATCCGCGAGATCGGTGACGCCGTCGGCCTGACCTCCCCCAGTTCGGTCGCCCACCAGTTGGCGGCCCTGGAGCGCAAGGGCTATCTGCGGCGCGACCCGCACCGCCCGCGCGCCATCGAGGTCGTCTCCCCTGACAACCCGGGCGCGCCGGGCTACCGCGGCCCGAGCGTCAGCAGCGCCGACCCCGACGCCCAGCACGACGAGACCGGGATGCTCGACTCACGCCCCGAGGCGTCCTATGTCCCCGTGGTCGGCCAGATCGCGGCCGGCGTCCCGATCACGGCGGACGAACTGGTCGAGGACGTCTTCCCGCTGCCGAAGCAGATCGTCGGCGAGGGCACGCTCTTCCTGCTCAAGGTCGTCGGTGACTCGATGGTCGACGCCGCGATCTGTGACGGCGACTGGGTCGTCGTGCGCCAGCAGCCCACGGCCGACAACGGCGACATCGTGGCCGCGATGCTCGACAACGAGGCGACGGTCAAGACCTTCAAGCGCAAGGACGGCAAGGTCTGGCTGATGCCGCACAACGAGGCCTTCTCCCCCATCGACGGCGACCACGCCACGATCCTGGGCAAGGTGACCGCGGTCCTGCGCCGCGTCTGACGCCCTCCTTTTCCTCGGTGTGCCGTGAGCCCGCCTTCGTCGCGAAGGCGGGCTCACGGCATACGGACCTGGAGTCATGAATTGGGACGAGAAGCCTCCCGGGGCGGCTCGACCGACGAACCTGGGGTCATGAATCGGGGCCGGTGACCACCAGGTCAGTGCGGCAGGGGGTTCATCCGTTGCCAGAAGGACACATCGATCCGGCGCCCGAACTTGTGCCCCAACTCGTCCATCGTGCCGACGTGCCGAAAGCCGAGTGACCGGTGCAGCGCCTCGCTCGCAGGGTTGGGCAGGGCCACCAGACCCACGGTGCTGTGCACTCCTGCACCGTCGAGCGCCTCGAGCAACGCGGCATACAACCGCCGCCCGGCCCCGCTGCCCGCGGCACTCGGCGCCAGATAGATGGAGAGCTCTCGCACGTCGTAGAGCGGACGCGAGCGATAGGCGCCCGAGGCGGCATAGCCGATGGGCTGTCCGTCCCGCACTGCGACCAGAAACCGGTCCGGCGCAACGAGATTCGCGAGTTTGTCGCTGATGACCTGGCGCCCGACCAGGTCCGTTTCCGCGATGAAGAGCGCCGTCGAGGTCGCGATGTAGTGGTCATAGATCGCCGCCAGCGCCTCGACGTCGGCGGCCACGCCGTCCCTGATCACCAACTCGTTCCCGATGGCCGCGCCACCGATCACGTCGCCCCTGATCACCACATCCTCACTCACGGACGAGCACGCTACTCCCGCAAGGCCAGACCGCCGCACGCACGTCCACCTCGCGTAGCGTGAACGACATGACCGACCGATCGCCGCAGGGTGGGAGCGACCAGCAGCCCGATACGCGGCCGACCCGCGAGTTCGGGATCACCTGGGGCGTGGTTCTGGGCGCTGCCGTGGGGGCCGCCCTCGGCGTGGCCCTCGACAACTTCGGCCTCTGGCTTCCCATCGGGATCGCGATCGGCCTCGTCATGGGTGCCGCAGAGGAAGCCAATCGCAAGAAGAGGGCCCTCCGCGAGAAGACGAATGACCCCTCCAACGGCGAGTCCCCCGAGGCCTGACCGTCAGCCCAATGGACGAGTCAGAGCCGTCAGCGTCTCCCCCAGAGGCGCATCCACCCGCAAGGTGGCGAGGTCGTCACCTCGCGTGGGTCCGCGGGTGATGATGACAACGGGTATGCCGTGGCTCGCCGCCCGGCGAACGAACCGGAAGCCGCTCATCACCTGAAGTGAGGACCCGAGCACCACCAGCGCTGGAGCCGCTTCGGTCAGGGCGAAACACCGCTCCACCCGGTCCTTGGGGACGCTGCCCCCGAAGAAGACGACGTCCGGCTTGACCGCATCCCCGTGACAACGCGGACACCGGGGCTGGATGAAGCGCTCCACCAGGTCGTCCGCCAACACGATGTCTCCGTCGGGGCGGATCTGGCTGCTCACTCGGGACCCATCGGGGGCCGTGCCCGTGGCCATCTCCCCGAAGCCGGGGTTGAGGTCGTCGAGCATCGCCTGGATGTCCTCGCGCGCGATCACGGCCTCGCAGTCGAGGCACACGACCTCGTCGAGCGAACCGTGCAATTCGATGACCTCGCGCGAGCCGGCCTGCTGGTGGAGTCCGTCGACGTTTTGGGTGATGAGGCTGCCGAAAGCTCCCGACTCCTGAAGCGCGGCCACTGCGCGGTGTCCGTCGTTGGGCCGCGCCCGGTGGAAGCGGGCCCAGCCAATGTAGGAGCGGGCCCAATAGCGTTGTCGCGCAGCGCTGCTCCCCACGAACTCCCCGTGACTCATCGGCGTCACGCGCCTCAGTCCATCGGGTCCGCGATAGTCGGGGATGCCTGACTCGGTGCTCATCCCGGCACCGGTCAGGACAAGCGCTCCGGGCCGCTGCGCCAACAACTCGACCACGTCGCCAAGGTGCGCGACCGCCGGTGGTGAGCCCACGGCATACCCCTCGGTTTGAATGGGTGAGAGCGGAGCCGGCACCCGTCCATTATCTGCGGCAACGGGCAAGGCGACCCGCCCACCTGACCCGACCCCCTATCCTGCGGACATGATCGACGCAGCCGGACTCCGCGTGATGCGGGCCATCGCCGACGGGGGCAGCTTCACGGCGGCCGCGCATCTGCTGGGTTCCTCCCAGCCGGCCATCTCCCAGATGGTGCGGCGCCTCGAGGACCGCGTGGGCACCGTCCTCGTCGAACGCACCGGTCGATCCGTCCGCCTCACGGAAGCCGGCGAGGTGCTGGCGCGACACGCGGCGCCGGTCCTGTCAGCGATTGATGCGGCCGAGGACGAGATCGCGGCGCTCAAGGGGTTGAGCTCGGGTCGGGTGCGGCTGATGGCCTTCCCGTCGGCGTCGGCGACCCTGGTGCCCAAGGCGCTCGCGCACGTCAAGGCTGCGCATCCGGGGGTGAACATCACCTTCACCGAGGCCGAGCCGCGTGAGTCCCTGGCTGCGCTGCGGGCCGGCGAGTGCGACCTGGCCGTGGCCTTCACCTATGAGGGCGTCGATGTCGGTCGGGGTGAGGAGGATGTCGAGGGGTTCGTCGTCGTGCCGCTCGTCGACGACGAGGTCAAACTCGCGGTTCCTCGGAGTCACCCGTTGGCCAAGAAGAAGTCAGCCGACCTGTCGACGCTCGCCGATGAGACGTGGATCGCGGGGTGTCCGCGCTGTCGAGGGCACCTGGTGGAGTTGGCACGAGTGGCGGGGTTCAGTCCCAATGTCGCCTTCGAGACCGAGGACTATGTCGCCGTCATGGGGCTGATCGCGGAGGGTCTGGGCATCGCGGTGATCCCCGACCTCATCCTGCGGACGGTCCACCACGACGACATCGTGGCCCTGCCGCTCACGCCGGCCTCGCGTCGACGCATCGAGGCCGTGACGACTCCTGACCTGGAGCGGGTGCCGGCCGTGGCGGAGACCCTGCACGCACTCAAGGAGAGCGCGAAGTCCCAGCCGAAGCCGGTGCGCGCCCGCACCTGAGGCCCTGACTGGGTCGGGTTGTGCCGTCCACAGGCGGCGCCTCGGTGGTGTGTCGTCCACAGGGCTTGGGTGACGAATGAGGGCTTCCGCTGTGCCTCCTTAGCGTGGCGCGTATGCCGTTTGCTCGCCGAGACGAGCCCATCTCCCCTCGGACGTGGGCTCGGTTGGGCGCGCCCGCCGATTCTCGAGGGCAATCGTCGGGCGACAGCGAGCCCTTCCCCGGGCCCGAGGGCCGGCCCGAACGTCGCCGCGTCGTGTTCGCAGACTCGGACGCGGAGTCCGGGTCCAATGCGGCACTCAGGGTGGACCAAGGGAGGAAGCCCCACACACTGGGCAGCCCAAAGCGGATCAGGGTCGAGGTGCCCGGGAAGCTCCGGACCGGTCGTTGGGTGCCGTCTCGGCGTGCGGGCCTCGGGATGGTCCTGCTGGTGGTGCTCGTGTCCGCGATCCTCGGCGTGCGCGTGGCGTGGGCGATGGCCAACGACGAGGCGCTTCCTTTGGTGTCAGGAGCCAGAGCCAGTCTCGGAGCGGGTGGTCGTGAAAGCGCGAGCGGGGATGTTGGCGCCGACGGGGTGAGTCCCGGACCGGGCAGCGTCAGCGCCTCGGCCAAGGCCGCCGCTTCGGGTTCGCCATCCGGTGCGGGGCCCGGCGCGATCGGCACCGGCCAGGTGGGCGTGGTCGTCGTGCACGTCGTCGGTGCCGTCAACAAGCCGGGACTGGTGCAACTGGCCGCGGGATCTCGGGTGGCTGATGCCATCGCGGCGGCCGGAGGGTCCACGGCTGAGGCGGACCTGGCATCCATCAATGTTGCGCGCCTGCTCGTCGACGGCGAACAGATCCGGGTTCCCCTCCCCGGTGAGGTCATTGGCCCGGCGCTCGGAGGTCCGGCGACCGGCGGCTCCGGTGGAAGTGGCGCCTCGGGTGGTACGGCGGGGGGCAGTGCGGGAGGCGGCCGGCTGGTGTCCCTGAACTCAGCAGACCTAACCGCGCTGGACTCCCTGCCCGGCGTGGGTCCCGTGCTCGCGCAACGCATCCTCGACTGGCGCACCGCACACGGTCGTTTCACCAGCGTCGACGAACTCGGTGAGGTCACCGGCATCGGCGAAAAGCTCCTCAGCCAGATCAAGCCCCTGGTTTCGCTGTGACCACGAAGACCCTCACCGCTGACGGCGTTTCGGCGACCGGACAGGTGTTGGCGCCTCCGGCCGACCTCCGCCTGATGGCGGCCGCGTGCGTCGCATGGGCAGTCCTTGCCGCGACGCTCGCTTGGTCTGGACCTGCGCGCGCGGCCATCCTCTCCGGCCTGGCTCTCCTCTCGCTCGGCGTGCTCGGGGGACAACGGCGCTGGCGCTCTTGGCGAGGCATCGACTCAAGGGGAAGCCGGTCTCGTCCGTGGCGACACGGCGCCCCGAGACGGACGCCGCTCGTCCTGCTCCTCGTCCTCGCGGCGACCGCCTTCCTGCAGGTCGCGGCCACCGGACATCAACTGCTTCACGCCGTCGGCCCTCTCGATGATCTGACCACCGATCGCGCCGTGGTCACCCTGACCGGGCGCGTGGCGACCGACCCACGTGCGGTCACGTCAGCGCGCGGACAGTCCACCGTGCTCTTCCGCCTCGACAGTGCCACGGTGAGTGGGCGCGGGAAGGCGGCCACGGCATACGGGATGGTGCTTGTCCGCGGTTCCCCAGAACTCAAGCAAGTCCCTTGGGGCGCAACGATTTCCGTGAGTGGACGTCTGAGCCCGATGGAGCCTGGCGATGCTGAAGTGGCGGCGATCCGCGTCAGTCGACCGGCGCTGATCCTCGAGTCACCTGGTGTCGTCGCCACCGCTGCCGAACACCTCCGCGCGGGGCTTCGCGACAGCGTCGCCGGTCTGCCGCCCGATGCCCAAGGACTCGTGCCGGGCCTCGTCATCGGTGACACCAGCCAGTTGCCGCCCGAGCTCGATGCCGCGATGCGCGCGACCGGGATGACCCACTTGACGGCTGTCTCGGGCAGCAACGTGGCGGTGGTCCTGGCGCTGGCCTTCGGGCTGAGCCGGTTGGTCGGCATCCCGAGGCGGCTCCGGCCGTGGCTGGGGCTGCTCGTGCTGGCTGGGTTCGTGGTGTTGGCGCGGCCCGAGCCGAGCGTTGTCCGGGCCGCGACGATGGGCGCGATCGGCGTGATCGGCCTCAGTCGCAACCGACAGGCGGCCGGGTTGCCAGTCCTGGGCGCCGCGATCCTCGTCGTCCTCGTGCTCGATCCGTGGCTGGCGAGGTCATATGGGTTTGCCCTGTCGACGCTGGCCACGCTCGGGCTGCTCGTCTTCGCCGGGCCGTGGGGTGCGACGCTGGCCGAGGCGGGGCATCGGCGCGCGGGACCGTGGCTGGCTCACCTCCGTCGCCGTGTCGTCGACCCGGCGGCACGGTCGGCCCGTCACCACTTCGGCCCAGCCACGACGCGGGCTCTGGACGGCACCCGGCTCGGCGCCTGGGCCCATCGGCTGAGGCCCGCCAGCAAGGGACGAGCCAGCACGGGGCGAGCCAAGGCCGCGGAGGACACGGACCGCCCCACCAAAGGATGGACGGTGCTCGGTACTGCCGTGGCGGTGCCGCTCGCTGCCCAGGTCGTCTGCGCGCCCGTCATCGTGCTGCTTCAGTCCTCCGTCTCGATCGTCGGCATCCTGGCCAACCTGCTCGCCGCACCCCTCGTCCCGCTGACAACGATCGGTGGCGTAGCGGTCGCCGTGCTCGCCCTCGTCTGGCCGACGGGCGCGGGCTGGCTGGCGTGGGTCCCCGGACTCCCCGCGATCGCCATCGGTCGGGTCGGTCGCGTCCTGGCCGATGTGCCGGGCGGCTCGATCCCCTGGCCGGATGGGGCTTGGGGCGCCTTCTCCCTCACTGCCCTGACGATCGCGGTCCTGCTTCTGGGGCGTTCGGTGACACGGTGGGCAGGCCATCGACCGATGACCGCGCTGACCATCCTGCTCGTCAGCCTCGCTCTCCTCGCCCCCACCCGCGCCCTCACCTGGCCTCCTCCGGGGTGGCAACTGGTCGCGTGCGACGTCGGTCAAGGCGACGCGATGGTCCTGCGCACCGGCTCCGCCCGAGCCGTGCTCGTCGATGCCGGCCCCGACCCAGACCTCGTCGACGGCTGCCTCGACCGGCTCGGTGTCGAGTCCATCGACGCCGTCGTCCTCACCCACTTCCACCTCGACCACGCAGGGGGGCTCGAGGGCGCGACCCGGGATCGCACGGTCGGTGTCCTCCTCACCACGTGGGTCACCGAGCCCGAGGACATCGTCCGCGGCGTCCGCCGGTGGGCCAGCGACCATCACGTCCCGACCCAGCAACTCCACGCCGACGACTCACTCAACTACGGCACTCTCCACGCGGAGGTCTGGTGGCCCGAACGCCGCATCAGCGCCGGCTCGATCCCCAACAATGCCTCGGTCGTCCTCGCCGTCGAGACCGGCGGAGTTCGCGCCCTGCTGCTCGGCGACATCGAGCGCGAAGCCGGTGCAGCCATTGCCTCGCGCATCCGACGCGATGCCTCGCGAATGATCACGAGCACCACCTTCGACGTCGTCAAAACCCCGCACCACGGCAGCGCCAACCTCGACCCCAAGCTCATGGCCGCGGTCCGCTCACCCCTGGCGGTCATCAGCGTCGGCGCAGACAACGACTACGGCCACCCTGCGCCCTCGCACCTCACGCTGCTGCACAACCTCGGGTATGCCGTTCACCGCACCGACCTTGATGGAGACATCGCGATCACTCGAGTCCACGACCAAACGACCGCAATCACCTACCGCTGACGCGATCCCACGCTCGGGCGATGTTGCTGTGGTGTCGGCCCAGGACGATCAGGGACAAGACCACGAGACAGACCCCGATGGCCTGTGTCATGCGGGCCCACTCGACCGCCCCGGTCGCGATCAGGACACCAAGCCCTCCGAGGGCGACAGCCGTGACCACCGAGGCCTCACCCACCCGTTTGAGCAGGCCGATCAATGCGGCGAACACGACCACTACCGCCAGCCCCAGCCACGGCGAGAGCGCCAGGATCACACCGAGCGTCGTCGCGACCCCCTTGCCGCCACGCCCTCGCAGGAACGGGCTGAACACATGCCCCAGGACCACGAAAACCCCGCCCACCGCGGCGAATGTGCTCCCGAAGGTCTGCATGAGGAACCAGCACGGCACCAAACCCTTGAGCACGTCGAGCACTCCGACGAGCACGCCCCACTTCACGCCGAGCACCCGTCCGGCATTCGTCGCGCCGGGGTTGCCGGACCCGGCGTCGCGCACGTTCTTGCCAAAGGCCTTCGCGATCCAGGTGGCCGGTGAGAGGGAGCCGATGAGGAAGCACCCGATCGTCGCGCCGATCAGCCCGGCCCCGATGGCGAGGAGCAGGTTGTCTCCCATCGTCAAGCCTCAGTCGACCTTCGGACAGACCGCCACCGCGATCGTCCCGGGCCCCACATGTGCCCCGACCACGGCCCCCAGCTCCCCGACCATGACCTGCCCGGCCTCACCAACGCGGGCACGGAGCCGCTCGGCCAATGCCTCGGCACGCTCCGACGAATCGAGGTGGTGGATCGCCACATCCACACCCTTGCCGTCGGACACGGCAGCCGCGATCCGGTCGGCCGAGATCTCCTCCAACCGAGCAATGGCGCGACTGGTCGTCCGGACCTTCTCCAGTGGCACGATCGCCCCGTCGCTCAGGGTGAGGATCGGCTTGATCGCCAGCGCCGACCCGAAGAGCGCGCTGGCCTTGCCGATCCGCCCACCACGGCGCAGGTGCTCGAGGGTGTCGACATAGAAGACGATGCTCGAGGCCGCGCACCGGCGTCGCACGTGATCGGCGACCTGCTCGGCCGACGCCCCGCCGGCGGCCAAATCGGCACCCGACTCCACGGCATACCCCATCACCATGCCGAGCGCCCGCGAGTCGACGACGGTGACCGGGATGGGCGATTCGGCGGCCGCGAGTTCGGCGCCACCGATCGTCGACGACAAAGCCGACGAAATGTGCACGGAGACAACGGCTTCGGCGCCCTGATCCGCCGCCTTGCGATAGGCGTCGAGGAAGGCCTGCGGTGCGGGTCGCGAGGTCGAAACCGGCTTGTAGGCACGCAGCGCCGCAGCCACCTCATCGGGCGTGACGTCCACGCCCTCCTGGTGCTCCTGCCCGCCGAGGATGACGTGAAGCGGCACGACGCTGATGCCGGGGCGGGACCGCAGATCGTCCGGCAGGTAGGCCGTGGAGTCGGTGACGAGGGCGACGCTCACGGTGGCCACAGTAGTGGCCCTCTACCGGAGTTGGGTGCGGACGGGTGGGCCAGGGCCACCCGGAGCGCACCCAACTCGGACGTGGTCACCAGAGGCGAGGGATCGTCAGGTCGCGGGGGTCGTCCGCGGGCTCCCAGCCGTGCCCGGCGACATGGGTGTATGCCGTGCCAGGGCCTTCCGCGGCCAGCTGGGCCACCGCGGTGAGGAGTCGCTCGACATGCTCCTCGGTGGTGGCCAGGCCAGCGCTCACACGGATCGCCGAGCTCACGGTCTCGCCCGCGTCCTCCAGGAGGGCGTCGACGAGCAGGTGGGCGCAGAACTTGCCGTCGCGCACGCCGATCGCGTATTCGGCGGAGAGGGCCGCCGAGACGAGCGAGGGATCGAGGCCGTCGACTGTGAAGGTGACGACCGGGGCGCGGTCGTGGTCGTCGCCGAAGACGGAGTAGGTCGTCACGCCATCGATGGCGCGCAGCCCGGCAGTGAGGCGTTCCGTGATGGTGCGCTCGTGGGCAACGAGTGCTTGGTGGTGCTCGGTGAGAGCGGAGCAGGCTGCGGCAAGGGCGATCGCCCCGAGGGTGTTGGGACTCCCGGCCTCGTGGCGGGCCGGTCCACGCTGCCACTCGGTGTGGTGCTGGCCGACCTCCTTGGTGGCACCTCCACCGGCGAGGTAGGGGCGCGCGGCGTCGAGCCAGTCGCTGCGGCCAGCGAGGACCCCAGCGCCGTAGGGGGCGTAGATCTTGTGGCCGGAGAAGGCGACGTAGTCCACGTCGAGCTCGGTCAGGTCGACCCGACCATGGGGCGCGAGCTGGGCGGCGTCGACGGCGACGCGAGCACCTGCGGCCTTGGCGATCGGGACGAGGCGGTCGAGCGGCCAGTATTCGCCGGTGACATTGGACGCTCCGTTGAGGACGACGAGCCGCGGGCCTCGGTGGTGGGCGGTCTCGGCGAGTCCGGCGCGCAGGAGCGCCTCGGCGTCGGCGGTCGTGACCGGGACGGGGAGACGGACCGTGCGTCGGGCATCCCAGGGCAGCAGCGTCGCGTGGTGCTCCGAGGAGAAGACGAGGACAAGGGTGTCGCGCGGCAGGGCGCTGGCGAGGAGGTTGAAGGAGTCGGTCGTGTTGCGGGTGAAGATGACCTCGTCGCCCGGGCGGGCACCGACGAAGCGGGCGACTTCGTCGCGCGCGGCCTCATAGAGCGCGCTGGAGACGCGCGAGTTCCACCCCTTGCCACGGTGGACGCTGCTGTAGGTGCGCGTGGCGGCCTCGACCGCTGCGGCAACGCTGGCCAGGGCCGGGGTGGAAGCACCGTGGTCGAAGTTGGCGTAGGTGAGCAGGTCCCCGTGAATCGTCGGAACGAGTTCGTCGGCTCCCACGACCGTCGGCAGCGCTGTCGGGGCGTGCTGGGCGGGAGCATCAGTGATGCGCGTCTCCGGCAGAAGGCGCAGCCACGGACGGGTGGCCGCCGTCCGGCGGCTCGAGGGGTGGGGCGTGGCCGGGGACAAGGACGGTGACAGTGACATGAGGGTGGCTCCCACAAGGTCTGGACCCTCGGATGTGCCGAGACGTCCGCGCTTGCCGACGCCGCTGCGACGTCGACCAGGTCGTCACCCGGAGCACCCCACCGCGGAGGAGGGTTGCCGACCAGCGAGCCGGGGCTTGTCACTGGCACTCGTGACCTACGGGAGGAAACCTAGCAAACAACGGCGAGCGGACGGCATACCGAATCGCGAAGCGTCCACGGATCGGGACGGACCCTCGTTTCCCGCCCAATGCCGGAAGGTCCCACTTTGGGTCGCGAACTAGCGTCCCGAAGTAAGGGTTTCCGGCATTGGGCGGGAAAGTCAGAGGGGGACGACGTTGACCAGTTTCGGGGCGCGCACGATGACGGTTCGGACACCACCGGCCGCCGCAATGGCTTCCACGACCCGCGGCAATGCGAGCACGAGCTCCCGCAGGGCGTCCTCACTGATGTCCGCGGGGACCTCGAGCCGGTCGCGGACCTTGCCCTTGATCTGCACAACGCAGGTCACCGTGTCATCGACGAGGTAGGTCGGGTCCGCCACCGGGAAGGCCTCGTGGGCGAGCGACTCCGGGTGACCGAGGCGCGACCACAACTCCTCCGCGATGTGCGGGGCGAGCGGGCTCGTCATGAGCACGAGTTGCTCCACGACCGCACGCGGCGGCGCATCCAGCTTGGTCACGGCGTTGTTGAGTTCGGTCAGGCGCGCGATCGCGGTGTTGAAGCCGAGGGTCGCGTAGTCCTGGCGGACGGCAGCGATCGTCTTGTGCAGCACTCGGAGCAGGTCGACAGACGGCTCGTCATCGACGACCCGGACCGCGCCGCTCTCCTCGTCAATCACGTTGCGCCACAAGCGTTGCAGGAAGCGGTGCGAGCCAACGACCGCCCGTGTCTCCCACGGCTTGGACTGCTCGAGCGGGCCCATGCCCATCTCGTAGAGACGCAACGTGTCGGCGCCATACGCGGCATACATGTCGTCGGGACTGATCATGTTCTTGAGCGACTTGCCGACCTTGCCGAACTCGCGATTGACCGGCTGACCCTGCCACGTGAAGGTCGCCAGCCCGTCGTCGCCGACGACCTCCTCGACCTCGCTTGCCTCGACATACTGCCCCCGCGCATCGGTGTAGGCCGGCGCCTGGATGTAGCCCTGCGAGAAGTAGCGACGGAAGGGTTCGTCCGAGGTGAGGTGACCAAGGTCGTGGAGCACCTTGTGCCAGAAGCGTGCATAGAGCAGGTGCAGCACGGCGTGCTCGACGCCGCCGATGTAGAGGTCCACGCCCCCGGGGTCGACCGCCGCTTCGGGCGCACCGGACACCGCGACGTCACGGGGCCCGATCCAATAGCTCTCGTTCTCCGGGTCGACCAGTGCCTCGGAGTTGGCCGGGTCGAGGTATCGCAAGTAGTACCAACAGGATCCGGCCCAGTTGGGCATCGTGTTGGTCTCGCGCGTGAATCGCCTTGTGCCGCGACCGTCTTCGAGGTCGAGGTCCACATGCACCCACTCGCTGGCGCGAGCCAGCGGAGCCTCGGGCTCGCTGCTGTTGTCCTCGGGGTCGAAGGTCTTGGGCGAGTAGTCCGCGACCTCGGGCAACTCCAGCGGCAACATCGACTCAGGCAGCGCGTGCGGCGCCCCCTGCTCGTCGAAGACGATCGGGAAGGGCTCGCCCCAATAGCGCTGGCGCGAGAAGAGCCAGTCGCGCAACTTGTAGTTGATCGTGCCCTCGCCCCAACCGCTGGCGTCGAGCCACTCGATCATCACCGACTTCGCGTCGGCGAGCCCGAGCCCATCGAGGTCGACCTCGGCGTTCTGACTGTTGATCGCCGGACCGTCGCCGGTCCAGGCGGTGTCCATGTCGTGGTCGGCGGGCGGCTCGACGGTGCGCACGATCGGCAACTCGTAGGCCTTGGCGAAGTCCCAGTCACGCTCGTCCTGCGCCGGCACCGCCATGATCGCGCCGGTGCCATAACCCATGAGGACGTAGTCGGCGATGAAGACCGGGATCCGCGCCCCGTTGGCCGGGTTGACGGCATAGCCGCCGGTGAAGACACCGGTCTTCTCCTTGGAGTCGGTCTGCCGCTCCAGGTCCGATTTGCGAGAGGCTGCCCGCCGGTATGCCGTGACCGCGGCTTCCGGGGACTCCGCACCTGCAGTCCACAGCGGGTTGGTCCCTTCGGGCCAGTTGCCGTGCGGCACAAGGGCTTCCACGAGGGGATGCTCGGGTGCGAGGACCATGAAGGTCGCCCCGAAGAGGGTGTCGGGGCGGGTTGTGAAGACCTCGATAGCCGGATCGGAGTGCGCATAACTGGACCCGGCCTCGGCGATCGGGAAGCGCACGAGCGCGCCATGGCTGCGCCCGATCCAGTTGCGCTGCATGAGCTTGACCTTTTCGGGCCACTCGACCCGGTCGAGGTCATCGGCCAGCCGGTCGGCATACGCGGTGATGCGCATCATCCACTGGCGCAGGTCCTTCTTGAAGACCGGGAAGTTGCCGCGCTCGGAGCGTCCCTCGTTGGTGACCTCTTCGTTGGCCAGGACCGTGCCCAGACCTGGCGCCCAGTTGACCGGGGCCTTGGAGGTGTAGGCCAGCCGGTAGGAGTCGAGGATCTCGGCCTGCTGGTGGTCGGAGAGATCTTCCCAACGCAGGATCCCGGGCAGCGGTCGCTCCCCCGAGGCGAACTGCTCGACGAGTTCACTGATCGGCCGAGCACGCCCACGACCCCCGTCGGGGCGGATGGCCTCGGTGTCATACCAGGAGTTGAAGATCTGCAGGAAGATCCACTGCGTCCAGCGGTAGTAGTCGGGGTCGATCGTCCGGATCGAACGCCGGTCATCGTGACTCATGCCCAGGCGCTTGAGTTGGCGCGCCATGATGACGATGTTGTCCTCGGTCGTCTTGCGGGGGTGCTGACCGGTCTGGACGGCATACTGCTCGGCCGGCAGGCCGAAGGCGTCGTAGCCCAGGCAGTAGAGGACGTTCTTGCCGAGCATTCGGTTGTAGCGGCTGAAGACGTCGGTGGCGATGTAGCCGAGCGGGTGACCGATGTGCAGGCCCTGGCCGCTCGGGTAGGGGAACATGTCGAGCACGAGCAGGCTGCCGTCGGTGTAGGTCTCGACCGCGGTCTCGTCGGCCCAGGGACCTGCGGGGTTCGGGGCGCGGAAAGTCCCCTCCGCCTCCCAGCGGTCCTGCCAGGCGACCTCGATCTGGTCAGCCAGGGCTGCGGTGTAGCGGTGCGGGGTCTCGCTCATCTCGTCCTCGTCATACGTGCAGTGGGCGCGCGACTCAGCGCGCGAAAACGCTTCCGTGAGGATATCGGTCCGCGCCACTCACCCGGACCCGCGTCCGTGCCGGACGCCAGGACCCAACCTCACCCGAGGACTTGTCAGTGGCTGCGTTTAGGTTGTCGTGATGGGTCAGGGTGACATGGGCGATGGGGGCGATGTGAGCAACGTGGACGACGAGCCGCGCCGGAAGGGCGACAGCTCGGAGGTGCGTGATCTGCTCGACCTCGAGCGCCACCACTTCCCGATACCCGTGGCCCGCGTCCTCCGCGGCGGGCCGGACTGGACTGTAGCTCGCATCCGTGACTCGCTGGTCTTCGCCGAGGCCTACCACCGACCCGTCGCGCTCGAGACCGTGCGGGCCATGGCCGCCTCCCTCCTCATGGACGCGGCCCAGGAGGTGACCATCGCCGAGGCGTTCCCCGCCCTCACCGCTCTGGCGGCGACCGGAGACCTCGGCGACGCCGACCAACTCATGAGGGACCTCGGCGCCCTGCCCGACGGCAATCACCTGACTCTCGACAGCTTCGAATACGCCACCTGGTTGGCGGCCATCGAGGGCTTCCTTGACACCGTCCCCGCGCGCCGGGGCGTGTGGACCAGAAGGGCGGACGGGACGTGCACCTGGATCGACCTGGTCGGCACCGAAGCCGAGATCCGGGAAGGTCTGGGTCGACACACCCTCACCACCCACTTCCCGGTGCTGGGTCACACGGGCCTGCCCGGCCTCACCCTCGAGGATGTGCGGCAACACGAGATGGCGCTACGCCATCGCACCGACCCCGGCTTCGACCTCAGGTCGCAGGCGGACGACCCCAAGGACTGCCGCAATGACAGCCTCAAGGACCTCTGGGCCTGGCATCACCTGTGCCTCGCGCTCGACGAGCACGGCGTGGCCTACAGCGCATACCTCGCTGCCGACGATGGGGCGCTGAAGTTCAGCGCGCCCTTCGACCGTGTCTACCAAGGGCCGGTCGAAAGCACCGAGGCATTCTGCTTCGGCATCGGCATGCGTGACGGATGGTGGCTGCAGACGGAGGCACTCTCGCGGCGGTACGGACTCGACGCCCTCCTCGAGGTCGACACCGACACGATGTGGGAGCTCTATGAACTGCTCGGTTGGCGCATCGCCCGCGATCACCTCGGCTCCACACACCTGTTCCAACCCCCGCGCCACCAAGGACCGGCGCCCTCTGTGCGCGAGGTCATTGCGGGGCTCCGAGAGGGGTTCGGGCGCGACTCCGACGACCCGCCTCGCAGGTGAGCAGCGTCCGTCAGGAGGCGAGGACGCCGATGACCAGGAGCGCCTGCGCGGCCAGATAGGTGACCATCACCGCCACCGGGCCCCACGGCAGAGCGCGCACGAACTTGTTCCAGCCCAGGATCGTGTCGCTCACGACGAAGACGCTCGCGCCCACGCCCAGCCACACGTTGCCGGTCCACCAACCCAGCACGGCCATCACACAGATCACGGCAATGTATGCCGTGACGCCGACTCCCAGTCCGGCTCCCGCTGGTCCTTCGGTGCCGAACGCAGCCCGGATGATTCGCACCCCGAAGGACAGCAGCCCCAGCAACCCCGCGCCGGCGGCCACGGCCCACCAGCCCGAGGCGAGGCCGAGGTGGAGGAAGAGCACGGCATACGCGAGATGCCCGAGAAGGAAGGCCGAGAGCCCGGCGAGGAATCGGCCATCGCCCTCCCCCAGCAGCAGGACATCACCGGCCAGGCAGAGGACAAGGGCGAGCAGGAGCAGCCGAATCGACGTGTCGCCCAGCCCGCGCGAGGCGATGACCACCCCGATCAGCGCGAGCATGGCACCTGGCTTGGCTATCTTCTCGACCACGCGCTGCCCCCGCCACAGGGCCCACCAGTCGAGGACCGCGGAGACGCCGAACATGCACCACAGGACG
>Ga0116184_10002474_pt1 | contig 16162 bp, 17 predicted proteins | sample AD_JPNNA5_MetaG_FD_89886 | JGI IMG/M metagenome (GOLD analysis project Ga0116184, IMG submission 89886) | Active sludge microbial communities of municipal wastewater-treating anaerobic digesters from Japan - AD_JPNNA5_MetaG | ecosystem: Engineered > Bioreactor > Anaerobic > Digestate | place... | reverse complement strand
CGAACCGTTCTCTTCCTGCATCTCCAGGTAGATCGTCCAGCCGGAGAGCGTCGGCTCGCCGCTGTCCCACTTATGGTCCCCGTCCAGGTCGTGCCACTTCGAACCCGAGATCGAACCGGTGCCGGTTGGAGGCGGCGAGGCAGACCGCCTCACGGTCTTTGTCGGTTCCGGAGTCTCCGTCTCCTTCACGGTCTTTGTCGGTTCCGGAGTGTCCGTCGCCTTCACGGTCTTTGTCGGTTCAGGGGTCTCCGTCGCCTTCACGGTCTTTGTCGGTTCAGGGGTCTCCGTCCGCCCGGGGGCACCGGCCTCGAGGACGTCAGGCACGCCCCCGGATTTCGTCGAGGCCCCTTCGAACTTCGCGTACCGGATATCGGACTCGGGGAACGTCCGGGCCCCTGCCTCGATCACGAACCCGAACGCCTGACTGTCAGGCGGGTGGACCGGGTCCCAGACGATGCGCTGGTACCCCGAGAGGACGAAGCGCTTCTCGCCGAACCCCTTTCCAAAGAAGGTTTCGGCATCCGTATCGAGGTAGAGCACGTCGTGACCGCGGGGACCGACGCCGATCGCCGTGTTCGTCCCACCGAGCCCCGTGTCGGGCAGCACGACCTCGGGCATCCCCTCAGCGCGCACCCGGAGTCCGAAGAGGTCGACCCGTGTCCCCGGGGCATCGGCCTGGGTATGGAGCGCAAGGTGCATGATCGGCTGCCTGTCCGACTCGGGGACCACCCAGGTACTCGACCGTCCGCCGACCGTGTAGGTCACCCTCCCGGTGGCGGGATCGTACCCGAGACTGAAGGGGACCGCCTCACCATTCCGCCATGCCGCGCAGACCGCGGACTTCTCCGCGCCGGTGCCCCCGACGGGGCCGAACCGGCCGTTCGACACCAGGGAGCACGGCCCGACCCCGCCGACATGGCTCCCGGCGGAGAAGATCCGATAGGCCTCGGGGATCCGGACCTCAAGGCCCGCATCGTCCTCGATGTGGAAGACCTCCCCGGTCGGGATCTCCGAGGAGAGGACGACGGTGCTGATCGCACCGCCGATCCCGATCCAGCCCCGGGGGCGGACCTCCTCGACCAGGTAGGTGCCGCCCGGCGGGAGCTCGTCGAAGACGAAGAACCCGTTCCGGTCGGTCTGGGTCGTCTCGACCAGGACACCCTGCCGGTCGAAGAGCCGGATCTCCCACCCGGGGAGCGGGCTGTCGAACTGCGTATCATACCTGCCGTCCCCGTTCGCATCGAGGAACGAGAGGCCGGCGATCGCGGCACCGCTCGCCTCTGCTGCGAACAGGCCGGCGACGAGGATCAGGAGGAGGAGGAGACGATGGGACATATGGTTCACCCTACATAGAACTGATACATTGTTGGCAATGATAAAATTGCGCCTCGGGACAGTCATCGAGGCATACTGGAACATAAATATTGTGATACTAGAAAAAACCAATATTGGCTTCCGTTGCCGTTTTCATACCATCTTCACGGTTTTCCCGGCTACAGAGCGGGGGATGGATCGATCGAAATTACCGAGCCCGGAAGACGATCCCTGGGACCGGGGGAGACGGGGACCGGCACCGGGTGGCAAAGAACAGCCATGAGGCCTCGCGGCACCCATGGAACCGGAACGGTGACACCATGGAGTATCGATTCACGTCACGGATGGAGGGGATACCGCGGTCGTTCATCCTTGAGATCCTGAAGGTGGCCGGCCGGCCCGACGGGGGGATGTTCGCCTGGCTCACCCTGCCGGGCGGGTGCTCCACTCTGCGCCTCTTCGAGGACGCGAAGAGGGGCGGCGTCGCGATCCTGCCCGGGCTCCCGTTCTGCACGGACGGGGCCGGAGATCGGACCGTCCGTCTCAACTTCTCGAACGCTGACGAGGAGGCGATCGAGGAGGGGTGCACCGCACCGCCCGGGCGATCGCGGTCCAGGTGGAGTCCGCGTCATGACACCAGGTCCCCGATCGCCAGCCTGATATAGGGGGACCGCATAGATCGGGCCGCTATGCCCGGAACTACGGTATACCCGGCGGGCCGGACCGCCCCGGGAGTACTCCCTCATCCCGTCGGGCCACGCGAATGGATCGACCGGGCCCGGTCGAGCCTCACCCTTGCCCGTTCGACGGGCAGGGGCGTGCGCGTCGAGGACCTCTGCCCCCTCGCCCGCCAGGCGGTGGAGCGGGCCCTCTGCGCGGTCCTCGTCGGGGAGGGGCTCACCCCGCCCCCTGTTCCCGGGGTCGCTCCCCTCCTCGCCGCACTGATCGGGGCGGGCATACCCGTCCCGGAACGGCTCGGACGGGCGGCCGTACTCTTCGGCGGAGAGGAGCCGGCGGAACCGGTCCGAATCGAGAAGTACTACGAGGCGATCATGGTCGCGAGCGAGGCGATCCGGTTCGCCGAGGAGAGGGTCGGCCGGCACTGACGGCCCGGGGACGACAGGCAGCGGTCACCCGGACGCGCGCGGGACGACGTCCCCGGGGGGCTCCCGGCACGCATCGGGGTCGGATGCAGGAGAGAAGTGTTTCGGGGGCCCGCGGACCGGAGGGTCCCGGAGGGCGCCGTCCTCCCCGGCGTCCGCCTGGAACAGGCCATGCCGGTCCCGGTCCACAATCGATCAGCCCTCCTCTGCATCCCGCCCCGGTGAGGTTCGCGGACCGGAACGCGAAGAGGGGGTCGGGCCGGCGGAGACGGATCGGGGTGGTGCGGCGGACGGGTCGTCCGAAACGGAGGGATTCGGACTCGAAAGAACGCATTCCGGGCTTCAACGGGGCGGAAAGGCCGCAGGCGCATTAAGTATGATTAATAATGATAAATCACAATACTCCAGTGAGAGGGTCTTTCGTGGACATACTGCTCTTTCTTCTGCTCGCACCGTTGATCGCGGCCGTTCTGTTACTCGCGCTGCCGGACCACCCGATCAGGGACTGGGTGGTCCGGGTCGCGGCGGTCGTGATCGGCGGCGCCTCGTGCTATCTGCTCGCAACGGCGTTCGATAAGGGTTCCCAGGTGGTCGCCTTCCCGACCGAACCGGTCGGACAGGTGATGACCGTGCTCGCGGTCGTGATCGCGCTCTACATCATCGCGATGGGGGCGAAGTACCGCAAGCCGGTCCCGATCGTCCTCGCACTGGTCCAGGCGGGGCTCCTCCTCTGGTTCGAACTGGTCTACGCCCCCGGGATGCACGCCGAACACAACCTGTTCGTCGACGAGTTCTCGATCGTCATGGCCCTGATCATCGGCATCATCGGCTCGGCGATCTGCGTCTACGCGATCCCGTACATGCGGACGTACCACGGGCAGCACCCCGAGATCCCCGACCACCGCAGGGCGTTCTTCTTCGTCCTCTTCGTCTTCCTCTCCGCCATGTTCGGGATCGTCTTCTCGAACAACCTCGCGTGGCTCTTCTTCTTCTGGGAGGTCACGACCCTCTGTTCGTTCGTCCTGATCGGCTACTCCGGGACGACGGAGGCGATCGACAACTCGTTCCTCGCGCTGGTGCTCAACCTGGTCGGGGGGATCGGGTTCGTGGGTGCGCTCCTCTGGCTCGGGATGACCCAGGGAACGATCGAGCTCGACCGGCTCGTCGGCGCCGGGGCGGCGGTCGCCCTCGTCCCGGCGACGCTCATCTCGTTCGCCGGCCTGACGAAGTCGGCGCAGCTGCCGTTCTCGTCCTGGCTGCTCGGGGCGATGGTCGCCCCCACCCCCGTCTCCGCCCTGCTCCACTCGTCGACGATGGTGAAGGCGGGGGTCTACGCGATCGTGAAGTTCGCGCCGGTCCTCTCCGGAACCCCTTCCGGGTTCTTCGTCGGACTCGTCGGGGGTGTCACCTTCCTCGCCGCCTCGGCGATCGCCGTCACCCAGTCGAACGCGAAGCGGGTGCTCGCCTACTCGACGGTCGCGAACCTGGGGCTCGTGGTCGCCTGCGCCGGGATCGGGACCTACGAGGCGGTCTGGGCGGCGATCCTGCTGATCATCTTCCACGCGATCGCCAAGTCCCTCCTCTTCATGGGGGTCGGTTCGGTCGAGCACCAGGTCCACTCGCGTGACATCGAGGACATGGCCGGGCTCGTCACCCGGATGCCCCGGGTCGGCGTGATGATGCTGATCGGGATGGCGGGGATGTACCTCGCCCCGCTCGGGATGCTGATCTCCAAGTGGGCGACGCTCCGGGCATTCATCGATGCCCCGGGCGGGGTCGTCTTCCTCCTCCTGATCGCGTTCGGGTCGGCGATCACGGTCTTCTTCTGGGCGAAGTGGATGGGGATCCTGATCGCCCGCCCGAACCGGGGCGAGCCGATCGAGGACCGCGTCCCCCGGGAGGAACTCGCCGTCCTCGGGCTCGTCGCGTTCCTGGTGATCGCAGCGTCGCTCCTCTTCCCCTGGATCTCGAAGTTCCTGCTCGAACCCCACGTCCTCTCCATCTACGGCCACACCGCGGAGCTCGGCCAGGACAACATCATCATCATGCTCCTGATGCTGGGGGCGGTCCTCGTCCTGCCGCTCTCGCTCCTCTACTTCCGCTCGGGCCGGCACCGGCTCGCCCCCTACATGGGGGGGCGCCCGACGACCGCCGACATGCACTTCTCGGGGTCGCTCGGCATCCAGCGCGAGATGGGTCTGCACAACTACTACCTCGAGGACTGGTTCGGTGAGCCGCGGACGTTCCGGGCCGGCGTGGTGGTGACGGTCGTCCTGATCGTGCTGATGTTCGCCGGCCTCTTCGTCGCGGGAGGCCTGGCATGATCAACGTCCTCTTCGCCGTCGCGTTCCTCGTCCTCGCCCCCATCCTCGGGGGGCTCATAGCGGGGATCGACCGGAAGCTGACCGCCCGGATGCAGGGACGGGTCGGGCCCCCGGTGCTCCAGCCGTTCTACGACGTGGGCAAGCTCCTCGAGAAGGAGCACGTGATCGTCTCGGTCAGCCAGAACTTCTTCGTCCTGGCGTACCTGGTCTTCATCGCCTTCTCGGGTGCGCTCTTCTTCGCCGGAGGGGACCTGCTGCTGGTCGTCTTCGCGCTGACGCTCGCCCACGTCCTCCTCGTCCTCGGGGCGTATTCGGCGACGAGCCCCTACTCCTTCATCGGGGCCGAGCGGGAGCTGGTCCAGCTGATGGCCTACGAGCCGATGGTGATCCTGGCCGCGGCCGGCTTCTACCTGGCGACGGGGTCGTTCTCGGTGATGGAGATCGCCGCGTTCCCCCGGCCCCTGATCGCCGTTCTCCCCGGGATCTTCATCGGCCTCTTCTACGTCCTGACGATGAAGCTCCGCAAGTCGCCGTTCGACATCGCGACCTCCCACCACGCCCACCAGGAGATCGTGAAGGGCGTGACGACCGAGTTCTCGGGCTCGACCCTCGGGATGGTGGAGGTGGCGCACTGGTACGAGACGGTCTTCCTGCTCGGGCTCTTCTGGCTCTTCTTCGCCTGGAGCCCGGTTATTGCCGTGATCGCTCTCGCTATCCTCTACCTCGCCGAGATCTTCATCGATAACGCGACCGCCCGGGTGCGGTGGGGCTTCGCCCTCCGGAGCATCTGGGCGGTCACGCTCGTCCTCTCGGCGGCGAACCTCGTCTGGCTCCAGTACTTCGGAGGTCTCTAGATGGCATACATGAAACGGTCCCCCTGGATCATCCACTACGACGGCTCGAGCTGCAACGGGTGCGACATCGAGGTGCTCGCCTGCCTCACCCCGCTCTACGATGTGGAGCGGTTCGGGATCATCAACACGGGAAACCCGAAGCACGCCGACATCCTGGTCGTGACGGGCTCGGTGAACGAGCAGAGCCGACAGGTGATCCGGAACATCTACGACCAGATGCCCGAGCCGAAGGTGGTTGTTGCGTTCGGGATCTGCGCCTGCTCGGGCGGGGTCTTCCGCGAGTGCTACAACGTCGACGGGGGCATCGACCAGGTGATCCCGGTCGACGTCTACGTCCCGGGCTGCCCCGTCCGCCCCGAGCAGATCATCGACGGGGTGGTCAGGGCGCTCGGCGTCCTGGAGGAGAAGCGGGCCCGGATGAAGTCCGGCGAGCCGGCGGAGGCGGGCGTATGAAGCGGGAGGCACAGGAGATCGAGACGATCCCGGTGGAGAACCTCCTCGCCCGCGTCGGGCAGCAGAAGACCGCCGGCGACCGGCTGGTCGCGATCAGCTGCGCCGCGATCGAGGGGATGTACGAGATCACCTACTCGTTCGAGGACCGGGACCACCGGTTCGTCCACCTCCGGGCCGTGGTGGAGCCCGGCGCGACGGTCCCGAGCGTCACCCCGGTCTACTGGGGGGCGTTCGTCTACGAGAACGAGATCCACGACCTGTATGGGATCACCGTGAGCGGGATCAACATCGACTTCGGCGGGCACTTCTACACGACGAAGGTCCCGTTCCCCTTCGCGGCGTCGCCGAAGGCGGGGGACGCGGGCAGAACGAGGGGGGAGGAGTGAATGTCACGACAGATCGTGATCCCGTTCGGACCCCAGCACCCGGTGCTGCCCGAGCCGATCCACCTTGACCTGGTGATGGAGGACGAGCGGGTCGTCGAGGCGATCCCCTCGATCGGGTATGTCCACCGTGGGCTGGAGAAGCTGGTGGAGAAACGGGAGTACAGGGACTTCGTCTACATCGCCGAGCGGATCTGCGGGATCTGCTCGTTCATCCACGGCATGACCTACTGCCACGCGGTCGAGGGGGTGATGGAACTGGACGTGCCGCCCCGGGCCCTCTACCTCCGGACGGTCTGGTCCGAGCTCTCGCGTCTCCACTCGCACCTCCTCTGGCTCGGCCTGATGGCGGATGCGATGGGCTTCGAGTCCCTCTTCATGCAGGCCTGGCGCCTGCGCGAGCACGTGCTCGACGACCTGGAGTCGACGACCGGCAACCGGGTGATCCAGGGCGTCTGCAAGGTGGGCGGGGTCCGCCGCGATGTCTCGAACCAGAAGCTCCGCGAGATCGTGGACGGCCTTGCCGGGATCGAGCCGGCACTCCGCGACCTGTTAAAGGTCTTCGTTGAGGACGACTCGATCAGGCACCGCCTGGTCGGCGTCGGCCCCCTCACGGAGCACCAGGCATGGGAGCTCGGGGCGGTGGGACCCGTCCTCCGGGCGAGCGGGGTCGCAAACGACATCCGCCAGACCGGGTACGCCGCCTACGACGAGCTCGACTTCCGGCCGGTCGTGGAGACGGGCGGCGACTGCTACGCCCGGACCGTGGTCCGGGCGAGGGAGCTCTTCACCTCGATCGACCTGATCCGGCAGGCGGTCGAGAAGATCCCCGACGGACCGGTCGAGACGAAGGTGACCGGGAACCCGAAGGGCGAGTTCTACGCCCGGTCCGAGCAGCCCCGCGGCGAGGTGGTCCACTACGTCAGGGCGAACGGCACGAAGCACCTGGTCCGGTTCCGGGTCCGGACGCCGACCTTCACGAACATCCCGCCCCTCCTCGAGGCGATGAAGGGGCTCCAACTCGCGGACGTGCCGGTCGTGGTCCTCTCGATCGACCCGTGTATCGGGTGCGCGGAGCGGTGATCTCATGGGCGTATTCTCCATCGCGAAGACGATAACACGGAACCTCTTCTCCCGGCCCCCCACCACGCGGTACCCGGCCGGGCCGGCAAAGCGCTTCGAACTCACCCGCGGTCAGCTCGTCTTCGAACCGGCGAAATGCCGGCTCTGCCGGGTCTGCATGCTCCGGTGCCCGACCCAGGCGATCGTGGTCGACCGCGAGAAGCGGACCTGGGAGTGCGACCACTTCCGCTGCATCACCTGCGGCAACTGCGTCGAGCTCTGCCCGGCGGACTGCCTCCACCTCGAGCCCGCCTACCGCTCCCCCGAGACGGGGCGCCCGGCAAAGGAGTTCCACGAGGTTCCGGCCCCGCCGCCGAAGGCGGATGCCGGCGGCGGGAAGGCAGAGGCATAACCCTTTCCTCTCCGATCGTTCACCCCGTCCCCGGCACGCCCCGTACAGGGAAGAGAGCCGGATGCCGGGGATGGTGTCCGCGAACAGACCCCGCGTTACGCCCGTCCCCTTCTTTCCATCCTTCAAAGGATGAGGGACGGGAGAGGGGGATCTGGGGCTCATTTCACCGGCCCGTACCCGAGGGCCCCCGTCACCCGGCAGGCCTCGACGCACCGGCCGCAGAGGTAGCACTCCCGCTTCGAGGCGTTCTCTACCGCCACCCCTGCGGGACACGCCCGCTCGCACCTCCCGCATCCGACGCAGGCGTCCCTCCGCCGGAGGCGGAGCCGGCTGACGTGTGCCGGCAGCGAGAAGAGAAGACCGAACGGGCAGAGGACCCGGCAGACCGGACGGTAGACGACGGTCGAGAGCGTGACGAGAGCAACGAAGACGCCGAAGCCGACCGACACGGTGAGCGAGAAGAAGTCGTAGACCCCGGTGGAGGCCATCAGGTTCACGTACCCGAGGCCCAGAACGACCGAGATCAGAAAGATGCCGGCCCGCACCACCTCGAGCCGGCGTGGGTGGCCGACAGTGTACTTCTGCACGGGTGCGGCGTACGCAAGCTCCTGCACGGCCCCGACCGGGCAGAGATGGGCGCAGAAGACCCTCCCGATCGCGAACGCGAGCAGGAGTGCCCCGAGCACCCCGATCGTGCCCGGCCCGACGAGCGAGCCGCTGCCGGCGGCGGCGGTGACGAGCCCGACGAACTCGAGCGGCATCAACGGAGCGAGGACCACGAAGCCGAAGAGAGCGCTCAGGCCGGAGAGTGCCACCACGAGCTGCCGGGTCATCGCCCCCCGGTGCCAGGCGTACGCGCCGAGGACGCTGCCGGCCAGGAGGTAGACGGTCGCGCAGGCAGACGCCGACGTCGCCCCGCCCGGGAAAAGAGAGACGGCGATCATCCCGAACCCGAGCCCGAAGAGCGCCGAGAGGGGAAGCGCCGACCCCACCTCCGCCGCCGCCGGGCCGGCCCTCCCCGCCCGGAGGAACGCAAAGACCATCGCCCCCGCGACCAGGAAGACGGCGACGCCGGCGGGCAGGGGGCCGATGGAGCCCAATACCCCGGTGTCCGCAACCGGAGGGGGTGAACCGGTCATGGAGACGGTGCCGACCGTCGGAGATACCGGAGGTGCCGTCGTGACGGGGTCCGGCGAGGTGACGCCGGTCACCGTCGTCCGGGTGTAGTCGCAGACCGCGTTCGCGTCCACGTCTGTGAACAGAAAGCAGCGGCCCGGGTAGGGACAGCCACCGATCCCACGGGGACAGACCGCCGCGCATGCCGGGTACGCCAGCCCGGTCGCACCGGCGAGCCCGACGATAAGCCGTTTCAGAACGTCCCGCAGCGCCATGTCATCGCCCCAAATTTTCGGACATATACGAACTATGTGAGGGGTGATGTAAAATAAATTTTACATTCCCGGCACCACGGGAGGGGGCGGCGAACGGTGCAGCGGGCTTCCCTGCTCGCCCCCGACCCCCGACCGGTGATGGTCGCCTCCATCGCCGGCAGCGTCCGTCGCATCCGGGGGCGCTCCCGATCGGGCGGGACCGAGGAGGCTCCTGGCGAGTGGACCTCCTCCCGTCCCCGGCATGCGGCGTGCGACGTGTGCAGGCGGACGACTCTGGACAACGACTATTACGGAAGAGCACCACCCTGTTCCAGGGAGGTGCTCCTCGTTTCCTTCTGCGTGGCGGTGATCGACGACGACGCCGACGTGCTCCGGGTGGTCCGGATCAAGCTCGAGCGTGCCGGGTTCCGGGTGGCGACCGCCGGCGACGCCGCGGCGGGGCTCGACCTGGTCCGCCGGCGGCGGCCCGACGTCGCGATCGTCGACCTGATGCTGCCGGACCGGGACGGGCTCGACCTGGTCCGCGACCTCGCCGGGCTCCCCCCGGACGAGGCGCCGGTCGTCCTGATCCTCTCCGCCCGGACCGGCCTGGACGCGATCGAACGGGGGATCGGGGCCGGCGCCGACGACTACGTGACGAAGCCGTTCAGCCCGACCGAGCTGATCGAACGGGTCTGGGTCGCGCTGGTCCGCCGGGGCAGGACGGGTCCCCCCCGCGAACGGGGACCGCTTTCCGGGCCGGCAACCGGTCCGGACCTGCCGGTGGTGGCCGACGATGAGGGAACCTGAGACGACCGGACCCACCCTCGTCTGCCGCCTGCCCGTGCCGGGCGGACCGGCCCCGGACTACTGGGATGCGGGGGCGTTCGCCGCCTCGGTCCTCGCCGAGTTCGAGGACGCCCGGCGGCGCGGAGACCTCGCCGCGATGCGGCTCCGGTTCTATCTTCTCGCCCGGTACCAGGGACGGACGATCGGGATCCTCCGGAGCGCGCTCCGGTCCGGGTCGACGGACCTGATCCTCCGTTCGCTCGGGAACCTGGTCGTCCTCCACCGCCACCTCGTCCGGATGCGGTCCGACGCCCCGCGGGAGGTCCCGCTCGTCCTCACCCTGGACCGGGCGACCCGGCGCCGGGTCCTCCCGGACCTGGTGATGGGGGTGCTGGAGGACGCCGGACGGCCCCTCACCACCGGCGAGATCGCCGAACGGACGAACGATCTGCACGTGATGGCCCGGGCCCGGGAACCGGTCGTCGCCGCCGTCGTGCATGACCTGGTCGCGGGGGGCTACCTGCATGGGACGCCGGACGGCCGGTACCGGGTGACGCGCCGGGTCTACCGCCGGCTGAACACCGACCGGGAGGGGCTCCGGGCGATCCTGGGCGACCGGCTCTACCGGGAGTTCGAGCAGGGCGGGTTCCCGGGCCTTTTCGCGATCCGCTCGCGGGTGGCGGCCTTCCACGAGTTCTTCGCCAGGTATGCCGGGTGCGGCCCGGCGATGGCGGACCGGTTCGTCGCCGTCGCCCTGGAGCTGACCGGATCGCCGACCGAACTGACACCGCTCGATGCCTGGCCCCGGTTCGACCTGATCGGCTCCCCGATCCCGCGCCCGTACCAGCGCGAGGCCTTCGGGGTCTACCGCACAAGAGGCTACCGGGGGCAGGTGATCGAGGCGCCGACGGGGAGCGGCAAGACCCTGATCGGCATGATGTGCATCCAGGACTGGCTCGGGAACCTCGCTCCGGGCGAGACGGTCCTGGTCCTGGTGCCGACTGCCAACTATGTCCAGCAGTGGATCGGGGAGCTCACCACCTCCCCGATCGGCCTCCGGCTCCCCGTCGACGCGGTCCACGCCGGCACCCCCGCCGAGCTCGAGGCCGACCGTCACCAGCCCGGCGCCCGCCCGGCGGTCCTGGTGATGACCTACGCATCGCTCGCGTCGCTCGGCTCCGGGGTCGGGAAGGGGGGGTTCGACGTCAGGTCGGTCGAGGCGTTCCTCCAGGGGAACGGGGTCCTCTATGTCCTGCTCGACGAGGTCCACAAGGTGGCGGAGGACGAGCGCTCGGTGACGGCGAACGTCGTCCGCGTCTTCCTCGACTGGCTCTCGGACGGCAGCCTCCGGGGGGTGATCGGCTTCTCGGGGACCGCGGAGGGGCATAAAAAGCGCCTCTCACGCCTGGGACTCGAACTCGCCTTCACGGTCCCGCCCGTCGACCTGATCGCCCGCGGGTACCTCGCCCCGTACGCCGAGTTCGGGGTCCCGTTCGCCTACTCGGACCGGGAGCGGCGGATCGTCGAACTGGTCGCCGCATACCGTGACGGGCTCGCCGGATACCTCCGCCGAATCGGGATCGACTGGATCCGCACCACATTCGCCGCGATCCCGCTTGACGAGCGGCTCGCGATCGCCCGCGACGTGCTCGGGCTCGCCGCCGGTCGGGCGGACCGGGACGAGGCGCTCGCCCGACGGTTCGAGCGTTGGGAGAGGGACGGGGTGGCGAACGTGACCGCCGCGCCGATGCTCTCGATCGTCCAGGTCGCCCTCGACCTCTCGGACGAGGCGACCGTCCGGGCGTCCGGCAGGACCGGGTTTTCCCCGCTCGTCGACGGGCTCGAACGGGTCCGGGCAGAACTCGCCGGGCTCGTCCGTGACGAACGGACCGCCGCCCGCCTCGCGGCGGACGGGTATTTCACGACCCGGATGGGGGGTGCCCGGGCGATCGGAGGCGCGGACCGGGCCGGGCGGGTCCGGGACCTGCTCGCGTGCAGCATCGCCGGTCTCTACCCGGTGCTCCGGGGCCTCTACCAGCGGATGGGGGAGGGGCGGGTCGATACCGTCCGTGCCGTCCTCCGGGCGGAGGCGGCGGCACGGGAGGTGCCGGCGGCGATCGTCTTCGACCGGGCGGCGCGGATCCGCTGGAGAGAACCGCTCCCCGCCCCGGGGTACGGCGGCGTCGCGGGGCTCTTCGCCGAGCTCCTGGGGGAGCCCGGGCTCACCCCGATGGCGGTGGTCTCGGGCGAGCTCTACCTCCCGGCGGACGGGGACCCGCCCCCCAGTGCCCGTATCGCAACCCACGTCCGGGAGGTCGTGATGCGGGAGGGGATGGGCCGGAACCTCCTCGCCCTCGTCACCCGTGGTCTCGACCTCCCCGACGAGGTCCGTGCCGGTCTCGCGGAGGAGCTGGACCTCCGGCTCCGGGACTACCTGGCGGGGATGACCGGTGTCCGGGCCTCCCGTCCGGCCGAGTTCGGCCGAAGGGTGCTCGGGCCCCTCCGCCGAAGGGTCCGGCGGGCCCGCCTCGGGCCCGCGGGAGACCGCCTCCTCGAGCGCCTCTCGCCGCGGCACCACCACGTCCGGCGGTGGATCGGGACCTTCTTCGATTACGCCCTGGTCGCCCAGCGGTTCGACGACGCGCCGGAAGGACGCCTCCGTCGGGCGGACGGCGTGGAGTGCGCCTACCGCGTCGTCCGGATGACCGGCGGGGAGCGACGGGCGTATTTCTACGACCTGGTCGCCCGCGTGGTCGATGGACGGGTCTTCCCGGTGGACGTGGTGATCGTCTCGTCCTGGGCCCGCACCGGGTGGAACGTCCACCGCCCGAACGTCCTGATCGACGCGACCGCCACCCGCGACGTGACCGCGTGGCTCCAGCTCCGCGGGAGGGCGATGCGCCCGAAGGCGACCTGGACGCCCGATGCATCGGAACGGCTCGCCCGGCTCGTCTCCGGTGAGGAGGGGGGCACCCCGGTCGGGGAGCGCGAGGCGGAGGCATGCCGCCTGCTCCTCGGCGAGAACAAGGTGACGCACATCCACGAGCTGGTGAAGGCGTACGGGAGCGGCATCCAGGTGGTCCGTGACCGGCGGTCCGGGACCTGGAGACGGGTCCCGTCGATCGCGGCCAAACACGCGCTCGAGGTCTCGGTCGACCCGCTCACCGGGGCGTACGGTCCGGGCGAGAGGCACGCACCGCTCGTCGGGGTCGATGACCCCCGTCAGAACCGGCCGGCGGAGCTGGAAGAACGGCTCGGAGCCCTCCTCCGGGACCGCGACGCGACGATCGTCCGGGGGTGGCTCCGGGCGGTGGGGGCGGGCCGCTGATCCGCGGCACCCGTTCCCCTCACCGCCCGTCTCCGCGACGGGAAAAAACGTGCGCCGGGCCGGGGGAAGGTTTTGAGTCCCGGGCCGCATCACGCTTCCAGGGCAGGTTGCCGAAGGTACAGCGATGAACCGTTCCCCCCATATCGACCCCGAGCTCTGCCGGCGGTGCGCGCAGTGCTGCAAGACCTTCGAGATCGAGTACCCGCGGGACTGGGACCCGGTCGACCTCTCCGAGATCGACCGGATCCGGGCTCTTTCCGGGCTCGGTGACCAGGTGAGCGTCCGCGAGGACAAAACGACGCTCACGCTCGTCTTCAACATCCCCTGCCGGTACCTGGTCGAGGAGGACGGGGTCTACTCCTGCAGCGTCTACGACGACCCCGGGCGGCGCCCCCTGATGTGTGAATACTACCCGTACGCGCACACCACGCGGGCGGACTGCCCGCACGTGCGCGGGGGGCGAGACTGACTCCGTCCCACCGCGCTCGGTTCAGAGCAGCTTCGTCTCCTCGGTCGGCCTCGGCACCTTCACGACCAGGACTCGGAAGACCGAGTCGCTCTCGTTCCTCCAGAGGTGGGGGATCCGTGCCGGGCTCTCGACCAGGACGTCCCTGCCGACGACCTCGCGCTCGTCGCCGATCTCGACGACGCCCGTCCCCTCCAGGACGTAGAAGAAGACGTCGACCGGGGTGATGTGCCTCTTCAGGCTCTCGCCGGGCTGGAGCGTGATCACCACCGCCGTCGCGTGGGGAGAGTCGTAGATCCTGCGTGCGTCCACGTGGTGCGGGTTCGGGCCCGAGACCACGTCCGATACCTTCGTGAGTTTCATCTGGGTTCTACCTCTTCTCTTTCGCAGGAGTGACCGGCTCGAAGGGGCCGACGTCGCCTCTCTCTTCCCTCAGAGGGTGCAGACGCGACAGTCCCGGGACCCGCAGGCGATGGTGTCGACCTTCCACTTCAGGGCCCACGCCTCGATCCGGCGGATCACCCCGACGATCCCGAGCCCGCTCCCGGTGAGCGTGTACTCCGTCCGGACGGGGTGGGAGGAGGTGTCGACGCGCCGCGTGACGAGCCCCTCCCCCTCCAGCTCGCGAAGACGCCCGGAGAGGACCTTCTGCGGGATCCCGCGAGGGTATCGTTCAGTCCCGAGAAACCGACGCGAGCACGCGGGCCCCCTGTCGAGCTCGAGGACGATCAGCAGGGTCCACTTCTTCGCCAGGTACCGGACCGTCAGTTTGACCGTGCACGACTCCTGCACCAGGTTCCGGCTTGGACGTCCAGGCATATATTCTATGGTATCAACATGAGACCAGGCAGGCTGGTGGAGACCGAAAGAGAGCGGAAAACGACGCCGGGGGACATCATTATCATCCCGGGAAGGTCATGATTTTCGAGAGCGCATGTTCCGTCCCGAGCCCGGAGCGGGGCCTGCCTCGCTCCGGACGGTCCGCCGTCCGCACCCCCGGCAAAGACACCGCCGGCAGCGACTCCGACACCACCCGGACGAACCCCGTCCCCCGCCTCCCCGCCTAACGTGGGGTGGTTCGGTACCGCCGGCATCATCGTCGCGCTCATCTCCACGGTCGTCATCCCGATCATCTTCGGCCCGATCGCGATCGTGCTCGGGGTCATCGGTCATTCGCGGGGTGACCCGAAGGGCAAGATTGCCATCGTGCTCGGAGTGGTCTGCATGCTGATCGGGTTCGCGCTCAGTTACATCCTCTTCATCGGGCTCTAAACCGAACCCGGCAATACCCTGACGGGCGGGAGAGGATGGACCGGGTGCCCCGCCGGACGGCACCCTTTACCCGCCCGAACGCCAGATCTGTTGAGGATGCGGGTGATCGGGATCGACCCCGGGTACGGTCGGGTGGGCTGGGGCGTGGTCGAGGGCGAGCGGCACCATCTCGCCTGCCGCGCCTGGGGATGCATCGAGACGGTGAAGGAGACGCCGATGGCGGAGCGGATCCTCCACGTCTGGCGGACCCTGAACGCGCTCCTCGACGAGTGGTCCCCCGACGAGATGGCGGTCGAGTGCCTCTACTTCTCGAAGAACGTGACGACCGCGATGCAGGTGGCGGAGTTCAGGGGCGTGATCCGGCTCGCCGCCGCCGGGCGGGGGATCCCCGTCGCGGAGTACGCGCCGAACCAGGTCAAGCAGGCGGTGACGGGGTCGGGACGGGCCGACAAGCGGCAGGTCCAGGAGATGGTCCGCCGCATCCTCGCCCTCGAGACCGTGCCCCGACCGGACGACGCCGCCGATGCCCTCGCCTGCGCCGTCTGCCACCACCACTGCCGGCGCTGAGACCCGGCACGTGCAGGCGGGACCGCCTCCGGTCCGCCGGACGGGGCGATGCCTTCACCCGACGACGCTGATCGCCCCTCCGGCGGCACCCGCCGCCCCGGTGACGGTGACGTTCGTTGCGGACGAGGACCAGCCGTACGGGTTGCGGACGGTGAGGGTGACCGGGTACACGCCGGGCCGCCGGAAGACGACGGAGGGGTTCTGCATCGTCGTCCAGGCGAGCCCGCCGAAGTCCCAGCGGCGCGAGGAGATGTTCCCGGTGGAGGTGTCCATGCACCGGACGTAGAGCGGTGCCGGGCCGGACGTCCTGCTGAGAGTGAAGTTCGCCTCCGGCACCCTCGGGTCGCCGTCGACCGTGATATACGCCGGTTTCGAAACGGTCGCCGGTCCGAGCGAGGTCCAGACGGTGAGGTTCACGGTGTAGGCACCGGTGCGCTCGTAGACGTGCACCGGTTCCGCGTCGGT
>Ga0116184_10002472_pt1 | contig 16172 bp, 15 predicted proteins | sample AD_JPNNA5_MetaG_FD_89886 | JGI IMG/M metagenome (GOLD analysis project Ga0116184, IMG submission 89886) | Active sludge microbial communities of municipal wastewater-treating anaerobic digesters from Japan - AD_JPNNA5_MetaG | ecosystem: Engineered > Bioreactor > Anaerobic > Digestate | place... | reverse complement strand
GACGAACCTCTGGTGTGTCAGTTGTCCTGCCAAGGGCACCGCTGATTAGCTACGTTCGGAAGTGATAACCGCTGAAAGCATCTAAGCGGGAAGCACGCTTCAAGATGAGGTTTCCATGGACTTCGGTCCGAGAGGCTCCCGGCTAGACTACCGGGTTGATAGGCCAGACGTGGAAGTGCAGTAATGCATGTAGCTGACTGGTACTAATAAGCCGACAACTTGATACACACAAAAAGACTTATGCGTGTTCGCGTCCACTGAGTAGTTCCCGAGATACGGTCGGGAAACGATTGACATCTCCATAGAGTTTCGGCTGTCATAGCGAAGGGGAAACGCCCGGCTCCATTCCGAACCCGGAAGCTAAGCCCTTCAGCGCCGATGGTACTGCACTGGGGACGGTGTGGGAGAGTAGGACGCAGCCGGACAACCATTCCAAATGGCCCGCCGAATTTCGGCGGGCCATTTGCGTTATAGGCTGTTTCACCACAACTGAGTCGTCGCTGGGCGAGCCACCAGAGGAGTCAAGGGTAGCCATGAACGAGGACAGTCCCAGGGAGTCCCGACGCCCGCAGGGCGGCCCATCGCGTGGGTCATCGGCGGGCCGTGGTCGTGGAGCCAGCAACGGGCGTGCCGCCGGCTCGGACCGGTGGTCCGGCCGTGAGGGTCGCCCCGCTGACCGTTCGGGGCGCACCGACGATCGCCGAGGGCGACCTGACGATCGACGACCCCGTCCCGATGGTGCGCAGCGATCGGGCGGCGACCGATTCGGGTCGGGGCCAGGCGGTGGAGACGAACTGAGGGGGGGCCGGCGTCTGGCGCCGAAGGGTCCCCGAGTCCCTGAGCCAGACCTTCCGGACGAAGTGACTGGGAAGGAACTGGACCGCAGTGTCTTTCAGCAATTGCGCACGCTCTCCAAGGAGAATGCCGAAGGGGTGGCCCGTCACTTGGTGATGGTCGCGGTGCAGTTGGCCGCGGATGATCTGGATGCCGCCGAGGCCCATGCCGCGACCGTAGTGCGGCGGGCTGGCCGTGTGCCCGCTGCGCGTGAGGCCATGGGGATGGTCGCCTACCGAAAGGGTGATTTCGCCAAGGCACTGGCCGAGTTTCGTACGGTCCGCCGGCTCAGCGGCTCCTCACACTTGCTTGCACTGATGGTCGATTGCGAACGCGGTCTGGGTCGGCACGAACGTGCCCTCGAGTTGGCAGCCAGTCCCGAGGCCACGACGCTCACCGCCGCGGAGCGGGTTGAACTCGCGATCGTCGTCGCTGGGGTTCGCCGGGACCTCGGCCAGGATGAGGCAGCCCTCTTGGCACTCAAGAGACCAGAGCTGCGCTCTGCCTCCGCTCCCCGACTCCACTACGCGTACGCCGACACGTTGCTGGCCCTCGGCCGTGAGGACGAGGCGCGGGAGTGGTTCCTGCGGACGGTCGAGACCGATGCCGACCTCGAGACCGACGCCATTGAGCGCCTCGAGGAGCTCGAGGGGACGGTCATCATCGACGCCCTGGACGGTGACGACGATGAGGGCACGGAGGGGGAGGACCCGTCTCCGGTCGTGCAGACCGAGGCAGCAGCCGATCAGCCGGTCACGTCGACGGGCGAGTCCTCGGGCCGGTCATGATCGACCTGTCGCGGTATGCCGCGTTGGTCTGCGATCTCGATGGTGTCGTCTATCGAGGTCCGGTGGCCCTCGCCCATGCCGTTGATTCGCTGAATGCATGGGACAAGCCGATCGTCTACGCGACGAACAATGCCTCCCGCACTCCGGAGGGGGTTGCCGATCATCTGCGCAGCCTCGGACTGGCGGCCCAGCCGAAGGATGTCGTGACCAGTTCACAGGCGGCTGCGTGGATCCTCGAGGATGAGATCTCTCCGCCGGCTCGTGTGCTCGCCATTGGCGGGGACGGGGTGTCAGCGGCCCTGACCGAACGCGGCTTCGCTGTCACGAGGTCGGTGGAGCCCGGCGAATCGTGTCAGGCCGTCGTGCAGGGCTATGGGATTCACGTCACCGCGGCAGACTTGGCTGAGGCCGCGTATGCCGTGCAGCAAGGTGCGCTGTGGATCGCCACCAACTTGGACGCGACCCTACCGACGAACCGCGGGATCGCCCCTGGGAATGGATCCTTGGTGACAGCGGTGGCCACGGCTGTCGGCCACCGACCGGCCCTGGTTGCCGGGAAGCCGGAGGCGCCCTGCTACCTGCTTGCTGCTGAGCGGCTCGGCCTGATGCCGGAACAGATTCTCGCCATTGGCGACCGGATCGACACCGACATCGCGGGCGCGCACGCTGCGGGAATGGACTCGCTCCTCGTCCTGACCGGTGTGTCCAGCCGGGCCGATGCGGAGGCGCTTCCCGAGGCCCAGCGTCCGACCCATGTGGCCCCCGACCTGAGGGTGCTCACGCCCTGACCCGTGTGCGCGTGCACATCAGCGGGCTCTGGTCGCTTCTGCGCACACGAGTCGGGGTCGGGGCTGTAGCGTGGCGGCACCGTGAACGTGTTCAGCGTTCCAAATCTTCGAGGAGTGTCATGGCCAAGACATCGATCCAGGGTTTCGTCGAGATGGCCTCTGGTTTGGGCGAACTCACTCGGGCGAAGGCTGCCGATGCTGTCGCCGAGGTGCTCACGCTGGCAGCCAATGCGCCCTCGTCGGGCAAGAAGGTCGCCAAGCAGGCCAACAAGATGGCCGAGGACCTGTTGTCGGCGGCCGAGGCCAACCGGCAGCAAATCGTCGCGATCATTCAGGCCGAGGTCGAGTCGGCCATTCGTAGGCTCGATCTCGGCAAGGTCTCCGCCGATGTCGGTGCGCTCGGCGAGACGGTGGCGGCACTGACCCAGCATGTCGAGAAGCTCTCGGCCAACGCGCTGGCCAAGGGTGAGGCAGCCGCGGGCGCCGCCGTTGGTCTCGCGGCATCGACGGTGTCGGGCGCGGCCACCCCGAAGCGGTCCGGGTCTCCGAAGGCATCCGTCCCACCTGCTGCCGCGACGAGCCCCGCTGCTCCTGAGCAACCGGCGAAGAGTGTCGCGAAGAAGGCTCCCGCCAAGGCTGCACCGGCGAAGAGCGCTGCGAAGAAGGCTCCCGCCAAGGCTGCCCCCGCCAAGGCTTCACCGGCGAAGAGTGTCGCGAAGAAGGCTCCGGCGAAGAAGGCTCCGGCCAAGACTGTGGCGGCGAAGGCGCCCGCGAAGAAGGCTCCGGCCAAGACTGTGGCGGCGAAGGCGCCCGCGAAGAAGGCCCCCGCGAAGAAGGCTCCGGCCAAGAAGGCGACTACGTGAGCAACTGGAACACCACGGACGCGGGGGAGTCGGACATCACCGACGCCCCCGCGTCCGCGACGGAGCCCGCCGCTTCGATGTCCGGGAGCGGAATCGATCCTGTCCCCGAGACCGGCGACCTCGTCATCGACGCCGCGTTGGCCGACCTCGCCGCGGCCGGAAGTCGTGACCTCGACGCCCAGATCGCGGCCGGGGAGCAGGTGCAACGCACCCTCCAGTCCCGACTGGCCGATCTGGGAGGCTGAGATCCCCCGACTCGATGCCGAACTCGTGCGACGAGGTCTGGTGCGCTCGCGTGCCGAGGCCCAGCGCCTGGTCCGCGACGGCGCCGTCCGAGTCGGAGCGGACGTGGTCCGCAAGGGTGCCCACCCCGTCACCGAGTCCGATCACCTCTGGGTGGACGCGGATCAGGTGTCGCGCTACGTCAACCGAGGTGCCGAGAAGTTGGCGCACGCGGTGCACACGTGGGGCCTGTCCGTGCGCGGTCGTCGTTGTCTCGACGTCGGTGCCTCGACGGGTGGCTTCACTCAGGTGCTCCTCGAAGGGGGAGCATCCGAGGTCGTCGCGCTCGATGTGGGTCACGGCCAGCTTCATCCGGATGTCCGGGCTGACCCCCGCGTCACCAATTGCGAAGGGGTGTCGATTCGCGACGTGACGCGCGGTCAGTTCGGGGAACCCTTCGACGTCGTCGTCGCCGACCTCTCCTTCATCTCACTGCGACTGGTGCTGAAGGAGTTGGGTGAGCAACTGGCGCCGGGGGGTTGGTGTGTGGTCCTGGTCAAACCACAGTTCGAGGTGGGGAAGGAACGGCTGGCTCGGACCGGCGTCGTCACGAGCGGTCAGCAGCGCGCCGAGGCGCTCACGAAAGTGGTCGCCGCCGCCACTGGGCAGGGCATGGAGATCCGCGGAATCCTCAAGAGCCCCCTGAAGGGGGGACAAGGCAACGTCGAGTACCTGCTGTGGTTGCAGTCGGGGCCATCGGGGAGGATGGGTGTCGATGAGCTGGCTGCGACGGTGGCTCGTCTCGGCCATGACGACCAGTGAACCAGTGCGTGACCACGGAGGGCGGTGCAGTTGTGGATGACATGACGCCTCCAGGTGAGCGCAGGATGCTCCTGCTCGTGCACCCGACGCGTCCGGATGCGCAGGAGCTCGCGGCCGAGGTGGCCGGACGACTCGCCGAGGCGGGAGTGGCCCCAGTGGCGCTCGCCGCCGACATCCACGGCACGGCCCTGGCCGACTGCGAACACCTCGTCATGGCAGACCCGGCAGACCCGGCCAAGGACTGTGAACTCGTCGTCATCCTCGGTGGGGACGGAACCATCCTTCGCGGTGCGGAACTCTCCCGCGGGTCTCATGCCCCCTTGTTGGGCGTCAACCTCGGGCACGTCGGCTTTCTCGCGGAGGCCGAGCGGGACGAGATCGGAGTGACCGTCGACCGCATCGTGGCGCACGACTACACCGTCGAGGAGCGCCTCACGCTCGAGGTGGTGGCCGTCCACGAGGGTGTCGAGGTCTTCCGGTCGTGGGCCCTCAACGAGGTGACGGTCGAGAAGGCCTCGCGGGAGCGAATGATCGAACTCACGGTCGAGATCGAGGGCCGGCCCCTGTCGACCTGGGGTTGTGACGGCTTGGTGATGGCCACGCCGACGGGCTCCACGGCATACGCCTTCTCGGCCGGCGGACCGGTCGTGTGGCCCGACGTGGAGGCCTTGCTCGTCGTCCCCATCTCTGCGCATGCCCTCTTCGCGCGTCCGGTCGTCATCGGTCCCTCGAGCCATTTGGTCGTGCAGTTGGCCCCGCGCACCGACGGTATGGGTGTGCTCTGGTGCGACGGCCGGCGGGCCATCGACCTGCCGGTCGGCGCGCGCGTGCAGGTGCAGCGATCCAATCTGCCGGTGCGTCTCGCGCGACTGAGTGCTTCTCCCTTCACCGATCGGCTGGTCGAGAAGTTCGATCTCAATGTCCACGGTTGGCGCGGGACCGGACGTCGCGCCTGATGCTCTCGGAGATCCGCATCCAGGACCTTGGAGTGATCGAGGAGGCGCTCCTCGACCTGGGGCCGGGGCTCACCGTGGTCACCGGTGAGACCGGCGCCGGGAAGACCATGGTGGTCACTGCTCTCAGTCTCCTGCTGGGACAGCGCGCCGACTCGGGACTGGTGCGCAGCGGAGCGGCCAGGGCATCGGTCGAGGGAGTCGTCAGGGTTGCCGGGGACCACCCTGCGCAGCTCCGTGCGGTCGAGGCAGGCGCGGACGTGCCCGGTGCGGATCCAGATCTGGTCCTCGTGCGCACGATCAGTCAGGAGGGTCGTTCTCGGGCCCATGTGGGCGGACGGTCGGCGCCCATCGGAGTGCTCGCGGAGATCGGTGAGCACTTGGTCGCGGTCCATGGCCAGGCCGATCAGTGGCGCCTGCGTCAACCGGATCAGCATCGTGAACTCTTGGACCGCTTCGGCTGGCCGACCATCGAAGGCCCGCTCACGGCATACAAGAGCGCGTATGCCGCCCACCGGGCGGCCGCCACCGAGTTGCGTGAGTTGACCGAGCAGGCCCGCGAGCGGGCCCAGGAGGCGCACTCGCTGACCGCAGCCCTCGACCACATCGAAGCCATCGCGCCTCAGCCCGGTGAGGACGTGGCCCTGACGGGTGAGGCTGAGCGACTGGGCCATCTCGAAGAGCTCAGAGCAGCAGCGGGCGAGTCCGCGACCCTGCTCGCCGGCGACGACGAGCTGAGCGGCGGCTCGGACCCTGGGGCGTTGGGCGCTCTTGCTCGAGTCCGGCACCTCCTAGAGCGCGCGAGCCAGGATGACGTGAGCGCCAAACCGTTGGCGGCTCGGGCCACCGAGCTGGCTCACATCGCGTCCGAACTCGCCTCCGATGTCGTGCACTACCTTGCGGACCTGGACGTGGATCCGGCCCGGCTGGAGTGGGTGCAGCAGCGGCGAGCCTCCCTCATGGACATCTCGCGCCTCTATGGGCCCACTGTCGACGAGGTCATCTCTTGGTCCAGGGACGCGGCCGCCAGACTGGGGACCTTGGTGGGTGACGAAGACCGGGTGACCGAACTCGAGTCAGAGGTGACTCGTCGGGCTCAGGAACTGGATGCCTGCCGGGTGGCCCTCACCAAAGCGCGCCTCGATGCATCGGGGTCCTTGACCGCCGCGATCATGCACGAACTGTCCTCGCTGGCGATGCCCGGCGCGCGCCTCGAGGTGGCCGTGCGCCAGCGGGAGCCCGGTCCGGACGGTGCGGACGATGTCGAGATCGGGTTGGCGGCCAACACCGGCGGCGAGATTCGACCCGTCACGAAGGCGGCATCTGGCGGTGAGTTGTCGCGAATCATGTTGGCCATCGAAGTGGCGACGGCCGAAGGGTCGCAGGGTCCACCCACGTTCGTCTTCGACGAGGTGGATGCAGGCATCGGCGGGCGGGCTGCCCTGGCTGTCGGGGCGAGGCTCGCGGCCCTGGCCCGGCATGCGCAGGTGATCGTGGTGACACACCTCGCGCAGGTCGCCGCGCACGCCGACCACCACCTCGTGGTGCACAAGTCCGACGACGGTTCGATCACCCGTTCCGGCGTGACGACGGTTGACGGCGAGGACCGAGTGCTCGAACTCGCGCGCATGCTCGGCGGCACCGACTCGGATGCGGCCCTCGAACACGCCCGCGACCTGCTCGCACAGGTCCGGGCCCGCTCGCTCTGACGTGTCAAGATGGTGCGGATGCCACTGCGACTCCGGACCCCACGCAATGCTGACGCCGACTATCCCGGCGTCAGCGGAGTGGCGCGGGTGGACCGCCGCACCAAGAACCTGACCAAGCGGCTGCGTCCCGGCGAGGTCGCGGTCATCGACCACGTCGACCTCGACAAGGTGAGCGCGGAGGCACTCGTGGCGTGTCGTCCCGCCGCCGTGGTCAACGCCTCCGCATCGATCAGTGGTCGCTACCCCAACCTCGGGCCCGAGATCCTCATGGCCGCCGGCATCCCGCTGCTCGATGGTGTCGGGGCCCAGGTCATGACCACCCTCGAAGAGGGCACCTCGGTGCATCTCGAGGGGGAGCGACTCCTCAGCGGGACCAAGGAGGTCGCCTCGGGAGTCCTGCAGGATGCCACGTCGATCGAGGCTGCGATGCTGGAGGCACGCGCCGGGCTCAATGACCAACTGGAGTCCTTCGCGCACAACACCATGGACTACCTCGTCAAGGAGCGAGAACTCCTTCTTGACGGAGTGGGCGTGCCTGACGTGCGGACCAAGTTCGACGGGCGGCACGCGCTGATCGTCGTGCGGGGGTATCACTACAAGGAAGACCTGCAGATCCTCCGCCACTACATCCGCGAGTACCGGCCGATCCTCATCGGTGTCGACGGCGGTGCCGACGCACTCATCGATGCCCGACTCAAACCGGACATGATCGTCGGCGACATGGATTCGGTCTCGGACCGGGCTCTCACCTCGGGTGCCGAGATCGTCGTCCACGCCTACCGGGACGGGCGCGCTCCCGGGCTCGAACGCGTGGAGAAGCTCGGGGTGACGCCTGTGGTCTTCCCGGCGACCGGGACGAGCGAGGACGTGGCCATGTTGCTCGCCGACGACAAGGGCGCCAGTCTGATCGTCGCCGTCGGCACCCACGCGACCTTGGTCGAGTTCCTCGACAAGGGCCGATCCGGCATGGCCAGCACCTTCCTCACCCGCCTGCGGGTCGGCAGCAAACTGATCGACGCCAAGGGCGTGAGTCGTCTCTATCGCAGTCGGATCAGTGGCTGGTGGCTCTTCCTCATGCTCGCGGTCGGCATCCTGGCGCTCGGCGCCGCCATGTGGGCCACCGATGGTGGCAAGGCATACCTGCAGGTCTTCGCCGCCCGCTTCGACGACCTCTGGTCATTCATCCGAGGGATCTTCACGTGATCGACTTCCGCTATCACCTCGTGTCCATCGTGTCCGTCTTCCTCGCACTCGCAGTGGGCATCGTCCTGGGCGCGGGGCCGCTCCAAGGACAGATCGCCGAGACCCTCACCTCGGAGATCACGCAGTTGCGCACTGACAAGCAGGCGCTGCGCGAAGACGTCACGACCCTGACGCAGGAGGCCACGGTGCGCGAGGCCTATGACCAAGCGGTCGTGGGACGGGTCGTGTCCGGGCTTGCTGCGGGACGTGGTGTCGCGATCGTCGAACTGCCCGGAGCCGATGCCGACCTCGCACGCAGTCTCGCGTCGACCGTCACGGCCGCCGGCGGCGCCGTCGCGTCGACGACCAGAGTGCTCGACACGTGGGTGTCCACGGACGAGGCGGTGCGCTCCGCCCGGGAGGAACTGGCGACCCGTCTCGCACCGACCCTTCGACTCAGCACACCGGAGGTCGGGGCCGAACCCACGACCAGCTCCCTCGCCGACCGTGTGCTCGCGGCGGCGCTCTCCTCCTCGTCCAGCGCACCGCTCGGGTCCGAGGCTGCACGTGACGCCCTCACCGAGCTGGCCGCGGCGAAGCTCGTCGAGGTCGACGCCAAGAGCGTGACCTCGGCCCAACTCGTCATCGTCCTCACCGACCCCTTGGCCGGGACCGACAAGGCGGTCCAGGCTCAGGCTGCCAGCTACGCCAAGCTGATCGGGGCCCTTCAAGCGATCTCCTCCGCCACGGTGGCTGTCGCCGGCAAGGACGCCGAGACACCCAAGGACCGGACCTCGATCATCCAGACGATCCGCCAGGACGGCACCACCTCAAAGGTGGTGACGACCGTGGACGACGCCGAGACCGGCATGGGGTTGGCGAGTGTCGTCCTCGCGCTGGCTGAGGCAGAGTCCGGCACCAGCGGTCACTATGGGACGGCCGATGGCGCGACGGCGGCCCATCCGAGCCTCCCCAAGCCATGAGCGTGGCCCGGTGAGGCGAGCACGCGTATGGGCCGCGGCCGTCGGCGCCGTGTCGTCAAGCGTGGCGTATGCCGTGAGTCGCCATGCGCCGCAATCCCTCCGTGATCCGTGGCAACGGGTGAACCACGCGGGTCGGTCGGTGACCCTCCTCGAAGGACCCGCCGAGGTGATCGGGCTCGCTCTGGGATCGTCCGTCGCCGGGGTTGCGCCCGTCGTTGCGGCCCTGGGGGCGGGGGCACTGGGCGCCCTGGACGACCTGGTGGGTGACCCGTCGAGCAAGGGCCTCAGGGGGCACCTGCGGGCAGCCCGTGAGGGGCGCATCACCACGGGGCTCGTGAAGGTCGCCGGTCTCGGCGTCGTGGGGCTGATGTCGGCGGCCATGACCGATCGGGAATCACGCCCGAGAGATGGCGCCACCGAACCGCTGCCATCCTCATGGGTCAGGGCAGGAGACGCCCTCATCGGGGGTGCCGTGATCGCGGGCGCGGCCAACCTCGTCAACCTCTTTGACCTACGCCCGGGGAGAGCGCTGAAGGTGGGCCTGGTCGTGGGTGTGCCCATGGCCATCATGGGCGGCCCGAGAGCACCCCGTGGTCCGGCAGCCGCGGCCGCAGCAGCAGGGGCGTCTCTGGGGCTGCTCGCTCCTGACCTCAGGGGTGAGTCCATGCTCGGGGACACCGGCGCGAATGCCCTCGGCGCGGTCCTGGGGGTGGCTCTGATCCAAGGGCGTTCACGCAGCACCCGTCTCGCCCTCCTGACCGGGCTCGTGGGCCTCACCCTCCTCTCCGAGAAGGTGAGCTTCACCAAGGTCATCGAGTCCACCCCCGGACTTCGGGAATTCGATGCGTGGGGACGACCGGCTCGATGAACGAGCGGAGGCTTGCCGGCACCGTGGCCGGTGCAGCCGGACTCATCGCGGTGGCCACCCTGCTGGCCCGGGCCGTGGGTTTTGGACGGATTGTGGTCTTTGCCGACGCCGTCCGCGCCGGTGGTGTGGGGGAGATCTATGGCGCAGTGAATGCCGTCCCGAACGTCCTCTTCGAGATCGCCGCCGGGGGAGTGCTGGCCGCGGTCGCCGTCCCTCTCATCGGTCAGCACCTCGGGCGTGGGGACCGCGAGCGAGCGGATCGCTTGGCCAGCATCCTCTTCACCTGGGTGCTCATCGCCCTCGTCCCGATGGCGCTCATTCTCTTCCTGCTGGCCGACCCGATCGCCTCGGTCCTCGTCGAGGCACGCGATCCTGCCAGTCACCGCGTCGGCGCCACGATGCTCCGGATCTTCGCGTGGCAGGTGCCGCTCTACGGGATCGGCATCATCCTCACCGGCCTCCTCCACGCCCATCGCCGATTTCTGGCTGCGGCGCTCGCCCCGCTGCTCTCGAGCGTCGTCGTCCTCGTCTCCTACCTCTGGTATGGCCACCTCGTCGACGGTGTGACCGCTCCCTCGCAGGTGCCGGACAGTGCGATCTCGGTTCTCGCCTGGGGGACCACCGCCGGCGTGGGCGTCCTCAGCCTTCCGCTGCTGGTGCCCGCCCTCCGGACCGGGTGGCGGTGGACACCTTCCCTGTCCTTGGAGCCCGCTGATCGACGACGGATCCTCTCCCTCGCCGGCGCCGGGCTGCTCGCCCTTGTCGCCCAACAGTTCTCCGTGCTCGTCATCATCTGGCTCGCGGGTCATGCTGCGGATCCCGGTGTGCTCCCGGTGCAGCAATACGTCCAAGCCGTCTACCTGCTCCCGTATGCCGTCCTGGCCGTCCCGATCGCCACGAGCGTGTTCCCGGCCTTGGCCCACGGTGAGGGACACGGGGGTGACCAGGGCGAACTCTTGGGCCGAGCCCTACGCGGCATCATCGTCCTCACCGGACTTGCGGCCGGTGTCCTCATGGCCTCGGCCCCCGCAGTCGGTGCCTTCTTCACCGCTCTCGACGCCCGCCGTGGCGCGACTGGTGCGAGCCCGACTGCGCTCCAGAGCCTGTCCGTCGGACTCCTCACCGCAGCCCCGGGACTCATCGGTTTCGCGGTCGCGGCGTTGCTCACCCGCGCGCTCTATGTGCGCGGTCATCCCCTGGCCGCTGGCGGGTGCGTGGCTGCCGGATGGATCGTGTCGGCACTTCTCCCGCTCCTCATGGCTGGCACTGGCGCCAGCGCCCTCGCCACCCTGCAGGCGATCGGCACAGGGTCGAGCATCGGGATGACCTTGACGGCCGTGGCTCTCGCGTTTCTCGTGCGGCGCCACTGGGGTGCGCCTGCTCTCGCGGGAAGTGGCCGGAGTGCTGCGACGGTCATCGTGGCGCTCGCGGTCGCCGTCATGGTGGGGGATCTGGTGACGCACGGTCGGGATCTTTCCGGCCTCGGCGCTGCCCTCGCCAATGGATTGCTGGCGGGAGTGCTGGCCTTGGTGGCAGGGTTGTTCGTCGTGATCATCGGAGACCGCCAGGGGGTGCTCGGCGCCGTGAAGAGGGGTCGTCAACGCAGAGGGCGCTCATGAAGGTGCTGCTCGTCCTGGGCACGAGCACCGGCGGTGTCGGGCGACACGTCCACGATCTCGTGGAGGGACTCGTCGCCGCAGGGGACGAGGTGGTGGTGGCGGCGCCGGTGCCGGTGTCCGAGCAGTTCGGCTATGCAGACGCGGGAGCGCACGTTGTCCCGCTCGAGTTCGGCGACCGTCCGCACCCGGTGCGCGACCTTGCGGCCCTGCGCCGTCTGCGCGAGATCGGGGCCGCTGCCGATGTGGTCCACGCCCATGGGGTCCGAGCCGGCGCCCTCGCCGCACTGGCCCTGCGAGGAGTGGCGCCCCTCGTCGTCACCCTCCACAATGCGGCGCCGGAGTCCCGTGCTGCCGCCGTGATCCACGGGTCACTCGAAGCCATCGTGGCGAGGGGCGCCGCGCTCGTCCTCGGTGTCTCCTCGGACCTCGTCGAGGGACAACGACGGCGTCGTGCACGGCGGGCCGAGCTCGCCGTCGTCCCGGCCGCAGTACCGCCGGGAGTCATCGGGGATCGGTTCGGCGTGCGGCAGACCCTCGACGTCGCGCCCACCACAGCGCTGCTCGTGACCATCGCCCGGCTGGCGCCGCAGAAGGACCTCGACCTCCTTCTCGACGCGATGGCCAGGCTTCAGAAGAAGAGCGTCGTCCCTGCTCTGGCGGTCATCGCGGGCGAAGGGCCACTCCGTGACCACCTCGAGCAACGAATCCGATCCGAGGCATTGCCCGTGCGACTCCTGGGTCACCGCCGGGACGTCCCCGACCTGCTGGCCGCGGCGGACATCGTCGTGTCGACCGCTCGCTGGGAGGGACAGCCCGTCGCGCTCCAGGAGGCGCTGCATCTGGGCGCCGCCATCGTGGCCACCGACGCCGGCGGCACCAAGGACGTGGTGGGTGACGCGGCGATCCTCGTTCCGGTCGGTGACGCCGAGTCGTTGACCTGTGCCCTCGCCGATGTCCTGACCCATGGCGGCGTTCGCGACGACCTGCGGTCCAAGGCCATGCATCGTGCGGGTGAACTCCCCACGAAGGAGGCCGCCATCGCGGCGGCGCGCACGGCATACGCCTCGGTGGTGGACTGAGCCCCACGGGAAGGCGAGACAGGCCGCGTGGTGGTGCCGCGTGGCGTTCGCGATGACGTAGGGTGGGGGTCCGTGGTGATGCTGACGAAACACATCTTCGTGACCGGAGGCGTCGCCTCCTCCCTCGGCAAGGGCCTGACGGCGTCCAGCCTCGGCCATCTGCTCCGCGCTCGTGGGTTGAGCGTGACGATGCAGAAGCTCGACCCCTATCTCAATGTCGACCCAGGGACGATGAATCCGTTCGAGCACGGCGAGGTCTTCGTGACCGAGGACGGCGCCGAGACCGACCTCGACATCGGGCACTATGAGCGCTTCCTCGACGTCAATCTCGTCGGCAGCGCCAACGTGACGACCGGTCAGGTCTACAAGCGCGTCATCGACCGGGAGCGGCGCGGTGAGTACCTCGGCCAGACCGTGCAGGTCATCCCGCACATCACCAACGAACTCAAGGACCGGATGCGGGCGGCCGCGGCCGGCTCACCTGGCATCAACGACAAGGACGCCCCTGATCTGATCATCACCGAGATCGGCGGCACCGTCGGCGACATCGAATCCTTGCCCTTCCTCGAGGCCGCGCGTCAGGTGCGCCATGACCTGGGGCGCGACAACGTCTTCTTCCTTCACGTCTCGCTCGTCCCCTATCTGGCGCCCAGTGGAGAACTCAAGACCAAGCCGACCCAGCACTCGGTGGCCGCCCTGCGCCAGGTCGGCATCCAGCCCGATGCCCTGGTCCTGCGGGCGGATCGGCCGATCCCCGAGCCGATCAAGCGCAAGATCTCGCTCATGTGTGACGTCGACACCGAGGCGGTCGCAGCCGCCGTCGATGCCCCGAGCATCTACGACATCCCGAAGGTGATCCACCGTGAGGGCCTCGACGCCTATGTCATTCGCCGGCTCGGCCTGACCTTCCGTGATGTCGACTGGACCGACTGGGACCGTCTGCTGGACCGGGTGCACGAGCCCGAGCACGAGGTCGAGGTGGCCCTCGTCGGCAAGTACATCGACCTGCCCGACGCTTACCTCTCGGTGACCGAGGCCCTCCGTGCCGGTGGTTTCCACAACGACGCCAAGGTGAAGATCCGCTGGGTGCCCTCTGACGACTGCGCCACCGAGGCCGGTGCGGCCAAGGCTCTCGGGGGAGTGGATGCGGTGCTGGTGCCCGGCGGCTTCGGCGTGCGCGGCATCGAAGGCAAGGTCGGTGCCCTGCGGTGGGCACGAGAGCGTCAGGTGCCGACGCTGGGCATCTGCCTGGGGCTCCAGTGCATGGTCATCGAATACGCCCGAAACGTGGCGGGTATCACCGGGGCGAGTTCCACCGAGTTCGACCCTGAGACCCCCGCTCCGGTGATTGCGACGATGGAGGAGCAGAAGGCCTTCGTGGAGGGCGCGGGGGACATGGGGGGCACGATGCGCCTGGGTTCGCAGCCGGCTGCTTTGACGCCGGGATCGGTCGTCGCCGAGACATATGGGTCGACCACGGTGACCGAGCGCCACCGCCACCGTTACGAGGTCAACAACTCCTACCTCGAGTCCCTGACGGACGCGGGGCTCGTCGTCAGTGGGACGCACCCCGAGTGGGGGCTCGTGGAGTTCGTCGAGCTGCCGCGGGACGTGCACCCCTATTACGTTGCGACACAAGCGCATCCGGAGTTCAAGTCGCGACCGACGCGCGCGCACCCGCTCTTTGCTGGTCTCATCGGCGCGGCCCTCGATGCCCAACGGGCCTCACGTCTCGTCGAGGTCGAGCGCGGCCATCGCGCGGCTGAGTCCGGGGATCAGGTCGAGGTCATGACGCCTGCCGAGGCGACTGCGTGACGCTGGCGGATCGACACGATCCAGCTCCCGTCAGGGAGACCGAGGTCGTCTTCGAGGGCCGGGTCTGGGATGTCCGTCGCGACGTTGTTGACCTGCCGACCGGGCCGGTCGTGCGGGACTACGTCCAGCACACGGGCGCCGTCGCGATCGTGGCCCTCGACGACGCCGATCGCGTCCTCCTCATCCGGCAATACCGCCATCCCATCCGAACCCATGAGTGGGAACTGCCAGCAGGCCTGCTCGATGTCCCCGGCGAGCCACCGGAGGTCACCGCGTCCCGTGAGCTCTGGGAAGAGGCCGACCTCCGGGCCGAGCGCTGGTGGCGGCTCGGCGAGCACCACTCATCCCCGGGCGGTCTCACCGAACGCATGCACGTCTTCCTCGCGCGGGGTCTCACCGTGGTGCCTGAGGACGAGCGCCACGTGAGAACCGACGAAGAGGCCGGCCTGAAGACCCGCTGGGTCCCACTCGACGAGGTTGCCGATGCGATCCTTGCTGGCCACCTCGGGAACGCGACCCTCATTGTCTCGGTGCTGATGGCCCGGGAGTTGCGGTCCCGTGGTTGGGCCGGACTGCGTCCCGTCGAGAGCCTCGATTGATGGTGAGTGCCTTTGGCGGTGGCGGCGCCTTGGGTGTGGGTGCGCACGTTGACCCTGACCGCTGTCCCTGTCGACCCGGGGACGACATGGCGTATGCCGTGTGCTGCCGTCCGCTGTTGCTCGGCGAGTCCCGGGCCGAGACCGCGGAGGCGCTCATGCGAAGCCGCTACACGGCATACGCGCTCGGTGATCTGGCCCATCTCCAACGGACGTGGCATCCACGGACTCTGCCCCTGGGTCTGGTACTCGACCCGCAGCTCCGGTGGACCGGCCTGACCGTCGTCTCCAGCGTCGATGGCGGGGCTGCGGACTCCGAGGGAATCGTGGCCTTCGAGGCCCGCTGGGAGAGCGGTCTCGGAGAGAGTCTTCAGCGCGGCGTTCTGAGGGAGACCAGTGCGTTCACCCGTCGGGCCGGTCGTTGGGTCTATGTCGGGCCGACCGAGGACGGGTAGCCGCCTTCAGTGGGCCGAGGTGGCAGTGGAAGGATTCTGGGTGAACCACCAGCGAGCGGGAGGCCGATCATGACCAAGAAGCAGAGCCCCGTCCCCGAGGGCGCCGACGACATCGGCTACATCGACCCCGTCGAGCAGTTCCCGTCGATCCACACCAAGAGCGGGCGCGTCCGCAAGGACGCCTACGAAGCCGAGATGGAGCGTCTGCAGGAGCAATTGGTGCTCCTCCAGTACTGGATCCAGAAGCAGGGGCTCAAGGTCGTCGTCCTCTTCGAGGGGCGAGGCTCGGCGGGCAAGGGTGGGGTCATCAAGCGGATCACCGAGCGCACGTCGCCACGGACGGTTCGGGTGGCCGCGCTGCCGACTCCGACTGAGCGACAGAAGACGCAGTGGTACTTCCAGCGCTACGTCGAGCACCTCCCGGCCGCTGGCGAGATGGTCCTCTTCGACCGGTCCTGGTACAACCGCTCCAACGTCGAGTGGGTCATGGGCTTCTGTACTCCGGAGGAGCACGAGGAATTCCTGCGCTCGTGCCCGGAGTTCGAGCGGATGCTCGTGCGGAGCGGGATCATCCTCATCAAGTACTGGTTCTCGGT
>Ga0116184_10002470_pt1 | contig 16180 bp, 13 predicted proteins | sample AD_JPNNA5_MetaG_FD_89886 | JGI IMG/M metagenome (GOLD analysis project Ga0116184, IMG submission 89886) | Active sludge microbial communities of municipal wastewater-treating anaerobic digesters from Japan - AD_JPNNA5_MetaG | ecosystem: Engineered > Bioreactor > Anaerobic > Digestate | place... | reverse complement strand
CGAGAGCGAGGGCAATATCCCCAGGCCCGAAATCCCCGGCAGCGGCCCGGAGGAGGAACGCGCCCGGCATGACCCCGACTTGACGCCTTTTGGGATGCGGCAGGCAAAACTGCTGGCGAAACGGCTCAGCGGCGAACGGTTTGACGCCGTCTTTTCCAGCCCGCTGATTCGCGCCGCGCGCACCGCGCGCGCCGTCGCGGCCGCGCAGCCCGGCGGGAAAGTCGACATCACTTTCCTGCGGGAACTGCGCGAGGCGGGCACTCCCTGGTCATATATAGGCCTCGACAGCCGGGAACTGGGCCGGCTTTGCGGCGGATATGGCGGCGAACTCCTTTCCCTGCGGCCCGACGCGGACTGGGAAGCGTTCGAAACAGCAGACCGCGACGCGGCATATCTTGAACGGGCTTACGTTTGTGCGCGTTTTTTCAGGGATACCTTCGCCGCGGGCGAAAGAATATTTATCGTCGCGCACGGCACTTTTAACACCTTTCTCATCCGGGCTCTGCTGGAACTGACCAACGAACAGGATTTTAATTTCTGCCAGGAGAACACCGGCTTGACGAAAGTCAAGTATTTTATCGGCTCGGGCAGGCGCCTGTCGTATGCGAACGACACCTCGCATCTCTACGCAACTGCGCCGGGCCTAACATTCACGCTGTAAAGAAAACCGCAATTGCCGGCGGATATTCCGCCGGCATACGCGCGCCCGGTACTTTTCACGGTTGCCTTATTTGCCTTTTGGTATTTACACCCATACTTAAATCAAGTAAAATGTTGGCAGGAACAAGCAAGGGGAGGCGCCGAATGAAACCGAAATATTCCCGCGTTCTGCTCAAACTCAGCGGTGAGATGCTTTCGGGCGGCCAGGGGATGGGCATAGACTTCCCGGCCGTGATGAACATCTGCGAAGCGGTTAAAAAATGCCATGAAATGGGTGTCAAAATCGGCATTGTCGTCGGGGGAGGCAACTTCTGGCGCGGCCGCTCGAGCGGCAAAATGGACAGGACGAGGGCTGACCACATGGGCATGCTCGCGACGGTTATCAACGCCCTTGCGCTGGCCGACGCGCTCGAACAGCTGGAGGTTCCCGTCAGGGTCCAGACCGCCATCGCCATGCAGCAAATCGCCGAACCCTATATCCGCAACAAAGCGATGGCTCATCTTGACAACGGCCGCGTGGTCATTTTCGGCTGCGGAACGGGCAACCCCTTTTTCACCACCGACACGGCGGCTGCCCTCAGAGCGGCGGAAATCAACGCGAAAATCATTCTCAAGGCAACGAATGTCGACGGCGTGTATGACAAGGATCCCAAGCAAAATCCCGACGCGGTCAAATTCGATTACCTGACCTACAGCGAAGTACTCAGCCGCGATTTGAAGGTGATGGACGCGACAGCCGCCTCGCTGTGTAAAGACAACCACATCCCGATTCTCGTATTTAACCTCAGCAATCCCGGCAACATCGTCGCCGCGGTCTGCGGGGAAACCATCGGCACATTGGTAAAGGAGGACTGAATATGGACGAAATGATTACGGCCGCCAAGGAGAAGATGAACAAAACCCTCAGCGTTCTCAAAAACGAATATTCGACCATCCGCGCCGGCAGGGCAAGCCCGGCCGTGCTTGAAAGAATCCGCGTCGATTATTACGGCGTGCCCACGCCCATCAACCAGATGGCGCAGGTTTCCGTTTCCGAGGCGAGGATCCTGAACATTCAGCCTTATGATGTCTCGACGCTGCATCCCATCGAAAAAGCCATTCAGGCTTCCGACCTGGGCATCAACCCGCAAAACGACGGCAGGGTCATCCGCCTGGTATTCCCCCCTCTGACAGAGGATAAACGGCGCGATATCGTGCGCGATATCAAAAAGATGGCCGAGGAGGCCAAGGTGGCCGTCCGTTCCATCCGCCGCGATACGATCGAAAAACTCAAGAAAATGGAGAAGGCCTCCGAAATTACCGAGGACGATCTCAAAGATATGGAAAAGGACCTGCAAAAGGTCACCGATGACCATATCAAAGATATCGACAGCATCGCCGAAATCAAAGAAAAAGAAGTCATGGAAATCTGACCATGGAAGAGTACAGCGCGTCCGTTCACGCTGCCCTTCCCGTCCATGTCGCCGTCATTATGGACGGCAACGGCCGATGGGCGGCAGGGCGGGGCCTGCCCCGCAGTGAAGGCCATCGCCAGGGGGCCAAGGTTTTCAGGCAAATCTGCGAATACGGCGCCGACCGCGGTATCGGGTACCTGACCTTCTACGCCTTTTCGACCGAGAACTGGAGCAGGCCGCAGGAGGAAATCGCGTCCATCATGGCGCTGTTCCGCGATTATCTGCAAGAGGCGCGAGAGCGCAGGGAGGAGAACGAGGCCCGCGGTTTCCGCCTGCGTTTCATCGGCGACCGGTCGGCTCTGCCGGCCGATATCGTTTCGCTGGTGGAAACCTGCGAACGCGAGTCCTCGCACCAAACGCGCACAACGGTCAACCTCGCCGTCAACTACGGCTCGAGGCTCGAAATTGTCGCCAGCGTGCGCCGGATTGCCGAACGGGTCGCACGCGGCGAACTGAAGCCGTCCGACATCACCCCGGCCGATATCGAGCAAGGGCTGTATACCGCTGGCCAGCCCGACCCCGACCTGATCATCCGGCCCAGCGGCGAAAACCGGCTTTCCAATTTCCTGCTTTGGCAGGCGGCCTACAGCGAGTTCTGGTTTTCGGACGTGCTGTGGCCCGATTTTACCCCCGCGCATTTTGATATGGCCCTTGCGGATTTCGCGCAGCGCAAAAGACGTTTCGGCGGCATCGAGGCTGTGCAGAAAAATATTTGAAAGTCGGTACGAAGCATGAAAGTTCGCGTCATCACCGGTGTTTTGGGCGGCCTGTTCGCTATTTCTGCCCTCATTCTATTTCGATATCCTTTGATGGGGATTGTTGCGACACTGTTTACGGGTATGGCCGTCTATGAAGTCGAACGCATGGCGAAAATCACCAACATCCCGCTCATCGCCCTGTCCCTGGCCGTATCGCTGTTCATTCCGCCGGCCCTGGAATACGGCCTGCTGGAGAAAATGACGGCTTACGTTCCCCTCAGCGTTCTGCTGACCGCCTATGTGATCGCGGCTTTGCTGCTGACGCTGGCTTTCTTTCAAACGACGCGTTTTGAACATGTATGCGTGGCGCTGTTTTCCTCTCTGGCGATTCCCTACGCGATGGCCTGCCTGCTGCTGATCAAGAACGCCTACCGCGCGGAATATTCCAAGGCGTTCTTCGTGCTTTTCACTGGGCTTGCCAGTTCCTGGATTACCGACGCGGGCGCTTATTTCATCGGCGTTAAATTCGGCAGACACAAGATGTCGCCGAACATCAGCCCCAAAAAAACTGTTGAAGGAGCCGCCGGCGGCATCTTGATTTCCGCTCTTTTCAACCTGGTTACCTTCCTGATTTTCGACCATTTCTTTTTCAAGGGCGGCTGGATTCCGTTCTGGCTGGTGCTGCTGATTTCCGTTCTCCTGTCGCTGGCCGGTATGGCGGGGGACCTTTCCGCCTCCGTGATCAAGCGCAATTACGGCGAAAAAGATTTCGGCGCGTTTTTTCCGGGGCACGGCGGCGTGATGGACCGTTTCGATTCGACGCTGTTCGTTCTGCCCTGCCTGTATGCGCTGGTCCGGCTGGCCGGCAAAACATAAGGGAAACGTTGCTATGAGCAAAACCGTCAACATCCTCGGGAGCACCGGTTCCATCGGACGCCAGGCGCTCGATGTTGTCAGCCGCCTCGGCGGCTGGGAGGTGGCGTCCCTGTGCGCCGGCTCGAACGCGCAGCTTCTTGAGGAACAAATCCGCCGGTTCAAACCGCGTTATGCGGCGCTGCTCGACGAACGGGCCGCCCGCGATCTGCGTACGTCAGTGGCCGACCTGCCTGTAAAGGTCTATGCGGGCGCCCAGGGCGTCTGCGAATGCGCCGGTGTCCCGGCCGATATTTCCCTCAACGCGATCGTCGGCATGGCAGGCCTGCGCCCGACCCTCGCCGCACTCGAAACATGCGGGCGCCTCGCATTGGCCAATAAGGAGACGCTCGTCGCCGCCGGCCGCCTCGTCACGGCCAAAGCGCAGGAGAAAAAGGTTAAAATCCTCCCGGTCGACAGCGAACACAGCGCCATTTTTCAATGCCTTGAAGGTGCCCCCGAACCCCGGCCGCTCAAACGCATCATCCTGACCGCGTCGGGCGGGCCTTTCGCCGGCATGACGCGCCGCGAACTGGAGGATGTCACCGCCGAACAGGCGATGCGCCACCCCAACTGGAGCATGGGTGCCAAGATCACCGTCGACTCCGCCACGATGTTCAACAAGGGGCTCGAACTCATCGAAGCGGTCTGGCTTTTCGCAGCGGAGCCCTCCCGGATCGATATCCTCATTCACCGCCAAAGTGTCGTGCATTCGATGGTCGAGTTCATCGACGGCTCCGTAATTGCGCAGCTGGGGGTACCCGATATGAGGATTCCCATCCAGTACGCGCTGACGTGGCCGCGCCGTTTCCGGAGCCCCGTCAAACAACTGCGCTTGGAAGAATACGACAGCCTCACCTTCGAAAAGCCCGACGACGAAACGTTCGGCGCCGTTTCAATCTGCCGGCGCGCGGCTGCACGGGGAGGACTGAGCCCGGCCGCGGTCAACTCCGCCAATGAGGAGGCGAACGCCCTCTTCAGGGCGGGCAAGATCGGGTTTTTGGATATCGCGCGGCTTACCGCCGCGGCGGTTGACGCCGTACCCGCGGCCGAAGATTATACCCTCGAGGATGTCGAGGCGGCGGATCTTCTTGCCAGGCAGGCTGTCCTGCGGCAGATCGCATAAGGAGAATCGCATGCTTTTAAGTTTTTGGAGCGCCGTCGGCAATGTGTGGCACGCGGCCTGGCCTTATCTGGTCGCGGTCCTGTTTTTCGGCATCGTCATCATGGTGCACGAGACCGGGCATTTCGCTTTTGCGCGGCTGTTCAAAGTGCGCGTCAACGCTTTCGCCCTGGGCATGGGCCCCCCCATCGCCAAATTCGGCAAAGGAGAAACTGAGTATTCCCTGCGGCTGTTCCCCATCGGCGGCTACTGCAAAATGGAGGGAGAGGACGAGGTCAGCACCGACGAACGCGCCTTTTCCAAAAAGCCGGTATGGCAGCGCTTTATCATCGTCTCGGCGGGCGCCGCCGTCAACCTGCTGCTCGGGCTGGTCATCGTCGCGGTGATGCTCGCCCAGCAGAACCTTATTGCCACGACGCAAATCCGCTCGTTCACACCCGACGCGCCCAGTATGGCGTCCGGCCTTGCCGAAAACGACAAGATACTCAAAATCAACGGCAGGCGTGTTTTTTCACAGTACGATATCAGCTTTTTAATGGCCAGGGACAAGGACGCCGTGATGGATTTCACCGTCGAGCGCGGCGGGAAAACCGTCGAGGTGGATGCCGTCCGTTTTCAAACCGGCAAGGAAGATGGCCAGCGGTACATCGTGTACGATTTCAAAGTAATCGGTGTGGAACCGGGCTTTGCCAGTGTGCTGAAATACGCCTTTCTTGAGACGTTCTCCCTGGCGCGCATCATCTGGCTGGGCTTGTTCGACCTCGTCACCGGCCAGTACGGGCTGGCTGACCTTTCCGGTCCCATCGGCGTCGTCACCTACATCGCGCACGCGGCAGGAGCCTCGACCAAAACGGATTTTACCCCCCTGTTGAGCCTGACGGCCCTCATTACCATCAACCTGGGTATTTTCAACCTGCTGCCCGTTCCCGCGCTTGACGGCGGCCGCTTGTTCTTCATGCTCATCGAGGCGGTACGCCGCAAGCCGGTTCCGGCGAAGTACGAGAACTGGATTCATGCCGCCGGGCTGGTGCTGCTGCTGATTTTTATGGCCTTTATCTCGTTGAACGATATTCTGCGGCTGATAAGAGGATAATCCGATGACCAAGCGCAGAGACAGTGTGAAAGTCAGCGCCCGGGGCGTGGACATCGGCGGCGGCAGCCGTGTGACGGTGCAGTCAATGCTCAACCGGCTGCCCGGCGATATCGAAGCCAACGTTGCGCAGGCCGTCGCGCTCGAACGGGCGGGCTGCGAAATCATCCGCGTCGCTGTTGCCGACCGGCAGGCCGTTGCCCTGATCCCGGCTCTCAGGAGCGCGGTCAGGGTCCCCGTCGTCGCCGACATTCATTTCGACTACCGTATCGCGCTCGCGTGCGTGGAAGCGGGGGCGGACAAAATCAGGCTCAACCCCGGTAACATCGGGGCGGACGACCGCGTCAAACAGGTCGCGGACGCCTGCCGCGCCGCAGGCATACCCATCCGTATCGGCGTCAACGCCGGCTCGCTGGAGAAGCCCCTGCTTCAGAAATACGGCGGGCCGACCGCAGAGGCCCTGTGCGAAAGCGCTTTGCGCCATGCAGAACTGCTGGAGAAGCACGGTTTTACCGACATCGTCCTTTCCATCAAATCTTCGGACGTTCCCGTTACGGTCGAGGCCTACCGGCTCGTTGCTTCCCGCTGCGCGTATCCGCTGCATATCGGCGTCACCGAAGCGGGGACCATGCGTATGGGCCTTATTAAATCCGCCGCGGGTATCGGCGCGCTGCTGCTGGAGGGTTTGGGCGACACCATCCGGGTTTCCCTGACCGACGAGCCGCTTGCGGAAGTTGCGGCGGGCATCGACATCCTGAAAGCAGCGGGCGTCCGGCGCGAGGGGCCCGAACTGGTTTCCTGCCCGACCTGCGGCAGGGCACGCATCGATATCATCAAACTCGCCTCCGAGGTGGAAAAGGCGCTCGCGGGCTGCACCAAAAACGTGAAAATCGCCGTCATGGGCTGCGCGGTCAACGGGCCGGGCGAGGCGAAAGAGGCGGATATCGGCATCGCGGGCGGGGACGGCGTCGGCCTGCTGTTCAAAAAAGGCGAAATCGTCAAAAAAGTGCCGGAAGGCAGCATTGTGGAAGAACTCCTGAAAGAATTGGAACATTTATAACAGAGGAAACAACATGAAACCCGAACCTTTCGCCGTAAAAATCGCGCCGCACGTCAGCGACGCGAGTTTACTTTCACAGCTCTCCGGCGGGCTGTTAACCGACGTCGAATACAGCGAGGCGGCTAATTCCATCGTTTTCAGCGTCAGTTTTGACCAACCCGTCGATCCGGCCGTCCTGGAAGAAACCGAGCAGGCCATACGTGCCGCCGTCGGCTTCGGCAGCGTGCGCATCGCCGCGCGATATCCCGATACCCAACCGGGCGCCGGACCGGCTGCCGTGCGGGAGACCGCCCCACGCCGGCAAAAAAGGAAATATGCGGACCTTCCCATCGAAAGCGGAACCGAACGGGTGCTTCTCGGCAGTTTGATCCGCGGCAAACCGCTGCCCATCGCCCAAATCAGCCACGATTCCGGCCGGGTCAATGTGTTTGGCGAAATATTCGACGTCAAGGAAATCAAGACCCGCGACGGCAACAGCGTCATCTTCGAATTTTGTATCGCTGACGCGACCGGTTCTTTCGCCGCCAAGGCATTTGTAAATATCGAAGAGGCGCGCCGCCTGCGCGCGGGGATTATGCCAGGCAAGGGTATCATCGTGCGGGGGACGGTGCAGAACGACCGTTATTACGGCGACTATCTTATCAATGCCGAGAGTATCAATCTGGTCGGCCTGATTCCCAAAAGCGATGACGCCAAGCACAAGCGCGTCGAACTGCACGCCCACACGAACATGTCCGCCCTCGACGCCGTTATTTCACCGAAAGCGCTCATTCAACAGGCCGACGCGTTCGGCCACAGCGCGGTGGCGATTACCGACCACGGCTGCGTGCAATCCTTTCCCGAGGCGGCGGACAAGATATCCTCGTATCCCGATATCAAAATCATCTACGGCATGGAGGCCTATCTTGCCGCGGCCGAACCGGTGGTCTATGGCGAAGCCGCCGGGGATTTTGAGGGCGGTTTCGTTGTTTTCGACATCGAGACGACAGGCCTGGACTTTGCCGGGGACAGAATCATCGAAATCGGCGCGGTGAAATTTGAGCAGCGCACACGCGCAGCAACTTTTTCGACGCTTATCAACCCGGGCAAAGTCAAACTCAAGCCCGAGATTATCGCGTTGACGGGCATCGACCCCGGCATGCTCAAAGACGCCCCGAAAGAGAAACAGGCGCTCGAGGATTTCCTGCGCTTTTGCGGCGATGCCGTACTGGTGGCGCACAACGCCCGCTTCGACATCAATTTTCTGAAGGCGGCCTGCCGGCGGTGCGGCATCGCCTTCCGGCCCTCGTTTGTCGATGCGCTCCCGCTGGCGAGAGCCCTGGAACCGGACCTCGGCAATTACCGCCTGGATACCCTTGCCAAGCATTTCGAGGTCAAAGATTTCGGCCATCACCGCGCCTTGAATGACGCCGAAGCGCTTTTATCGATATTTGTCCGCCTGCTGGCGCGCGCTACCGGCGAGGGGATACAAAATCTCGAACAATTGCGGCAATTGTCCGTGCGGGTAGATCCCAGGGCGCGCAACACTTACCACCTGATTCTTCTGGTACGTGACTATACGGGGCTGAAAAACCTTTACCGCCTGGTTTCGCGTTCCAACTGCGAGTTTTTCAAGCGCGTTCCGCGCATCCCGGAAGAGATTCTCAACGATTACCGCGAGGGTTTGCTGCTGGGCAGCGCCTGCGATTCAGGCGAACTGTTCAGAGCCATTCTGGAAGGGGAGGACGACGAAACCGTCGATTCCGTCGCCGCAAAATACGATTACCTCGAGATCCAGCCCGCCGCCAACAGCGCGCACCTCATCCGGGAAAGCCGCGTGAAAAACGAAGAGGCCATCCGGAACATCAACAAAAAAATCGTCGACCTTGCGCACCGGATGGGCAAACTGGTCGCGGCAACGGGCGACGTGCATTTCCTCAAACCCGAAGACGCCGTTTTCCGGGAAATCCTTCTCGACGCGCAGGGCTATGCGGACGCCGACGCCCAGCCGCCGCTTTATTTCCGTACCACCGCGGAAATGCTCGCCGAATTTGCCTACCTCGGGGAGGAAGCCGCCTATGAAACGGTGGTGACCAATACCAACCGTATCGCCGGCATGATTGAAAAAATCACCCCGGTCCGCGACGAGCAGTACCGGCCGAAAATCGAGGGCTCCGAGGAAAAACTCAAAAACATCTGCGACAGGCGGGTGGTCGAACTCTACGGCGACCCTCTGCCCGAATATGTCAGGGAGCGCTATGACAAAGAACTCAGCTCCATCCTCAAGAACGACTACGCCATGCTCTATATCGTTGCCCAGATGCTGGTGGAATATTCCGAGCGGCACGGCTACCATGTCGGCTCGCGCGGTTCGGTCGGTTCTTCGCTGACGGCCTTCCTGACCGGCACCTCCGAGGTCAATCCCCTCGCGCCGCATTATTTGTGCCCCGCCTGCCGGTACAGCGAGTTTTTCCTCGACGGCAGCGTCGGCTCCGGCTACGACCTGCCCGCCAAGGACTGCCCGCGCTGCGGCGCGAAGATGCTGCGCGACGGCCAGGATATTCCTTTTGAAACATTCCTCGGCTTCTCGGGTGAAAAAGTGCCCGACATCGACTTGAATTTCTCCGGAGAGTTTCAGGCCAAAGCCCATAAATATACCGAAGAGATTTTCGGCAGAGACAATGTGTTCAAAGCCGGCACCATCCTCACCGTCGCGGAAAAAACCGCCTTCGGCTATGTCAAAAAGTGGGCCGAAGAAAGAGGCAAAAGCCTGCCGCGTTCCGAGGAAAACCGCCTGAAGATGGGCATCACCGGCGTTAAAAGAACCACCAGCCAGCATCCCGGCGGGATGGTCATCATTCCCTCGGATATGGAGATCGAAGATTTTACGCCCGTCCAGTTTCCCGCCGACGACGAAGAGAAGCACACGGTGACGACCCATTTCGACTTTGACTCGCTGCACGACACCATTTTGAAACTGGACATTCTCGGCCATGTCATGCCCACGATGTTCAAGCGCCTGGAAGACCTGACCGGGGTAAAGGCCGCGCAGGCCGATATTTTCGACCCCGCCGTTTACGAACTTTTCAGGAGCCCCGCGCCGCTCGGCGTGACCGCCGAGGATATCCTGTGCGAAACCGGCACGCTCTTCCTGCCCGAAATGGGCACCAAAAAGACCATCGGCATCATTCTGGAAGCCAAACCGAAAACCTTTGCCGACCTGTTGCAGATATCGGGCCTTTCCCACGGGACGGACGTGTGGAACGGCAACGCGCAAAGCCTCATCCGCAACGGCATCTGCGGCATCTCCGAGGTCATCGGCACCAGGGATTCCATCATGACCTATCTGATGCGTAAAGGAATGCGCCCGAGTTCGGCGTTCAAGATTATGGAAATCGTGCGCAAAGGCCGCGCGGCGGACCAGCTGACGGCCGAGCTGAAAAACGAGATGCGCGCCGCCCATGTGCCCGAGTGGTATATCGAGTCGTGCATAAAAATCAAATATATGTTCCCCAAAGCGCACGCCGCGGCTTATGTGCTCGACGCGCTGAGGTCCGGCTGGTATAAGATTTATTATCCCGCCGAGTTCTACGCCGCATACATGAGCCTGCGAACGGGCGACCTGGGCCGCGATATTCTCTCGCTGAGCCGCGCAGGCCTCAAGAAAAAAATCCTGGCGCTCCGCCAGGCGGAGGAGAAGCACAAGGCCTCCGCCAAAGACAAAGAGCATCTCCTGACGCTCGAACTGGTCAACGAGGCGGGCGCACGCAATATCGGCTTCTTAGGCGTCGACCTGAAAAAATCCAAGGCGGAGGAATACGTCATCGAAAACGGCAACCTCCGTCTGCCTTTCAGCGCGCTTCCGGGGGTCGGCCCGGTCGCCGCGCGCAAACTATATGACTTCCTTGTCTCCTGCGGCGGTGAGATACCGGGCATCGACTGGCTGAAAAAGAACGCCGGTATCTCCAAAACCGTCGTCGAAGCGCTCGAAAGCGCCGGCGCCCTCGCCGGTATTCCTGCCTGCGCGCCCAAAACCGGCAGGGAGGACGACATGGCCGCCTCGGGACAGCTCTCACTTTTTTGAGCCGCGGGGTTGACACCGTCAATTTAGCGTGGTAGCATAGTAGCATACTAAAGCGATACGAACACGCCGCCGCGCAAAGGAGACCGCTGTGAACAAATACGCCAACATCACGCCCGACGGCACACGGGACCTGCTTTTCGGGGAATGCGCCCTGCGTTCCTCGCTGCAGGAGAAACTCTCCGCTCTTTTCGAAAGCCGGGGCTACAGCCGCGTGCTGACTCCCGCGTTTGAGTTTTTCGACGTCTTCAACCGCAAGTCCTCCGGCTTTGCGGCGGAGAACCTCTATATGATGACCGACTCCTCGGGCAGAATGCTGGTCATGCGGCCGGACAGCACGCTGCCCATCGCCCGCGTGGCCGCGACGCGCCTGCGCGACGAAAAAACACCCATCCGCCTCTTTTATAACCAGCGTGTTTTCAAACGCGCGGACCCCTTTTCCGGCAGAAGGAACGAATCGACGCAAAGCGGCATCGAACTGCTCGGCGCGGGCGGCGAAAAGGCGGACCTCGAGGTCATCGTTACGGCGGCCGACGCCCTGGCTGCCTGCGGGGTGACGGACTATACCCTTGAAATCGGCCATGCCGGCATCTTTCAATCGCTCGCGAAAGCCCTCGACACCGACGAAGAGACACGGGCGGAAATCAGGGAACACATCGAAACGAAAAACCTCACCGCCCTCAACGAGCGGCTGGCGGCGCTGGGCGACAGCGAAGCGGTCCGCGCCCTTGCGGCGCTGCCGCGCCTTTTCGGCTCGACGCGTGTCCTTGAGGAAGCCGAAAAGATTTTTTCCGGCAGGGAAGAGAGGCACGCCGTCAAATACCTCGGCACGCTGGCGGGCAAACTCGCCGCCATCGGCCTGGGCGACAAAATACAGATCGACCTGGGCCTGGTCCACCGCAACCACTATTATACGGGCGTCGTGTTCAGGGGTTTCGTCGAAGGTTCCGGCCTGACGGTGGTTTCGGGCGGTCGCTACGACAAGCTCGCGGGGGAATTCGGCAGGCCCATGCCCTCGACCGGCTTCGGCGTCGAAATCGATTCGCTTTCCGAAGTCCTGCTGGCGCGCAACAGCGCCGCGGCACCGCCGCCCCCGGCCGTCCTGGTATTCGGGCGCGAAGGTTTCGAAACGTTCGCGCTGCAGCGCTGCAGGGAACTCAGCGCCCGGGGTGTCGTTTGCGAGCATTGCATCTTCAACGGCGAGGACGAAGCGCACGACTATGCGCGCGTCAAGCATATCGAACGCCTCGAAATCATTTCGGAACAGGGAATCAGCACAGTGACGATAAAAAAGGAGACGATGACATGAGACCTTTGCGAATCGCGGTAACCAAGGGCAGGCTTGAAAAGAAAGCGGCGAACCTCTTTACGACCATGGGGCTCGATTGCGCGCGCTTCAACGCCAAAGGGCGCAAGCTGATTGTGCCGGTGGACGACTATGAGGTCGTCATCGCCAAGGCGGCCGATGTCATCACCTATGTCGAACAGGGCGCCTGCGACATCGGCATCGTCGGCAAAGACACCATCGTCGAATATGCCGCCGAGATTTATGAAACGACCGACCTCGGCTTCGGCAAATGCTTCTTTGCCCTCGCCGCCGAAAAAGGCAAGCATTTTTATGAGGGCTACAACAAAAAGGTCATCGCCACCAAATACCCCAACGTGGCCCGCAAGTTCTTCGAGGGCAAGGGGATGGATGTCCGCATCATCAAAATCGAGGGTTCGGTGGAACTTGCGCCCCTGCTCGGCCTGGCCGACGCCATCGTCGATATTGTCGAAACCGGCACGACGCTGCGCGAAAACGGGCTGGAAGTGGTGGAGGAGATTATGCCCGTTTCCGCCAGAATCATCGTCAACATCGCCAGCATGAAAATGCGCAAGGAAGAGATCGAGTCCTTCCTTGCCGACGCGGAGACCGCAAAGGAGTTCATCGAATGATCACGATAACGGTAGCGGACGGTTTTGCCGAGCGCGCGCTTCTCGGCCAGCTGAAAACACGCAGCTCGGAGGTCGACCGCAAGGTGACGGCCGCGGTGAGCGAAATCATTTACAACGTCCAGCTCAACGGCGACGGCGCCATCGCGGAATACACGCTGCAGTTTGACGGCGCCCTTCCTCCCAAGACGGAACTCGGCCCCTTCGAGATGGAAACGGCGCTGAAAAACACGGATCCTGACCTGGTTTATTCGATGCAGAAAGCGGCCGAAAATATCACCGCTTTCCACGAACGCCAGCGCCAGCAAAGCTGGCTGACCACTGAAGACAACGGCGCGATTCTTGGCCAGCGCGTCCGGGGCCTCGAGCGCGTCGGCATCTACGTCCCGGGCGGGACGGCCGCCTACCCCTCGTCGGTGCTGATGAATGCCATCCCCGCCAAAATCGCCGGGGTTAAAGAGATTGTCATGGTCACGCCGCCCGGCCGCGGCGGTACGCCCAACAGCGATATCCTTGCCGCCGCCGCGATTGCCGGCGTCGACCGGGTGTTTCTCGTCGGCGGCGCCCAAGCCGTTGCCGGCCTGGCTTTCGGCACCGAAACCATCCCGAAGGTCGACAAAATCGTCGGCCCCGGCAACATCTATGTGGCGACGGCGAAGCGCCTGCTCTACGGTACGGTCGATATCGACATGGTGGCCGGCCCCAGCGAAATCCTTATCGTGGCAGACGCCTCGGCCGACCCGGCCTGCCTTGCGGCGGACCTGATGTCGCAGGCGGAGCACGACGAACTCGCCAGCGCGATTCTGCTGACCGATTCGCTCGAGACCGCGCAGGCAACCGTCCGCGAAATCGACAAGCAGATTGCCGCCATGCCGCGCAGGGACATCATCGAAAAATCGCTGCGCGATTACGGAGCTGTCATTGTCCTCGGCACGCTTGCCGAAGCGGTGGACCTCGCCAACGAACTTGCCGCGGAACACGTCGAAATCTGCACGCAAAATCCGCTCGAGTACATCGGCATGATCGACAACGCCGGTTCGGTGTTCCTGGGCCACTATTCGCCGGAATGCCTGGGCGACTATTATGCAGGGCCCAACCACGTCCTGCCCACCGGGGGCACGGCAAGGTTCTTTTCCCCGCTTTCTGTCGACAGTTTCGTCAAAAAATCCAGTTTTATTTACTATACCCGCGCCGCCCTTGAGGAAGCCAGGGACCATGTCGCCGAAATCGCGCGCGCGGAAGGCCTGTTCGCCCACGAGAATTCACTTCAAGCGAGGTTCCGATAAATGCCTTTCGAACTCAACGCCAAAATCAGAAACCTGTCCCCCTACGAGCCCGGCCAGGCGAAGGCCCGTATCCGCCTCGACGCGAACGAGTCGTTCCTGTCCCTGCCCGACGACGTCATGGCCGATATCCGCGCCTGCGTCGACGCGCTGCATTTCAACCGCTATCCCGACCCCTCCGCGGCGGACCTGTGCCGCGCGGCCGCCGCATGGTACGGCGTGCCGGCCGATTGCGTCACGGCGGGCAACGGCAGCGACGAACTGACAAGCATCCTTTTTTCCGCCTTCCTCCAAAAAGGGGACCGGGTTCTATGTTTCGAGCCGGATTTCAGCATGTACGCCTTTTACGGCTATCTGGCGGAGAGCGTTTGCATCCGGGCCAAGAAAAGGCCGGACTATACTATCGACATACAAGCGGCGATAGAGACAGCCCGAGCCGAAAAGGCATCCATGGTGATTTTTTCCAACCCCTGCAACCCCACCTCGGTCGGTATGAGCGAGCAGGAGGTGCTTGAAATCGTACGAAGCGTGGATGCCCTGGTGGTCGTCGACGAGGCGTATATGGATTTTTACGGCCGTTCGATTCTTCCGCGCCTGGCGGAGTTTGAGAATCTTGTCGTTCTGCGCACCATGTCCAAAGCCATGGGCCTGGCCGCGGCGAGAATCGGCTTTGCTTTTGCGTCGCCGTCGGTCACTCGCGCGCTCAAGAGCGCAAAATCGCCATACAACGTCAACGCGCTCAGCCAGGCCATCGGCGCGGCGGTGTTCCGAAAGCCCGAAGCCATCACGCACTCGGTCAACCTCATCAAATCTTCGCGGGATATGCTCTGGCAGGAGTTCGGCCGCCTCGCGCGCGCCTTCCCCGACCAGCTGAGGCCCGTTGCGGCTGACGCGAATTTCGTGTATACTGAAACTGCTCAATGCGAAAAACTATTCGGGCATCTACTCGGCAGCGGCATTCTTGTTCGCCGCTTCGGCGATTGCCTGCGTGTCACCGCGGGCCGCAATCTTGAGAACGTCGAGCTCATCGCGGCTGTCGAAAGTTTCTGTTCCTCATCAAGCGGCGGAGGAGATATCTTATGCGAAGCGCCCAAGTGAAACGCAAAACAAACGAAACGGAGATTTCCGTCCGGCTGAACCTCGACGGCGGCGAGGTGTCGGCCGATACGGGCATCGGCTTTTTTGACCATATGCTGTGCGCCTTCGGGGTTCACGGCGGTTTCGGCCTGGATGTCCGGGCGAAAGGGGACCTGGCGGTCGACGCCCACCACACCGTCGAGGACACCGGCATCGTGCTGGGCAAGGCTTTCGCCAAAGCGCTCGGCGGCAAAGGCGGCATCGCCCGTTTCGGCAGTTTCTATGTGCCGATGGACGAGGCGCTCGGCTTCGCGGCCGTCGATATCAGCGGCAGGCCCTTTATCGTTTTTGACGCGCGTTTCGACGAGCAGAAGGCGGGCGATTTCGACACCTGCCTGTGCGCCGAATTTTTCCGTGCGTTCGCTTTCAACGCCGGGTTTACGCTGCACCTGCGCTGCCTCGGGGGCAGCAATTCCCACCATAAAATCGAGGCGCTGTTCAAAGCCTGCGCTTACGCCGTGAGCATCGCCGCCGCCGTGAAAGTCGGGGGACCGGTCTCCACCAAAGGGGTACTCGGCTGATGCTGATTTTTCCGGCCATCGACATCAAAGCGGGCGAATGCGTCCGCCTTCGCAAGGGCGAGTTTTCCACGGCGGAGAAAGTTTCCGCCGACCCGCTCGAAACGGCGCGGGCTTTCCGCGCGGCGGGCGCCCGATGGCTGCATACCGTCGACCTGGACGCCGCCGTTTCCGGCAAACCGGTCAACAGCGCCGTCTTCGTCACCCTCGCGAAGGAAAGCGGCCTGCAAGTCCAGCTCGGCGGCGGCAT
>Ga0116184_10002469_pt1 | contig 16180 bp, 16 predicted proteins | sample AD_JPNNA5_MetaG_FD_89886 | JGI IMG/M metagenome (GOLD analysis project Ga0116184, IMG submission 89886) | Active sludge microbial communities of municipal wastewater-treating anaerobic digesters from Japan - AD_JPNNA5_MetaG | ecosystem: Engineered > Bioreactor > Anaerobic > Digestate | place... | reverse complement strand
TTGTCTTCCGGCGCGTTGCAGAAGACGACCAGTTTTGCCGCGCCGATGCAGTTGTCCGCGGCGGAGGCTTCGGCAGTTGCCCGGATTGTTTGCCCCATCAGGGCAACGGCGTCCATATTGATGCCGGTTTTCGTCGAGCCGATGTTGACGCTCGAGCAGACATGCGCGGTTTGCGAGAGCGCCTCGGGAATGCTCCTGATCAGCGCTTCGTCGCCGCAGGCAAAGCCCTTCTGGACCAGCGCCGAATAACCGCCGGCGAAATCGATACCCAATTCGTTGGAAATGCTTTCCAGTTCGCGGGCATAGCGGACCGGGTCGCCGCCGCTGGCGGCCAGCAGCATCGCAACGGGCGTCACGGCAATCCGTTTGTTGATAATCGGCACGCCGAATTCTTTGGAAATCTCGTTGCCGGTATCGACAAGGCGGCAGGCCAGGCGCATGATTTTATCGTGGATTTTGCGGCAGGACGCCGTGATATCCCCGCAGCAGCAGTCGAGCAGCGAGATGCCCATGGTAATGGTTCGTATGTCCAGGTTCTCGTCCTCGATCATGTGGATGGTTTCGAGGATATCCCGTGTGTTGATCAAGGTATCACCGCCTATATTTTATGCATGGAGTCGAAAATGTCCTCGCGCATGACATGGATGGCCAGACCGTGTTCGGCGCCTTCGTCGTTCATCAAATCCGTAAACTCGGAAAGGGATATCTTGCACTTCGCCGTATCGACCAGCATAATCATGCAGAACATGTCTTGAAGAACGGTTTGCGAAACCTCGGCGATATTGACGCCGTTTTCGGCGCACAGGGTCGAAACCCTCGCCAGGATGCCGATCATATCTTTGCCGACCACCGTTATCACCGCGCGCACGCAAACCACTCCCGATGTTTTTCATCTATTTTACCATAAGCGCCGGCGGGTGTAAAAACATTTTTGCCCCGCCCCTTTTTCAAGCGGCGGGGGATATGGTATAGTATATCGTACGCAAAACGGTCCCATGGGCCGTCCGGGAGGCAAGCGGGTTGAAATACAGAAAAGTACTGGACACGCACGTGCATACCGACAACTCGTTCGACGGTCACCATTCCGCGACATTTATCTGCGAGTGCGCGGAGTTGAACGGGCTCAGGGGCGTCGTTTTTACCGACCATATTGAAATCGACGCCTACCTCGAGCGGCATTTTGACCGGACTGCCGTGCAGTCCTATTTCAGCATCGTCAAGGCGCGTTCCGCCTTCACCGGCAGGGTCATCGCCGGCGCGGGCATTGAGCTCGGGCAGCCCGTCTACGATATCGAAACCGCCGACAAGGTAGCCCGCGCGCTGAAGTATGACCAGATTATCGCTTCGATCCACAATCCGCGCGGCCGGCCGGATTATTCCTACCTGGACTATACGCAGGAGGACGTCGATGCGCTGCTGAAGGAATATTTCGGGGAAGTCCTTGCCACCGCCCGATGGAACGGTTTCGATACCCTGGGGCATTTGACTTATCCGTTGCGGTATATCTGCGGGGACTACGGTATGGAAGTGGACCTCGAGCGCTATTCAGGGCAAATCGACGCGATTCTCGAAACGCTCGTCGCCAATCAAAAGGCGCTTGAAATCAACACCTCGGGTCTGAGGCAGAAACTCGGCGATACGATGCCGGGGGAACAAATCGTCGCGCGTTTCCGCCGGCTCGGCGGGGAATACATCACCATCGGCTCGGACGCGCACTACGCCTCGGACCTCGCAAAAGGGGTCGAGGAGGGCATGGATATGGCCCTGCGCTGCGGATTCGAATGCGTGACGCTGTATCAGAAACGCGAGCCGTGCCTTATCCCGATTGAATAAAGCGCAGGCGTGACATGGAGAATCCCGGTATGAAAATCGTGATCGAAGCCGCGGCGAAGATCAACCTGTTTCTCGATATTCTCCAGCGCCTGGACAACGGCTACCACAGCCTGTTTATGCTGATGCAGTCGGTGGACCTGTATGACACCGTGACGGTGGCAGATTCCGATACGCCCTGCATCCGCGTCGCCTGTTCGGCACCGGACATCCCCTGCGGACAGGATAATATCGCCTGGAAAGCCGCGAAAAAATTTTATGAAGCCGCTGGGACCGGAGAAATCCCGGCCGATATTACGATTGAAAAAAACATCCCTTCCGCGGCAGGCCTCGCGGGCGGCAGCGCCGACGCGGCCGCCGTGCTGTACGCGCTCAACAAAATGCGGGGCGAACCGTTCACCGCGAAAGAACTCGCCCGCATCGGACTGGCGGTCGGGTCGGATGTGCCGTTCTGCCTGACCGGCGGCACCATGCTTGTGCAGGACACCGGCGGGGTGCTCTCCGCTTTACCGGACTTGCCCGCGTGCCATATCGTCCTAGTGAAACCCGACCGGGACGTATCGACCGCCGCCGCCTACGGCGCGTATGATCAATGCCGCGATATCATCCATCCCGATGGTATTGCGATGCTTCACCGGGCCGCGAACGCCGATTTGGAAGGCGTCTGCGCGCACTGCGCCAATGTCTTCGAGCAGTGCGTCGAAGTGCCCGAACGCGTCGCCGTCAAGGCCGTGATGCGAAAGCACTCGGCGCTGTGCAGCGTGATGAGCGGAAGCGGCCCGACCGTGTACGGTATCTTTGCCGACGAAAACAGCGCGGCCGCATGTGAAAGCGAACTCGCCGAGCGTTTCGCGCGGGTGTACCGCTGCCGTCCCGCCGCGTCCGGGCTTCGCTTGTGTGAATCCTAAAGACACCCCAATAAACAGAAAATCGGGGCGGGTGAAAACCCGCCCCGAAACTTTTACGCCGTTTACTGCTCGACGTTGTAAACGCTGACCTTTTTGCGGTCCTTGCCCAGGCGCTCGAACTTCACCTTGCCGTCGATGAGGGCAAAAAGGGTGTCGTCGGAGCCTTTGCCGACGTTGTTGCCGGGATGAATATGCGTCCCGCGCTGCCTGATGATGATGTTGCCCGCCAGGACAGCCTGCCCGTCGGATTTTTTGACGCCGAGGCGCTTGGATTCGGAATCGCGGCCGTTGCGCGTGGAACCCATGCCCTTTTTATGGGCGAAAAGCTGTATGTTGATTTTCAGCATATCAATCGACTCCCTTAATCATTTGAATGTTCTTTGGATATTCGCCGCAAAGGGCGGCGATGTGCATTTCAAAGCCTTTGAGCAGCGTCTGCGCCTCGTTCAAGCGGCTGTCCGTAATCTTCAGGCGCATCAGCGCCTCGCCGGTAAGGGCCTCGGTTTCAAGCCCCAGGATATCGGTCACGGTGTTGGCCGTCATATAAGCCGCCGAGGAAACCGCCGCGCAGACAATGTCTTCGCCGGACGGCGCGCTGCCGGAGTGGCCGGTGACCTCAAAGCCGTACAGGATACCCGTTTTGTCAAAAATCCGGACGGTGATCATTCAGGCATTGACGGACAGGATCTCGACCTTGGTGTACTGCTGCCTGTGGCCTTTTTTGCGTTTTTCGTTTTTCTTGGCTTTGTAGGTGAATACGACAATCTTTCTGGCTTTGCCGTTCTTGACGACTTTGGCGGTGACGGCGGCGCCTTCCACGTAAGGATTGCCGGTTTTCATGCCTGCGTCGCCCGAAACGGCGATGACCTTGTCGAAGGTCACTTCGGTGTTTTCTTCGGCGTCAAGCTTTTCGATGAAGACGGTGTCGCCCGCCTCGACCTTATACTGCTTGCCGCCGGTTTCGATGATGGCGTACATGATGAGAATAACCTGCCTTGTTCAGACTCGCTATCGAGGGCGGGGCGTGAACCCTCTTGTGGCGCCAAAAAAGCGCCGCCCGAAATACGCGGCGAACGGTATAATATCATAATGGCCGCAGGTTTGTCAAATATTTTTTAAGACTGCAAGGAAGCTCCAAAATCAGGAACTGCTGGGTTCATCGGTGGGAATTGCCGGTTCGGGCGGCATGATGACGGCGAGAACCACATATAAAACCAGCCCCGGGATTCCGCTCGTAAAAAGTGTGACGGCGGCATATAGAACCCGGACAAGGGTGGGATCGATGTCGAAGTAATCGGCCAAGCCGCCGCAGACGCCCTCGAGCATCCGGTTTTTTCTGCTTTTATACAATTTTTTTGCCATTTCTGCCTCCCTTACGGAAAAGCGGCGAAATGTTTCACCGGTTGTCTTCAAGATTTTCAGCCGCAGTCAGTGTGTTGCGCATGAGCATTGCCCTTGTCATCACGCCGACGCCGCCGGGGACCGGGGTAATCATGCCGGCGATTTTCTCGACCGCTTCGAAATCGACGTCGCCGCACAGTTTGCCTTCGCTGTTGCGGTTCATGCCGACATCAATGACGACCGCGCCGGGTTTGACCATATCCGCTGTGACAAAGCCCGCTTTGCCGACGGCAGCCACAAGGATATCGGCCTGCCGCGTGATATCGGCCAGACCGCGTGTTTTAGAATGGCAAACCGTCACGGTCGCGTCCGCCTTGAGCATCAGCATCGCCATGGGCTTGCCGACGATGTTGCTGCGGCCGATGATGACGCAGTGTTTGCCCGCGGGGGAAACCCCGTAAGCCGAAAGCAGTTCCATTACGCCCGCGGGCGTACAGGGCAACAGCGTAAAGTCGCCGATCATAATATGGCCGACGTTGACCGGATGAAAGGCATCGACATCCTTCAGCGGCGAAATGGCGCACAGCACCTCTTTTTCGTCGAGGTGCGCCGGCAGCGGCAGCTGCACGAGGATACCGTGGATGTCTTTCCTGGAATTGAGGCCCCTGATGATGGCGAGCAGTTCGCCCTGCTGCGTATCGGCCGGCAGGGTGTATTCATACGACGCGATGCCCGTTTTGGCGCAGTCTTTCTTTTTGTTGTCGACATAGACCCTTGAAGCGGGATCGTCGCCGACGATGACGACCGCCAGCGCGGGCCGGATACCGCGCTCCGACAGTTCGGCCGCGTGCGCCGCCGCTGCCTCGAGGATTTGTTTGGATACCAAACGGCCATCGATGATGGTTGCCATGTTTATGCGTTCTCCTGCGGGGGCAAATCGTCCCCCGGCGCGGTTTGTGTTTCTTCTGTATGCTCGTGCGTTTCGTCTGCTGTTTCGTCCGCAGTATCTTGCGTTTGGGTTTCTTCTGCTTTTTCTTCGTCGTTTTGCTGCGCTTCATCATCGGATTTTTCCACCGGTACGGCGGCGGGCTTTTTGCCGCGCGCGGGCTTCGGTTCATCCTCGACGAAGAAATCCACGCCCTCGATGGGTTGGGGATTTTTCTTGTACCGGACAAGCAGAACGGCCAGCAGCGCCGCGCATGTTGCCACAACGACGGCGGACAGCAGCTGCGAAACGCGGATCGATGTGCCGCCGAGGTAGAGGCTGTCGGTGCGGAAGCCCTCGATAATCATGCGGCCCGTGCCGTACCAGATGCCGTAGCAAAGGAATATCTGGCCGCTGAACTTGCGGTACTTTTTGCAGATAATATACAGCACCGCAAACCCGAGCAGGCACCACAGCGATTCATATAGAAACGTCGGATGGACGTAAGCTTTGTCGGCCATTGTGCCCGCGGTCATCGTAATGCCTTTTTGCTGAAACATGCTCTGGTTGTCGGTGACGTATTCGGCTATTTTCTCGCTCCACATACCCCAGGGAAGGGACGTGTTGGTGCCGAAAGCCTCCTGGTTGGTGAAGTTGCCCCAGCGGCCGATGCCCTGGCCGATGAGAAAACTCATGCCCGCGAGGTCGAGCAGGTTGCGGAAATTGAGTTTGCGCACCCGGCAGGCGATATAGGCGCCGAGCAGGCCGCCGATCAAGCCGCCGTAAATGGCCAGGCCGCCCTCCCATGTTTTGAAGATGGAGGAGAGATTGTCTTTATAGAGGTCCCACTGGAATATGACATAGTACAGCCGCGCGCCGATAATGCCCAGGATGGTCCCGTAGATGAGAACATCGAGCATTTTATCGAGGTTCATCTTCCATTTATAAGCCATTCTGCCGCCGAAAAGGACGGCGAGGGTGAACCCCAGCGCGATGAGAACGCCGTACCAGCGCACGACAAAATCGAAGCCGAACAAAGAGAACTGGAACAGCACCTGATGAATGCTGAAGCCGCGTTCAATCGCTTTGAAATAGACGATGACAATGTCGCTCATATACAGACCTCCTTTTTAATCGGCAAAGGGACGGTTCAGGCGGTGGACAACGGAGATACAATCGAAACGGTAGACAGATTCTCGTCGAAACATTCTTCGAGCCTTTGGTTGATATCGTCAAGCGTCACAGCTTTACAGGCTTCGAATTCATCAAAGAGGCGCTGACCCGCAAAATGCGACGAAACAAGCGCGTTGGCCAGGTTGTCCGTGCTATTATACATCATTATCATTTGACCGTAAAGGTTGCGCCGCGAACGTTCGAAGTTCGCGGAGTCGATACCCGCCGATTTCAGCGACGCGATTTTTTCCCGGACGGCCTGCGCGGCCGCCTGCGGGTCGGGCGAGTCGCCCCCGAACAGGTGGACGCAATAGCCGTGGCCGCTGAAACACTCGCTCGAAAAACCCGGATTCGCGAGACGGCCGGCGATTAAATCGCGGTAGAGGACGGACGCTTTGCCGGCGATGATGTCGAGCAGAATGGAGGAAAGCACGCTTTGCTTCGCCGTCAGCTGCGCGGCAGACATTCTCTCTTTGAATCCAAGCATGAACCGCGGCATCGAAACGGCGAGCTGCTTTTCAGCCGACGCGGCTTCGGGTTTGGAATAGTCCGGCGCAAACAGCCGTTTTGCCGGCTGCGCGCCCTCCCTTGCCGCAGGCAGCGCGTCGACAGCATCCAGCACCTGCTGCACCGAAACGTCGCCGACGGCGGCCAGCGCCATGTTGGCGGGATGGTAATAACTGCGGTAACACTCGTAGAGCGTCTGCGCGGTGATTTGCGCGATGGACTCGGGCGTCCCGGCGATGTCGATGCCCACGGGCTCCGCGGGATAGAGGAGTTTCAAAAGGCCGAAAAAAACCTGCCAGCCTGGGTCGTCGTTATACATGCCTATTTCCTGCCCGATAATCCCCTGTTCTTTCTCGACGGTTTCCTGTGTGAAAAAGGGTTTGCTAACGAAATCAAGCAGAATATCGAGCGATTCGCGGAAATGACCCGCGCAGGAAAAGACATAAGCCGTCATATCAAAACTGGTGTAAGCGTTGGCAGAAGCGCCCGTTTTGGCGAAACGTTCAAAGGCGTTGAGTTCCTCGCTCTCGAAAAGCTTGTGCTCGAGAAAATGCGCGGTGCCCGCCGGCAGGCTGAGCGCCGTTGAGTCGGCTTTCATAATGATGTTGTCAATCGAACCGTACCGCGCGGCGAAGGCCGCATAGGAGGTCGAGTACCCTTGTTTGGGCATGACAAGTACGGTCAGACCGGAGGGGTGTTTCGCCTCGAACACCGTCTCGCCAAGGGCGCTGTTGGTGATTTCATTGACCTTCATGGACGCCCTCCTTTTCGCTTTCAAGCATATAAACCGTATCGAGCGTCACCGAGCGCGCGGCTTCAACGGCCTGCGCCTTTGTAACCCGCGAGATTTTTTCGCGTTCACCGGCAGGGGTTTTGATTTCGTTGCGGAGTACCTGTGCTGCATACCATTGCAGCGCCGCGGCGCTGGAGTCTTCCACGCTGGCGTAGCGGTCGCTCAGCGACAGCAGGGATGCGTCATATTCCTTTTGCGTGATTTTCCCATTTTTCATCTCGTCAAGCTGGTTGAGAATCGCCTCCTCGGCCAGCGCGCTTTTTTCGCTGTCGATACCGCTTTGAACAAAGAGAATCCCCTTGTCGGCGATAAGCCCGGCAAAACAATAGTAGCACAGGCTCATTTTTTCGCGCACGACGGTGAACAGTTTTGAGTGCGTGCTGCCGCCGAAAATGTCGGTCATCACGCGAATAGCCGGCGCGTTGTCCTCCTCGTTGCGCATGCCGGCGCGCAAGCCGAGTACCAGTTTCCCCTGGCTGACGGGCTGCCTTTCGGTGTAGCGGCGGGTCTGTCCGGCTCTTTCGATAAACAGCGTTTCCGGCAAGACTGGCTGCCTGCCGGCGAAAGAAAATTTCTCGGCAAGGTTTTGTGCGAGGCCGCCGCACGCGCCGCTGCCGACGACGGTGATCTGCGCCACCGCGGTCGAGAGCATTTTTTCCCACGCAGAGCGAAGCGAAAGCGGGGAAATCGCGCGGATTCCTTCTTCGCTGCCCAGCGGATTGCTGCCGTATTTTTCATCCGCGCACATCAGCCTCGAGCATCGCAGCAGGGCATAGCGGCGCTTGTCGTCCAGTTCGCTTTTGTACCGTTCCATTAAAATACGTTTTTCGCCCTCCACCGCCGCGGCATCAAAAAGCCCGCCCGGCAGGTAGGGGTCGAAAATCATATCGAGCAGCAGCCCGGCGCATTCCCGTGTGATTTGTTCGCCCGCAAGCGCGAAACGGTCGTCGACAAACGTGATGCCCAGCGACAGAACCTGGGCTTCCCCCGTTTTCTTGACGTTGGCGGTAAGGGACGCGCCGTACAGTTCGGCCAGGCGGCCGTTGAGCAGCGTGAAATCGCGGTAGCGGTTGCAGGACCGGTGCAAAAAAAACGGCAGCGCCGCTCCCGCGGATAATTCGCCCTCGAGGGGCAGGGCAAGGGATATATCCACCTGCCCCGTTTTAAAACGGTCTGTTTCCAGCGCGCAATAGCGTACGCCCGGCGCGCTTTGGGTAACAAAGGGTTGTGTCTGCATGGTACCTCCCCCCCGGTCAGATGTCGTTTTGGGTCAATTGTTCGAAGGTTTCCCTTTTGACGACGACTCTCGGCTGCCCGTCTTTGACCATAATAACGGGCGGCCGGCAAATCCGGTTGTAGTTGGAGGCCATGGAATAGTTGTACGCGCCCGTGGAGAGAACAGCGAGAATATCGCCGGGCTCGACCGGCTGAATATGGGTCCATTCCTGAATCAAATCGCCGCTCTCGCAGCATTTGCCCGCGACGGTGGCGGTGAAATCCCTCTTTTCAGCGGCTTTATTGGCGCAGACCACCTCGTAGCGCGACTGGTAGAGGACATAGCGCGGGTTGTCGCCCATGCCGCCGTCGACGGAAACATAGGTTCTGACGTCGGGGATTTCTTTGACCGCTCCGACGGTATAAAGCGTGATGCCGGCCGCGCCGACAATGGCTCTGCCCGGCTCGATGAGGACAAACGGGGTTTTGACGCCCAGCTGCCCGGAATAACTTTTGATGACCTCCGACACTTTTTCCATATAATCCTCAAAGGGGGTGGGACGGTCGCTTTTGAGGTACTGGATGCCGAAACCGCCGCCGAGGTTGAGTTCCCTTATTTCAAACCCGGTTTCCGCTTTGGCCGCCGCGATAAAGTCGAGCATAACCCTCGCGGCCAGTTCGAAGGGGTCGATGTCGAATATCTGAGAGCCGATGTGGCAGTGGACGCCGGCCAGACTGATGTTTTCCAGCTGCAAAGCCGTTTTTACCGCCTGCATCGCCTCCCCTGTTTCGAGGGCGAAACCGAACTTGGAGTCGATTTGGCCGGTTTTAATGAAGTCGTGGGTGTGCGCGTCGATACCGGGCTTGATGCGCAGCAGGATTTCGGCCGTTTTGACGTACCGCGCGGCCAGTTCGCTTAAATGCCGCAATTCAAAAATATTGTCGACGACGATCCTGCCGACGCCGTTCTCGAGCGCCTGGCACAGTTCCGCATGCGTTTTATTGTTGCCGTGAAAGTAAATCCTGCGGGGGTCAAAGCCGGCGGACAGCGCGGTAAAAAGTTCTCCGCCGGAAACGACGTCGAGCCCGAGACCCTCGCGGCCGCAGATGCGGCAAATCTCTTTGCAGCAAAACGCCTTACTGGCGTAAAGCACCATCCCGTTGCCGCCGTAACAGCGTTCGACTGACTTCGAAAAAGCCCGGCAGTTGGCGATGATTTCGTTTTCGTCATAGACATAAGCCGGGGTTCCGAACGCGGAGGCAATGTCCACCGTGTCGCAGCCGCCGATGGCGAGGTGGCCTTTTTCGTTGAGGGTCAGGCAATCCGATACATACATGGCATATACTCCCTTATGTCGATTCAAACGCGGACGAGAGGGCGGCTTTGATTTCGCCGGTCCCTTCACCGCTGAGCGCCGAGAAAAGATACACGCCGGCGCACCCGAACTTTTCGAGCGCCTGCGCGGCCTCCCGTTTTCGCCGTTCGGTTTCCGCTTTGCCGATTTTGTCGGTTTTGGTCAGCACAACGATGAAGGCGATGCCTTTCGCCGACAAAAAGTCCAGCATGCCGAGGTCCTCGGGCGACAGGCCTCGCCTGATATCGGCAAGCTGCACGACCAGGCGGATATCCCGGCCGGATTGGAAGTAGTATTCCGCAAGTTCGGAAAAGCGGTCCTTTTCACTGCGTGCGACCCTGGCATAGCCGTATCCCGGCAGGTCAACAAAGCAGACGGCGCCGTTGGAGTAGAAATTAGCCGTAACGGTTTTGCCGGGCTGCGAACTGGTTCGCGCGAGGCTTTTTCTGCCGAACAGTTTATTGAGCAGCGATGATTTACCCACATTGGACCTGCCGGAAAAAGCCGCTTCCGGCAGCGCCGGCGGCGGCAGTTGGGAAGGCTGTCCATAGGAAGCGGTAAAAACGAAATCTTCAAATCTCATGCGGCTCTCCGTGAGGCTGTTCACTGGGCAATAATGTTTTCGGCGCCCTTGCCGGTAAAGGCGTCCTGCATCGGCGGCGGCGTTTTTTCGGCCGGGCAGGCGTCGATGACGTCCGCGCCGAAGACTCTCGGAAACGCTTCGTCAACGCTGCTGACGGGTACGAACTCGAGTGCGCCGGTAACCGCCGCGTCGATTTCTTTGATATCGGGCACGTTCTCGGCCGGGATGATGACCGTTTTGATGCCCATACGGTAGGCCGCCATCGTTTTTTCTTTCAGGCCTCCGATGGGCAGCACCCTGCCGCGCAGCGTAATCTCGCCGGTCATGGCCGTATCGCTCCTGGCCGGCACGCCGGTCAGCGCGGAAACCAGGGCAATGGCTATCGTGATGCCGGCCGACGGGCCGTCTTTGGGGACGGCGCCTTCCGGAAAGTGGATGTGAATGTCTTTGGTCTTGTAAAACTCGCGGTCGATTTTTAACTGTTTCGCTCTGGAACGGACAAAACTGACGGCCGCCCTGGCGGACTCTTTCATCACTTCGCCCAAAGAACCGGTCAGTTCGAGTTTGCCGCTGCCTTCGAGGACGCATACCTCGGTCTGCAGCATTTCACCGCCGGCATTGGTCCATGCCAGACCGTTGACGATGCCCGGTTCCGGAAGAAGTTCCGGTTTTTCGATTTTGTATTTCACGGGCCCGAGCGCGTTTTCCAGTTCACCCGCCGGGTATGACACCCTGCTTTCGCCGTTGGTGATTTTAACGGCCGCTTTCCTGAGCAGGGCGGCAATCTGCTGCTCCAGTTTCCTGACGCCCGCTTCCCTGGTATAACCGTCGATGATGAGATGGAGCGCGTCGTCGGAAATTTTCACCTGGGAAGCCCGCAAGCCGTGCCGTTTGAGCTGCTTGGGAATTAAATGCCGTTTGGCGATAAAAAACTTTTCCTGATGGGTATAACTGCCCAGTTCGATGACTTCCATCCGGTCGAGCAGGGGCTCCGGGATATTCTCCGAACGGTTGGCCGTCGTAATGAAAAGCACTTTGCTCAGGTCGAAGGGTATCTCGATATAGTGGTCGCGGAAGGAAAAGTTCTGTTCGGGGTCCAGCACTTCGAGCAGAGCGGAGGAAGGGTCCCCGTTGTAGTCGCGGCTGAGCTTGTCGACTTCGTCGAGCAGCATCAGGGGATTGGATACGCCCGCCTGCTGCATGGCGGCGATAATCCTGCCGGGCATGGAGCCGATGTAGGTTTTTCTGTGACCTCTGATCTCCGCCTCGTCATGGATACCGCTCAGGGAGATACGCACATATTTCCTGCCCATGGCGCGGGCGATGGACTTCGCGACAGAGGTTTTGCCGACGCCCGGAGGGCCGGCCAGGCAGATAATCTGCCCTTTGATCTCGGGCGCGAGCGAACGGACCGCCAGCAGTTCGAGGATTCTCTGCTTGACTTTCTCAAGCCCGTAATGGTCTTCGTTGAGGATCTTTTCCGCCTTTTTCAAATCGAGTTTGTCTTTGCTGAACTTGTTCCACGGAAGGCTCAGGCAGGTTTCGAGGTATGTGCGCACGACCGAATACTCCGGCGACTGCGGCGAAAGGCGTTCAAGCCTGTCGCACTCGCGCAGCAGTTTTTTCTTTTCCTCTTCGCCGAGGCCCGCCTTCTCGATTTTATCGCGGAAACCCTCGGGGTCGCCTTCCTGGTCGGTGCCTTCCTTGAGCTCGTCGGTGATGGCTTTCAGCTGCTGCCTGAGATAATACTCGCGCTGATTGCGGTCAATCTGCTGCTGCACGTTTTCCCGTATGCCGTTCTCGAGTTCAAGCAGACGGCTCTCTTTTTCAAGCAGGACGCACAATTGTTCGAGCCGCTTGAGGGGATTGACCATCTCGAGGATGCGCTGTTTGTCAAACGGGTCAAGAATGATATTGCCCGCGATATAATCGGCCAGTTCGCCGGGTTCTTTTCTGGCGATGATGCTCAGCACCAGTTCCGGCGGCAGCTGCGGCACCAGTTCCGCATATTCGTTGAACGCGTCTTTGGTCTGGCGGACAAGGGCCTGGGCATACTCCGCTTTGTCGGGCGGAATTTTCGGCTCCCTGCATCTGCGCACGGTCGCCCTGAGGAAGGGGCCGTTTTCTTCCAGTTCCAGCAGACGCGCGCGGTACAGGCCCTCGACGCCGACGCGCACGTTGTCGCCGCCCTGCAGTTTGAGCATTTGTTTGACGGAAACAACCACGCCGACAGAGAAAAGGTCGTTTTTGCCGGGATCTTCATCGATAATATTCTTTTGCGCGACGAGAAACACCTTCTGGTCGTCGGCCATGCCGGCTTTGAGGGCGGCGACCGATTTGCTGCGCCCGACTTCGAAATGCAGGCGCATATCCGGGAAAACGACCAGGCCGCGCAGGGCGACCACGGGCATTCTGATAACAAGGGCTTCTTCCATATTCATTGAGGTTTCCTCCCGGTTCGGGCAAGAGCCCGAACCTTTCGCCGATGCCCGAAACATACGGCGGGTTTATGTCGTCGAATCCGGCGCGGTTTTTTAACGAGCGATAACTTCAATGCCCCGTTTATTGAGCGTTAAACAGGGGCGACGCCGGTTCACCGGCGTTCACACCGCGTCTTCTTTGGCCGCCGGGCCGATGCTTGCCGCCGCGGAGGCAGAGGCGGAGGCGGCGATTTTCGCCGGGTTCCTTTCAATCAGGGGCGGGGAATTCCGGTTGACGCAGCCGGCGGTAATCACGATGCGCTCAATGCCCGGATCGGACGGGATGTCGTACATGATGGGCATGAGCACCTGCTCGATGATGGAGCGCAGGCCTCTGGCGCCTGTTTTTTTCTCGTAGGTTTTTTCCGCGATGGCTTTGAGCGCGCCGGCGTCAAACTCCAGTTCGACACCGTCGATTTCAAAAAGGGTCCTGTACTGCTTGACAATGGCGTTCTTCGGCTGTGTCATGATACGGACAAGGGCGTCGGGGTTCAGTTCGGTGAGGGCGGCGAGAATCGGCACCCTGCCGACGAGTTCCGGAATCATGCCGAACTTGACAAGGTCCTGATGGATGACTTGTGAGAGCATGTTGGCGCTTTGCGTTTCCTTCCGGCTCTTGACATCGGCGATGAAACCCAGCGCCGAGCCGCCGATACGCTTTTCGATGATCTTTTCGATACCGTCGAAGGAACCGCCGCAGATAAAGAGGATATTGGTGGTGTCGACCTGGATAAACTCCTGCTGCGGGTGCTTTCTGCCTCCCTGGGGCGGTACATTGGAAACCGTCCCTTCCAGTATTTTCAGCAGCGCCTGCTGAACGCCCTCCCCGCTGACATCGCGGGTGATGGAGGGATTCTCGGACTTGCGGGCGATCTTGTCGATTTCGTCAACATAGATGATGCCGCGCTCCGCCCTCTCGATATCGTAATCGGCAGCCTGAATCAGGCGCAGGAGGATGTTTTCGACATCCTCGCCGACGTAGCCCGCCTCGGTGAGGGTGGTGGCGTCCGCGATGGCAAAAGGCACGTCAAGAATTTTCGCAAGCGTCTGGGCAAGCATCGTTTTGCCGACGCCGGTCGGGCCCAGCAGCAGAATGTTGCTCTTCTGTATCTCCACGTCGCCGGTTTTGCCCATATAAATCCGCTTGTAGTGGTTATAGACCGCCACGCTCAGGGCGATTTTGGCGGCGTCCTGGTCAACGACATATTCGTCAAGGCTGCGCTTGATGTCGCGCGGCTTGGGCAGATTCCTGAGCGGTTTCTCCCCCCTGGCCCTGTCAGCCGCCTTGTGCGGTTTGTCCTGGTCGATAATCGCCTGGCAGAGGTCCACACATTCGTTGCAGATATAGACGCCGTTGCCCGCGATCAGTTTTTCGACCTGTTCCTGCTTTTTATGGCAGAAAGAACACACGACGGACCGGTCTTTCCTGTCGTCATCTTTGGGCATGGGACACCTCTTCTATCTTTTGTAAAGGATTTTGTCAATCAGGCCGTACTCGAGCGCTTCTTCGGCGGTCATATAGTTGTCCCGCTCGGTGTCTTGAGCGATTTTCTCGATGGGTTTGCCGGTATTTTCGGCCAGAATACGGCTAAGTTTTTCGCGTGTTTTAAGGATTTGCTCCGCGGCGATCTTGATTTCGGTCGCCTGGCCCCTGGCGCCGCCCATGGGCTGGTGAATGAGGATCTCGCTGTTGGGCAGTGAAAAACGCTTGCCCTTTTCTCCGGCCGCAAGCAGGAACGAGCCCATCGACGCCGCCATACCGATGCAGATGGTCGAAACGTCGCATTTGATATAGCGCATGGTGTCAAAAATCGCCATACCGGCCGACACGGACCCGCCCGGGCTGTTGATATAAAGGCTGATGTCTTTGTCCGTATCCTGGCCTTCAAGGTAGATGAGCTGGGCGACGACGACGCTTGCGGTCGCGTCGTTGATTTCGTCGCTTAAAACGATGATCCTGTCGTTGAGCAGGCGGGAAAAAATGTCGTACGAGCGTTCTCCCCTGTTGGTCTGTTCGATAACATACGGTACAAGCGGCATAAAATTACCTCCATGTATGATTTTTTCCGCTAAAACGGGTTGCCGGTCAGTCGGCCTCTTTCGGCTTTCTCGCCGCCCCGGATTTTGCGGTTTTCGGTTTGTCTGCGGTATCTGCGGCTTTCTTTTTCGCTTTTTCTTTCTTGCCGTCCGCCTGGCCGTGCGCGTCGTGCTGCGTTTCGACAACTGCATGGTCCACGACGAATTTGCGCGCTTTTTTGAGAAGGATGTCTTTTTCAAGCTGCTCTTTGGTCAGGATGGCCTTGATCTTGTCGACTTCCATCGAGTACATCGCCGCGATTTCCGCATAAGAAGCCTCGTAATCCTCCTCGAGGGCTTCGATGTGCTCGAGTTCGGCGACCTTCTCGAGCGCCAGGCGCAGGCGCACCCTGCCGGTGGCCTGTTCGAGCATTTCGGCGTCGAATTCCTCGGGTGTTTTGCCCAGGTACATCAGGTACATATCCAGTTTCATGCCCTGGGAGGAAAGCCGTTCGGAAAAGCGCTCCTTGTTCTCTTTGGCCTCGTTTTCAAACATGACGGGCGGGATTTCCCCTTGGACTTCCGCAGCGAGTGCCGTCATGATCTGCTCCTCGAAATGCTCCTGCTGGTGTTCCTCGTTGCGCAGGGTGATTTCTTTTTCGATTTGGCTCTTGAGTTCCTCGAACGTATCGCAGCCGAGGTCCTTGGCAAACTCGTCATCAAGGGCGGGATAGTCTTTCCATTTCAGTTCGTTGATTTTTACGTGAAAAACGGCTTTCTTACCGGCCATCGGCTCGGAATAATCTTCGGGGAAAGTAACGTCGATATCGAACTCCTCGCCGACGCTGTGGCCTTCGACGCCCTCCTCAAAACCGGGAATAAAACTGCCGGAACCGAGCGTCAGGCTGTGTTTTTCGGCTTTGCCGCCCTCAAAAGGCACCCCGTCGACAAACCCCTCGTAGTCGATAACCGCGATGTCGCCCGTCTGCGCGGGCCGGTCGTCGACGGAAACAATGCGCACGTTTTTCTCGCGCCTGCTTTCAATCTCCGCGTT
>Ga0116184_10002468_pt1 | contig 16180 bp, 15 predicted proteins | sample AD_JPNNA5_MetaG_FD_89886 | JGI IMG/M metagenome (GOLD analysis project Ga0116184, IMG submission 89886) | Active sludge microbial communities of municipal wastewater-treating anaerobic digesters from Japan - AD_JPNNA5_MetaG | ecosystem: Engineered > Bioreactor > Anaerobic > Digestate | place... | reverse complement strand
TTCACTGCAAAGCTGAAAAACCGCCTTATAATGTTCGCTTTGTTATTGTTCCCGAAGGAATGCCTAAGACCAAACCGCGAGCTTGTAATTTTGGCCTGGCTTTTGCTCGAGGTGAATTTCTCACCATTTATGACGCCGAAGATATCCCCGAAAGAGATCAGCTCAAAAAAGCGGTGGCTTGTTTTCGTTCATCACCACCAGATATTATGTGTTTCCAAAACGCTCTTAATTTTTATAATGCCGAACAGAATATCCTCACCCGTTTATTCACTCTGGAATATTCCTACTGGTTTGATTACCTCCTTCCTGGTCTTTATTTGAACCATTTACCCATACCTCTTGGCGGAACATCCAATCATTTCCGTACCAAGATTCTGCGAGATTTAGGAGGATGGGATCCGTATAATGTCACTGAAGATGCTGACTTAGGAATGAGAGCCAGCTATCGAGGCTATCGGGTCGGTATTCTTCCCTCTACCACTTTTGAAGAAGCCAATAGCCGGGTAAAAAATTGGATTCGTCAACGTTCGCGATGGTTGAAAGGATATCTGCAAACTTTTTTAGTTCATAATCGCCACCCTTTTCAGGTCGTCAGGAATTCCGGTTGGAAAGGATGGTTTACTCTCCAGGTATTTATCGGTGGAACCACGCTTGGACAGGCATTTTCCCTTATTTTATGGATTCTCTTTTTTATCTGGCTTTTCAATCGGGGCGAATTTTTGCAAAGCTATTTTTCAGGTCCTATCTTATACTTGGGGATTTTTAACCTCATCGTTGGTAACTTTTTAGGGATTTATCTGAGCATGTTGGCAGTTTTCAGACGAGGAATAGACAGGCTCATTTTTTATTCGCTCTTAAATCCTTTGTATTGGTGGCTTACCAGTATTGCTGCTTGGAAAGGCATCTTTCAACTTTTTACCCGTCCCTTTTTCTGGGAAAAAACTATTCATGGATTACAGATCGAGGAAAAATAGGATGAATAAAAAAATCATTCCTGCCGTTATTTTCTATACATGTTGTTTTTCTCTCTTTTTTTTCTTTACTCTTTTAGCACGAGAAAAAGGATTGATAACGTCAGAAGTTGATTTTTACAGCAATCAGTCACAAATCTTTTTTTCTTCTAAGTCCGAACAACCTAAATTACTCTTTCTTTCCTATCCTCTCTTACCTTTTTTCTTTGCTTTGATCGGTTATCTTCCTGCTCTCATTCCTCCGGTTATTGGAACCTTTACTATCTGGCTACTTTCCAAAATAATCATTCAAAAAAACTTTCCACCAATTTTTATTCTCTTGATTATAACTTCTCCTTTTTTTCTTTTGTCTCTTTCCTCGCCTTCATTTTTCTTGTTGGCGTTTTTCATCACTACTACCATCGTTAATATCGTTCAATATCATGAAACCCAGTCAATTTATTTTTTCTTTCTAGCAGGGATAAGCCTTGGAATTGGAACCTTAACTCAATTATCCTTTCTTTGGGTCATTATCCCGGTGACCATTTTCCAATTATTTTTTTTCCGTGACTCACTTATAAGAAAAACTTCCCTTTTCTTGGTATCACTCTTCCCTCCAGTTTTTTTTCTTACCGCTATCCTATTTTTTAATTGGGTTTATTCCGGTAATCCCTTTTTATTTCTCAATACTTCTCCATTGAACCTGAGATATATGCTCCCAGAATTTCTAATCTCATCTTCCTATAATCTACCAGTGTTTTTTTCAAAACTCTGGTTCATTTATCCTTTTCTAGGACTGATCTTTTTTCAAGGTAAAGTTAGAATTTTTTGGATGATTAGCGTTATCATCCTCTCTTTCATCCTTTTTCAAAATCAGCTGCTGTTTCTTCCGATTTCATTTTTGACTATAATTGGCCTCCTTCTTTGGAATAAAAAAAGTGGTTACCAGCTTATGGTTGGCATTATCGTATTTCTATCTATTTCGGGTTTAGGATGGTATTTCTTTTTAAACCATCAGGATTCCTATTTTCCAGCTCAAGGCTCATACCAAAAGACCCTTACTCCTAACCAACCGATAATACAAAAAACTGCCCATTCGGATTCCTTGTTCTTCATCCATTTTGGTCCAGATACTTTTCTTTCATCAAGCTGTGAATGACTATTTTAGGGTTTGTGAATAATCGATATAAGGTTTTCGTGAATATTCTTTACCTAACATAAGACAGATGTTGATATCTGCTTTAATTGGTCACTGGCACGGAGTGGATTTTCGACTGGTTCATCCCCAACCAACTTACCGTCAAGAAAATGAAGGATTCGCTTAGTATGTTGTGCGATTTCTCTTTCGTGAGTAACTAAAATAATCATTTTCCCTTGATCGTTCAAGTTCTGAAAAATTTGCATCACTTCTTCGCCTGATTTACTATCGAGATTCCCAGTCGGTTCATCCGCCAATAGAATAGTTGGGTCATTTACCAGTGCTCGAGCAATGCCTACCCGTTGAGATTCCCCACCTGAAAGTTGATTTGGTCGATGGAATATCCGGTCTTCCAACCCAACTTGGATAAGTGCATTTTTAACAATTATTTTCCTTTGTGAACCGGAGATTCCAGCATAGATTAATGGGAGCTCCACATTCTGAAAAGCATTGAGGCGAGGTAGTAGGTTATAGGTCTGAAAAACGAATCCAATTTTTTTATTTCGTATGATAGCTAAAGTATTTTCTTTTAATCGGGATACTTCTTGGCCTTCAAAATAATAACTTCCTCTGGTTGCTCGATCTAAACACCCAAGAATATACATTAAGGTTGATTTTCCTGAACCAGATGGTCCCATTATCGCAATAAATTCATCTTTATTAACTTGGAAACTTACATCTTTTAGAGCAATGACCTCAACTGATCCAGTTCGATATATCTTAGTTAATTCTGAAACCATTATTATTGGTTTCTCAATCTTTCCCTCCTCCTTTCTTACCTGTAAAGACCTTTAGGTTTTCATTCCTATCTTTTCCTTCTATCGTTTCTCTTTTTTCCTCTCCCCCTCGCTCCCTCCCCTCTCGGTCTTTATTTGTGCCCGATCTATTCCATCCCTTTTTTGAGAGCGTTTTCTATTGACTTTAAATAAGCTTTAGTGTTGATAGTTGCCTGGGAGATAGCATCAACATTTAAACTTTGCTTTTCTTTTATACTCTCTATCAATTTTTTTGAAATTTCGGGTATTGGGATCCCAAAATCATCAAGAATTTTTACTTCAGTTATTTTATGACCTTCCACTGACACCTCTACAGTGTTAGACCATCTATTTCCTTTAAACTCACCAGTATATACTCCATCCTTAACTTGAGACAAATCAATATCAGTTATCACCATTTCTTTTATCTCTTGCATGCCAGCCATAGCATAATAAAACATCCCGATAATAAAGACACCAACTATAATGCCAATTATAAGCAACCATTTCTTCCATTTTTTCATACAAATTTCCCCTCTTTTTTATTTAATATTTTATTAATGGTATCACTTTTCGCCTATTCTGAATATATTTTTAATAACAACTAAAAAATTAGTTTAAAAGGTATTTGTTGGATAATTAATAGAAATGAAAAAACTTGAGGAGATCGCTTCATTTAATTCCAGTGTCTTAATTAACCATAGGGATTAAAAATGTCTTCAATCCATCTTCTAAAAGATAAAGGAATAATTGTTGCATTTAGGTTGTTTGTTTAATTGGATAGTTTAGTAAAAAAAGTAATTCTCTATTTTGGATTTTCACAAAAAAACACTCAAAAAACAATTCCTGCAAACATCTAAAAACAACATCCCTTTTAAACTTTAGCTTTTTTCTCTTTTATTGCTTGCGGCGAACAAATAAAAGTAGTTAATAATCATCAGCCCCTTTTTAAATGAGGTGATTGAAATGTTCGGTAAATCGGTGCCGATAATCAGATTATTAGGATTTGAAATAAAAATTGATCCCAGTTGGATAATTGTCCTTTTTCTTATGATATGGTCGTTATCACTGGGAGTGTTTCCCCAATATTATCAAGGTTTACCTTCAACAACCTACTGGTGGATGGGGATATTCGGAGCAATCGGTTTATTCGTCTCGATTGTCATTCATGAGCTTTTTCATTCCTTGGTCGCCCGCCGTTTCGGATTGTCAATCCGGGGTATTACCCTGTTTATGTTTGGTGGTGTCGCCGAAATGACCGAGGAACCAGCCAATGCAAAAACCGAATTTTATATGGCATTAGCCGGTCCGGTAACCAGTATTGCTCTTGGTATGATTTTCTACAGTACCTATTTAATCCTAAAAAGACTTGGAGTATCAATGGGAATTACTGGTATTTTTGGATACTTGGGGATTATTAATTGGGCTCTAGCCGGATTTAACTTAATTCCTGCTTTTCCTTTGGATGGTGGTCGAATTCTGCGCTCCATACTTTGGTGGAGAAAAAAAGATTTGCGTTGGGCGACTCGAATAGCCTCACGAATGGGAGAAATATTCGGTTTTACTCTTATTTTCCTTGGTGTTTTTAGTATTTTTCGGGGTTCTTTTGTTGGAGGAATTTGGCTGTTCCTAATAGGAATGTTTCTTCAAAATGCTTCCCAGGTATCGATGCAAAGATTAATGATTTCCAAAGCTCTGGAGGGAGAGACTGTTCGTCGATTTATGAAACCTGATCCGGTTACCATACCTGATACCATGACTCTAAAAGAAGCCGTTGAGGATTATATTTATCGTTACCATTATAAAATGTTTCCGGTTGTACGAAATAGTAAATTAGTTGGGTGTTTAACCACCCGTGACATTAAAGTAATTCCTAAGGAAAAATGGAGCACTCAAACTGCTGGAGAAGTTTCCAAGTCTTGTTCAATAGATAACACCATCCATCCCGACACTGATGCCACTCAAGCGTTATCTTTAATGAACCGAACCGGAAATAGCCGTCTAATGGTCGTTGAAAATGATCAATTGATAGGAGTCATTACCCTTAAAGATCTCCTCCAATTTTTTTCTTTAAAAATGGAATTGGAAGGAGATAATTAATTAAACTAATCTAATCAGGGTAGAAGGATCGGTAATATAAAGAATTCCCTCAATCTAACCTTGATCCACTAGTGAAACGGGTTAGATTGAGGGAACAAACATAATCAATTCTCTCCTTGTAAAAATCAAGCTAACAGGGGTGAGGGTATTTTAAAATGTTTTTTTATTTTTTTGGAAAATAAGCAACCGCTTCGATCTCGATTTGAACTGGTGCTGGCAATTGACTAACTTCAATGCAACTTCGGCAGGGATAGATTTCTTTGAATTTCTTACCGTAGGCCTCATTCATTCTGGAAAAATTCTTCATATCAGTCAAGAAAACTGTGGTTTTCACAACATGATTTAAATTTGCTCCAGCTTTTGCAAGCAGGGCTTCAATTTTTTCGAGAGTATAGGTCGTTTGAGTTTCAATGTCTTCTCCCACAACCTGTTTTGATTCATTAAGAGGAACTTGCCCCGATACATAAATGAAATCTCCAGCGTACAATGCACCGGAATATGGAACATTTTTAGGTCCAGCAGCTATTATTTGAATACTATCCATTACTACCACTCCTTTTTATGCCTTGGCAATCTTTTTCCCAAATTCTATGGCTTCGATCTGTCGCCCATCATCAGGATTCCATTGGTTTCTAAAGCCTTCTTCAATAACCTCAAAACCGGCATTTGCTAAAGCTTCATTTAAAATTTTGGTTGATTCCCCGCTCCACCCATAACAGCCGAAAGATGTGGACTTTTTTCCTTTAAATTTCATCTGTTTCATTAATTGAATAAAACCGGCGATGGAATGGAGAATAGTATTATTAATCGTGGGTGACCCGATAACAACTTTCTTGGATTTAAATACTTCGGTAATCAAATCATTCTGATCGCTCTTAGTTAGATTAAATACTTTCACTTCAACATCCGGATCAACTATTTCAATTCCTTCGGCAATTTTCTCAGCAAGCTTTTTTGTGCCATTCCACATAGTATCATAAATAATCGTTATCTGATTTTCTTGATAATCATTTGCCCATTGGGAATACTTCTCGACAATCTGCAGGGGATTGTCTCTCCAGATAACCCCATGACTAGTAGCAATGATATCAATGGTTAAATTCAAAGAAAGAACTTCTTCCAACTTTTTTTTCAGAATTTGACTAAATGGTGTCAATATATTGGCGTAGTATTTGATTGCTTCTTTAAACAAATCACATTGATCTACCAAATCGTTATATAATTTGTCAGTTGCAAAATGCTGACCAAAGGCGTCATTACTAAATAAAATATTATCCTCCGTCATATAGGTTGCCATGCTATCCGGCCAATGGAGCATTGGCATTTCAACGAAAACTAACTCTTTCCCTCCGCCAATACTTATTTTATCACCGGTTTTTACCACGTAAAAATTCCAATCTTGATGGTATTGACCCTTCAATGATTTCACGGCATTCGCGGTACAATAAATAGGAGCATTAGGAATGTGTTTCATGAGGGCAGGAAGAGCACCACTGTGGTCCACTTCTCCATGATTGGCCACGATATAATCTATCTTATTTAAATCAATCTCTTGTGCCAAATTTTCAACAAATTCTTCGGCAAATGGAATCCATACCGTATCAATCAGAACGTTTTTTTCTTCCTGAATCAAGTAGGAGTTATAGGTAGAACCATGATGAGTGGAAAATTCATCTCCATGGAATTTCCTCAGTTCCCAATCAACTTTTCCCACCCAAAAAACCTGGTTTTTTATTTTCTTTTTCATGACAATTCCTCCTTTTTTATCCTATAAATCCCTTAATGATTGAATAGCAATGAGTAATAATCACACTTCCATCCTCGCCTTCTCCCATCAAAGGAGAAGGAATTATGATGATGAGTCATCCAGGGGTTTCGTATTCAGAAGTTATGAGGATTTCATCTTTTTACTTTTTCATTTAAAAAAATTTAAATCAATTTATTTTGAAATAATCCTTTCGGGAGGTCTAATCTTTCCTCCGTTCCCGATTTCAATCATCATTCCATAGTGCTTTAAAGTATCCAGGTAATAATATTCGTCTTCATCAAACTTTCCACTTTGAATAACGGGAATTCCTTTTTTCTCAAATTCCTGAATTACTTTTTGACAATCCTTATAATAATACTTGACGTGATGTAATCCCTCTCCCTTTTGTTCCAGATATTCATCATAAATACTCCGACCAGTTAAGGGTTGAATGAGTTCAACCTGAATCTGACCTGGTGAGGCTAAAGCAATGCGAAATTCATGATTGGAGGGTTTTCCTCGCACCATCGATTCACGAAGCACTGGAGGAGCAAAAGTATATATTTCCCAGGGACCAACATTCATGGTTTCCATATAAAAATTTACGGCACCTTCTAAGTCCTTTACTAAATATCCAATTTGAATTAATTCTCCGTCTTGCATGGTGTTTCCTCCTTATAACTTCTCGAATACACTTAAGGTTGCTAAACCAGTAGAATCCCACTTGGTATTTCTTTGTTATTGTTCTATTTTGGCTTTTCGTAGCGATCTTTTGGATCCTTCTCCATATACATAATTGACAATCATGATGATCAACAACATCAAACCATAGATTAAACCCCTCGCATAGGGAGTTATGGCAAAAAGTGTGAAAGAGCTGGAAAGAGATTGAAGGATTAAAATACTCAGCAATACTCCAAGCACTTTCCCTGAACCACCCTCAGGATTAATTCCTCCCATCACTGAAACCAGAATAGCCTGAAGAAGATAGGTATCACCATAACCAATCCGCGCTGAATTCACTCTCGATATAAGAATCAGGGCACTAAAACCACACATTAATCCACCAATCATGTAAGTCAGGATAATAGTTTTAGTGGTTCGAACACCGGAAAAAAGCGCTGCTATATAGTTATTTCCAACCAAATAAACACTCCGTCCCCATACGGTGTGTTCAAGAGCCAAGGCGACCAAGGCAAAAATAATAAACATAATAAGGAGAGGAATTGGTAATCCTAAAAATCGAGAATTTCCAAACAACATAAAAATTTCTGGAAAGCCTACCACTCCTCGTCCTCCGGTAATTGCCATACCAACACCAGTATAAAACAACATGGTACCTATTGTTGCCAACATAGCAGGTATTCTTATATATCCAATCAGAATTCCATTTAATGCACCACAAATTAAACCAAATAAGAGTGCTACTAATATTGCCAATACAACCGTCACTGTCGTTCCGGCTGTAGAAAGCAAGCTTTGGTTGGTAAGAATTAAGGCAGCTAATATTCCCGAAAGGTTCATGTTCCCAATAATGGATAAGTCGATACCACCAGTTAACATTGCCAAGGACATGGCTAAGGCTAAAAATCCGAACTCAGGAATTTGAAAACCCATCGATACAAAATTACGGCTGTTATAGAAGCTTCCTCCCAAAAGAATTGCAATTCCAACCAATACAATCGCAAATATTACAAAAAGGATGATCATTTCTTTGGATATTTTAACCATTGGTGTTTTCCTCACAGAAAGATCAGGTTCTTCTCGCTCTCTTTTTTATTCCGAAAAGCTGTTATTCCAACACTGAGGAGAATGATGATTCCAACAAAGAAATTATTCCAGGAAGACGAAAGACCAATAAGGATTAAGGTGGTATTTAAAACTGAAATGATGAGCACTCCAAAAAATGTTCCTAAAACAGTACCTCTTCCTCCAGTTAACTTCGCACCGCCCAGAACTGTTGCAGCAATAATCGTAAGTTCTTCGCCAACTAAGGAAATCGGATTCAGCGATCGAACTTCAGCTGCATAGATAATCCCCATTATTCCTGCTAAAACTCCCATATAAGAATAAACAAAATAGCGGATGGATGCGATATTCAATCCAGCTCGTTGGGCGGCAACCGGACTGCTCCCCAGAGCATAGACGCTTTTTCCCAACATAGTTCGGTTTAAAATAAACCAGGTTACCAATACCACCAGGGCAACTGGAACGAGGAATAAGGTGAGATTCGCCGTTCCTCCACTCGATAAAGGTATTGATAATAAAGAGTTGGTACCGAATCGAACGATAGATTTCGGCATCTGTCCAACCGGAATGAACTTAGTTCCAAATAATACCGATAAAGCACCAATAAAAATATTTTGTGTCCCTAAGGTAACGATGAGAGGTCGCAACCTAAATTTATGAACGATGATACCGTTTAAAAAACCCAAAAATAAACCGATAAAAGCCGATGCTAAAAAAGCCAAAAATAAACTATCGATACCAAACGCAATCATAATTCGGATGGTAATGTAACCACTAAATATTGCCATGGCCGTGAAAGATACATCAATCCCACCTGAAACTAACACCACCAATACTCCCATGGCCAATACCATCATTCCGGCACTACTTTTAACAATATCAAAAATATTATCCAGAGCTAAAAATGTTGGATTAACTATACTAACAAATGCGCAATAAGCGAACAGAATGAGAAACAACACTGATTCTTGTCGTTTCATTAAATCTCCGATTGTATACCTTCTTCCGTTCATCTTAGGCCCTTCCTTCCACAAGGCTACGCAATTCATCCTCGGTGGTATCACTGGTATTTACATTTGCAGTTATTTTCCCATCCCTCATGACAATGATGCGATTACAATTATGGTATATTTCAGGAATTTCATCAGAAATCATTATAATCGCCATACGGTTTCGGGCTAATTCATGGATTATTTCATAAATTTCCGATTTTGAACCAACGTCGATTCCAACCGTTGGACTATCGAGGATAAATAATTTTGGATTAGTCGCCAACCATTTTCCCAACACTACTCGCTGTTGGTTTCCGCCTGACAATGTCTCAACAATCGTATCCATAGAAGAAGCTTTGATGCGAAGATCATTAAATACTTTATTGCTTTCCTCTTTTGCCCTGGTTTGATCGATGATAAGAAAACGCCTTAACTGTTCAAGGGTTGCAGCGGTTAAATTGTCGGTTATAGTTTTGGTTCTAAAGAGTCCTTGACTATGCCTATCTTCTGGCAATAAGGTGATTCCAAGCTCACGAGCCTTAGCTGGATTACCAATATGTACCCGTTTATCCTCGAATAAAATTTCACCGGATTGCGGATGATTTAAACCAAAAAGAGATAGAGCCAGCTCAGTCCGCCCAGCACCAAGGGGTCCAGTAATGCCAACAATTTCGCCTTCATTGACCGATAAATTGACATTGCTGAAGTGGGGCTTTCGTGTTAATTCCCGTAATTCGATAACTCGTTTCCCTTTTTTTATTTCTGAATCAAAAGTTTCATATATTATTTCCCGTCCGGTCATATAGTAAGCCAATTTGTTTTCATCTAATTCATTGGCAGCGAAATCACCAATTTTCTCTCCATCCCGTAAAACAGTAATGATATCAGCGATACGAAATACTTCGTTTAATTTATGGCTGACAAATATCGAGGTAATATTCCTTTGTTTTAATTCCTCGATGGTTTTCAAAAGTGTATCAATTTCTTTTTTGGTCAAAGCGGTTGTTGGCTCATCAAATATAAGCAATTTGGCATCTAAGACCAATGCCCGAGCAATTGCCACAATCTGTTTTTGGCTCATTGATAAATTACTCACCTGTTCCTTCATATCAATTTTGGAATCAAGACGCTCAAGCTCTTCGTTCGCCCTTTGAAGGTATTCTTTTTGATTAATGAGCCATTGGGAATTTTCAACCAGCCAATTAAAAGCAATGTTTTCTCCTACTGAGAGGTCGGGAAAGAGGGAAAGGTCCTGATAAATAACCTGCACTCCTTCACGCATGGCTTGTCGAACAGTAAGCTTTTTATAGGAATTCCCGTTAATTTCTATTGTTCCACTTTCAGGTGATTCAACACCGGAGATAATGCGGATTAAAGTAGACTTTCCCGAACCATTTTCACCCACCAAACAGTGAACTTCTCCGTAGCGTACATCCATATCCACGTTCTTCAAAGCTTGTACACCTGGAAAAGTTTTACTGATATTACTCAACTTTAAAATTAATTGTGGTCCCATGTTTATTCCGCCTCAAGAGGCTTATCTAAATCTATGCCCAGCCTTTAAAATAATGCTGGGCATAGATTTAGATAAGTTTTCTTTGTTAAAAAAAGGAGCTATTAGAAGGGGAAATCATTTACATTTTCCTTGGTGAGTACCAGCGGTGCATTACCATAGATAATACCATCTTCTACGGTCACACTCTCATACCCTTCTTTACCAAGGCTAATACCAGTTTCTAACGGTTCTCCTTTGAGTATTTTATAAGCAATCATGGCACATACATAACCTGCATCAGCCGGTCGCCAACATTGAGCTTGACGAAGAGAACCAGATTCCAAATAGGTTTTACTCATAGATGGAAGGGTTAATCCAACTACAGCTACCTGTTCCTGCAAACCACGTTCCTCAACAGCTTGGGCTTGCATGATAGTTGATGAAGCGGAACATCCAAACATTCCTTTGATGTTGGGGTAAGTACGAAGGAGTTCTCGAGCTTTATTATAGGCAGTTTGTTCAGTATTGAAATCTTCAACCGGTTCTTGAAGGATGAATTTCATATTAGGATATTTCTCTGCTGCGTAATCGTGTCCAGCCTGAAACCATTGCATGTGGGTCTGCATAGTCAAGGCACCGACCATACCGACATATTCGCCTTCGTAGTTCATCTCTCGAGCAAGGCTTTCAAACATCAAAACGCCAAAATCTTCATTCCGGAAAGCTTCCATATCATAATCAACAATTCCTTTCAGTTCTTCTGCTTCATGGCTGATCACAATAATACCAGCATCTTTGGCTTTTTTGATAACCGGAATCATTGATTTTGGATCGTTAGGAACTACCAGGATAGCATCAACACCCTTGGCAATGAGGTCTTCAACCATCTGAACCTGTTTGGCAGGGTCTCCGCCTTCTGGGGCAATCTGGTATGAAGTAACATCCTCATGATCCTTACCAAACTCTTCAACACCAGTACGCATATCGTCAAACCAGGAAATTCCTTCATGCTTTGCAACCATAACGATTTCAAACTTCTCCTGGGCTAACACAGTGGTGCTTAGAGCTAATAAGACCAGCATGACTACTACAAATACTCGAGTTAAATTCCGCATATTTTTCCTCCCTTTTTGCAACAATCCTTGATCGACGTTGCAGGTAATAAAATGAAATTAACATACCATATTTTTATTGTCAATGATAATCTGAGTCATAAATCTGAACTCTTTTCCTCAGATTTATGACTCTGCTTTGGTTATAAAATGTTCCATATCTGGTCCGGCTCCAGCCCAGGCTGTAATCGATTTTTCTTCTCCTACATTGATGGAATAATGAGATACTCCCGGTGGAATCAAGAGCGCATCACCAGTTTCCAGTAAATAATATTCCTCTTCATCAGGAAAGTGAATCACAATTTTCCCTTGAATCACGTAACAGATTTCATCGGCATTTTTATGCCCGGGATCTAAACAGGCACGTTGACCGGGAAGGAGAGTGCTTATTGAAAAAGCAATTTTATCGGTAAAAGCATAAATCTCAGTGCATTCGTCTCCTTCCATAATTATTTTACCTTGACCCCTTTTTATAACTTTGCCTTTCACCACTTCCTCCTTTTTAATTTACTTCTCGATAGCTTATTATTGACCACACTGAGTACAGGTTGTCCCTGAACCTACTGGCTTTAATTCATAATCCACCTGATTGCTTAATACCTCATTAACTATAACATAGACTTTATAAGTATCCTTCATGAGTTGAGGAACCCGAGCATAAATATTCAAATCCGACCAGGTAATGATTTCGCCTTTAAAAGTTTTATTATCACCTCTTTTAAACACTAATTGACTTGATCCCTGTGCTGCTCCGAAGTCTGATCCCAAAAGAGTTATTTTCGTTCCAGAGGGACCCGAATCCGGAGATATTGATGTAATTTTTGGATTAAGAGGAGCTGTTGGTGAGGGTGAGGATGAGGGTGTCGGTTCTGCGGATTTGTTTAGGCAACCAGCAAAAATTAAAATCAAAGAAAAACAAAATACAATCAATAATAGAAAATTTCTGGTTTTCAAGATAATTCCTCCTTATTTTCTACAAATAGGACCTTATAAAATATGATAAATGAATCCTGACAATTTTCAAACTCCCACCCAAACTTTGATAAAAATTTAAAATCTTGATGAGGTAATACCCTCCCACTCTATTCTATAATCTAATGTTTAAGAAATTATTTTAACCAAGGCTTAAAAACATAGAAATTTCTGGTTTTTATTCTTAAGATTTTTGAAAATAACTGATTGGTTGGTTGACTTTAAACTTTATTTTTTTATAATAAAAACGAAGTTAAGATAGGAGGGAAGATCTATGTCGCCTAACTTAGATAAAGAAAAACTGGCCATTGAAGGTGGAAAACCAATTAAAACTACTCCGGCCATACCCATGTTTCCCGGCGGTTTAGAAATCGGAGAAGAAGAAAAGCAAGCCGTATTGGAAGTTCTGGATAATAAATATCTTTTCCGTTATTACGGACCAGGAGAATACCCATCTCGAGTCAAAATGCTCGAAGAAGAGTTTTCTGGTAAAATAGGAATCAAACACTCATTAGCGGTAAATTCTTGCACCTCAGCTTTAATCACCGCTCTTGTAGCAGCCGGTGTTGGTCCTGGTGATGAAGTAATCGTCCCGGGATATACTTTCTTTGCCTCCTGTGCGGCAATATTAGCAGCAAAAGCAATTCCGGTTATTGCTGAAGTAGACAATTCACTTACTATTGATCCAATAGATTTGGAAAAGAAAATTACACCACAAGCCAAGGCAGTAATCCCCGTACACATGCGCGGTGTTCCCTGCAATATGGATCGAATCCTCTCAATCGCAAAAAAACACAACCTTAAAGTCATTGAAGATGTTGCCCAAGCTTGTGGAGGAAGCTATAAGGGCAAGTATTTAGGGAGCCTTGGCGATTGTAACACCTTTAGTTTCCAGTTTCATAAGATTATCACTGCCGGTGAAGGTGGCATGATTACAACCGATAGTGACCTCTACTTCGATCGTGCCCAAGCCTACCACGATACTGCTGCTTGCTGGCGACCGGGTGGCCCAGCCAAGCGATTCGTATCGGCTCGTTACCAGGGAGAGCTCTTCCCTGGAGTCAATTTCCGAATGTCCGAACTCATCGGAGCGGTCATGCTTACCCAACTTCACAAACTTGACGGCATTCTCAACAGAATGCGTAAAAACAAATCCAGAATAAAAAATGGGATCAGTGATATCCCAGGAATCGAGTTGAGACACCTTCATGACCCGGCTGGAGATACTGGGATTTCTTTGGTTTTCTTTTTGGAAAACGGACAATTAGCCGAAAAGTTTGCCTCTGCCTTAAAGGCTGAAGGTGTAGAAGCCAGTTCAATTTTTAATAAAGGAATACCCGACTGGCACATATATTCTCACTGGGAAATGATCATGAATAAATGGACTCCAACCTCCGAAGGTTGTCCCTATACCTGCCCCTACCATAAAGGATCAGTTCCCAACTACAACCGAGAGATGTGTCCCCAAACCTTGGCTCTATTGGATCGTTCAGTTCATCTTGACATTCCGCCTCAAATGAGTGAAGAAGATTGCGACCTCACCGTAGAAGCGATTCGTAAAGTTGCTCGTGCCTACTTATGATATTTTATACAATTTTTCCTTAATTCATTTTTGTGAGGCAATCCTTTGAAACATCGTGACATGAAGCTTTTAAACCGGGAAAAAATCCTGGGCTTATTATTAAACCATTCGTTACTGAGCCGGGCTGAGCTCGCTCAAAAGGCTGCAGTTAGCCCGGCAGTTGTTTCTCATATTATTAGAGAATGTTTAAAAGAAGGAATAGTTTGTGAGGATTCTGAGGGTGTCTCTCGAGGCGGTCGAAAACCAATCCTTCTTTCATTTGTTCCCGATAACAAATTGGTAGCAGGTTTAGTTCCCGGGAATACCACCGAATTTGCCGTATCGAATCTTTCCGGTCAACTGCTTTACAAAGAAGATATAGTTACAAAAAAATACCCTACTCCTTCAGAGTTAGTGGTATTTCTCAAAAAAATACTCCATGAATTTCTAATCAGAAACCATAAGTCTTGGTCACAACTGGTTTCCTTGGGAATTGGAATCCCGGGTATTTACGATCCCGAATTGGACCTGATCCATAAAATGGGTAAAATTTCCAGTCTTTTTGAATGGGAGGGAACAAAAATTCGGGAAATTTTCTCTCGGGAATTTCTTTGTCCGGTGCTGGTCTTTGACAAGGTAGTCGCTATGGCATTAGGTGAAGGGATACTGAGTTCCGAGGATCCAAATGTCAATTTAGTCTATCTGCATTTGGGAAGAGGAGTTGGAGCTGGTTTGTTCCTTAATGGAAAAATCTATCGGGGATCACAAGGAGCGGCTGGAGAAGTCGGCTATATGGTTTGTGGACCAGTTGATGAAAAAGACCCCATTTCTCTTCATGATATTCCTCCCCTAGAAAGCGAAATCTCTTTAAATAGCATTCTTAAGGTTTTTCGGGAAAAATGTCCCAACTCTTTTCCCAATAGTCTAAGGCAATCAGAAAATGATGAAGTTTTAATTTTGCACAAAACTTTTTTAAAGGGCGATTCTCAATATGAAGCAATTTTAAAATCGATTTTAGAAAAAGCTGAGGGGATAGCAGTTAATTTGGTTGCGGTTCTAAACCCAGACCTTTTAGTTCTCGGAGGCAAGGTAACCGAAATATTTTCTGAAATTCTTCAAGAAAGGATAATTCAAAGACTTCAACGATCAGTTCTTTTCTCACCTCAGGTGAAAACCGTTACTCTGGGAAAAAATGAGGAAATCATGTGTACACTTTTTTTTGCTATCGATGATTACTTCCGACGCTTAACAGGAAATAATCAAGGGTTAACCTCCGCCTTTTTAAAAAGATACAGCCCCCAGCTCTGGAATCAATGAATTATAAAAGTGGTCTTTTTTGGGAGTGAGGAAAATCTTAAGATTCCCTCACTCCTGAATCAAATCAACTCATCCTCGAGGAGGAATTAATATGGTGGAGATTTCAGTCTGTTTTGAACCGCTATTTAACGGGAAAACTGATTTAGAAAAAATACAAACCATCCATAGTCTCGGCTACAATGCGGTAGAATTTTGGGATTTAGCCGGTAAAGATCTAAAAGCAATCACCGCT
>Ga0116184_10002467_pt1 | contig 16191 bp, 13 predicted proteins | sample AD_JPNNA5_MetaG_FD_89886 | JGI IMG/M metagenome (GOLD analysis project Ga0116184, IMG submission 89886) | Active sludge microbial communities of municipal wastewater-treating anaerobic digesters from Japan - AD_JPNNA5_MetaG | ecosystem: Engineered > Bioreactor > Anaerobic > Digestate | place... | reverse complement strand
GCAAGAAATGCAGGGATTTTTGCTGCCCAGATTCTTGCCCTCACCGACGGGGATATTATGCAACGGATCATCGCCTTCAAGGCCGACCTCGAGAAGAAGATCATCAAGGCCAACCAGGATCTGTCACAGACCAAATTTGATTACAAGGTGGACTGATCCGCCGGTTGACGGACTCCGGTTCACCGCACTGGTATGGGCCGGAAAATTTATTATCTGCTGTATTTCTTTTGTGCAGTTAACTTTCTGATACCTGCATCAGGGCAGTATTTTCCGATAGGTGCCCGCATCAGAGGATTGGCCGGTGCCGGACTTCTGCTGGAAGATCCGTTCAGTGCTTTCTATAATCAGGCCGGTCTTGCAGGTCTTTCGAAAGCAGAAATTGCTGCATCCCATGAAATGCCTTACCTGATGAATGACTTGTCGGTAAGCAGTTTGTCATTAGCATTTCCTGCAAGTCCGGGTGTGTTTGGATTCAATGGTTCCTCCTATGGCTTATCCCTATGGAAAGAAACCAGGGCTGGAATTTCTTTTGCACGTAAATTTGGTTCCAGGTTCAGCGCCGGAATACAGATAGACGGGTTTTTTGTCAGGGTTCCGGATGATATTCCAGTAAAGCCTGTATTTACATGGGAAGCTGGTATTCTTAGCCGGCCTGTCGCGGATCTGCTAATAGGGGTCCATCTGTTCAATCCGTTCCGTGCTGATTATCCTGATGCACGAAACCAGCGTTTACCCGTCTGTTTTGCCTTTGGAACCGGTTACAGGTTTGCCAAGAAATTTCTGCTGGTAGCGGAAGCAGAGAAAGACCTGCTCTACCCCATAGTATTCCGTATAGGTGTTGAATACGAACCAAGAGCAAATGTCTTCCTTCGGTATGGATATAATTCCGCTAACGGATATGGCGCCGGCTTTGGACTCCGGATAAACCATGTTGCCATTGATGCAGCTTTTACAAGGCACCTTCAGCTGGGCTATACACCCTCTTTGTCTCTGAGTTATGTCTTTTAAATTATTTCCAAAAGAGCTCCTTACTTTCGGAACGTTTATACCGATACTCCTGTGGACATTTCTGCCCACCATGGGATTCTCCCAGGAAATGGGAGATTTGCCGGATCAGGTTACGGAAAATGCAGCTGTTGAATCAACTGAGCGATGGGAAGAATACGAAGAAAATGAAGCCTTTTCAGGAAAGCTGGCCGATCTTCGACTGCATCCGGTTCGGATCAACCAGGCTGACAAAGAGGAACTTGAACGGTTGTTTATGCTGAATGAGTTTCAGATTCTGGCTATTCTCGATTACCGTAAGACCTACGGATCGTTTACAAGTCCTTACGAACTGGCCAATATACCCGGCTTTTCAACTGATCTGGCAAGACAGGTCAGCGCATTTGTCATTATTGAACCTGATAAATGGGATGTGCCTTCCTTGAAGGAGTCCTTCCGACAGGGGAAACATACTCTGATTCTCAGATGGCAGGAGCCCATGCAGAAGCAGGATGGATACCGGGATGGATTTTATCAGGGAAGTCCGCTGAAGTTTTATCTCCGGTATGCCTACCGGTACAATACTTCTTTTTCGGCCGGGTATACCATGGAAAAGGACCCCGGAGAACCATTTCCCTATTATCCGGGCAGGAGTCTGGCTGACTTTACTTCAGCATACATCAGAACGGATCAGAACGGAGTTCTGCGCCGCTTTGTGGCCGGCGATTACCAGCTTGCTTTTGGGCAAGGACTTGTTATGTGGAACAGCTACGCACCCGGGAAAGGGACCGGACTTATTGACTTTCGCAGAAGGGCAGAAGGTATTTGCCGATTTTCTTCATCCGAAGAAAACAGATTCTTTCGGGGAGCGGCAGGCACACTGGGATTCGGAACCACGCAATTTACGTTCTTCTTTTCCGGGAAACCCGTTGATGCAAACGTTACGCGGTATGACAGTCACAGTAATCAGGTACTCGAGTTTTCCAGCCTTCTCACCACGGGATACCATGCAGCTCCTGATGAAATCCGTGACAGGAAAAGCGTGCATCAAACAGTAATGGGCATGAATGCAACAACCAGTTTCTCCGACATTCACATTGGTACCACATGGGTACGATACCGCTTCGATGGTTTCTGGAATCCGTATCCTGAACCATACAGGTTGTATGCATTCCGGGGCCGGGAAAATACGGTTGGCGGGATGGACTGGCAATATCAGCACGGCGATTTTCTTCTGTTTGGTGAATGGGCCATGACTTCCTCCAAAGCAGCAGCATGGAATGCAGGTTTCCTCCTGAAGCCTGATCCCGCCGTCCTGGCTTCAGCTGGCATCAGAAAGTATGCTTCGGCATTCAACAATTTATTTGCAAAACCATTCGGAGAAACATACAATGGTACTAATGAACAGGGCATCTATTGCGGTCTGGACCTTCAGCTTCCGGGGCATTTCAGCATGAAAGGGTATATTGACGTTTTTGCGTTTCCATGGCTGAAGTATGATGTAGATGCACCTTCGGAAGGGTCGGAAAAGATGCTGCAGGTTTCGTGGAATCCTGAAAAGATTTTGTCCATGTACCTGCGGTTCACCTCTGAAATGAAAGAAAAAAACGGTGCATGTGACAATTATGGTGGAAAATCTCTGAACAGAAGAAATTCCCGGAATATCCGATACTATGCAGAAATTAATCCTTCGGAAGGATGGAGTTTCAGGACGCGTATCCATGCTGGGATGTTTGCCAATGGCAATGGCAATACCGGTATTTCGACCATGCTGGCAGAGGATGTGCTCTGGAATCTGCCGGGCAGGAAGGTGAGAATAACCATGCGGTATGCATTGTTCGATATTCCTGATTATGAAAGCCGTCTGTATACTTATGAAAATGATGTTCCCATGGTATATTCCGTTCCTTCTTTTTATGGTAAAGGAACACGGGTTTATTTAATTGGTTTGTTCAGGCCGGTTCGTTGGCTGGAGGCAGGGATCAAAGTTACCACCACCTCGTATAGCAACAGGTACGAAATGGGAAGCGGAGAAAATCGCATTGCAGGAAACAGAAAGACGGACGTTGGTTTTCAGTTGCGCCTTTCCTTCTGAAGGGAAAATTTATTTTAAATCGCCCCTGGAACGCATTATGTTAAAGAGGGTCTGTTGAAAGTTTTCGGCCGGAGAAGGTGCCGGCGAAAGAATCAGCTTTCCGTCAGGGCCGATGAGAAAATAGGTCGGGAAGGCCCGTATGTCATAGTCCTTCAAAATGTCAGGCTGCTGACCGTAATGCAAAAAGGTCCAGGCATAATCATTTTGATTCAGAAAATCAGTTACTTTCTGAAGCGTTGGATCAGCCAGAATGGTAACGATTTCAAAATAACCCTTCAGTTTTTTATACAGGGTATTCAGCATTTCAAATTCCTTCAGACAACTGTAGCTCGAACAGTAGCAAAAATTGAGATAAACATACCGTCCTTTAAAATCTTCAAGTGTTCTGATGTTACCATGGCTGTCCTGCAAATGGAACGGGGGAGGGGGGTAACCGGCCATCAGCCGGGTGACTTTTTTAAGAATGTTGGCAGCAACCGGACGAAACATGGTGACCTGTCCGTGCAATCGGAATGAATCGAGAACATGGATCAGGGCGTTTCTGTTGAAGCTGGTCCGATAAAATTCATCATGGAGATTTTTCAGGATAACCAGATCGCGCAGGGTATCTCCCCTGAAAACGTCATCAGCCGCGAGGATCTGGCGGAGTACTGTATAACTCTGGTTACGGTTTATAACTTCGTAGATAGCCTTGCCGCTATCGGTTCTGCCAAAATAAGTAAAGTAAGAGTCATAAATCCTGTGAAACAATTCCATGTAAGCCGGGTTTTCATACAGCACGGGGCGGTTTCTGAAATACATGGCCGAAAGGTTCCTGGCTTTGTACTGACTGGCAATACACCTGAGAATGCCTGTTTTGTATAGCAGGTAGGCAGAGAAGTATGGATGGCTGATCCCTTTAAAATGTCTGAGGATACTTTGGACTGCTGTGTCGGCTGATGCCGGATCGGGCGGACCGTAGACGGAAAGAGCATACTGGCTGTAATAAGGTCCGTAAATACTGTCGAAACGGGCAATCAGATGGTTCAGTTCAAGGGAATCCTCGTTCACCGGCAACAGATGCTCTTCTTCCTCGGCAAAATACGGATTAAGACGGTCAGCCTCTGTTTTATCAGCCCTGGGCGGAAGAATGACATGGTAGTCCTTGCCGGGCTCAGCATAGAAATAAGCAAAATGCTTTCCCAAGTGAAAGAATACCAGAGAGGTTTTTTCCAGCTGAAATTCCAGAGAAAAACATCCTCTGGCATCAACAGCTGTTTCCGCCAGCGTTTTTTCCTGATAGGTAATATATTCCTCGTAGGTTTTGAGGGTGAAATACGAACCGGCATAACTTTTATCGCATCCCGAAACCCGCACACTTCCCCCATATATGAAAGTGACCGGGACAAAACCTGAAAGGAGAGCCAGCAGCAAACGGTACATTCTCAATTATTCTTTCAGATTGATAGCTTTTGGTACAAAGGGGGAAGCATCACCTCCGTTGCGGACGATATCCCGCACAATGGATGAATTAATGGAGCTATGTTCGGGCATGGTGAGGAGAAAAACTGTTTCAATTCCGGGGTTCAGGGCTTTGTTTACCTGAGCGATGGCTCTTTCGTATTCGAAGTCAGCAGCCGTGCGCAATCCCCTGAGGAGGTACCCTGCTTTTATGCTGCGGCAGAAATCGACTGTGAGTCCGGTATAGGTTGTTACTTCTACTTTGGGTTCATCCTGAAACACCTGCCGAATCCATTTCATTTTCTTTTCGAGAGGGAAGTAGCTGTCTTTCAAAACATTCTGACCTACGGCAATGATAATTCTGTCGAACAAAGGCAACGCCCTTCGCACGATGGATTCATGGCCGATGGTAAACGGATCGAATGATCCCGGAAATACAGCTGTTTTTTCCATACGGTTATGAATTAAAAAGTATATAATGCCGAAAATAATACAAATCAGACGGTAAGCGGATACGACCGGCCGTCTGATCTGATATTACTTTGCCTGACGAACACCAGTAAGGTTTGTTCAGTTATTCATCCGAAAGGTAGTTAATATTCCTTAATCTGCAAACCTCCGAATACCACGTCTGCTTTGATAAAGAGGTGGGCAGAATCTTTAACAAAGGCAGGGCTTTCATACTGAACGGAACCAAAGGCTGCATTATTGCCGTTGGGCATTTCTGCTCCTCCAAACACGGCATTGGCTTCCACCCGCAGAGGGATGTCTTTGGAAACCTTGATTTCTGTACCTCCAAAAACTGTGTGAACCTGTACCATTAAGGGTTCCAGGCCTTCAGGTTTCATGTCGCGAAGGTCAAATACTCCCTTACCGAAGATTATGTTGTATTCTCCAGAACCAACTTCTGTTCCAGTCCATCGTTTTTCACCGAAAATGACATTATGCTCCCCTTCGGAGTGAGAGGATAGTACATTGGTTCCCAGCATTATCCGGATACCAATCCAGATAAAGAGAAAGGCAAACAGGAACTTGAACAGCGGGAAATCCACATTGAATACAACGCGGATAACAATTGAAATCCCAATGAGGATGAACAGTATCCCCCAAAATAATCCGGCACTCATTTTCATGGTTTTTTAAGTTTATACGTTTGTCAGCAAATTTTACAGTGCTAAGATAGGGGATCAATGCAACGGAATGCAATCCAATTCCGGTAAATTGGCGGTAACAGCCGGTAAACAGCATGCCATATTAGACCAACGTCTATCAGTCAGAAAGCTGAAGTGCAAAACTTTTTTTCAAAAATACCTGCAGCAATTTTTGTACGCGCCTTCCGGTGTTGCTCATAAACAAGTGTGAAGGAACATGGTGAGATTTTGAAACCACCGCTTGTGAAATATTCTTATAAACTATATGAGTGAAAGGAACCGGCAATTTATTCCATGAGTGCCAGTTTGAATACTTCCATAATATTGCTCACATAATGGAAAGTGATTCCTTTCAGGTATATTTCGTTAATCTCGCCGATATCTTTACGGTTTTCTTCGGAGAGGATAATGTCGGTGATACCGGCGCGTTTGGCTGCCAGAATTTTTTCCTTGATTCCGCCCACGGGTAGCACTCTTCCCACCAGGGTAATTTCACCCGTCATGGCCAGATAAGGTTTTACCCTACGTTGGGTTATTGCCGAGGCAATGGAGGTAGCCATGGTAATTCCTGCCGAAGGTCCGTCCTTTGGAATTGCTCCTTCGGGTACATGGACGTGAAGATCGTGGTTTTCAAAAAAGTCGGCAGGGATAGAAAGCAAATCGGCATGTGCTCTTACATATTCCAGTGCGATGGTAGCCGATTCCTTCATCACATCTCCCAGGTTTCCGGTAAGGGTGAGTTTTCCTTTTCCTTTGCTGATGCTTGTTTCAACGAAAAGAATTTCTCCTCCTACCGAGGTCCAGGCCAATCCACAAACCACCCCGGGTATTTCGTTTCCAATGTATTTTTCCTTAATGTATTTCGGTGGGCCGAGTATTTTTTCAATAGTGATTATATCGGGTGAAGAATCTGGTTTTTTCCCGAAAGCAATTTCACGGGCATAATGGCGCATAATTTTGGCCAGGGTTTTATCAAGTTCCCGTACACCTGACTCCCGTGTATATTTTTCAATAATAAATTCCAGAACCTCCGGTTTGATGTCAACCTGTTTTTTCTTCAGTCCATGGGCTTCAAGCTGTTTGGGAATCAGGTGCCTGCGGGCAATTTCTATTTTTTCTTCCACAATATACCCGCTGACTTCAATCAGTTCCATCCGGTCAAGAAGTGCCGGCTGAATGGTTGCTGTGGTATTTGCCGTGGCAATGAAAAGGACCTTCGACAAATCATATTCCATTTCAAGGTAGTTGTCATAGAAAGCATTGTTCTGTTCCGGGTCGAGTACTTCCAGCAGAGCGGATGACGGATCGCCGCGGAAATCTTGTCCTACCTTATCTACCTCATCGAGAACGAAAACAGGATTGGAGGACTTTGCCTTTTTAATGTTCTGAATAATTCTTCCCGGCATGGCACCGATATAGGTTTTTCTGTGCCCCCGTATTTCTGCCTCGTCATGGAGTCCACCGAGTGACATTCTGACATATTTTCTGCCAAGGGCACGTGCGATAGATTTGCCGAGGGAAGTTTTCCCCACACCGGGAGGGCCGTACAGGCACAAAATGGGCGACTTCATGTCGCCTTTAAGCTTCAGTACAGCCAGGTGTTCAAGAATTCTTTCCTTTACTTTTTCCAGACCAAAATGATCCTGATTCAGAATCTGTTCTGCCTTAGCAAGGTCAAAGCGGTCCTTGGTACAGTACTGCCAGGGAAGTTCGAGCAGGGTGTACAGATAGTTTAGCTGAACGGAATACTCGGCGGATGCCGGATTAATTCGTTGCAGTTTATCCAGCTCTTTTTCAAACGTTTCAGCCACTTCACGGCTCCATTTTTTACGGGCCGCTTTTTTTTGCATCTCTTCGATTTCCTGTTCGAGAGGATTTCCACCCAGTTCGTTCTGGATGGTTTTCATCTGCTGGTGCAAAAGGTATTCTCTCTGTTGCTGGTCGAGTTCTGATTTGACTTTTGCCTGAATGTCATTTTTCAGTTCGAGCATCTGTACCTGCCGGTTAAGGTATTCCAGCAGGCGGTGGGCTCTTTTCTTCAGATCATTAATTTCCAGCAGCCTCTGTTTTTCCTGAGTGGTAAGTTCGCTGTTAGAACTGATAAAATTGATCAGAAAGGAAGAGCTTTCAATATTTTTAACCGCAAACGATGTTTCTGGAGGAATGTTTGTTGAAAGCTGAATGATCCGAAGGGCAGTTTCTTTCAGGCTTTCAACCAGGGCCTGGTATTCTGCGTTGTTCGGACTGGGATGTGTGTCTTTCAACTCATGCACCCTTGCTGTAATATACGGTTCTTCCGAAAGAATTTCATCAATAGCAAACCGTTTTTTCCCCTGGATAATTACTGAGGTGCCACCATCGGGCATTTCGAGGATTTTTACCAGCTGGGCTACGGTGCCAATTTTGTATAGATCGTCATGGTGGGGTTCTTCGGCATCGGGGTCTTTCTGGGCAACAGTGCCTATAATCCGGTCTTTTTTATACACTTCACGGATGAGACGGATACTTTTTTCCCGTCCAACCGTTATGGGAAGAACTACCCCGGGAAAAAGCACCGTATTGCGGAGAGGTAAAATCGGTAATTGTTCAGGAACCTGTGATTTACTCAGGTGATTCTCATCCTCCTCTGCAATAAGGGGGATGAAGTCGGAATTTTCGTCTAAAGGTCCGGAGATGTAAATATTTTTGAAGCGCTGGTCTATACTGTCACTCATACTGTTTTTTCCCTCCTGCTATGTCTTTTTGTCGTAAATGAATCAAAAAGGAATGTGTCAATAATTATGCCATACCTACAAAACTATAGTACACCTGCTTTTTGCCTATATTTACCGGTAAGGTTGTACACGTCGAGAAGAATCTGCTCATCAACTGCATCCATTGTCATATTTCTTCGTTCCATCATCCTCCTGGCCGTTTCAACAGCTTTTTCAGGCTGAAACACTTTCATTTCCGAAGGGCCGCCCCAGCTGAAGGAAGGAATAAATTTCGGAAGAAATCCCGCTCCAAAAACATTGACACTGACTCCCGCCACAGTGCCGGTATTAAACATGGAAGATATACCGCATTTGCTGTAATCTCCCATCATGAGACCGCAGAACCGGAGTCCTGTTTCGGAAAAATCTTCCTTCGCATAGCTCCACACACGTACAGGAGCATAGTTGTTTTTCAGATTGGAGCAGTTGGTGTTGGCTCCCATGTTTACCCATTCTCCTATAACTGCATTGCCGATAAATCCGTCATGGGCTTTGTTGGAATTGCCAAAGACGATGCAGTTGTTCACTTCTCCTCCTATTTTGCATCCCGGGCCGAAAGTACTGGCACCATAGATGCGCGTTCCCATTTTGATGACCGATTGTTCGCCCAGGTAAAGGGGACCCCGGATCAGAGCCCCTTCCATAATTTCTGCATGACGGGCAATATAAACCGGACCGGTCTCTGTGTTGATGATGCAGGGTGCCAGTTTTGCACCTTCCTCTATGAAAATCTGCTGTCCGATACAGGTTACATGCGATGGGAAAGAAGCTGAATATGCATTTTTTGTAAAAAGCGCATAATCAAGAAGAAAAACATCCCTGTTCATACTATAAAGTTCCCATGCATGGCGCATAAGGAGCGGAGTGCCTTCGAAAGGAAGGGTTCTGAGGGGTGGTGCTTTTCCCAGGACAAATTGACCGGCATCATTTCCGTTCAGTCGGACTGCGATGATTTTCCCATCCCAAACCAGGGCTTCCCGTTTTTCAAGGCAGGCCAGCCGTTCAGCAACGCCATGGTAAGGGAGTACGGCGCTGTTGATCAGGAGATTGTCGTCAGTAAATTCCGGAGGATATTTTTTTTGAAGGTGATTTTCAGCGAAGACGGAAAAGGTTTTTCCGAGGATCCTTTCCCAGCGCAGGCGATTGGTAGTCATACCCAGCCAGATTTCCGCAACAGGCCTGGTAAACGTAAAAGGCCGCAGGTGAATCCGCGTATCATCCTCAAAAAAGACCGGATGCATTTTCATAGAATACAAAAGGGTGTCATGCCCTTCAGGCTGATGACACCCCGGTTATGAAATACGTATGTTTCGTTATTTATTCTTCTTTTCCAGATGGTTTTTATAACGGTTCATAAACTTATCAACACGTCCGGCTGTGTCAACCAGCTTCATTTTACCGGTGTAGAAAGGGTGCGAGGTATTGGAAATTTCCAGTTTTACCAGCGGATATTCCACGCCGTCAATTTCAATGGTTTCCTTTGTGGCAACAGTAGACCTGCTGATAAATGTAGTTCCGTTGGACATGTCCTTGAATGCAACCAACCGGTAGTTCTTCGGATGAATATCCTTCTTCATAAAATTCGCTCTTTAATTTTTGGCTTGCAAAGATAATGAAAAAAACAATATTGCAAATTCAATCTTCAACATGATGCTGGCGAATGTCAAATTTGGAAGCTTTTTCAACCGCTTCGGGCATGAACCTTTTAAACGGTCGTGCCGGGTCAAACAGATACCGGTAGGTTACATGGATTTTCGCCAGTTTAGCCCCGACTGCCTCATAAAGGGAGCGCATCTTGGGATTAAAGTCGCCCACCCACGATAACTCAATCTCCTTATAGTGAAGATAAGGTTTGCTGAAAAAAACCTTTTCAAGTTGCCTGAAAATGGCTGATTCCACGCCTGTATTCTGGAATCGCGGGACCACGCCGGCAACCATGGCTCTCACCCGGGTAATCTTTTTGGTTTTTTTATAATAAAGGAACCGGAGCATGTTCCATAAGTGCATTTTTCCGTTGAAATGCTTCAGAATCTGGTTGATGTCGGGAAACATAATGAAAAAACCGATTGGTTCATCTTCGTGATAGGCAAACCAAACCAGTTTTTCATCGAGTATTGGACGGGCTTTGCGGATGGTATTCCGGATTGTCTGCGGATCAAGAGGTGTGAAATCTTCTTTGAACACTGCCCAGGCTTCGTTGTATATTTTCACCATGTCGGCTATGAACTTTTCCTGCTCCTTGTAGGTGAAATGTTTAAAACGGAAGTTCTGCCTGCGGCTGATCCAATCGGCTATTTTCCAGAATCTTTCGGGAAAAGGTTTTCGTATGTCGAGGTGGTAGCTGAACTGCCGGAAATATTCTTTAAAGCCATATTCTTCAAACAGATTTCTGTAATACGGTAAGTGGTAAGGCATTCCCATGCCGGGATGGGTGAACCCTTCAATCAGCAGGCCCCAGTTGCTGTCGTTTTCTCCGAAGTTGATGGGACCATCCATTGCTTCCATGCCTTTTGAGCGAAGCCATTCCCGCGCTGTATCAAACAATAGACGGGATGCTTCCGTGCTGTTGATGCATTCAAACATCCCGATTCCTCCGGTGGGCTGGTCATTTTCGTACGCTTTTATGCGATTGTAGAATGCGGCAATCCGGCCAATGGGTTTTCCTTTGTCATCGAGCAAAATCCAACGGTCGGCTTCCCCATCCTTGAGAAAATTATTCTCTTCCGGGTCGAATCGTGATTCGGTTTCTGAATCAAGCTGACAAACCCACCAGGGATCACTCCTGTAAATTATTCTGGGGACCTCCAGAAAAAGAAAACGTGTCTTCCTGTCACGTACGGGTAAAATCTGCATGGCATCCCGGTTTTTCTGCTGCCGGCTGATCTGATTTTCGCCTAAAAAAGTCAAATGGTGTACCATTTTTTTAGGTATTCAGCCTGCGTTTCAGTTTGTTTTACATGATAAAATTCGTTTTTTCTGGGATTGTAAATATAATCTTTTTCCCAGGTATCAATGTTTTTAATGATGGCATGAAGACTATCGGTGAAAAACATGATTTCTTCGTTTGTAGAAGTAGGGTGTAGTGACCATCGTACCCAGCCCGGCTTTTTGGAAAGATCGCCTGAATTGATTAGCTGTGTGATTTCACGGGATTTTTCGTAACTCACTTCCAGCAGATAATGACCGTATGTTCCCGCACAGGCACACCCACCTCTTACCTGAATTCCGAACCGGTCGTTTAACAGGCGTACGATCAGGTTGAAATGAATCTGGGGATGATAGAACGAAAAAATAGGCAATCTTTCTTCCACCTTATCGGCAAGGATTTTGATTCCGGGCACTTTGCGCAGTTCATCCAGGGCAAGCCGGGTGATTTCTTTTTCCCTTCGGGCCATTATATACGGGTTCATTTGTTCTTTCAGCCGTATGGCCAGAGCGGCGCGTATTGCCTGCAGAAAACCGGGTGTGCCGCCATCTTCTCTTGCTTCAATATCATCCACATATTTGTAGCTTCCCCAGGGATTGGTCCAGTCAACGGTACCCCCACCCGGCTGATCGGGTACTTCGGAATGGTAAAGGCTTCGGTCAAATATCAGAACACCGGCAGAACCTGGCCCACCCAGAAATTTATGCGGTGAAAAATAAATGGCATCGAGTTTTTCCATGGGGTCGGCAGGATGCATGTCGATTATATCATAAGGAGCAGAAGCAGCAAAGTCAATAAATACTATTCCACCGTTTTCGTGCATGATGCGTGCCAGCTCAAGGTACGGAGGCCGAATTCCTGTAACATTTGAGCAGGCGGTAAATGCGCCGATTTTGAAGGGCCGGTCTTTGTACTTTCTGATTTCATCCCGCAGAGCTTCCGGATTTACCAGCAGGTCGGTTGTTGGCGGAAGTATTACCACGTCAGCCATGGTCTCATACCACGAAGTGTGGTTCGAATGATGCTCCATGTGGGTGATAAAAACAACCGGACGATCGGGTAGTTTAAAGCATTCTTTTACATGCATCCGGGAACATCCTTTGAGCGAGAGAATCCGCTGAAGCTTGTTAACTACCGCAGTCATTCCTGACCCGGCAGTTATAATTACATCGTTCGGGCCGGCATGAACATGTTCTTTGATGATCCGGTGCGCCTCATGGTAAGCCAGTGTCATTCGTGTACCGGTTTCGGTGGTTTCTGAATGTGTGTTGCCGACAAAAGGACCGAATTCTTCCAGCAGTTTACGCTCAATGGGGTGGTATAGACGTCCGCTGGCTGTCCAGTCTGCATACACAACTTTTTTCCTTCCATACGGTGATTCAAAAGTGGCATCAATGCCGACGATCTTTTCCCTGTACGGTCTAAAATATTCTTCAAGATTCCCTTCTTCCCGGTTCATCGTAATCCCTTTTAGGTTCAAAGATCATAAAAAATCGTAAAACGGGCTGTGTTATATATCACCTCAATAGGTGGGGATAATTCTGCGGTCAATCAGCACGAACAATATAATGATCAGGGCGGAATACATCAGGTGCAATTTAACCGGAATGTAAGACTGGGGAGGAATTTTCAGACGGAAATAGTTATACGATATCAGAACAATTTTTTCCAGAGCAAAAATGATGACGGTGGCAAGTGGAACCCCCTGGAGACCATAAAACTGAATCAGGAAAAGACTCAGTGCTATATTGAGAAATATTTCCACAACCGAAACCCACATCATAACGCTGGTTTTGCGCAGGCCGATAAGAATGGTCTGCGGGAAAACCAACCTGCTGATAATCAGTAAAAGGTAAATCATAAAGATATCGGATCCACGGCGGAAGGCCGGATTGAACAGATGGATAAACAACCAGTTACTGAAAAGGAGCAGTACCATGGAAAGAGGGAAAAGAGCATTGATGAGCCGTATGGATTTGTGCCTGATTTTTTTCAGCACCTCTGAAATATTCGCTGCCGTTGAAAATTCCGGAATCATAGCTGCATGAAGACCATTGGCCAGCATCACTACCAGGGGAAATTCCTTGGCTCCATAGCGGAAATAGGCGAAGTCTTTGGCGTTGAATTTGTTGGCTACAAGGAAACCATCAATATACTGGGCAGAACCGCTGAGCAGGGTGCTGATAATCAAAGGCCATGCATAATGCAGATGTGTCTTCATGAAAGCCCATGAAAAAACCGGTTCAGCGTATTTTACCAGCAAAAAAACCAACCAGATAACCCTTGGAATGGTAGCAATAATAAGACCTGTAAATGCCTCCCTAATTCCCATGCCCAGCCAGACCGGGGTAAGAGTGCCGGCCAGAATGAGACTATGGCTCAGAAAACCGTACAATAGAACCAGAGAAGATTTATTCCGCAGAATGTATATGTATTCAATCAGGTTGGACGGATTGCTTATCAAGAAATAAATCAGTACCAGACCAAAATAAGGTACTTTCTTTGCTTCACTGAAAACATGCAGATTTCCCTGCATGGTCAGGCCGAGGAGAACAAAGAGCAGACTAAACAAGCATAACAGCAGGAAGGCATTCCATATTTCCGGAGATCTGCGGTCGGTTTTGATTCCCGGGAATACAGGATTGCTGTTGTAAAGCGACAAAAATGACTGAATAATCCCTGTGACCCAGAAGAAACTGGCAATATTTACCATGAACATCATGAGCTCGAAGTCGCCAATATCTTTGGGGCTGTAAAACTTTGACAGAGCAATACTTACCAGTAGAAAGGTGGTAAAGCGCAACAGATTGTATATCTGCAGGCTGGAAATGTTGTTAACGTATTTTCCGCTCTGAAATTTCAATCTTTATCTGTCAGAAAAAGAAGGGCGTAAAGTTATACATTTTTCCGCGATCGTTGACCTTCATTTGTACACTAAAAAATTAATTCTTAATTTTGCATTCCCTTTCAGGATATTTGAAGAGTCCTGAAAACATGGTGGATGTAGCTCAGTTGGTTAGAGTGCCAGATTGTGGCTCTGGAGGTCGCCGGTTCGAGCCCGGTCTTCCACCCTTTCAAAGGTAAATAGGAAAAAGAACTGACGGTTGGCTTAAATTGGCAACCGTCTGTTTTGTTAAATAGCCTGAGATTATTTCTATCAGTGGTTTGATGCCAAGCTCTGTAGAGGTAACAAACGAATACTAATCACTTTTAAAACTGAAGGGGCTGCAGAAAACTTTCCGCAACCCCCTCATCAACCCAAAACTAACCAACCAACTAACCTAAATACACCTATGAGAGTTTACATCCATTTTGTACTGAGCATCCATGGTTCAACAGCCATGGGTTCTTCCTTGTCGGATACTGGAAGCCCTGAAAAGTATTCTCCGAGCATCCATGCTTCCACGTTTTGAGCAGGTTCATAGGAAACGTCTTCCATAAAATGCTCAGGACAGAGCATCCATGATTCAACCGGCACAACTTCCGCTGCAATCGATGCCGGAGTAAAAATTTCAAGCATCCAGTCCTCAACTTCAGTAACCGGTTCGCTGGAAACCATGGTGAAGTCTTCTTTTACCTTTATATTACTGCGAGGTTTCTCACCGGCATAAAGCGCTGTTATAGCGCTTATCAGCATTAATCCTACCACAACAATTCCTTTTTTCATAGCTTTAGTTGTTTTGTTACGTCATATTAACAACTGATATGCCAAAAATGTTCAAATATTGAAAATCAATATTATAAGAAGCAGTCTATTTTGTCAGGATCTGAAAAAATGACCATATCCGTACGGATAGTGTACGAAAACGGTCAACAGGAAAATTCAGGAATCAGTTACAAAATGTTAAAAAAAATACTTTCCGGAGAAAAAATCCTCCGGAACGATAACATTCCTCAGGGTTGCTAATGAAGAAGAATTATTCGCGAAGTTTTTCCTCCCTGACCCACGAAGATTCCCGACCCAGCCAGCGCATACCCAGTACATATCCTTTCAGCTGCAGGATGCCGGGGTCTTTTTCGTCGAACCACAGGTAGCAGTCGTATGTTTTTCCGTTGTCAGGGTCATAAATTGTTCCGCCCGACCACTGTTTTTTATCCGCATCATATTTCAGTCCCCGCAAAATAACCAGACCCAGAATGGGTTCATTTCTTTTGGCAGGGTCCGGATTATTCACATCTTTCTTATCCTTATCTTTTTCAAGCCAGGCTACTTTGCCATAGTATTTTCCGTCGGTTGCTTTAAAAATACGTACCTGCGATGTTTTTTTGGCTGTAAGGTAAACACCTACAATTTTATCGGCAGGATTTTGTGCTGAAACAGCAACAGATATTATCATGACACAGGCGGTCAGAAAAAGGAGTTTTCTTTTCATGGTATTCAGGTTTTTCTGGCGAAAAATACAAATTTTATTTGTCTGTGCGGGTATAAATTTCATAGGTATAAGCAAATCCGAGGGGAGGATCTTCCGGACCCGGTTCGGAAGAAACACATTGCCAATCTTCTGCTGAAATTTCAGGGAAAAAGGTATCGGCATGAAACGACTTATGTACGCGGGTAAGATACAGCATGTCGGCCAGAGGAAGGAACTGACGATAAATGGAAGCTCCGCCTATAATAAAATTCATTTTATACGGGTCGCACAATGAAATAGCTTCTTCCACAGAGTGGACTGTCAGGCATCCTTCAAATTTTTCCTCAGGAGAATCGGTTATAACAATGTTTCTGCGGTTTTTCAGTGGACGCACAGGTAAGGATTCATAGGTTTTTTTTCCCATCACCACGGTATGGCCTTCGGTAAGTTTTTTGAAGCGCTTAAGGTCATCGCTGATGTGCCATAACAG
>Ga0116184_10002458_pt1 | contig 16240 bp, 12 predicted proteins | sample AD_JPNNA5_MetaG_FD_89886 | JGI IMG/M metagenome (GOLD analysis project Ga0116184, IMG submission 89886) | Active sludge microbial communities of municipal wastewater-treating anaerobic digesters from Japan - AD_JPNNA5_MetaG | ecosystem: Engineered > Bioreactor > Anaerobic > Digestate | place... | reverse complement strand
CAGGCCGCGCAGCGCCAGTACCTGCGTGATCGCTGCCGTCAACGTCGTCTTGCCATGGTCCACGTGACCAATCGTGCCGATGTTCACATGCGGCTTGGTCCGCTCGAACTTTTGCTTTGCCATGATACACTCTCCTTGAATTCTATACCATCAGCCCCATCTTTTGCAGGAGCTTCTTGCCTACTTCTTCCGTAACCTTCTGATAGTTGAAGAACCGCATTGTAAAGACGGCGCGGCCTTGTGACATGTTGCGCAGGGCGGTGGCGTAGCCGAACATCTCGGCCAGGGGAGCCTGGGCGTTGATGACCTGGGCATCCTTGCGCTTGTGGTGGTTGGCGATCTTGGCCCGCCGCGCCGCCAGATCGCTGAGGATTGCCCCGAAATACTCTTCCGGAGTGATCACCTCCAGGTCCATGATCGGCTCCATTAGAATCGGCTTGCCGCGCCGTGCCGCATCCTGCAGCGCCATCGCCCCGGCGATCTTGAAGGCCAGCTCGCTGGAATCGACATCATGGAAGGAGCCGTCGACCAGGTTCGCCTTGATGTCGATGATCGGATACCCGGCGATCACGCCGCTGACCATCGCCTCACGGATACCCTGTTCCACCGGCCGGATGAACTGCCCTGGCACCTGCATCGGGCCGACGTGGCTGGTGAAGGAAAAGATCTCGCCCTGTTCAGCCGGAGAAAACTCGATGACGACGTGGGCATATTGTCCTTTGCCGCCGGTCTGTTTGACGAAGCGGATCTCGCTGGTCACCGGCTCGGTGATGGTCTCGCGGTAAGCGACCTGCGGCTTGCCGACGTTGGCCTGAACCTTGAACTCGCGCATCAGGCGGTCGACCAGGATCTCGAGGTGCAGTTCGCCCATGCCGGCGATGATCATCTGCCCGGTCTCGGCGTCGACACTGTACTGAAAGGTCGGATCCTCATCCGCCAACGCAGTCAGCGCGGTGCTCATGCGATCCTGATCGGCCTTGGACCGGGGTTCGATGGCGATGCGGATGACCGGGATCGGAAAGTTCATGCTCTCGAGCATCAACGGATGCTTAGGATCGCAAAGCGTGTCTCCGGTGCGGGTGTTGCGCAGGCCGACGGCCGCGGCGATATCGCCAGTGGAGACGCGCTGGATGTCGTCACGCTTGTTGGCGGACATCTGCAGGATGCGGCTGAAGCGCTCCTTCTTTTCCGTGCCGGTGTTGAGCGCGGTCTCGCCGACGGCGATGCTCCCCGAATAAACCCGGAAGTAGGTGAGCTTGCCGACAAAGGGATCGGTCATGATCTTGAAAGCGAGCGCCGTGAAGGGTTGCTGGTCGTCGGCCGTCCGTTTCTCCATCTTTTCGGTATAGGGATTGACCCCTTCCACCGGCGGCACATCCAGGGGGCTGGGCAGGTAACGAACGACCGCATCGAGGAGATGCTGGACACCACGGTTCTTGACCGAGGCGCCGCAGAGGACCGGGACGATGGCATCCTTGAGGGTGCCGGCGCGCAGGGCGCGATGGATCTCCTCGATGGTGACGGTTTCTCCGGAGAGGTATTTCTCCATGACCGCATCATCGAAATCGGCGATGGTCTCGATCAGGTCGTGACGCTTGGCGAAGGCCTTCTCCTGTAGTTCCGCGGGGATCTCGCTCTCCTCCCACGTGCTGCCCAGAGTCGCCTCATCGTAGTAGATCGCCTTCATGCTGATCAGATCAACCAGGCCGATGAAGCGATCCTCGGCGCCGATGGGAAGCTGGATCGAGACAGGCCGGGTGTGGAGCCGTTCCCTCATCGACTCCAGGACCATCTCAAAGTCGGCCCCGACCCGATCCATCTTGTTGACATAGGCGATGCGCGGGATGCGGTACTTGTCCGCCTGACGCCAGACCGTCTCCGACTGCGGCTCGACGCCGCCGGCGGCATCGAAGATGGCGACCGCGCCATCCAAAACTCTCAAAGAACGTTCGACTTCGGCCGTGAAATCGACATGGCCGGGGGTGTCTATAATATTGATGCGATGGTTCTTCCAGGTGCAGGTGATCGCGGCGGAGGTGATGGTGATCCCGCGTTCGCGTTCCTGCTGCATCCAGTCCATAGTAGCGGCGCCATCATCGACCTCGCCCATCCGGTGCACCTTGCCGGTATAATACAAGATCCGTTCAGTGGTGGTCGTCTTACCGGCATCGATGTGGGCCATGATGCCGATATTACGGGTCTTATCCAGAGGGGACGGGGTTGACATAAAAAAGCCACTTACCTTTAGAGCGCGCCTCCCGGGTTGATTTCGGAGCGCAGGTGCGTGGGCATCAGAAAGTGGCGCGCCACGCATCCATCTCAATTGCAAGTGGTTACAGAGAGGGAGCGAATTATGCAGCGCCAAGTCCTGGCACCCACTTTCCGGACCGGCTGTCTTTGAGCCTTGTTAGCCCGGAGTTAGAATGCAAGACTGGCTTAAACCAGAGCGAACTACCAGCGGAAATGGGCGAAAGCCTTGTTGGCTTCGGCCATTTTATGGGTATCCTCGCGTTTCTTGATCGAGTTGCCTTCATTTTTCGCCGCGGCCATCAATTCTGCGGCGAGTTTTTCGGACATGGTCTTTTCGGAACGTCCCTTGGCGTAATTGATAATCCAGCGGATGGCTAGCGCCTGCTGACGTTCGCCGCGGATATCGACCGGGACCTGATAGGTGGCGCCGCCGACACGGCGGGAGCGCACTTCGAGCATCGGCCGGACGTTATGCATCGCCTTTTCGAAGACCGGCAACCCATCGGCGCTGGTCTTGGCGGCGATGATATCGATGGCATCGTAAAAAATGGTCTCCGCCACGCTGCGTTTGCCGCCGCGGAGCAGACCATTGATAAACTTGGTCACCAGCACGCTGTTGAATTTAGGATCAGGCAGTACAATCCGCTTTGATGGTGTTTTTCTTCTCGACATGCAAGACTCTCAATAGGATAGGAATAGGCTCTCGAATGCGCCGCTTACTTGCCGCGTTTGGCGCCATATTTGGAACGGCTCTGCTTGCGGTCCTGGACGCCGCTGGTATCCAGCACGCCGCGGACGATATGATAACGGACGCCCGGCAAATCCTTGACGCGTCCGCCGCGGATCATGACAATCGAATGCTCCTGGAGGTTGTGACCCTCACCCGGAATATAGGCCGTCACTTCAATCTGGTTGCTGAGGCGCACACGCGCCACCTTGCGCAAGGCAGAATTGGGCTTTTTGGGCGTGGTGGTGTAAACGCGGGTGCAGACGCCGCGCCGCTGCGGTGATTTGTTGAGCGCCGGGGCTTTCTCACGCTTGCCGAGAGTTTCGCGACCGGTGCGAACCAGTTGATTGATGGTTGGCACTCTACCTCCAAATTTTGTCAAAGCCTTTTAATATAAGGTAATTTTCTGCAAATTTCAAGAAATTTATTCACTTTCTGCACAGAACTTATTCATTTTCCAGCTCTTCAAGGTCGATGACATTTCCCTCGTCCTCCTCATCCTCGATAAGGACCGCGGGCTGGGCGGCCGGACGCTCTGGCGGCGTGGGGAGGTCGATCTCGGGTCCTTCGACCTTGATCTCCTTGTAGCGGCTGATGCCGGTGCCGGCCGGAATGAGATGGCCCATGACCACGTTTTCCTTGAGGCCGAGCAGCTCATCCACCTTGCCTTCGACCGAACCGTCGGTGAGCACCCGGGTGGTCTCCTGGAAGGAGGCCGCCGAAATCCAACTTTCGGTGGTCAGCGAAGCCTTGGTGATGCCGAGCAGCAGCGGCTGGAAGGTGGCCGGCTGGCCGGAACGCGCCTGGGGCGGGGTTTTCTCCGCCGCCTCCAGTTTGGCCACGACCTTGCGGAACTCCTCGGCCTCTACCATCTCATCGACCTGGAATTTGGAGTCGCCGCGCTCGGTGATGACCACCATATTGCGGATGCGCTCGTTCTCGGCGAGAAAGCTGAGGCGGTCGACCTGGTCGCCCTCGAGGTAAAAGGTATCGCCGGGATCCTCGATCTTGACCTTTTGCAGCATCTGGCGGACGATCACCTCGATGTGCTTGTCATTGATGCGCACACCCTGCAGCCGGTAGACCTCCTGGATCTCGTTGACGAGGTATTCCTGCACCTTGTTGGCGCCCATGATGGCGAGAATATCGTGGGGCACGACCGAGCCTTCGGAGAGTTTTTCGCCCGCATGGACGAAATCGCCGGCGTGGACGAGGACGTGCTTGCCGTAGCCGATCATGTAGACCTTTTCCTCATGGCCGTCTTCGGAGCGCACCAGGATCTTGCGCACGCCACGCTTCATCTCACCGAACTCGACGATGCCGTCGATCTCGCTGACCACGGCCGGCTCCTTCGGCCGCCGCGCCTCAAAAAGCTCGGCGACTCGCGGCAGACCGCCGGTGATATCGCGGGTTTTGGCGATCTCGCGCGGGATTTTGACCAGCGCATCGCCGGCCGTGATCATATCACCGTCACGCACCACCAGGTTGGCCCGGGTCGGGATGACATAGGCGCTGGTGACCTTGCCCTTCTCATCGAGAATGTTGATGGTGGGACTGAGATTGCGCGTGCGGGTTTCAATGACCACCCGCTGACGCATGCCCGTGGTCTCATCCATCTCCTCGCGGAAGGTGATGTTCTCGAGCAGATCGCGGAACTGCACCTTGCCCGAGGTGGTGCTGAGGATGCTGGCGGTATAGGGATCCCACTTGAAGATGACGGTCCCCTTTTCCACGCGTTCACCCGGCCGGACGATGATCGTCGCGCCGTAGGGCACCGTGAGGCGCTCCATATTGCGGTTGTCATCATCCTGCACGTTGATGCGGCCGTTGCGCCCGATGCAGACGATCTCACCGTCCTCGCGCTCGACGGTCTTGAGATTATCCCAGGCGATGGTACCCTCGTGCTTGACCGCGACTTGGGACTGGGCCGCGATGCGCGAGGCGGTACCGCCGATGTGGAAGGTTCGCAGGGTCAGCTGGGTGCCCGGCTCGCCGATCGACTGCGCCGCCATGACGCCCACGGCCTCGCCGATGCAGACCATCTTGCCCGTGGCGAGGTTGCGTCCGTAGCACTGGGCGCAGACACCGCGCGGGGCTTCACAGGTGAGGACCGAGCGGATCATCACCGACTCGGGGCCGGCGTCGCTGATCTTCTTGGCGGTCTCTTCGTTGATGAGGGCCCCGGCCTCGATGATGACGTCGCCCGTTTCGGGATCGAAGATGTCTTCAGCCGCGACGCGCCCGATGATGCGGTCCTGCATCGACTCGATCACCTCCTCGCCCTCCTTGATGTCGGCCACACGCAGGCCGAGGATGGTGCCACAGTCGGTTTGCGTGATGATGACGTCCTGGGCGACATCGACGAGCCGGCGGGTGAGGTAACCGGCGTCGGCGGTTTTGAGGGCGGTGTCGGCCAGACCCTTGCGGGCGCCGTGGGTGGAGATGAAGTACTCGAGCACCGAAAGACCCTCGCGGAAGTTGGCAGTGATCGGGTTCTCGATGATTTCGCCCATCGAGCCGGTCATCTTCTTCTGCGGCTTGGCCATCAGGCCGCGCATACCAGCGAGCTGTCGGATCTGCTCTTTCGAACCGCGCGCGCCGGAATCGGCCATCATGAAGATGGGATTGAAGCCCTGACGGTCCTGGCGCAGCCGCTCGAACATCTTTTCGGCTACGGCGCTGGTGGTGTGCGTCCAGATGTCGATGATCTGGTTGTAGCGCTCGCCATCGGTGATGATGCCGCGCTCGTAGCGTTTGAGGATGGCATCGACACTCTTGAAAGCCATGCCGAGCAATTCTTCCTTTTCGGGCGGGACCAGCACGTCGTCGAGACCGACGGTAGTGCCCGACTTCATGGCGAACTGAAAGCCGATATTTTTCAGGTCGTCGAGGAGCTGCGCGGTGCGATGGTTGCCCAGCTTGTTGTAGGCGCGCGCCACCAGGTCCTCGATAGCCTTTTTGGTCAGACCGGCGTTGACGAACTTTAATTCCTCGGGAAGGATATCGTTAAAGATGACGCGGCCGACGGTTGTCTCGATGAGTTCGTTCTTGAAGCGCACCTTGATCGGGGCGTGAAGGGCGATGCGCTGATCATTGTAGGCGATGAGAACCTCGTCGGTCGAGGCGAAGGTCATCCCCTCGCCCTGCACACCGGTGCGGCGCTTGGTCAGGTAATAGATCCCGAGCACGATATCCTGGCTGGGGATGGCCAGCGGCCGTCCATGCGCCGGGGAGAGGATGTTGTGGCTCGAGAGCATCAGGATCTTGGTCTCGATTTGGGCATAGAAGGAGAGCGGGACGTGCACCGCCATCTGGTCGCCGTCAAAGTCGGCGTTGAAAGCGGCGCAAACCAGGGGGTGAATCTGGATCGCTTTGCCCTCGATTAGCACCGGCTGGAAAGCCTGGATGCCGAGACGATGGAGGGTCGGGGCGCGGTTGAGCATCACGGGGTGATCGTCGATGATCTCCTCGAGGATATCCCAGACCTCGGACCCGCGGCGTTCGACATACTTCTTGGCGCTCTTGACGGTCTTGACCAGGCCGCGCTCAACCAGCTTGCGGATGACGAAGGGCTTAAAGAGTTCGAGCGCCATCTCCTTGGGCAGCCCGCATTCATGGAGGCGCAGCTCCGGGCCGACGACGATGACCGAGCGGCCGGAGTAGTCGATGCGCTTGCCCAGCAGGTTCTGACGGAAGCGGCCCTGCTTGCCGCGCAGCATATCGGAGAGGCTTTTGAGGGCGCGGTTGCCGTCGCTGCGCACGGCCGAAGACTTGCGGCCGTTGTCGAAGAGCGAATCGACCGCCTCCTGGAGCATGCGCTTCTCGTTGCGCAGGATCACCTCGGGGGCCTTGATCTCGAGCAGCTTCTTGAGCCGATTGTTGCGGATGATGACGCGGCGGTAAAGATCATTGAGGTCCGAGGTGGCGAAACGGCCGCCCTCGAGGGGAACCAGGGGGCGCAGCTCGGGCGGCACCACCGGGATCACCGACATCACCATCCAGTCCGGCCGGTTTTCCCGGTCGCGGTTGGAGCGACGGAAGGCCTCGACGACCTTGAGGCGTTTGAGGGCCTCGGCCTTGCGCTGGATCGAGGTCTCGGTGCGCGCCTGGAGGCGCAGTTCGTGGGAAAGGGTGTCGATGTTGACCTGGCGCAGCAGGGCATGGACCGCCAGGCCGCCGATCTCGGCATAAAAGCGCTGATCTTCAGGTACATCGGTCTCGAGCTCGCGCATGCGCTCGGTCACGTCGAGAAAATCCTCTTCAGTGATCAGATCTTTGGCGCTGAGGCCGCTTTTGCCGGGGCGGATCACGACATAGGATTCATAATAAATCACCTTCTCCAGCTCTTTGATGCTCATCCCGAGGATGTAGCCGATCTTGGAGGGGAGGGATTTCCAGTACCAGATATGGACCACGGGCACGGCCAGAGTGATGTGGCCCATGCGCTCGCGGCGGACGCTCTTCATAGTCACTTCGACGCCGCAGCGGTCGCAGACGATGCCCTTGTAACGGATGCGCTTGTATTTGCCGCAATGGCATTCCCAATCGCGCACCGGGCCAAAAATCTTTTCGCAAAAGAGACCGTCTTTTTCGGGCTTGAAGGAGCGGTAATTGATGGTCTCCGGCTTGGTCACCTCTCCGTGCGACCGTTCGAGGATCTTGTCCGGCGAGGCCAGGCCGATATAGATGGCGGAAAAATTGGCATCCTGTACGGGAGCTTCTTGTGCGAACATGTAATTCAAATGGTCACCTCCAAACTCAACAAGGGAGCCTGGTTAAGAAAAACGCATAAAGAGGCGTAGCGGACCTCCCCTTTTGCAGGAGCATCCGCTGCACCTCTGATATCGACGGGGGACCCCATCTGCACAGATTATTTCTTCGCAGTTTTGCTGATCAGCTCCACATCCAGGCCCAGGCCCATCAACTCGCGAATCAGCACGTTGAAGGATTCCGGCAAACCCGGTTCGGGGATGCTCTCGCCCTTGACGATGGCTTCGTACGCCTTGGAGCGGCCGCGGACATCATCCGACTTGACCGTAAGGATCTCCTGCAACGTATAGGCGGCGCCGTAGGCCTCGAGCGCCCAGACTTCCATTTCGCCGAAGCGCTGACCGCCAAACTGCGCCTTGCCGCCCAGCGGCTGCTGGGTGATCAGGGAGTAGGGGCCGATGGAGCGGGCGTGGATTTTATCCTCGACCAGATGGCTGAGTTTCATCATATAGATCCATCCGACGGTCACCTCTTCATCGATCAGCTCGCCGGTGCGGCCGTCGTAGAGCGGGGTCTTGCCGCTCTCGGGCACGCCGCCCTTCTTCATCTCGGTACGGATCTCGCTGAGGGTTGCGCCGTCGAAGACCGGTGTGGCGTAGTACTTGCCGAGCTTGGCAGCGGCCCAGCCGAGGTTGGTCTCGAGGATCTGCCCCAGGTTCATACGCGAAGGCACGCCCAGGGGGTTGAGGACGATATCGACCGAAGTGCCGTCCGGCAAATAGGGCATATCCTCGATCGGGACGATCTTGGAAACCACGCCCTTGTTGCCATGGCGTCCGGCCATCTTGTCGCCGACCATCAGCTTGCGCTTCTTGGCGACATAGACCTTGGCCAGCTGGACGATACCGGGAGGCAGTTCGTCGCCGACGGTGATCTTGAATTTGGCCAGCTCGTACTCATCCTCGAGTGCGGTCATCTTGGTGTAGTAACGGGCGTTGACCAGCGAAACCTTGCGATTGGTCTCTTCATCATCGGTGAGCGGGCTGCTGTAATCGATCTGATCGAAATCGAGCTTGCCGAGATTGCCGCTCTTGAGCACGGTTTTGGCCTTGATGATCACCTTGCCCGAACCCTTTTCGCGGATGCCGGCGCTGTTCTGGTTGCTGAGAACCGAGATCATCTTGTCGGCGCGCAGCTGACGGACGCGGCTGCGTTCGCTTTCGATCCAGACGTCCAGCTCGTCAAGGCTCTTTTTCTCCTTGCGGCGGGTGGAGGGATCTTTCTTTTTACGCGAAAAGAGACGGGTATCGATGACGATGCCCTTGAGTCCTGGAGGCGCCTTGAGGGAGGCATCCTTGACATCGCCGGCTTTTTCGCCAAAGATCGCCTTGAGCAGCTTCTCTTCCGGGGTGGGATCACTCTCACCCTTGGGCGTCACCTTGCCGACGAGGATATCTCCCTGGGTGACCTCGGCCCCGGAGCGGACGATACCGTTCTCATCCAGGTCTTTGGTCGTCTCCTCGGAGACGTTGGGGATCTCGCGGGTCAGCTCCTCTTCGCCGCGCTTGGTGTCGCGCACCTGCAGCTCGAATTCCTCGATATGGACCGAGGTGAAGATGTCGTCGCGGACGACGCGTTCGGAGATGACGATGGCGTCTTCGAAGTTGTAGCCGCGCCAGGGCATGAAGGCGACCAGGACGTTGCGGCCGAGGGCCAGCTCACCCATTTCAGTGGCGGCGCCATCCGCGATCACCTGTCCGGCCTTGACCACATCGCCCTCGGAGACGATCGGCTTCTGGTTGATGCAGGTGTCCTGGTTGGTGCGCATGAACTTGGTCAGGTTATAGGTAACCAGGCCGGTATCGTTGAAATCGCCGAGTTTCTCGAGGGCCTCACTTTTGGAGGCGGTCTCCTTGCGGCGGATGATGATACGGCGGGCATCGACTTTTTCGACAACGCCGTTGTACTCCGAGACGATCACGGCGCGCGAGTCGCGGGCGATCTTGCCCTCCATGCCGGTGCCGACATAGGGCGCAGCCGGATTGAGGAGGGGTACCGCCTGGCGCTGCATGTTCGAGCCCATGAGGGCGCGGTTGGCGTCGTCGTGCTCGAGGAAGGGGATCAGGGCGGCGGCGGCCGAGACGATCTGGGTCGGGGAGACATCCATATAATCGATCTTGGCCGGCTCCTCGATCGGGAACTCGCCGCGCACGCGCGACTTGACCCGCTCGTTGACAAACCGGCCCTTCTCGTCCAGTTCCTCGCTGGCCTGAGCCACAATCAGTTCCTCTTCATCGTCGGCGGCCATGAAATCGATCTGCTCGGTGGCCACCCCGTTGACGACCTTGCGGTAGGGGGTTTCGATGAAACCGAACTCATTGATCCGCGCAAAGGTGGTCAGCGAGGAAATGAGGCCGATATTCGGCCCTTCCGGGGTCTCGATCGGGCAGAGACGCCCGTAATGGGTGTAATGGACATCGCGCACCTCAAAGCCGGCGCGTTCACGGGTCAGACCGCCGGGCCCCAGGGCCGAAAGGCGGCGCTTGTGGGTCAGCTCCGAAAGTGGATTGGTCTGATCCATGAACTGCGACAGCTGGCTGGTGCCGAAAAAGGTATTGATGACCGAAAGGATGGTGCGGGCATTGACCAGATCCTGCGGCGTCGGATTCTCGCTCTCGCGCAGGTTCATCCGCTCCTTGATCGTGCGGGCCATGCGGGCGAGACCGACGCTCATCTGCGAGGCGAGCTGCTCATCGACAGTGCGCACCCGGCGGTTGCCAAGGTGATCGATGTCGTCGGGCGTGCGCTTGCCCTTGCGCAGATCGAGGAGATACTGGATGATGCCAATGATATCTTCCTTGGTCAGGGCGGTGGTATCGGGCGGCACCTCGAGGTTGAGCTTTTTGTTCAAACGATGGCGGCCCACCTCGCCGAGATCGTAGCGCTTGGGATTGAAGAAGAGGCGTTCGATCAGCTGGCGGGCGGTGTCGAGATCCGGAGCTTCGCCGGAACGCAGGTTCTGGTAGATGGTCTCCAGCGCCTCGTCCTGGGAATGGGTCTGGTCCTTGAGCAGCGTATTGCTGATGATTTCCGGCCCGAAAATCCGGTCGGAGCGGACCAGCTCGAGTTTGTTGATCCCGGCATCGAGGAGCACCTGAATTTTGTCGGCGCTGAGCTCATGGAGCTTGTCGACGATGATCTCGCCGGTGGCATGGTCGATGACGTCCTCGACCACGCGCATGCCGATCAGCTCGTCGCGGTTGGCCTCGGTGATCTCCGTCTCCTGAATCAGGTTGAAGGTCGAGAGGATGTCGCGATCGCTGGAAATGCCGATAGCCCGCAACAGGGTGGTGACCAGGAACTTTTTGCGGCGGTCGATGTAGACGATCATCAGTTCGTTGATATCGGTGGCGAACTCCACCCACGAGCCGCGCAAGGGGATGATGCGCGCCGAATAGAGCCGGGTCCCGTTGGGGTGGGAGATTTCGTCAAAGAAAACGCCGGGCGAACGGTGGAGCTGGCTGACGATGATGCGCTCCGCGCCGTTGATAATGAAGGTCCCGCGATGGGTCATGTAGGGAATGTACCCCAGGTAGACCACCTGTTCCTTCGAATTGGCCAGGGGGTCGTTGGGGTTGTATTCGTCCTTGATGGAAAGGCGCAGCTTGGCCTTGAGCGCCACCGAATAGGACATCCCCCGTTCCTGACACTCCTCAACGCTGTACTTGGGGGGATCGATGTAGTATTCGATGAAATCCAGGACGAAGTTTTCCCGGCTGTCGATGATCGGAAACACCCCTTTGAAAACCGCCTGGAGGCCAACGTCCCGCCGCTGATCGGGCGGGACATCGGCTTGAAGGAAATCCTTGAACGATTTGAGCTGGATATCCAGCAGATCAGGGATGTCAGCAACAGAGCGGATTTTCGAGAAGGAGTGTCGTTCTCTTTTCAAGGCAACTGCCAAAGGAGAACTCCTTTTGTTGGGTGACTGGTACACTCGGATAAACGTAGACCGGGCCCCGAATCAGGGCCCGTGGGACATGCGGGTCTACTTGAGTTCGACTTCTGCGCCAGCCTCTTCCAACTTGCCTTTGATGTCATTGGCCTCTTCCTTGGTCACGGCCTCTTTGACCTTGCTCGGAGCGCCGTCGACCAGGTCCTTGGCTTCTTTCAGGCCGAGGTTGGTGATGGTGCGAATGACCTTGATGACATTGATCTTGTTGGCGCCGGCGGATTTGAGCACAACGTCAAACTCGGTCTTCTCCTCGACGGCCGGGGCTGCAGCGGCGGCACCGCCCATCATCATACCGGCGGGCATGGCCATCGGGGCAGCGGCGGTGACGCCAAAACGCTCTTCAACGGCTTTGACCAGCTTGGAGAGCTGGAGGACACTCATCTGCTCAATGGTCTTGAGGATTTCCTCAACCTTGGCATCCTGGGCGACGGCAACATCTGCTTGTTCGGGCATTTCTACCTCCCGTTAGAGTACTCTATAAGTGGATTAAGCTTCTTTTTTATCTTGGACTTGTTTTAAAACATTAGCGAAACCGGCGATGACCGCCTGGAGGCTGCCGATGAAGCCGGAAAGCGGCGCAGCGAAGGCCGCGGCGACCTGGGCCAGGAGCACCTCACGGGGCGGTATGTTGCGGACCTCTTCGGCCGATGCCCGGTCGAGCAGCTGCCCTTCGAGGTAGGCCGCTTTGATCGCGGGTTTTTCCTTGTCTTTCTTGAAATCGAAGATCACCCGCACCGGCGCCACCGGGTCGTCCATGGCGATAGCCAGAGCGGTCGGACCATTGAGGAAGGGGATCAGGGCATCGAGGCCGTGCTGCCGGGCCGAGATGCGCGCCAGAGTGTTCTTCACCACCAGATATTTCACGTTCGCCTTGCGGAACTCGCTGCGCAGGCGGGTGACCTCTTCAACGGTCAACCCAGAAAAATCGGTGAGAAAAACGCTTTTAGCCTTATCGAGGCTGGCGTTGATCTCTTCCAGTTTCACTTCTTTATGGGGCTGTGGCATGGAGGATATCCTTTGCTTCAAAATGCGTTCAGCGTGCTTAGGCCGCGTCGACGATCTGGTTCTTGTCCAGACGGATGCCGGGGCTCATGGTGCTCGAGAGCGTGACGCTCTTGATGTAGACGCCCTTGGCCGTAGCCGGCTTGAGGCGGTTGATCATCTCCATGAAAGCCTGGACATTCTCCTTGAGCTGGGCCGCCTCGAAGGATTTCTTGCCGACGGCGGCGTTGACGATGCCGTATTTGTCGACGCGGAAGGCGATCTTGCCGGCCTTGGCTTCCTTGACCGCCTGGCCGATTTCGAAGGTGACCGTGCCGCTTTTAGGGTTGGGCATCAGACCGCGGGTGCCGAGGATCTTGCCGAGCTTGCCGACCTGGCTCATGATATCCGGGGTGGCGATGACCACGTCGAAGTCGAGCCAGCCGCCCTGGATCTTGGCGATCAGATCATCCGAACCGACCACATCGGCGCCCGCTTCGAGGGCCTCTTTCTCCTTAGCGCCTTTGGTCAGCACGCAAACGCGCACCTTTTTGCCAGTGCCATGGGGCAAAATCACCGTGCCGCGCACCATCTGGTCCGCCTTGCGCGGATCGACGCCCAGACGCACACTCAGCTCGATCGATTCATCGAAGCGGGCGGTAGCCAGTTCCTTCACCTTCACCACAGCATCGGCGAGGGGATAGGAGACCCGGCGGTCCAGCCGCTGTAAAGCCTCATTAAAACGCTTGCTATGTTTCATTCGTGCTCCAAAACACTTCACTCATCATTAATTACAGGCTGACTTGTTCGTTCAGACGACGGTGATCCCCATGCTGCGCGCAGTCCCTTCGACCATGCTCATCGCGGTCTCGAGGGAGGCGGCGTTCAGGTCCTGCATCTTGAGCTCGGCGATCTCGCGCACCTGGTCGCGGGTGACCTGGCCGACCTTGGTACGATTGGGCTCGCCCGAGCCCTTCTCCAGACCAGCCGCTTTTTTCAGCAGCACCGCGGCCGGCGGGGTCTTGGTGATGAACGAGAACGAACGATCGGCGTAGACCGTTATGATGACCGGGATGATCAGTCCCGCCTTATCCTGGGTTTTGGCGTTGAACTGCTTGCAAAATTCCATGATGTTGACGCCATGCTGACCCAGTGCAGGACCCACCGGGGGCGAGGGATTGGCGGCGCCGGCAGGAATCTGCAGTTTGATGCTGCCAACTACTTTTTTTGCCATGGGGACACCTTATTGTTCTAATTCGATTTGCAGGAAATCTAGCTCGACCGGTGTGGCGCGTCCGAAGATACTCACCATCACCTTGACCTTGTTCTTCTCTTCGTTGACTTCTTCGACGAAACCCGTGAAATCGGTGAAGGGCCCGTCAACCACCTTGATCGGATCGCCGAGATGGAAGGGGATCCGCGAACGGTCCTTGACCGTCCCCTCGCTGCGGCCGAGAATGCGCTCAGCCTCGTCGTCTTTCAGGGGAGTGGGTTCGTTCTTGCTGCCGACAAAATTGGTCACACCCGGGGTGTTGAGAATCAGGTGGCGGGTCTCCTTGTCGATCATCATGTGCACCAGCATATAGCCGGGAAAGATGATCTTGGTCCGCACCTTCTTCTTCCCCTCGCGCATTTCGGTCACCTCTTCGGAGGGAACAAGAATCTTGTCGATCTTTTCATAGAGGTTGGAATGCTTGATCTCGTTCTCCAGATAGGCCTTGATCTTGTTCTCATGGCCCGAGAGGACGTGAATCGCATACCATCTGAGTTCTTCTTGTTCCAAAGCCCTTATCCTTAATGGCCCCAACCAGGGCGCCAAAATGTTCTCTTCTGCTAATACAGCAACTTGATGAGGGTAGACAACCCGTGATCGATCAAAAAGATAAAGACCGCAAAAAAGAGCGATACGAAAATGACCACCAGGGTTTGGCCTTTCAGCTGATCCCGGTTCGGCCAGCTGACTTTCGACATCTCCGCGCGCACATCGCGGACAAAATTGGCGATTTTCTGAAACATTGTATCGTCTCTGTGTAAGTAGGTGCCAGGGGCATTTCAGGGGGCGACCTGTTCCGGTCGCCCCCGGCGAATTATGGTACGATTGCAGGTCTGGAGGGACTCGAACCCCCAACCGTCGGATTTGGAGTCCGATGCTCTACCATATTGAGCTACAGACCTAGGCCCAAGCTAACGGCTCTCTTTGTGCGCCGTGCGCTTGTTACACCACCTGCAATATTTCTTATATTCCACGCGGCCCGACTGCTTGCGCTTGTTCTTGTCCGTCGAATAGTTGCGGCGCTTGCATTCGGTGCATTCCAGAATAACGAGATCTCTCATGATTAAGCCTGCGGTAAAGGGTTATATCCAGACTACTTGATGATCTTGGTCACCACACCGGCGCCGACGGTGCGGCCGCCCTCGCGGATGGCGAAACGAAGACCCTCTTCCATCGCGATCTCGGTGATCAGCTCCGCGGTGATCTTGATGTTGTCGCCCGGCATCACCATCTCCACCCCTTCCGGAAGCTTCATCGAACCGGTCACGTCGGTGGTGCGGAAGTAAAACTGCGGACGATACCCATCGAAAAACGGCGTGTGCCGCCCACCCTCTTCCTTGCTCAGAACGTACACTTCACCCTCAAACTTGGTGTGCGGCGAGATCGAACCCGGCTTGACGATAACCTGGCCGCGCTGCAGCTCGTCCTTCTCAACGCCGCGCAGCAGCAATCCCACGTTGTCGCCCGCCTGACCCTCATCCAGCAGCTTGCGGAACATCTCAACACCCGTGCACACCGACTTCTTCTTCAAACCCAGTCCGACGATCTCAACCTCTTCGCCAACCTTGATGTGACCACGCTCGATACGACCCGTGCCCACCGTCCCCCGACCCGTGATCGAAAAAACATCCTCCACCGGCATCAGAAACGGCTTGTCAATCTCGCGCGCCGGCTGCGGTATATAATTGTCCACCGCCTCCATCAGGTCCAAAATCGACTGGATGTGCTTCGGATCCGTCGGATTCTCCAACGCCAGCATCGCACTGCCGGTGATCACCGGAATCTCGTCGCCCGGATAGTTGTACTTGGTCAACAACTCCCGAACCTCCAGCTCCACCAGCTCCAGCAGCTCCGGATCATCAACCAGATCGGCCTTGTTCAGATAAACCACCATCGCCGGCACATTCACCTGCCGCGCCAAAAGCACATGCTCCCGCGTCTGCGGCATCGGACCATCGGCCGCCGAAACCACCAGAATCGCTCCGTCCATCTGCGCCGCACCGGTCACCATGTTCTTGATATAATCAGCATGGCCCGGGCAGTCCACGTGCGCATAATGACGCTTGTCGGTCTCGTACTCAGCATGATGCACGTTGATGGTGACACCACGCGCCTTCTCTTCCGGGGCGTTGTCTATCTCATCATAAGCACGCGCCTTGGCCAGGCCGCGCAGCGCCAGTACCTGCGTGATCGCTGCCGTCAACGTCGTCTTGCCATGGTCCACGTGACCAATCGTGCCGATGTTCACATGCGGCTTGGTCCGCTCGAACTTTTGCTTTGCCAT
>Ga0116184_10002457_pt1 | contig 16246 bp, 11 predicted proteins | sample AD_JPNNA5_MetaG_FD_89886 | JGI IMG/M metagenome (GOLD analysis project Ga0116184, IMG submission 89886) | Active sludge microbial communities of municipal wastewater-treating anaerobic digesters from Japan - AD_JPNNA5_MetaG | ecosystem: Engineered > Bioreactor > Anaerobic > Digestate | place... | reverse complement strand
GTGCGCACCATGATGGACCCCTCCGGCGCCGGCGCGCGCAGCCCCGTGGGCGAATTCGGCTGGGACGGCGCCGCGGGCGCCTACGTGCTTATCGATACGACGAACCGTCTCGCCTGTTTCTTGGGGATGCAGGTCTTCGGCAATGACCGCGCGTACAGGCAGTTCCACCCTGCGGTGCGCGATACCGTCTATGAAACGCTGGGCCTTTGACACAGCGTATTAACGCAACTTCAGCAAAACGGCAAACCAGTTCGAATCTGTTATGAGCCGTAGGACACCGTCCGAAATGTTGTAATCAGGATGAAATGAAACGCCTCTTTCAATATCGAAAAAGGTGATTTTATCCGGTTTATTTTTTGCCAGGAAGCTCACCTCAAAAGTGTTTCGGGCTTTTTGAAGGCCGACACGCCCCTTGCCGGCGTACCGTTTTAAAAAATCCGGGCGGGCGCCGACGATCAGCATTTTCCCCGGCAGTCGGGCGGCGTTGAGAAATACGCCCTCATCTTCACAGACGGGTTTAGACGAACAAACTTCGCCTTTGGCAAGCACGTCGTTGAATTGAGGCAGGAATTCGTGCCAACGGCTGAAAAAACTGCCGGCATTCCCGGTAAACGAAAAACAGCCGTCCGGCATCAGCATCAGCGACTCCATGACCTGGCCGCCGTTGATTCTCGGCATATAGAACTCGGGGAACATCACGCGGAATACTGAACTGTCCTGCGTTTGGCAGTGCAGACAGCGTTTGACAAAATTTGCGTCAAGCGCGGTGTTGAACCAAAGGCGGTTGTAATCGGCGGGCGCCTCGGTCGCCAGCAGCGCGTCCGGGTTGACCGCGCGCACCGCAGACGCCACTTTTGACAAGAGCGTCTGCATCCACGCGTTGCAGTCGAACGGCGAGCGGTGTTTGTGCGCCGGATTGTAGCAAGGCCAGAAATAAAAGGAAAAGGAATCCAGCCGGATGCCGTCCGCTCCGGTTTCACGCATCAGCCGGGCGCACATGGCGGCGAGATGGTCCTGCCAGCCCTCGCTGCCGCAACACATATGCGCAAAGTTCTGCCCCGTGTAGGGGCCGTCGTTCGTGCCGTCCGGATTGGCGATCAGCCAATCGCGCGCCTCGGGCTTTTCCGTGAACAGTTCGCTTTCTCCCGGCACGATAAGGCCTTCGACATACAGCGTCACCCGTTTGCCGAGCGCGTGCACTTTTTCAATGCCCGTTTTCAGCGCTTCGGCGCCGCCGAGATCCGCCCGAACGATATTCCAACCGTCGGTATGCCGGCGGTTGGAGCCGTAGATATACATCCTGTCGCCATAATCTTTTGCGGACAATTCGCTGAAAAAGGCGTATTCGGTCAGATGCGGATGTCCGCCCGCGAAATGGCGGTCCATCTCGAGAAAGGAATCGAGCGGCTCTGAGAGGTTGGGCCCTTCATAGTTGGGTTTGCCCCTTTTTTCAAACCAGGCGCCGGCGAAGGACTGCGTTTTGCCCAGCCAGGACGGAACTTTCGGCAGCGGGAAGGCATGGCGCATCCACGCGGCGTAGGACTTTGCCGTTTGATGCCAGGAGCCCCGGTACAACAGGATGACTGTATCGTCCACTACCAGCGTTTCGCCCGGAGCGATTGTCTTTTCTGGGAAACGGCGGACTTCCACCGCCGGTTTTTTATAGCGGATGTCTTTGGGTCCGAAGGTCCCGTCCTCGAAATAGAAGCCCAGGCAGGCATCCTTTTCAAAAAAGCAGCCCAGCTGCGCGCTGTTCCGGCCGCCGTTGCCGTATGCTCCGCCTTCGAATCCCCAGATTTTGCAGACGCTGCCCGCCTGGTTCATCGCGAGCATGCGGGCGTCTTTGCCAAGCGTTATGCCGCCGATAAGCGGAAAAACCGGCAAGACGCTCAGCGTTTCTGCGCCTGCGTTTCGCAGCGACAAGCGCCAGCGCGAAGTGATGCCGTCGAGTTCAACGCGCAGCCGCGCGGTGAGCGTTTCGCTAAGAAGGTATAAAATCTCCAAGCCGCCGTCGAAAGGCTCGAATACGGGGCGCGCGGGCAGCAGAATCCTGTCGGCAAAATCTGCCGGTTCCCCGGGCACCGTATTGTCTAAAAACGCAAAGGGTTTTGAAAATCCTTCATAAATCGCGAACGGCGAACGCCGGTGCGGTCCGGGGCTGAGGAATTCCTTGCCAGCGGTTTTTGAGAAGAGGCCGGCGAGAGTGCCCGCAGTATTGCTGAAACGAATGGCCAGGTGTTTGTTTTCAACGGCGACTGTATTTTTCATCATCCCAACCCGCCTTATCCCTGTATTTCCGCTGTGATTTATATTATACTCTGTTTCAAGAACAGCGGCAGTTTATTTCTCCGCTGCCGTTCATAATTTATCAAATCGAGGGAACGCTCTGTGCAAACAGCCGTTGTAAAAGCGCTATCGGTTATATTGTCCATACTGGTCTTGCTGCCTCGTCTGCCTTCCGCACTGACGCTGGCGCTGCTGCGGTCATACAACGACTCGGCCGCACAGTCGGCTCGCGTCGGCGCTATACGAAACGGCCGTATTGATCAAGCCGACGAGCAGCGTTTCGCCGCATTCGATTTAACGGATGAAACGGTGCGTTATAACGAGGTGCGAACCATCGCCACACACAACAGTTATAAAAAAGCGATGCCGCAGGGGCTTTACGATTTTTCGAAGATTATTTGGGGCGAGCAGAAATTCAAAAGCACCATGTACGAGCATGACACGCTCAGCGCACAACTCGGCAACGGCATCAGAAGTTTCGAGCTGGATATTCGCTGGCAGGTCAACGGCTTTAAAATCTACCACAACGGCCTGCCCGACAACGGCAGCACCTGCCCGGACTGGAAACTCGCGCTCGAGGAACTGCGCTTGTGGTCCGACGCCAACCCCGGGCACGTCCCGATTACGGTGCTGGTCGAAATCAAGCGTGACAATCCCGCCCGAAATCCGCTTTACGCCGACATGGACGAGGAAAAGTTCCGTCAGCTGGATCAAACGGTCGCGGATATCGTCGGCGCCGAAAAAGCCGTTACGCCTGCGGATCTCATGGGCCGCTGGCCGACGCTCGGCGCGATGGCGCAAAACGGCGGTTGGCCGTCGCTGGCTCAATTAAAAGGTAAAATCATCTTTCTTCTGCATCCGGATTCCGTCTACACCCGCCTTTATATCGGAATGGACCCTTCGCTGAAAACGCAGTGGTTCGTACCCGCTTTCGGAGCGGGCGAAACAGCGGTTTATCCCGACGATGCGGCGTTCCTGATTGCGAACAACCCGGATATCGGTCTTGTCCGCCCGCTTGTGGCCCGCGGTTGCATCGTACGCGTCTTTATGGATTACGACCGTGTGTATAACGCGTCAATGAAGGAGGCGGCGCTGGCGAGCGGAGCGCAGATATTGACGACAGACCTTGAAAAGGGCGTCGTCCTGCCCAGGAGCGATTATGTTGCGGAGTTTCCGGGCGGTTATACGGTCGCGCGAAACCTTCCCGCGCAATAAAGGCAGCCCCGACGCGGCATGCGGCGGGGCTGTTTCACTTTAAGGAACGAATGATGAGGATTATTCTTCGACGGGGCGGAAAGTATAAGCTTTTCGGATCGTTTTCTTAACATCCCAGGTACAGGACAGCCCCTCCGGAAAGCGGACGAGCATGCCGGGCAGGATGCGCGTCTCTTCCCCGCCGGCGGTCACGGTGACGTCGCCTTCAAAAACATAGGCCGTTTCCTGCGTCGAATAATACCAGTCGAACACCATCGGTTCGCACTCCCAGGTGCTCCAGGAATCGACGCCGAGCTTTTTCGCTTCGTCGGGGGTAATTTGTTTTGTAGTGATTTTATCCACGGGATTATTCGCCCTTTCCAACTTCATCTTTGTCTGAATGCTTTACCGATTTTATCATCGCGCGCCGGAGTTTTCAAGTTCGCGCGCCGCGTGCCGGATTGCGGAACATTTTAATTTTCCTGTTCAGGACAACCGCTTGATGCCGAAGGAGGCCTATTCGATGAATGACGGTGCCGTTACGCTGAAAAAAGTGTTTTCCGATTTTACGCAATGCCGCGAATCGCCGGCTTACGCTCAAGGCCGGGATCCCGGCTGTTACACACGTCGGGGCGAGGGGTATCTTCTCGACAAAGCGCTTGTATGCAAGGGTGGCGTATTTTCGGTCATCGCGCGATACCGCGACACCGTCGTCAGCCAGGGCGCGCTGCAGTACGTCGCGCGCGCAGCCGGCGGCGAAGAGGAACCGGCCAACGCGGCGCTGACCGCCGGGTTTACGTTGTGTGGGACGGGGCGAACACGGCATACGGTTTTCATCATCGAAAACCCCGTATGCGGACATAACCGGCTATTCGGCGCCGACCTTGTCATCACCGGCATTCCAACGCTGCTGTCGGTCGAGATGGTTGCCGGCCGGTGCGAAGAGGCCATTGACCTGGCAAGAAAAGAGCGGCCGAGCCCCAAGGAATGCCAACCCGCTTTTGAACTGGAGCGGCCGATGCAGCTGGTGTCGACGGCGGACGTCTCGTCCATCGCGTTCGAAGACCTTGAAAAGACACTTGAGCGCATGCGGGAAGCCTGCCCCTATATCCGCGTTTTGGGTTTTAACGGCGTCGAAAGTTATGTCAGATGGAACACGGTTGAATACGAAAAAGGACGGTACGACTGGGGTTACTACGACGCCATCATCGCGTGCGCGGCCGAATACGGCCTGAAATGGTTCCCGCTGGTCATCGGCGGCTCGGCGTATGCGCTGCCCGAATGGTACCGCGAAAGCGAAGGCTTCACCGGTTTCAAATGCCTGGAACACGGTATCGCCAATAATGTGCCTACTATTTTCAACGACCATCAGACACCCTTTATCATCGATTATCTGCACGCTTTCGGCGAGCACTACAAAAGCCATGACGATGTGTTCGGCTGCCGGCTGGGCCCCTCGGGCAATTACGGCGAATCGCAATACCCGGCAAGCGGGAACTGCGGCTACAAAGGCGTCAAGGAGCACATGCACCTCGGCTGGTGGGCGGCGGACGAAGCCGCGGCGCCGCGCTTTCGCGCGTGGCTGCAAAACAAATACAAAGACGCGCATGCGCTCTCGGAAGCCTGGCAGGAGGAAATAGCGTCCTGGGAGGACGTATTGCCGTTTCTGCCTCCCTCCAGCCTTACAAAACGCAAGCGGAAAGATTTTGTCGACTGGTATATGGACGAAATGAGTCTTTGGTGCGAAAAATGGGCACTTTGGATGCGCGAGGCGATGACGGACAAAGACATTTACCAGTCCTCGGACGGCTGGGGTTTCGGCGAGTGCGGCACGGACTTCACCGACCAGACGCGCAGCATGGCCAAAATCGGCGGCGGAATCCGTGCGACCAATGAGGATGAAAGTTACGAATTGAACTTTGCCATCACGCGGATGCTCTCGTCCGCGGCCCGTTTTTACCGGGTCCCGTTCGGCTCTGAGCCCGCCGGCTTCTGCACTGCCCGAGGTATCCTCGCCAGGCTATATAACATCATCGTCAACAACGGGGAGCATTTTTTCATGTATCGCGGCAACCTGCAATGCTGCGATACCTCTTGCGAAAAGTGGACCCGCTACGCTCCCCTGCTCGACCGGCGCGCCGAGCCGGTCATCGATGTCGCGGTTTTTTACCCGGATACGATGGTCAAAACAGACGACAGCGTGATACGGTATCTCGACGGCTCGGCCTTTTTCTCCCAGGTGTTCGCGCTGAGGCGGCATCTGGATTTTGACTATTGCTCCGAGCGCATGGTGCTTGAAGGTGCGCTTGGGCGGTATAAGACCCTTGTTTTTCTCTCCCGCAACCATGACGGCGACTTTACCGAGCAGGCGGTGCTTGAGAAAATCGACGCCTGGGTGCGCGGGGGCGGCACGGCCATCTACCCGTTCATACGCAGCAACGCCCGCGCCGGCATCGCGAGCGTCGAAGGCGACGGCAGCGTATTCAAGCGGTGGCGTTCGGGCGATACCGGCAAGGGCAAAGTAACCATCGTTGACGCGCTGCGCGAACCGCTGGACCTCTATATCGGCGACATTGTTTCGCTGCTCAAGCAGCAGGAAGATTTCAACCCTGCGACAAAGAGGATGCTGCACGCGAAATGCCCGCCGCGCGTCTACCGCAGCATGCTCGAAAACGGCCTGCTCGTTTTTTACAACGACGGCGACATCCCGGCCCGTGTCGAACTCGGCGACGGCAGGACGCTCGAAATGGAGCCGCTTTCCATCGCAACGGCAAAAATATAAATAGAGCAAACGTTCAACAACCTGCCGGGTGCTTCTGCCCGGCAGGCTGCGCTTGCCATAAACGCGGCGGTTATTGCGCGCTTTTCGCGCTATTCAATATTTACGGATAGTACCGAATGCTCCCCAGCACAACCAGGACCAGCAAATCGAGCGCGACGGCGGCAATCAGGAACGCCAGCGCGAAGGGGAAATGCCGCTTCCTCGTCAGGAAGAACAGCAACAGGCTCAGCCCCGCGAACAGCAGGAAGCCCGCGCCCGCTATGGCAATGAACTCCACCGAATACTCGAGCGCCTCGTACACCGCCGACGCGGAAAAGAAATAGACCGCGCCGGAGAATAAGCCGAGCAACATACCGCCGATGGCGGCAAAAGCCTTTTTCATGAAACGCCCCCTTAACGAGGGTTCAGCGCTATGTTACCTCTATGCGTCTGCTTTTTCGATAAACAGCAGTGCGGCTGACGACGGTTCAGCCAGACAGATATCAATCCCCGCCTTGAGCTGCGCGCCCGTCACCGCGGCGAGCGAATTGGCCCCGTCGATATCGTTGAGGTTGTAAACAACCGCGTCATCGACACCGCGCAGGCAAACCCGGTATGTATTATCGACATTCCCGCTCTGCCGGAACACCTGCAGCACGCCGGAATCATCCGCCGCGTCGAAGTACATCCACGCCGTCCAGCCGCTGTCGTCGGTGTGGGAATGATAGGGCGTCAGGGCATAAAAATCGTTGTAATAATAACGCTTGATCTGCTCCCATTCCGACAGCGCTTGACGCAGCGCGTCAAAGTCGAGGTCCGGGTTCCTGCTCCAGGCGCCGCCATAGGCGTTGATGGGCAGAAAACTTACCCGTGACAGATAGACGGAATCCGCCTTGCTCGACTTGGAGAAGGGCGCGAGCATATTGGTGCCGTTGCAGGGTATCCATTGCATATAAGTCGTCGTCACGGACAGCCGGGTTTCCGCTGTATAGCGGTCGGCGTCGCTGCGCAGGAAGGGCACGGCGCGTTTCATCGTCTCCAGGTCGTTCCTTCTGCCGCCGGAAGCGCAGCTGTCGATGACCGTACTCCTGCCCGTTGCCGCACAGTAGGCGATGATTCTATCCCAAAGTTCCAGATGCCCGCAGACATATTTATTCTCGGTAATGCCGCATCTGAAAGGCCCTTCTTTCAAATCGGCCGAGCGCCAATCGTCAGCAGGTTCGGTGTTGAAATCCTCCCGGTAGAGGTCGATGCCGGTCTGCTCGAACACCCGTATAATTTTGTTATAGGTCCACTCGAGGCATTCGGGGTTACCGAGGTTGGAGATGTTCTCGCCGATTCGCCACTCACTTTTGTAACCGTAGTTTTCGCAGAACTCGCCGAAATTCTCGACGCCGATGCGTTCGGGCTCGAACCAGAGCAGCGTTTTGGTGCCGTGCTGCGTCTGGGTTTGCGTCATCTCAAGGAAAGTGCCTTCGGGCCATTTGTCCGGGTCGAGCGTCAGGGTGCCTGTCCTGTACCATTTGTCCCAGATGGACTGGCCGTATTCATCAAGATACCAGCCGGCGTCATACCATTGGTAATCGAAGTGCAGGTTTTCGGCGAGCACCTTTTCGTAACTGGCGCGCCAGGATGAATGTTCGAACCCAACGCTGCCATCGCTGCTCGGGTTTGGGCTGTCGGTGCTCAGGTGGTAGCAGGTCTGCGGCTGAAGGGGCTCGGTTGAACCGGCCGTTTCGGAAGGCATGATGCAGTCGATATACCATTGACGCCACAGGTTCGACGCCATATCCCTGTCGCGCTCGAAGTAACGCAGGAAGGCCATCAGCGGGGTCCGCACCGTTTCGCCGGGTTTCAGGTAGGTACACAGGCTGTTGGTACCCGACGCGATGACACGCGTAGTGCCCTTGTGGTCGTAGGTAAACGACGCTTTCCAGGTGCCCGGCCAGCCGATAGCGATCATTGCGCCGCCGCTGTCTGTCTCAAGGTTGAAATACGGAAAGTTCTTGTCGGTCGCCCTGCCGGTATTTGAAACAAACCTGCGCGGGCAAAGCGTCACATCGTACTCGTAGGGCTCATACCAACCATTGCCGTCCCCGGCGATGCCCGAGAGCACGGGGTTGCTGCCGGCCAGTGTGATATCGGCCGAGCGGACCTGTGAGAGTACCGCGGTGTTGGCGTCGCCCGCATTGGTGAAATACAGCGTCCATTCATAGGCGTTGTAAGCGGTATAAAGAGCGGCTTCGACGGTGACCTTGAGTTTGTTGTCGGGGTGCATCAGGGTGATAACCGTATTCGTTTTGTTTTCATCCGCTACCGTTTTGCGCCCGGTCTCGGTGAAACCGGCAAGGCCTTTGTGCAGCGTTTTGCCGTACCGGAAACTGACCGGCAGCAGGGCCAGGTCATCGATGTAACCGTGGTATTCGTTGGTCGTTGCCATACGCGCTTGCTCCTCCTCATAATCTTCGGGCGGTTGATAGAACGGTTGGCCGGTCATCAAGGCAATCAGCAGGGCAAGCAGTGAGGAAAGGAATGTTTTCAGCATGATTTACCGCATCCTTGTTTTCATATTCCTGCGGGTGTGAAACAACAGGCACATTTGCTTTCAACGGCTTAAATACTGAACCAGGGAGATTGCCGCCATCGGTGTTGGTATTATTTCACCGCATCTTTATCGGTTTGCCTGAAACGGTGGCAAGCGGTTGCCAGTGAAAAACCGTATTTTCGCGGCCTTTCGACAACTTCTTTACCGCTTTATTTGCGACCGCAACGAACAGCAGGCCCAGGCAGAAGCCCGCGGTGTTGATAATCACATCATCGATATCGCAGTGACCGTTTTTGAACAACAGTTGAGACAGTTCGACAGCCGAACTGAGGCCAATGCAAAAAAGGAGCAGGAAAACCGTTTTGACCGACGGCTTGATGACCCGGGCGAAAAGGCCTATCGGCGCGAAGATGTACAGGTTGCCCCAAAAGACCATAAAGTTTTCGTAAGAGCGGTACTTGAAATACTCGGCGATGATTCGAAAAGGCACAAAGTTCGCCGCGGTGATATGGGAACCGGCCGGCCGTATCAGCACAAAACTGTAAAAAAGAAAGATTGCGTAGTAGACCAGAAAGCCCCTGCCCGCGATATTCAAAAAGCGGTCAAAGCCGGGCATCAAGCCCGGCGAACCTTTTTTGAGTGAAATAATGACGGTCGCCGTATAGACAAAAGCGACGGAAAGCCAGACCAGGGCGACTGTCAGCGGTTTGTCATAATAAAACATATAGATAAAACCCGAGCCGCTGCTGAGCGATTTATTGCGCGCTATCTGCAGGAGCGCCTGGTCAACCACCGCGGCGCCGACCATCCCCGCCAGGAACAAGTTCATCGCCGGGGCCATGCGTCCTATCCCGTCTTTGAATACCAGCGACAGCAGCGCCACTACGGCCGCGAGCACAAGGGGTGAAATGACCTGGAGGGCAACTTTGCCAATGTTCATGAAGGACGGAAGCACGCAGCCCGTCAGTAAAGCCGCAAGACACAGGCTCAGCGCAATATGGGCGGCTCTCTTGCCGAGAGATGATTTTTCGGGCATATCATATTCTCCGGTTGCACAGTTTTTTGTGACGCCGGCAGAGCATATTGGCATCCCGCGCTAAAAGGCATGGAGTCAGCTTTTTCATGGCAAGCGCCGCTGTATCCGTTTAATGGACATTCGCGGCGCCGCCGTAAAGCGTTAGTATTCGATTTTGACCGGCAATCCCGTCTCCATCGATTCGTTGCAGGCCATGGTGAAGATCAGCGATTTTAAGGCGTCTTCATAGGGCGAGCGTATTTTCGAGGCGTCGCCGCTGACCACCGCTTCGACAAATGTGCGGTCGCAGGGAATGCCCGCGTCGCCCTCCTGCTTATAGGTTGTCACGCCCGAGGATTTGCCCAGCCCGCCGTCGCCCTTGACGACAAAACCCTCGACGTCGATGCGGTCCGCTTTCGCTTTTTCAAACACTTCAAACGAGGAGATGATTTTATGCACCGCGCGTTTGTCCCTGGCGCTGAAGGTGATTTTGCTGTCGAAACTGGCGCCTTCGGTCGCGTAGCAGCCCGTCGAGAGCACCCCAAGCGCGCCGTTCCTGAAACGGATGGCCGTTACCGAGACGTCATCGGTGTCGTAATCCTCCATCTCGACCCAGCCGCGCGCGCCGAGCGTGAAGACGAGTTCCGGTTCGTCGAACAGATAACGAATGATATCGAACTGGTGGATGGTGCATTCGACAATCATTCCGCCGGAGCGCTTTTTATCCCGCCACCATTCGACCTCGGGTACGCCGCCGACCCTGGATGCCTCAACGAGGACGATTTCGTTCTCGTTCATAAAATCAAACGATGGCTCGACCACGGTACCGTAGCGGCACTGGAAACCGACCGCGGTAATCAAGGCCTTCTCCTTGACTTTCGCCGCGATGTCTTTGGAGAAATCGATATCGAGGGAAACCGGCTTTTCGACAAAAAAGTGTATTCCCCTCCGGATGGTCTCATATTCGATTTCGCCGTGGCAATACGGCGGCACACAGATGAACACCATATCCGGATTGACTTCGTCATACATTTGCTTAAAGTCGGTGTAGGCCTTGCCCGCGCCGGCTTTGTCGCAGAAACTTTGCGCCCGTTCTGGAATCAGGTCGCAAAAACCGGCCAGCTCGATGATGTCGGTGAATTGAACAAGATGCTCCAAATGGTAGTTGCCGATGCCTCCGCATCCGATCATCGCGCATTTTTTCATTTCAACGCCTCCGTTATGATATATTGATAATTTGACTGAGTTGCTCGGCTACCATAGCATAAAAGGCTTCATACGATTGGTCCGGGTCTGATTTGCCCACCTCCGCCGTCAGGTAACCGTCAAAACCGGCATTTCTTAAGGCGGGAACGACTTTTCGCCAGTCGACGCTGCCGGCGAGGAGGTCAACCCATTCGCCGCCGGAATTCGCGCCGGAACGCCGTTTGAAATCCTTGACGTGAACGAGGCCGATGTTTTCCCCGAGAATCTCGATCCAGTTTTCAGGTTCGGAGAAGGCCACCACGTTGCCGACGTCGAAATAAGCGCCGATATACGGACAACCGAGCCGTTCTATAAAAGCAACCATGTCAAACGGCGAGGTGAAAAAGCGGTTCCAAACGTTCTCCATGCCGACGAAAATACCCATCTGCTCGATGTCTCCGAGCAACCCGCGGTAAGTCGCCAGAGAGTTTTCCCAAGCGATTTTCAGCGACACGCTTTCGCTCAGCCCGCTCGGCACGGAAAGAATCCCCGGCGCTCCGAGCGCCGAGGCAAGTTCAATCTGACGCAGCAGGATATCCTGCGCCCGTTTGCGGTCTTCCGGTTCGGGGCTGCCTGTCAGCCCGCCGTACAGCGAACAGGAAATGCTGACGACAGGCAGGCCATAACGCTCAGTCAGCGCCGCGATGCGGGCGATTTCCTCCGGAGTAGTATTCATCGTCAATGAGTGCGCGCCGGCGCCCTCTCTGTCAAGATTGAGTTCGATGCCGTCAAAGCCGGCTTCCTTCACGGCGGCAAACATCGTCTCAAACCCTGCCGAAGATTCCACCGACCAGGCGTTAATTGATTTTTTCATCGCATGACCTGCTTTTTTTGTAATAATCGGGTTCGGTATAGATTCGGCAAGGCGCTCACATCAGCAGCAGAAGGCTCCCCGCCATGACGATCATCCCAGCGATCAGGCCGTAAACCGAAAGATGGTGTTCTCCGAATTCCTGCGCGGTCGGCAGCAGTTCGTCGAGCGAAATAAAAACCATAATACCGGCGATGGCAGCGTAAAGAACCCCGAACAGCGTATCGCTGAGAAACGGGCGCAAAACAAGAAAAGCGATCACGGCGCCGACCGGTTCCGCAAGGCCGGACAGCAATGAAAAGGCAAAGGCCTTTTTCTTGCTGCCGGTCGAACAATAAATCGGCATAGCGACGGAAATGCCCTCCGGCACATTGTGTATGGCGATCGCTATGGCAATAACAAGACCTGTGGATGGTTTCTGAAAGGATGCGACAAAAGTCGCCATGCCTTCCGGGAAATTATGGATACCGATAATGACGGCCGTCATGATCCCGGTCCGCAGTAGTTTCCTATTGCCTTTGATATCGCAGTAATCGTTGCAATTCTCGATTTTATGTGATTCATGAGGGTTTTCGTAGGAAGGCACGAGTCTGTCGATGACGGCGATGGACAGCATGCCCGCAAAAAAGGCCACAAGGGTCAGCAGATAACCTTGCGACTCGCCGAAAACGCCGCCGAGCATCTTTTTAGCTTCGAAAAGAAACTCCGCGAAACTGACGAATATCATCACGCCCGCCGAAAAGCCGAGCGCCACGGCGAGCAGTTTCGCGTTTGTTCGGTTAAAAACCAAAACAAAGAGGCCGCCGATTCCGGTAGACAAACCGGCAAATACGGTGAGCCCCAAAGCAAGCAGAACGGTGGTTTTTTCAGCCAAAATAAAACGCCCTTTCCGCGATTCCGCACAAAAGCGCAAGCGCCTTTGCGGCAACGACCGCCCGGCGGGAAACTACGCGTTGAAATTGTATTTAGTATAGCACAATGTTTTATGAACGGGCAACGACGAAGAGGATGGCTTTGTGTTCATTATAATGAAACGCCTATTGTTGCTGATGCCGGTTTTGAAGCTTTTGCCCCGTTTTTCTGTCGAGCCGGAACTGCTTGTCGCACAATTTTTTATAAGCCCCGCCCAGCGCCAGCAACTGTTCGTGCGTCCCCTCCTCGACGATTCGGCCCGCCTCGACGACATAGATGCGGTCTGCCGCCATAATCGTCGAGAGCCGGTGCGCGATGACCAGACTCGTCCTGTTTTTAAGCAGCGGTTCTATCGCCGCCTGAATCAGGGACTCCGAGACGGAATCCAGCGAGGAGGTCGCTTCGTCGAGGATGACGATGCTCGGGTTTTTCAGCAAGGCGCGCGCGATGGACAGCCGCTGTTTTTCTCCGCCGGACAGTTTAATACCCCGTTCGCCGACGACGGTATCGTAACCTTCGGGCAGGGCGGCAATGAAATCATAGATATTGGCGGCCCGGCAGGCGGCGTCGAGTTCCTCCTGCCCCGCGCCGTCTTTGGCGAAAAGAAGGTTTTCACGGATGGAAGCGTTGAAAAGGTATGTGTCCTGCGTGACGATGCCGATTTGCCGGCGGAGCGACTCGAGCGTCACATCCTTTACATCTATACCGTCGATGCTGACCGTGCCCCCGTCATTTTCATACAGGCGCGGCAGAAGGTAGGTAATGGTCGTCTTGCCGGCGCCGCTCGGTCCCACAAGGGCCGCCATTTCACCGGGGCGGACGTCGATGTTGATGTCGCTGAGCGTCTGCTTGTTTTCGTGATATGAAAAGCAAACGCCACTGTAACGCACGGCACCCTTGATTTCGCCAAGTTCAACGGCGCCTTCTTTATCAACGATATCCTGTTTGATGTCAAGATATTGAAAGATTCTTTCAAACAGCGCGTAGGACCGCGTGATGTCAACGCTGATGTTGGCAAACGAAGTCACCGGCTGGTAGATGCGGCCGAGCAAAGTGACGAACAGCACGATGCCGCCGACGCTGATTTCGCCGCGCCTGATGGCCAGATAACCGCCGACCATGTAGATGAGCATCGGGCCGACGGCCACCAGCGTCGAGATCGTCATGAAAAACCAGCGTCCGGCAAGGGACTCTTTGATCTGCAGTTTTGTCACCTCGCGGTTGACCGCCTCAAAGGTCTCCTGCTGTTTTTTTTCCTTGGTAAAGAGTTTGACCAGGAATGTTCCGCCAATGTTGAGCGTTTCCAGGATGATGGTGTTGAGTTCCGCAAGCTTTTCATGTGTTTTGGATGCCAGCTTCCAGCGGACTTTGCCGACCTTCCTGGTCGGGTAGACAAACAGAGGCAGCACAACCAAGCTGAAAAGAGCGAGTTTCCAGTTGGTGGCAACCATCACCGCGGCCGTCGAAAAGAAAATGAACAGATTGTTGAGCATTTGCACGACGGTATTGGAAAAGACGCCCTCGATGCCGTTGATGTCGTTGTTGATACGCGATGTAATTTCGCCGGTCTGGACGCTCGAAAAGAAACTGATGGGCATATACTGCAGATGGCCGTACATGGCGTTGCGCAGGTCGAACATGATGTTTTTTGAAATACGGCTGTTCAGGTAGGTTTGCCCCACGGAGATCAGCCCGCTGACAACAGTCGTAGCGAAGGAAAGCAAAATCATGTTTACCAGCAGACGGAAGTTTTTATCGGGCAACGCCTTGTCGATAATCTCTTTGGTCAGCAGCGAGGGAACCAGTCCCAGCAGGGATGTCACGACGATGCAAACCACCAGAAGCACAAGCAGCCGCCAATAAGGCAGATAGTATTTGAATATCCGCCTGAACATCGCTTTGTTCATTTTTGGCTTGGCTTCGTCGTCCAAATAATGGAATCGTCCTCCGCCGCCTTTCATCGGCATCGGGCCAAAGCCCATCCCCATGCCTCCGATGGTCCCGCATCCCCTTTCGCTTGAAAATCGTTTGCCGCCGCCGAAGCCCTGCGGGCTGCGCGCAATGAACGGTTTTGAAATATCATATCACTATCTGCAAGATAAATGAAGAAATGGTTAATGATTTTGTGCTGCTTTGGATATTTCAAAAGGGCAGAAAAAAACGCCCACGGGTTCCCGGCAGGCGTTACAATTCTTATTAAATTCAGTCGAGCATGGCCGAGAAAGTCACCGGTGTATACCCTCTTGCCCTCACGCCGTCGATCACCGCCGCAAGCGCACCGCTGCTGCCGCCGTGCATCAGAAAAATCGCGCCGTTGCAGGCGTGGTTGATATAATTTTGCGAAAGGGTCCAGCCGTTTGGGTTATGTGATTGAAACCACACGTCCTCGCAGCTCCAGTAAGCGGTGACGGGATAGCCGAGGTCGCCGAGTACGCGCTGCAGCCGTGCCGTGGAGTTGCCGCCCGGCGACCTGAAAAACGGAAATTCAGCCTTCATCTTTTTCAGGTACGCTTCGCCGAGTACGTCGCGGCAGGCATCCTCCCAAGCAAGGACATCCTGCCTGATCTGCGCTTCGCTGAGTTTGCCAAGGCTGAAATTGTGGCTCCGGGTATGGTTGCATATCTGGTGGCCTTGTTTGACGGCGTCACGCCAGCGCTGCGGATTGGCGCGCAGTTCGCCGGCCAGCAGAAAGAATGTCGCTTTGACGCCTTTTTGATTGCAGATGCCGAGGATTCTGCCGAGGCCCGCGCCCGCGTCGTCAAAGGTAAAGGCGATTTCGGGTTTTTGCGTGTTGCCGCGGTAAACTATGACGCTCGGCGGCGCTTTGCGGGCGGAGAAATCGCCCTGCACAACGGTACTGCCGACGCGGCGGTAAGCCCTCACTTTATAGTACCAGCATTGATAAAGCGCGGCCGGTTTGTCCGTGAAGTTTGTTAATACCGTATTCTTAACGCAGTCATAGACTTTGGTCAAAGAATTGTAGCGGTACACCAGGTAGCCGGAGGCGCCCGCCACCGCCGACCATGTCAGTTGATTGCCCGCGCCGCCCGACCTGTCCACGCTAAACGAGGCAGGCGCCGCCGGTACCGCCCGGCCGGTAAAGCCCGCGCTCAGGTCGCCGAAGACATTGGCCGAACCGGTATGCGTATACGCCCTGACTTTGTAGGAATAAACCGTCCCGGTCGCCCTGTCCGTATCGACGGCGCGCAATGCGGCGGTAACCTTGATGCGCTCATAGGCATCGGTTGTTTTATCATAACGGTATAGCACATAGCCCGTGGCGCCTTCCACAGCTTCCCATGTCAGCAATATGCTCGTATAAGAATGCGACGTCGCCTTGGGCAAACCCGGAACCGCCGGCAGCGCTTTGGCGCCTGCGGCGCCCGACGCAAGGCCGTAGACATTTTTCTCCGGCATCGCCGTGTAGGCACGAACCTTGTAGTAATACGTTTGTCCGGATATCAGGCCGTTGTCGAT
>Ga0116184_10002455_pt1 | contig 16248 bp, 11 predicted proteins | sample AD_JPNNA5_MetaG_FD_89886 | JGI IMG/M metagenome (GOLD analysis project Ga0116184, IMG submission 89886) | Active sludge microbial communities of municipal wastewater-treating anaerobic digesters from Japan - AD_JPNNA5_MetaG | ecosystem: Engineered > Bioreactor > Anaerobic > Digestate | place... | reverse complement strand
TTTTCATCTTTCCTGCCAGATCAGTCAGGAAAGTTAGAACCATGAGTACAGCAGTATCAGTGATAATGGTTGCTCCAATCGTAATGGTTACCGCTACGTTTTTTTGTATTCGGAGACGTCGCACAATTGGATAAGAAATTAAGGTATGTGTAGAAAAACTGGAAGCTATAAGCACCGAACTTAGTATATTGTATGACAGAACGTAACGAAAAATAATGAAACCTAACGTAAAGGGGATGAGAAAGGTAAGAGCACCAAAAGTGGCGGTTTGAATGAGTTTTTCTTTGAATCCATTGAAATCCAACTCAAGTCCCATCAGGAACATCAGGTATATTAAGCCAACTGATCCGAATACGCTGTAATTTACATCATTGGCTAATAAGTTCAGGCCATGCGGCCCGACAAGAATCCCGGCCAGAATCAATCCGATAATTCCCGGAATCTTTAGCTTTTTGAAAAAGAGGGGAGCAACCAAAACAATCAACAGGGTGAGCAGAAAAATTTGCACCGGGTCGGACAGTGGGAAAGTAATATGAAACCACTCCTGCATGTAACGCGAAAGTATTTATCACTCAAATTTGTGAAAATATTGCATATCAATCACCATGAAACAGTAAAAAAAAAATCGCATATTTGCCCAACCTGTTGAATCATGGAAAGTGACAGCGCAATCTGGTATTTTGTTCTATTCACACTAACTGTATTTGCACTGCTTATCCTGGACCTGACGGTGATCGGACGAAAGAGCCATGTCATCTCTTTTAGGGAATCGTTGCTATGGACGGCAGTTTGGGTTTCATTTGCCCTGGCGTTTTATTTTTTTCTTTTGTTCCATGCCGAAAAACTGCACGGGATACAGTCGATGGAGCATCTCCGGCAGGTAGTTCGTCAGTATGCTCCTTTTCTGAAATTGCCGGAAAATGACTTTTCGGCAGCACTTTCGATGTACAGAAAAAACCTGGCACTGGAATACATCACAGGGTATCTCATTGAATATTCCCTTTCGGTAGACAATATTTTCGTGATCCTGATGATCTTAACCTCTTTTTCCGTAAAGGAGGAATACTATAAAAAGGTTCTTTTCTGGGGAATACTGGGTGCCATTGTGCTGCGTTCCATTTTTATTTTTGTTGGTTCTGCCCTGATCCAGCATTTTGAATGGATCCTCTATCTCTTCGGTGCATTCCTGGTTTATTCCGGTATAAAGGTGTTTCTTGAACGCAACAAGGAACAAAAGACGGAACCACAGAATCACTGGCTGGTACGTTGGTTCTCCAGTCATTTCAGAGTTATCAAGCGCTATGTTCAGGGGAACTTTTTTGTCCGTAAAGAAAACAAATTGTTCATCACCCCATTATTTGTTGTTCTGATCCTGATCGAATTCACCGACCTGATCTTTGCCTTTGATTCTATTCCTGCTATTTTTGCCGTTACCCGTGATCCGTTTATCGTCTTTTTCTCCAATATTTTTGCTATCATCGGACTTCGTTCCCTGTTCTTCCTCCTGTCCCGCATTGTCAGCATGTTTCATTACCTGAAGGTCGGGATTGCAGTTCTTCTTTGTTTTGTAGGTGTTAAACTGCTATTTCACACCTGGCTTGAACATATCGGGTTCCGTACCGAGTATTCCCTCCTGTTTATTCTTTCTGTTCTCCTGCTCAGTATAATGCTTTCTGTTCTTTTCCCGGCGGGCAAAAAAACGGTACCAGATTCTCAAGAGTAATGTTGGCGTGATTGAACAAACATGAAATTTCAAGTACATGTATAACCGAATCCTCTGCCTGCATTCTGACTACCCAGACCCTATTCAGAGCAAGAAACACGGAACACTTTAAATTTTATATTTTGGGGCTAATAACCTTTAAATTATCTGAAGAAATGAAAAAAATCCTGTTCATTTTCCTGGGTTTTGTCCTTGTTTCCTGCAATCAACAGAGCAATAACCTGCATCCGGATGTGCAGTACAGGGAACTTCAGGAAAAACTGGCTGCCGGCTGGAATACATGGGACACTTACAGTTGCCTGACGCATGTGTTGTTGCCGCAGGGATTCGGTATTAATTTGCAATTTGCTACTCCTGATGGTAAACATTATCTCCGCGAAGCATATATAAGCCGGAATTATGATGATGCCGGCATTGCAGGTATCATTCCCGGCCCCCATGCGTACGATGGATCTTATACGGATCTGAGTTTCCTCTGGAAAGGGATGCACATCAGGGTTCAAAGCGCCTGGTATCCGAAGGGTAATATCATATACGTAGAACCCCTTGAAACAAGTTCCGCAAATGTCATTATCAATGCAGGGATGTGGTGGAACCGGAAAGGGAAGGTAACGTTTTCCCAGACCGGATTTACTGCTTGTCTGCCGGGTGATACTCTTCCGGTTTACCTCCATTCCTTTGATGGCAGGCTCGTGAAGAGTGAGTCAGACAGTATGTGCAGGAAGGAGTTCTCTCTGGGAAAAGGACTCCTGATCGTTGCCGGAGATTCCCTTCCTCCTGGTCTTGCCCTCCGGCTGGTGCAACAGAGGGCTGATTCTCTTGCGGATGCAAAAAACCGGTATGAGGATCACAAAGAAATATATGATGCTATGCAGACGGTGCTTGCCTGGAATGTCATTTATGAGCCAACCCATCAAAGGGTGGTTGCTCCTGTGAGCCGCATCTGGAACAAATGGTGGGGAGGGTATGTTCTCTTTTGCTGGGACAGCTATTTTGCATCCTATATGCTGGCAGCCGAGAACAAAGAGCTTGCCTATGCCATGGCAACTGAAATCACGGCAGAGATGACTCCGGAAGGATTTGTTCCCAATTTTGGCGCTGCCCGAAATTACTCAAGCCGCGACCGTTCGCAACCACCCGTTGGCTCGATGATGGTAAGGGAAATCTACAGGAAGTACAGAGAAAAATGGTTTCCTGCCCTTTTGTATGATAAATTGCTGAAGTGGAACCGCTGGTGGCCTGAAAACAGGCAGTATGACGGGCTCCTGTGCTGGGGATCCAATCCCTATGCACCCGGTCCTTCAGAGAAACCGGTTGGAGTCAACAAATTGCTGGGAGCTGCTCTTGAATCCGGTCTTGATAATTCTCCCATGTACGATAACATGCCTTTCGATACCGTCCGGCATATCATGCTGCTGGCTGATGCAGGCCTTACTTCATTGTACATTGCCGACTGTGAGGCACTGGCCGATCTTGCTCAGTTATTGGGTCGTAAAAAGGATGTGCAGGAACTGAAGAAACGGGCCGCGTTATTCCGCCAGAATATGGAAAAACTATGGGATGAACAATCAGGCCTTTACCTGAACATGCGCCTTGACAGCGGGACATTTTCCCGCAGGCTTTCCCCTACCCATTTTTATCCCCTCATTGCGTATATCCCCGATCAGAAAAGGGCAGAAAGAATGATCAGTGAACATTTTTATAACAGCAATGAATTCTGGGGAACCTATGTTCTTCCTTCTATTTCAAGGAATGACCCTGCATTTCATGACAATAATTACTGGCGGGGCCGGATCTGGGCGCCTATGAATTTTCTGGTGTACCTCGGTCTGAGAAACTATGATCTTCCGGCCGCACAGCACGATCTGAGTAAAAAATCGGCCGAACTTTTGCTAAAAGGGTGGAGGGAAAAACGACAGGTTTATGAAAACTATAATTCCGTAACCGGCGAAGGAGGAGATGTTTCAAGCAGCGACTGGTTCTACCATTGGGGTGGTCTGCTCGGGGTAATTTCACTCATTGACGACGGTTTTTTGCCCCCTCCGGAAAAACCATTGTAAAGCATTTTCTATGTTGTTGTACTTCAGGTATTCATTAAAGGCATTGTCCACTGTTCTCCAAAGCAGGAAATACCTGTCGTTCCGAAATTCTATTCCTGCAGGTGCATGTGAAAATGATACGCGCAACTACCTGAAGGGCAACCGCAGAAAGCAATATCTGAGTGCTCTTTTTCTTTATGGAAATGCCTGGGCTGTTCTCCGGAAAAAAAAACTTACCGGGACCGAAAAGAAACGGCTGGCTCTGCTAAGCATCGCAGCTCCACTTTTTGACGACCTGTACGATGCCTGTCATCTGTATCCTGATTTGATCGAATCATTGGTAATGGACCCGGTCGGAACCGAAACAGACCCTGACGACTCCCTGCTTTGGTGCTTCAGAAATGTTCTGATCTGTTTGTACAAAACCCTGAATCCCCCGCAGGAAACCTTCCGGCAACTTATTATGCAGTTGATGAGGGCACAGGAGAAAAGCAGGAATCTTCTCTGGCCTGCATCAGATGCTGACATTATATCCGTTACAGAAGAAAAAGGCGGATTGGCTGCAGTTCTCATTCGCAGCATACTCGACGACCCTCTAACCCTGGAGGAGCAACGCGTTGCTTTTTCACTGGGATTTCTGGCCCAGCTGATGGACGATTTGTTTGATCTTACTTCCGATCAAGTGGACGGAAGGGCAACCAGTGCCTGTTTGTTTCGGAATGCTGATGAAGCCCGAAGGTTTTTTCTTGAAAAGGAAAAAGAGTGGCATGCGCTGTGTCAGGAGCTGCCCTTTGCCGCAGAAAGAAAACAACACTTTGTACAATACATACATTTGCTGCTGTCACCTGTCTTTGTCTGCCTTGATCGGTATGAAAACTTCACCAACAAAACAGGTATCAATCTTTTCGACAGAACCTTTCAAAATCCTGTCCTGATATGTGATATGGAAAAATGGTCCAGCCGTTTTCGCCTTTTGGTTCTTGCATCCCGGAACAGCAGGTTTATCCGCGATCATGCATCGGAAGTGGAATGAACACATGCACATAGATAAGCAATATCCAGGTCAGAAACGTACTTCAGGTTAATCGTTCCCTTATTTTATAACAGCGTTTTTTATTCCTTCTTTTTTGTTTTATTTGTAACAGGATTTGTATAGGTAAGCATGTTAAAAAAATGGAAAGAGTATTTTCTGATCTTTTCCTGCTGAATGATAAGAGAGATGATCGGTAAACCAAATCTGTTATTTTTTTCCCTCCTTTTTCTGGCTGGGAACATGGCGGGCCAGACAGTTGATCATTGGGAAACAGCAGTGTTTTCAGACGATACGTTTGCCTACAGGGCGAATACTTCCATGCCGCCTGCCGGATGGTTTCAGCCCGGATTTGATGATTCTGGCTGGGCAAAGGGCAGGGGAGGATTTGGATACGGAGACGCAGATGATAGTACTCTGGTGGATACCAGTATTTCAGTGTCGGTACGGAAAACCTTTCAGGTTCCCGACAAGAACGCAATTCTCGGAGCCATCCTTCATGTCGATTATGACGATGGTTTTGTTGCCTGGCTGAACGGAGTTGAAATAGCCCGCTCATCAAATCTGCTGGGAAGCATCCAATGGGATACTCCGGCTTCCCCTGATCATGAAGCCCGAATGTATCAGGGCGGTACCCCGGAACCTTTTACTATTTCGGCTGACAGGCTAACCAGTATCCTGGTTCAGGGAGAAAATACTCTTGCCATTGAGGTGCACAATTCGGGCCTATTATCATCCGATCTAAGCCTCATCCCGTTTCTTTCTTTCGGAATAACTACCGGAGGAACGTTTTTCCGTTCAACTCCCGCATGGTTTACCCCTCCTCCTGACAACAATTTTTCGAGCAATTTGCCCATCGTCATTATCAATACAAACGGTCAAAGCATTTACAAGGATCAGGATATCATTGCTTCCATGCGGATCGTCGACAATGTTTCAGGGAGAAATTCCCTTTCTGATGCGCAATTTACCTACGATGGACTGATTCACATCGAATACCACGGGCAATCGTCTTATTATTTCAACTGGCCAAAGAAGAATTTCAACATTGAATTAATTGATGCATCGGAAAATAATATTGATGCACCCTTGCTGGGTATGCCTCCGGGAAACGACTGGGTCCTGTACGGTCCTTACAACGACAGAACCCTGATGCGCAATGCTTTGTGTTATGATCTGGCCCGGCAGTTCGGGCGGTACGCTCCTCGTACTGCTTTCTGCGAGGTGATTCTGAACAACGAATACATTGGCCTGTATGTGCTGATTGAAAAAATTCGCCGTGATAAGAACCGTGTCAATATCGCCAAACTTGATTCAACTGATATTCTGGGTGATGACCTTACCGGAGGGTATATTGTGAAAATTGACAAGGGGGAAGCCTATGAATATGCATGGACTTCTCCCTATCTTGCTCCGACCGGCAAATCGGTGAACTTTCTGTGGCATTACCCGAAATATTATAAAATCAGACAGGTACAGAAAGATTACATCCGAAACTATGTGACTTCATTTGAAAATGCTCTTAAATCGCCCGATTGGAATAATGCCGTTACTGGTTATTACCGGTTTATTGACCTGAGTTCCTTTGTCGACTATTTTTTGTTCAGTGAGCTGACGAAGAATGTGGATGCCTACCGTATAAGCGCTTACATGTATAAGGATAAGGACAGTAAGGGAGGGAAACTGGTAATGGGGCCTACATGGGACAATGATCTTACATTTGGAAACGCGGATTACTATCATGGATGGGAAACATTTGGCTGGGTCATTCATTCGATTGACCCAGGGGATTATTTTCCGGTTCCCTTCTGGTGGTCGCAGTTTCTGCTCGATGCCAGATTTACTTCCGCTGCGAAATGCCGCTGGGAATACCTGCGCCGGCATTTTCTGCACACCGACAGTATATTTGCGGTAATTGACCATTTCAGCGAACTGACTTCGGAAGCCCGGCTGAGAAATTTTGAGAAATATCCGGTTTTTGGTCAATGGATTTGGCCCAATTATTATGTTGGAAAAACCTATTCGGGCGAAATAGTCTATATGAAAGAATTTATAGCCGACAGGGTAAGATGGATGGATAACAATCTCCCCGGTACATGCAGTACTTCTTCTGATGATACTTCTGAAGTCACCATTCCTGAAATAGACGTCTATCCGAATCCGTTTACTGATAAGTTCAGTGTCGTTCTCCGGCCCGAAAAACGTGCGTTCGCTACCATTCAGGTGGTTGATGTGACCGGACGCCAGATGGTTTCTCTGGGCAATGCCACAGCTGATGAGGGAATGGCTGTGTTCCATTTCAACGGGGCTGCCCTGCCTCCGGGTATATATTTTATCCGGATATATCTCGATAACAGGTTTTATAAAGTAATTAAAGTAATAAAATAGAAATAGTCCGATAATTTTTGATGATTACCATGGAGAAACACGTACAGCATGATTTTTTACCGAAGAAAGTAGAATCATGGGGTTCCCGTGTCGGTCTGGTGCTGGCCATGGCAGGCAATGCCGTTGGTTTCGGAAATTTCCTTCGGTTTCCTGTTCAGGCGGTCCAGAACGGAGGAGGAGCCTTCATTATTCCGTATCTGGTATGCCTGGTGATTCTGGGTTTTCCCCTTTTACTGATTGAATGGTCAGCAGGCCGGTACGGAGGTCAATTTGGTCATCATTCAACACCTTTCATATTACGCAGAATGGACAACCGTGCCATCTGGATGTATATCGGGGTTTTCGGAATATTCAGCAATGTGGCTATTGCTTCCTATTACTGTTATATGGAAAGCTGGACAATGTCATATGTTTACCATTCTCTTGCCGGCACCTTTCATGGAATGACACAAAACAGGGTAGCCGAATTTTTCAACGATTACCTCGACCTGAATATTTCAACCACCGGAATACCTTTTGAAGCATTGCTCTTCTTCATTCTTTGTCTTGCCCTGAATACATGGATCCTCAGCAGAGGGCTGAGTGGTGGCGTTGAAAAGGCCTCAAAAATTGGTGTACCCTTGTTGATTGTTTTCGGAATCTTCCTTGCTGTGAAAGGAATTTCCATGAAGGCCGGCCAGCAGGGTGCTGTTAACGACGGAATAACCGGACTGAACTTCCTATGGACACCCCATTTTGATTCGCTTACCAACCCGAAGGTATGGCTGGCGGCAGCAGGTCAGATCTTTTTTACTCTCTCCGTGGGGATGGGTTCCATCCAGTGCTATGCCTCCTACCTTAAAAAGAACGAAGATATCGCTACCAATGCCTTTTCTGCCGGTTTTATGAATGAATTTGTGGAAGTCATCCTGGGCGGATCCATCATTATCCCTATCGCTATCGGATATTTTGGGGTTGACAAAGTCGTGGAGCTTACCGGTCTGGGTGGATTGGGTCTGGGTTTCCGAACCATGCCCTTCCTTTTCGAAAACTGGGGTCCTGTAATGGCTGCCCTTGCAGGTGTCGCCTTTTTCGGACTGCTTTTTTTCGCAGGCATTACCTCTTCCCTTGCCATGGGAACGCCCGTAGTAAGCTTCCTGCGCGATGAGTTCGGATGGAAACGCAAATCTGCTGCCCTGGGATTCGGCATTTTGATTTTCATCCTTGGAATGCCAACTGTTCTATTTTTTAAACAGGGTGTCTTCGATGAGTATGATTACTGGTCAGGTACTGTCTCCCTTTTTGTATTCGCTATGTTCGAGTCCATCCTCTTTGCCTGGTTTTTCGGCCTTGATAAGGGATGGGAAGAAATTACCCGTGGATCCGATATCCGGGTTCCCGTTTTCTTTAAGTACGTCCTGAAATATGTTACCCCGGTTCTTCTGATTGTTGTTTTTGTTGCGTCCCTCATCCGGCCCGCTAATGACAACTGGTCGTTGCTGAGCCTGAAAGGATGGCCATTGCACAACGAAAGTATTATTGCACAGCTTCGCCATCAGGGCATCGGGCCTAACAAGGACTATTTCAGCAAATACTACTATGCCGAATTTGACGGAACCATCACCGATATTCTGAAAAAAGACGGAGGTACGTATCTTCGCCTCGAATCGGGAGTAAAATCGCTGGATTACCGGGTTGGAGGAAAACAGCACCTGCTGGTAAAAAAAGGTGACCAGGTTACTGCCGGTACTCCTCTGGTTGAAGGCAGAATCATCAACCGGGTGTTCTTTATTGATATGGCAAGAATTCTGTTGTTGTCAGTCTTTATCGGAATTGCCGTTCTCGTGTTCTTTGCCTGGAGAAGAAACAAAGTGAAATACAATCAAAGTATATGAATACCTCTGCATTGATAATGATGCTCACCGTGTGGCTGTTAGTATTTGGTTTTACTGCCTATTTTTTTATCCGTGTTCTGGTGGGGGACCACAGGGAGAAAAAAAACGGATTGAAAGAAAACACGAACAATCACTAAACCAAAAGATTGGTAATAAAAAAATCCGGTAGGTTGCACCGGATTTTTTGTCGCCTATGGAAAAATTATGCCTTGTTGGCACTTCCAAGAACATGCACAATTTTATGCTTGTAAAGCTCTTTCAGTGCTTCACGTGCCGGGCCCAGGTACTTGCGCGGGTCAAATTCATCCGGTTTTTCGGCAAATACCTTGCGGATGGCTGCTGTCATAGCAAGCCGGCCATCGGAATCAATGTTGATCTTGCAAACTGCTGATGCTGCAGCCCTGCGAAGCTGATCTTCAGGAACTCCTGCGGTATTTTCGAGTTTTCCCCCGTACTTATTGATCATGTCAACAATATCCTGTGGAACAGAAGATGCTCCGTGCAAAACAATCGGGAAGCCTGGGATTCTCTTTTCAACTTCTTCCAGGATGTCGAACCTGAGCGGTGGTACCGATTCACCGGGCTTTAGCTTGAATTTGTAAGCACCATGGGAGGTGCCGATGGAAATGGCAAGCGAATCTACTCCGGTCTTGCTCACAAAATCTTCCACTTCCTCAGGCTTGGTGTAATGAGTATGCTCGGACGAGACTTCGTCTTCGATACCGGCCAGTACACCTAATTCTCCTTCAACAGTAACATCATGCTGGTGTGCAAATTCAACAACCTGACGGGTAAGTTTAACGTTTTCATCGTAGGGAAGATGACTTCCGTCAATCATTACTGACGAAAAACCGGTTTCAATGCACGATTTGCACAATTCAAACGAATCTCCATGATCGAGGTGCAGTACAATCGGAACAGCAAATCCAAGTTCTTTGGCAAATTCAACAGCCCCCTGGGCCATATACCGCAGCAGGGTCTGGTTGGCATACTGCCGCGCTCCCTTTGAAACCTGAAGAATAACAGGTGATTTGGTTTCAACGCAGGCAGTTATAATGGCCTGAAGCTGTTCCATGTTGTTGAAATTAAAAGCCGGAATGGCATATCCGCTGGCCATGGCTTTCCTGAACAATTCACGTGAATTGACTAATCCAAGTTCTTTGTAATGTATCATAATAATGACTATTAAATGGTTAACTGACGAGAGTTGCAAATGTAATCATAAAATCAATTACCTGTTGTTCATATCTTTTTTCTTCTGTTGGATTAATTTGTTTATTAATCTGTTTGTCAATACAAAAGCTTTGTACATTTGAATAAAATTTATAAACCGTGCCCGAACAATCCATATATCTTTCTATTGAAACAGAACCGGGATTTGATTTGTTCAGGTCATGGCGGAAAATTTCTGGAATGGAAATTTTAAACCCCACATGGTAAAATTGCCTGAAAACCGCCACACATTTCTTTCCTGTGAGGGAATCTGGAAGTCTCTCGGGTACTACACAGGAGCTGACGGGGAAATTTTTACCGTTGAAGGTGAATCCTGGATCCGGAAGGAAAGCAGTGAACTGGTTGCTGAAATAAAATTTTCAGTGATTTCGGGCAGTGCAATGATGATCAGTCATAAATTCAAAATTGTTCCCGAAGCAGGTAAGGACGATACCCGATGGCAGACCGCACTGATCTGCGGAATAAGGTTGGATGGCAGAATCATGTATATGAATGAGTTTATCTTTTTACTTTACCAGGCTTTGGATTCAGGTTTTTCAGGGGTTGAAAACCTGGAAATGGTCAGTGAAACGCATTACAAAAATCATGGTTACGTGTTCCATCATGAGAAGAAAATTGCTGCCTGGGTTCTTGACTGGCACCGGGTGGAATAAATCGTGATGAAACGTTTGTTCTGGAACAGGGAGCCTTAATTTGGTTTTGTTTTGTTCATCACTCGCACGGCAGAAGGTGTTGGTTTAGGGTATGTTTAACCCGGATGTCGCCGCTCAACGCTATCGCTCTGTTTATTAATTCGCTTCACTTCTGATGCATAATCGTTTTTATTTCTTTGGTTATCTGTTTAATCCATGGATTTTTATAATTTTCTAATCCCTCTGATGATAACAGGTAGACAAAGATTGGCCGCAAAGGATTTTAAATTATGAGGTTAACCAAATGAAACCTTAAATCCATTTCCCACACCCAAAGCTAAACCCGGGACGCGGAACGCGAACTAATCAGTTGAAATATCGAACCTCGAACTAAATTCTTATCCTGGTTTAGGGTTAAACGCCCCCTGTTTGTATTTATAATATCCAGGCATTAGCCAACAGCTAAGCCAACCTAATTATTAATGATGTGAACAGGGGGGCAGTGATGTCCTCCTGTTTTTTAGTTGGTTTATAATTGTCAGATGCTGGTCATTCAAAGATTGCTCCTGATCCGATGACTTCCTCTCCGTCGTACCAGGCAGCAAACTGACCGGGTGTTATACCCCGTTGCTTTTCCTTGAAAAGGATATACGCACCTGATGGTTTGAAGATCAGGTCAGCTTCCTGCAATGGCTGACGATAGCGGATGCGCACCAGATAAGTGCGGGTAGAGTTTTGTTCAGGCATAAGGTCAGGTCGTACCCAGTGAATATCACGGGGTGCGATCCGGAGACCTTTCCGGTACAATCCGGGATGATCGTCTCCGACTCCCGTGTAAATTATGTTGTTCACAGGATCTGTGGCAATGACAAAGGACGGTTTGGGACGGCCACCGATATTTAGACCTTTGTTTTGCCCTATGGTGTAAAACCATGCTCCTCTGTGCTTTCCGGCAATTCTACCCATATCGGGAGTATAACGCCAGGGAGTAGCCAGAAGTTCGGGGTCATCCTGATTTTCTTTGGAATCATATATAGGGGCATCGGCTGGGATTTCGATAATGTTGCCTTCCCTGGGAGCAAGCTTTTGTTGCAGAAATGCAGGCAGATCAACTTTACCGATAAAACAAATGCCCTGGGAATCTTTTCGTTCAGATGTCGGTAACCCATGTTTCCGCGCAATTTCCCTGACCATTGGCTTGGTGATGTTTCCCAGAGGAAATAACGACCGCGCAAGTTGCTCCTGATGAAGCTGGCATAAAAAATAACTCTGATCCTTGTTCCTGTCAATGCCTGCAAGCAGTCTCACTATTGCCGGATTTTCAGGCAGGTTTTCCCTCCGACAATAATGACCGGTGGCAATAAAGTCAGCTCCTTCCTCAAGGGCTTTTTGAAGAAACAGGTCAAACTTGATTTCCCGGTTGCACAATACATCCGGATTAGGAGTGCGGCCGGCGGAATATTCGGAAAACATATAATCCACAACCCGTTCCCTGTATTTTTCACTGAAATCAACTGTCAGAAAAGGAATTCCGAGTTTACGGGCCACCATTTCGGCAAATAAAAGATCATCTTTCCATGGACAATCGCCTGCCAGAGTACCGGTTGTATCTTTCCAGTTGATCATGAACAGTCCGGTCACATCGTACCCTTCCTGTTTCAGAAGCAGTGCCGCAACACTTGAATCAACCCCGCCTGAAAGCCCGACTACGACTTTTTTCTTCATGATGTCCTACAAAAAAACCGGCACAAAGATACGAAATATCAAAGCTTTCCGTTTACGGAATTAGGTGCCAGTGTTTAAAAGAGAAGGCGGGCAAATCTCCTGATCAACAAACCACGTGACTTTTCCTTTTCCTCCGGCGAGCCGCGACACGGGATAAAGGGCTGCCCTGTCAGGAGTATTGAACAGATCGTTAAGAACTGCTTCTTTCGCTTTTCCTGTTGCCATGATGGTTACATTGCGTGCATTGTGCAACAACCTTCCTGTCATGGTAATTCTCTTCTGACCCGTAAGCGGGTGCGTGGCTACGGCACACAGAGAAGCATCTTCAAACAATGCCATCTGATCAGGAAAAATAGATGCCACATGCCCATCTTCGCCCATTCCCAGCATGATAAGATCAAAAACGGGAACTCCGGAAACCTGCGGTACAAGGCGTTGAATCAGGTTCCCGTACCGGATGGCTTCTGCCTCCGGATCCTGCTCTCCGAAAACCCGGTGTATATTTCCTTCAGGAATAGGCAGCCGGTCGAGAAGATAAACTTTTGCCATGAGATAATTCGATTCCGGATGATCGGGCGTTACGCACCGTTCATCGCTCCAGTAAAACTGAATTTTATTCCACTCAATTTTATTCCGGTAAAAATCACTCAGCACACCATACGTTGTTTTCGGGGTATTTCCTCCTGCCAGAGCAATATTCATTACGTTTTTTCTGGCAATAACGGAGGCGCTCAACTCCTGAAAAAAACGGGCATATTCAAATGCCAGTTCATTTTGATTTTTACAGATTCTGAATTCACCAAAGGGGGTTGAAATTTTCATCATCATTCCGGATTATAATTCACAGAAATTATCGCTGTCAGAAAGATTCCTGCATGGGTACCTCCAGGATTCATCGGGGGAATCAAAAAGGCTGTTGACTTCCTCGGGACCCCATGTCCCTGCCGGATAACCATACAGCTTTGCATCTGGATTATTCTTCCAGTATGCAAGAACGGGGTCAATAAATTTCCATGCAGCTTCCAGGGTATCTCCGCGGGTGTAAAGTGTGGCATCGCCCATCATACAATCATACAGAAGGCGCTCATATGCATCGGGGAGGCGTATATCGGACAGGTCTTTATAATGAAAATCCATATTGACTTCCTTTACCCTGAATCCAGCTCCGGGTACTTTCATTCCGAACTTTACCAATATCCCTTCGTCAGGCTGAATCCGGAGTATCAGCTGATTATGCCGCATGACCAGATTTTGCTCTTCGCCGGTAAACAGAGCCATGGGGGCTGCCCGGAAATATATTACTGCCTCGGTAACCCGCGTGGGCATTCTCTTTCCCGTTCGTATGTAAAAGGGAACCCCTGCCCACCGCCAGTTGTCGATGTACATTTTAAGAGCAACGAAAGTCTCGGTTCGGGAGTCAGGGTCTACAAGTGGCTCTTCCCTGTAACCTTTGACAGGATTCCCACGGATAAAAGAACTGACGTACTGTCCGCGAATGACATTCTTTTCAATTTCTTCTTCCCTGTAACGCTTTATGGAACCAAAAACTTTGGCTATTTCAGACCGGATTGCTTCTGCATCCATCGATGAAGGGGGTTCCATGGCAATAATTCCGGTAAGTTGCAGAAGGTGATTCTGCACCATATCACGCAAAGCTCCGGCCTTGTCATAGTAACTGCCCCGATTCTCCACACCGAGATTTTCCGCGGCTGTAATTTCAACTTTATCGATATAATTGCGGTTCCAGAGCGGTTCAAAGATTCCATTGGAAAACCTTGTGACAAGAAGATTTTGAACGGTCTCTTTTCCGAGGTAGTGATCAATCCGGTAAATCTGTTTTTCGTCGAAAAATTGCCTGATGTACCTGTTCAATTCTCTGGCCGAGTCCAGGTCCATGCCAAAAGGTTTCTCGATAACAATCTTTCGTTCAGCCGGATTTCCTGGTGCCTGGTTAAGTCTCTGGGAAGCCAGATTTTCCGGAATGACATGATATAGCTCAGGAGGAGTGGCAAGATAAAAAATGTAGTTCCCGGAAACATTATATCGAAAATCAAGGTCCAGCAAACGTTCCCTGAGCAATACATATTCCGTCTCATTGAACGGATCCAGAGACAGATAATGGAGATGCTGAAGAAATGATTCCAGCTTTCCTTTGCATTCCGGAACATTGTTTCTTTCGAGCAACGGACCTTCCATGGCTTTTTTCCTGAAGCTGGCATCATCAAGCGGGGTACGGCCTGTCCCAAGTATACCGAATCCTTCCGGCACCATATCCCTGCAGTACAGCTCAAACAAGGCTGGTAGCAGTTTGCGGATGGTAAGATCACCCGATGCTCCAAAGATCACCATGATCAGATTTTCGGGAATACCCATAAGAATGTTATTTCCGTTCTCTAACTGCATTTGAAAGATGACAAAGGTAATTCATTGCCTGCAAATTAAGGAAAAATCTTTAAGCACGTTTTTTGCAGGTTCGCTTTTGTCATTTCTTATGGTAATTCCGAGGTACATGATCTATTTTTTGATAAAATGTTCAGTTTCTGTGAGATTTTGTGAGGAAATAACCAATCCTGACATCCAGAAAATCAGCAACATGTCGGTGTGCTTTCAGATCTATGCCGCCGAGCCAGTGATCCGTCATTCGAAAAACAAGGCCATAACGTTGATAAACAGGATCTTTGGGTCTGGTTGGACTGTAAATATAAACACCAAGCTTCTGATAAAAGGTAAAGCGACCTATCAGCAGGTGATGACCTGCAAGTATTCCGGCACGGCGGAAATCCTGCTGTACCCCATTTCTCCGGTTTGCCTCCCTGATTGAATAATCAGAAACCCATTCTGCTCCTGCACTCCAGGAATTGATGCGTACAAATCTTTTTCGCATTTCCACCATTGCAGCAGCAACCGGGTAACGTTGTTTCTCGTTATGTGTTAAGGTCTTACCCGTTGCAGCAACCATACAATATAATTCCAGGTAGGATGGGTAAAGATCTTTTCTTGTCTTTTCTCTTTCCGGAAGTGTGCGATATCTGACGGTATATTCGGCTCCCAAACTAACGGTGGGATAATTTATCCCTTTATTGGGTTCTTTAATGCCTCCGTTTGATATGTGGTTATATTGACCGGAAGCTCTTAGTGACATTTTGCTACTCATCTTCCAAAGGGCAGAAAAACTTATCTGAAGAGGAAAGCTAATCCTTGAACTGTAGAAAAGATTCGACGGATTGGTCAGCGGGTTATAGGGTGTATCAAGATAGGTTATACCCAGAGCTGCTCTGAAATTAAAATATATTTTTCGCTGAAGACCGAATCCGGGTTCAATAAAGTACATCAGTGAGTAGGCCCGCCCCAGGATTTCAGGATTGTCAAAATCAGTGAGCGAAATACTGATTCCGCTTAAGGGATAACAATAACAGTAATCCCATGCTTTCTGTCCCAGAAGAAGCCAGCCTGCATAGACTGTAATGCCTCTGGGCCTGGAATAGGATATGCTCCTGATGGATTCTGAATGGGGAATAATGAAACCGTAGTATACCTGTGCACCTATCTGAAATGGATTGGGCGTAGTATCTGTCTGCGCAGAACCGCAAGGGCATGAGAAGTA
>Ga0116184_10002454_pt1 | contig 16250 bp, 21 predicted proteins | sample AD_JPNNA5_MetaG_FD_89886 | JGI IMG/M metagenome (GOLD analysis project Ga0116184, IMG submission 89886) | Active sludge microbial communities of municipal wastewater-treating anaerobic digesters from Japan - AD_JPNNA5_MetaG | ecosystem: Engineered > Bioreactor > Anaerobic > Digestate | place... | reverse complement strand
TGTTATAAATCGGGAAACTGGTGGAGAAGGCAGGACTCGAACCTGCGACCTCTGACTGTTGTAACCAATTAGGCCAATCTCGCCCTTGCTCTTCCAACTGAGCTACTTCTCCGATACCTTGATATGCCATGCCATTCTTTGAGAGGATTGACCGAAATCAATCCAATCTTTATATATTACATACCCCTTTGCTGTAAGAACATCTTTTAGTTTTTTCATCATGCCATCATGACGAAGACAGGACTTCCATATGATGGCATGTTTGCCACCCTCACAGCTTGTGTCATGTTCCTTGCCGGTCATATCATAGGAATTGCAATTCCCTGTATCAGGAGTAGTGCAGGGAAAATTGACCGGCATAGAGGAAAAATCATCTTGCATATAGTACCCTGCTACCTGTATCATGTGATCTGCAAGATCAAGAATGTTACGGGCGGCATCCTTCGACCAGAAAGGACCGGCTATATAGGAGAATGATTGATTTTTTCCACCGGAACGGACATAAGAAGGATAACCATTCTTGCAATCATGACCCAGTCTTCTATCAAAGAAAGACCGGATAATATATTCTTCTGCATAGAGGATATGGGACGGAGCCTGATAATATATTCTTCTTTTCATAGTTTTATCACTCCTTATATTAATTTATCTTACATTTATTATTATACTTATATTCAAACATTAGTCAATGATTATCTTTTCGGCGTGATTATTAGGTTTTTTCAATGTCTTATATTGTATCATTTTAGTTAGATAGTGAGCAATCCTTTACAATGCAAGGGATTGATAGAGATATATGTCTGATATATTGGCATATGATATTCTTGAAATATATCACAAAAGAATGGATAGTAGAGAGTAAATTAACTAGTCATATCAATGGATTGCTGATTTTAAAATTAGTTTTTAGTGAACAGGGGTACACATACAAGAATGGATTGCAGTGGGAATGCCAGAATGTAAGTTTAGTTCTCAAAAATCCACTTTATGCCGGAATGATAGTTTATAAGGGTTGCCCTTTCCCGGGTCAGCACGAAGCAATAGTATCTGAAGAAACTTTCCTTAAGGTTAAGAATTTAAAAAGCGAGAGAAATAAGAAAAAATCAAAATATTTTCAATCGAATTCATTACTGGCCGGATTACTTTTCTGTGGAAATTGCGGAGGCAGGTATTATAACTGGAACTGGCATGTAAAATATAAGTATTATATCTGCTATTCCAGGGGAAAACCGATGGATTACATGGTTAAAGACCCGGCATGTAAAAACAAAACATGGAAAATGGAAGAACTGGACGGGATAATAGAAAGTGAGATGTTTCGACTTTGTAAAGATATAAGATATCTTAAAAAAGTAATCAAAAAACCAAAAAAGAAAGATAATAAAAAAGAAATAATAGAGGCAAAAATCAAGCAGATAGATAAACAAATAGACAAGCTGCTTGACCTGTATCAGATCGAGGAAACTTCAAATATAAAAAAAATCGGAGAAAGAATAAGTAAGCTTAATAAGGAAAAAGAAGATTTACAAAGTAATCTTCCTGCAGAGGAAATAGAGGAAAATTTTGAAGAAAAAGAAAAATTTATAAAAACTATTCCAGAAATGTGGGAAAATTCAGACCTGGCAGGGAAAAGATTTATACTTGAAAAATTAATAAAAAAAATAATTTTAGTGGGGAAAGGTTACGAAATTCACTGGAATCTATGATATTTTCACAAATATCAATAACTGGCAAGAGCCAAGTATTAACATTTGTGAAAATATTTAAATAGATTTCCATAAAACTATTTCTCTACATAAATCCTTTTCATAACCTCATTCGCATATTTCAGCCCGTCAGCAGGCATAGTTCCCTTTTTAAAATTCCCTATCCCCTGATTATATCCGGCTGCCATAGCCCATTCCAGATTCATATTTTTACGACACCAGTCCAGATAATAACAGCCCGCTCTGATATTTTGTTCCGGATTAAATGGATCTGGGTTGTCTATAGCAAGTTTCTTCGTCACTTCTTCCCAGGTTTTTGGCAAGAGCTGCATGAGGCCTTTTGCGTTTGATTTACTCACGGCCTTTGGGTTGTAACTGCTCTCTTGGAAGATGATTGAATGAACAAATTCTGGCCTGAGATTGTATTGCTGAGAATACTTGTAAACCAGCTCATTGTATTTTTTGTCAGAAGGTGTAACTGTGACAGGTTCCCCTGTATTCTTTAAAGCCTCTTCAACCTTCTTTGCAATCCCGTTAAGCATTAAGTGAGTAAACCCGTCCCCAGGGCAGGCAGTTGGATTTACTTCTCTATGCCCGATAATTTTAGCCTGTGGAATTTTTCTTTTCCAGTTTGTCAGGAGTTCCGCAAGGCTTTTCAGTTGCGCGTCAGTCGGTTTATCGGACCATTGACCTTTATTTACACTATCTCTGTGAAAATATCCAATTAAACATACACCTAACGAGCACCAGTTATAGCCTTCAACTTGAGCACCTTGAGAATCTACAGGTCTGCCATATTGAATAGTTCCATCTTGAAGTATAACGGCATGATACCCTACACATAACCATCCATTTTTTAAATGTTCTCTGTGAATATCCTCAATGGTTAAATTTGGGGAAGTTGCAGAATGATGTACAACTAAATACTTCACATCATCTTTAGAAAGTTCAGACATTTCGTTATAATACTGTGATAAATCCATAAGAATTTCTCCTTATTTTGATTTTTTCAAGGCTTTGATTACTACTCCTATAAGTCCAGATAATACGAAATAATAATCAAAGAATGAAATATCTTCTGATGATTGAAGGGTTTCTATGGCATTTTTACCGGACTGAAAAACCTGTGCACATTTTTCAGGCTGGTTAACTCCCCGGATATTGAAAGAAATTTTAACTTCTTTCTGCCCTTCTTTTTCTTCTATTTCCGCATTCCAATCGTAAATTTTTATCATATTTTATCACCTCCTTATAACTTGAATAATTTACTCAATAACGGCCATGCAACTTCTTTCCCTATGGCCAGTATAATAACAGTCAGGAGCAGAGCTCCGAAATAACGGGAATAGTTTTTTGCCATACACGTTTTACATGCTTTTACTTCGTTCTGTAGATTTCCGAATTTATCTCCAAGTCTGTCAATAGAATCCGCAAGTTTGGAGATAGCCCCGGTAAAGTCTCGCTGATTTTTATTCATCTGGTCAAAAATATCTTTTATTGTTAAGCTGTCATCTCCCATCCTCATCACTCCTCAATTTTATTTATTTCTTCATTAGACCAATTCCTGACTGAATTTATAAAATCAACCATTTCCTGTTTCTTTTCTTTCGTGTCTTTTTTACTGTCCATTTCCGCAATTAAATTAATTTGTTTATAGTATGGATATTTCTCTAATATTTTTCTTTCCGCTTCAGCTTTTATTGCTTTTATTTTATCGGCTTTTCTTTCTTCTGCCGTGTAAAGTTCTTCCTCAGTTTTTTCAATTATTTGCCCGTCTACATATTTATATTTATACTTACCGATATATTTTTCGGACATTATTTGTAACTGGCAATGTCTTTCTTCTGTTTCTTCAAGAAGAATGTCTGCTTCTTCTGGAATATTGAAAGCGTCTGAAAAAGCGTGAATTATTTCATTTTGAGAGTTTAGTCTTATGTAGTGTTTATATTTTATTTCAAGCATTTTTTACTCCTTTAGAAATCTGCGTCAAATAAAGCAGATCCATTTGTAGAGATCATTAGAAAAGCATCGCTTAAACCATGACTATTTTTGGTAGCAATTATATAACACATTTTTTTATTTGTATAAGAATTTATATCAAATGTAAATCCTGATTGTGGATTACCATTTGTTGCATATACTAAATAATCTGTATTTGCTGTCCCAATTAAACTTGCCGTTGGCTTTATTCTCATTTCTGATATTGGGTAGCAGAAATGAATTTCATTTGTTGAAATTAAATATGCACGCATACGCATTTCATTATAATTAAATCTCTGGCAATACCTCATACATCTCAATAACTCTATATCATAAGGAACGGGCTCAAAAGGATACGCAACATCACCTGCGTAAAGTGCTACTTGGGTAAGGTCTATATTTCCAGAACCTACAAATGATTCAGATGTGTCTGTATTCATATAAGAAGAATATCCACTACCCCAAACATACATAAAATGTAACAGAAGATAATTATCGTCATTAGTTCCGAAAACTGTTGACGAAAGCGTATTGGTTGCAAACGTGTAGGAATATTTTTCCCAGGAAGAAGATAATGTAAAAGTATTACCTGTTAGTACTGTTATAGATGAAGGGCTTCCGCCAGTTCCGTAAGCTTGATATATCAAAACGCCTAATCTTTTATCTGCTATTGAACTTCTAGCATAAAATGTAACAGTTACTTTTTTGTTTAATCCTGCAAGAAATTTAGTTCCATGTTCTATATATTGCAATAGCCCATGTCTTGAATAAGTCTGTATATTACTTAATTCTCCATTCCAAGAACTACGTAAATAATAAGATGTTAATTTTTCTTGCGTTAAAACAATGGAAGATGGGAAAGTAGCACCCTCAGAGTTATTCATAACCTTCCACCTATCTGCTACGTAAACAAAATGTGCAGGATTAGTAAAACTCGTTCCCCGTTGAGCTACTTCAAAATTACCATTCATTACCCAATTCCTAAAAGCAGGGTCTTTATATCCTAAACCATTAGTCAAGTTATCATCTGCTACAATAATTTGACCATTATTGCCAACGCCCTGTCTTGCAGGCGTAGCATTTCCTGTAGCAGTAATAATGTCACCCTTTGTAGTAACAAGGCTTTTGGGAATTTTGCTTCCAGATATATTATCAAAATTAATTGCTGAATTAGACATATTTATCCCTCATAAGGTACTGTCGGCGGTGTGAAACCATCTGTGGTATAAGGACAGTACCCTTTTATAATTCTTAATTCGTCTATATATCCTGTCATATATTTACCTTCCTGCGGACAGCCTCCAATCGTTATAGGTGCTAAAAAATCAGGGTAGTTAATAGTATTTATGGTTTTTGATCCAAGCAAACTTCCATTTTTAAAAATCATGAAAGTTCCTCCAAGTTTACAGAAAGCCATGTGATACCACACACCTGTAGAGTATCCTGCAATAGAAGATTCTGGATCATAAGAAAAAGTATAATTTACGTCTGAAGCATTAAGAGTATGCCAATACCTTATGCCTTTGGGCACTTGGCTACTGCGGTTTTCAAAATAGATATTCATTCTTTGTGATGCAGATATTCTTTGAGTAACAATCATGAAATAATCTTCGGGCGGTATAGAAGATAGATTAAGCCAAAAATCAATACTAAAATCTCCATTACCGTAGGTCAATGCAGGGTTATAAGGAATATAAATATAAGATGATCCGTTAAAATAAAGAGATTTACTTCCAAATTTATATGCACCAGTAGATAAGGTTGACCCGTAATGAATCACAGAATGATTGTATCTACTGGAATCTAATACTCCAACCCCTCCGCTTCCTGCAGATTCACAGTGTAATAGTAAAGAAGTATAATTTTCATTATTAGCGGAATTTTCCGAATATATAATCGTGCCTCTTGTGTTTATAAAATATCCTGACGTATTACTATCAGCAATAAGTATTGGTTTTGATACGTACCCTTCTGTTTCCGGTTCAATAGAGGATATAGTTCCTGCAGTTGAATCGGAAAGAAAATACACTGTTCCTGCTGTAAGACCTGATAATCCAGCTATGTAACTTCCCGGTAGGGACAAAATAAAGCTACCGGGTGATACGACCTCAGACACAATCCCCACAACTTCTGCAGAAACAGCAGAAGTTGCTATGGCTTTCGTGTAAGTAGAACCTGAAAGATAAAGAACATCACCGACTACAAAGCCATGCGAAGACTGAGTTATAGTTTTTTGTAGAGAAGATAAAGTTATATCGTCTGTAGAAAAAATTTTAGACTCGGTCTTTTTTGTTGTTAAATTTTTTGAGAGATAACTTATGTCCGTCATGACTAACCTATTTCAATAGGTTCTCCTCTTTCAAAATTAAGCTCTCCTGCTGCAGTCGCTTTCCCTACAAACTGGACAATATTTCCGGTTGTGTACCCAGAAACATCTGTGGTTACCCCTCCGGCAGTTTTTGATAAATAATATTCCGTTCCTCCGGTTAAACTTGTTACTCCAGTGTTTACTCCGTCAAGATAAACAGTTGCATTTGCGCCGCTTTCAACGGCAGCCAGAGTAAACCCATCTGCCGGTTTATAACTCGTTCCATCTGCTTTTCTTACTTTAGTTGTACCGGTATCATCAAAAATATTTAATAAATCTCCAGAAGAAAGAGCTTCTGAAGCCGGTAAAACTTTTGTTTCCGCTCCAATACCTGATGGCATCATAGAAATAGGAAATTTTCCGCTTCCGTCAAGAGAAGCTATTCTATTTGCACTTGCTTCTCCTCCTTCTTGAACAGATGTAACCATCTTGGTTCTTTTTGTTGTTAAATCTTTTTGTAAAAAAGTTTCTCCAGCCACTTAAAACCACTCCTTATAGAATTAATATTTCTTCTTTATTAACAAATATTTCTGTTGCTGTTATTGGTGTTCCAATGATACAGCTAAAACCCTCTGTTGGTTCAGTCTGCGTAAGTTCTCCCTCAGAGTTAAAAAATATAGGCTTATCCGTATCCCAATTCCATGAAACTTCTTCCATCTCTCCATAGAACACCACGGTTACATTTCCACCTTCCACACTTGCGTTATTGCTTATTCCTATCGGTCTATTTATGTGTGAAAGATTTGTACAGTCTGCGTAATAAGCTAAATTATTATCTATTATTACCGCCCTGTGACCACCAAGAGCTTCACCGGTAATATAAGAATAGGAGGATAATGCTCCGGATGCTCCGGTATCACCTTTGTCGCCTTTATCGCCTTTTACCCCCTGTGTCCCTATATTTATTGTGTCAATTCCTATATTTTCTTTTTTAATCTTCAACTCAATTAAATTAGAATTCGTAAGGATCACATTGAAATTTTCTTTTACCTTTACGTCTATTATTTCAGGTCTGCTGATTGTTACTTTGAAGTTTCTTTCCAATATATTTGCTAATTCAGTATCAGAAAGAATTATCTCGAAAGTTTCTTCTAAAATATTCATAATTCAGTCACGCCCTCTATAATATCTATAGCACCCTTGAAAATTGGATAGCCTTCGCCATCTCCGTCAATAAGTAGAAAATCATATGGATTCCCTTTTGATTCTTCTAAAAGTGAAGTTACTGCGGTAGGAATGAGAAGTGTTACAGTAGAGGCAGTAGGATCAATAGTAATTCCTCCGTTTGCCACAGTTAATTCTACTAGAAGAGAATTATCTTTTATGGATCTTATCTGCATTTTTGCCGAATAATTTGTTAAATCTAATCCGGTAAAAGTTAAAGTCCGAGTCCACTTACTATATTGCCTTATATTTGTGTTATACGTCTTAATATCAGACATTTTTATTCTCCTTCTGTAAGGGTTATAGTTGACTGCAGAACTCCTGAAGAATTATATTTTTTCACCGTTGCACTTGTCAGATCGTACAGGTAAATGTTACCTGAATCGTCTACAGCCATAGCGTTTACCATGACTACTTTTTTAGCCCCCAAAGTTACATCATGCTCAATACTTTCTGCGAATGGAATACTTGTTACCGTTGCCATGTTTTTCAATCCTTTCTTTTATATTCTTATTTTTGTTCTATTTCTATTCATTTGTTTTGTTACAGCACTTTCAATTATATTTTTTACAAGCTGTTTCTGAAGTGGCGTAAAATCGTTTTTGTGATAAATCAGAGGAACGGAGAGTATAACTTCCGGATCTTTTGATTTGAACCAATCAAGTGCCGAAATATCAGGATGGGCGAACATAAAAAATCCTGATAGGTCGTGACTTTCTTTACCTTTTATCCTAATTCCGTGAGAAGTGTATTCATAATCATGAATTATGAGTTTTTCTGTCTCCGTATCAATAAGACATTCTCTATTATTCCATATGGCTTTCTGCATATATTTTCTCCTAAAAAAGGTAAAGGCAGGAACCTGCCCTGCCTTTAGAAAGATTTATTTTAAAATTATTGGAATAATCCATAACTCTGTAAATCGTCGATTATTGAATTTACATTTTTCTTGAGATTTTCCAGGTCAATGGCCACGGTATTTAAATCAGTCACACTGGCAAGGTATTCAGAGGTTGAAGCTATTGCAGAAAAAGAAGTTGCACATGAAGCAACAGTTCTTGAAGCTGTTGCATAAGTCTGGGTATAAGCAGCAGGCTTTTCAATTGGCGTTGCACCTTGAAAACCGGCTTTATTTCCACTGTGTCTGATATCTCCTGATACGGCTAAGGTAGATTCTAATACTGTAGCACCTTCTACGGTGGCTGTTCCCGAAACCGTTATATTGCCGTCAATGGTTTTTTCTTCTTCCATAATTGCCTGAATACCTTGAATTGCTGTTTTTATTGCTGCTATATCAGTAGCAACATTTCCTTCTACCTTTATTTTTCTTGCACCTGTTGTTACATCGTGTTCGTTCATGTTTATTTATCAGTCCTTTCCTTTTTTTTTAGATTTTTAAATTAAGGTAAAAGTTGCCTCCTTTCTTTATAAATTTATAATTTTTATATTTGGAAAGTATTTTGCAAATCTTTTTACTTCTTTTTCCCCGGGATTACCAGGGATTGGAATTGCTATTATATTTTTCTTTAAAAAAATTAATTCTGAAATAGTATTGTAGCTGCCGGCAGTTATTACCGTATCAGCTAAAGAGAAAAGTTCCATCAGATTTTCTTCGAAAAATACGGACTTTACCTCGGAAAATATCTTCCCTTTATAAGAAATGCCATAAATAAAGATTAAATCAAATTTATCGTTGTAATTATTGAATATATATCGAAGGATTATCTCTGTTTCAAGCCATTCACCGGTAGAAAACGAGGCAGCCATAACTGGTTTTTCTCCGATTTTATACTTTGCTTTTATCTGTTCTATTTTACTACCGTCTATTTCTCTCGTAATCAGGCCTGAAAAAAGTTTTTCTTTCTTTATATATTCGAATTCAGGACTCATTTCTTCGGGATATGGAAGAATTATTTTCTCGAACTTAAAAGTATTTATTTGGTGTTTAAATTCTTCGTTTAAATGGATTAAATATTGAGGAATTTTAAGTTTTATGGCCACATTATAAAGATCATAATTTACTCTTAGGTCGTGAATTATCAGGTCTATTTTTTCCCTTAAAATTAATTCTTTGAAATTTTGAGAAATAAACCCATAAGGAAAATATTGTTTTTTCGAGATTGGCAATCCCGAAGAGCCAGTTAAAATTATTTCAGGGAACTTCTCTTTTAAAGCTTTCCCGCGGGCAAGAGTTCCGAAGCAGCAGGGGCAATTAGAGAGATTAAGTATAATCTTATTTTGCTTTATTAAATTAATAAATTCTTGACTTATGCCCATGTGCCATTCCAACCTCCGTAAAATTTTCCAGTTCTATAGAAACCACACCGTCCCCAGTTATATCCTGTGGAAAAATGCTTCACGGTAGGAGAAGAAGGTGTGTTGAACTGAGCCAGTCCCTTAATTACAGATCTATCGTAATTTCCATCAGGTATATCAAGGTTTACCTGAATTCCAAGATTATCAGGATCTTCAGGATTAATGGCAGTATCGACAATATACGTTACAGAGTCGTTTTCGCATCTTCTGTTATCAAGGATTATATCTTCTCCGTCTTGTTCCGTGATTTTCACGTCAAAAGATTTATCAGGGTTTGCTCTGATTAATTCGCCTTGCTTTGAATTTGTATTTCCACGAGCTCTATCTTCCGCTATTTGATTAATTGCATCTACCTGCTGAAGAATATCGTTCATATTAATACTGCTCCTTGATATGATATTGGCATATTTCCGACTGTGCAGATCGCCCAAATACTATCCTTCTTAATCTGCAATTCCAGTTTTTCTTATTTCCTCTGTCATAAGAAGTTAAAAAATGTTCACCCGGAATAATTAACGAAGTAAAAGGATAAGGGAAGTATCCTTCGTATTTCCGCACGCTTTCCCATATCTTATCCCTTATTACTCTTTCCGCATCATCTTCAGTAGAAACGAGCGTGTCGATAATGTCATCCATTTTGTTTTTTAATGTTTTAAGCGTTTGGGCATGGTCATCATGTACATTTACCCATATTCCTTGATCGATTACAACCTTTTTAGAGAGCCATGTTTCCTGTGTTTCTCCTTCCGGTAATTGTGTGTTTTCCGGCGGAGGGCTATATGCATCCCAGTTTATCGTAATTTCTATTGTCCCGGCAGGCACGGCAGGCTTTCCGGGAACGAAAACATTGTAATTGTAATACGGATTACCCCCCATCTGAGAAGCAGGAACCCATGTATCTGGTATAGCAGGAGAGCCGGCATTGCACTGCCACGAGTAATTTAATCCGGTAACAGTGATATTTCCATCTTCCTGTGTAGTTTCTCCTATAAAACTAACAAAAGAAGCTGTTCCCCCACTTCCTTTTCGATCTGAAACCCTGAATTTAACAGAACTTTTTAAGGCAATTTGCCCGTTAAAATCGAAACTTCCGTCGTTTCCCGATCCCGTAAGAGGTATAACACAGGGAGGCATTTAATTCACCGCCTTCGTTACTTTTATAGCTTCGTAAGCGTCGTAAATCTCGCTGTAACGTCTTAAATCGCCTTCAGTATAAGCTCTTATTGCAGATTTTTTTATTTGCGGCTTTCCCCTGAAAAGGCTCTGGTGTAAATGAATTTTTGGCTGTGGGTATTCGTTTCCGAGAACTTTCGGAAAGAACTGTAAGGAAAGTTTATTTCCTATCGGAGTAATTCTGTAATCGGCAGGCATACTTGCAATCAGTTTCTTTATTGTGTCCCTCGGAATTGTATTAAAAGTTGATAAAGTTGAAGTAAAATAACTATCGGGAAGATTTATAAATCTTACGTCAAAATATTCTTTTGTCATATATTCCGGGAATTTATCAACACATTGATTGCAAATACTTTTTATCGCTTCCTGTTTTGATATTCTGTTTCTCACGAAAACGACGTATTTTTGATTTACCGCTGTACTAAAAGTAACTATTTTTGTTGTCGCGTCATAACTCCATCCACCGTAAACTCTTTGATAATTTACGTATAATTCATCAATGTAATTGCTATTTGTCAATGAATATACGTAAAATTGTGTATCGCTTGGAGTTCCGTCTTCATTTGCAATCCTCGTAAGAGCCTTTTGACCGCAAAAAGAAGGAAGATTGATTTTCTGCGTAATAGTTTCAGTAATTTCATCCCATCCCGAAAGCGTAAGAAATTCGTCACAATCAGGATTTTCTTTAATTACAAGTCGAGGTAAAATAAAATACTGCTTCTTGTTTCCAACCCATGAGCAGATTTCAAATTTTATAAATTTTCTTCTTTGATTAATGGGGTCATAAATATCTTCTTGCAAGGAAGTATACCACTCCTGATAAGGATCGAGGAATGTCTTATCAAAATTAATAAGCCTCATGTTCCATAGAATTTCCTGATTCATTCCCCAATCAAAGCCGATTTCCGAAGGGCTTCCACTTCCTATATAAATCTCCTGTCCTGAGTCGGGCAATTGAAGAAATACTCTGATTGTCGTAAAGCTTTTCTTTTCCGATCTACTCGGTATTACAGGAACCCCATTAATTGAAGAAGGTTTAAATAAAGTATCAAAATAACCCGGCTGTCTTATCTTTAATCTCAGTTTAAAATCAGGACACCAATCATTAGTTGCATAAGCAATCTTTAATTTCAATGGAAATTTAAAATCCAATGGCCTTCTACGGGTTACTATTGCCTTTAGTGGAAATTTAAAATCCAGGGGTCTCCGTCGTGTTACCTTTATTTTAAGCTTAAATTTATTATTACAGTAAATCATTTGTTAAGTTCCTGAAATGTAAAATTCAGCATCCCATTCATTTTCACTTTCAATAGCGGAAAGTGGTGGAATTGCTTTGAGGTATACTGTAGTGCTGACATTATTATCTATACTTCCGATTTCCAAATCTGAATTATAAAAAGTGCTGTTATCGGAGCTTATCCAGAGATATTTTAAAAAATCCGATATCGGAATAGTTCCCTGGTCTCCGGCAGTTAAAGCATTCAAGCTTATATATACACCATTAACTATGTTTGAATTTTTATAGTACAGGCCCGTGCTCGGATTTATCCCTGTTAAGACTGTAATATTTGCAGAAGGAGTTCCTCCGTCTTTTGTCACGGTGACAGTATTTGCATCAATGACATCAATCACATAGCTTCCCGGCTGTGGATTTTTATAGTAAATATCACAGACGATTGTATATGTCGGATGAACAGAAAGTGGATCGGAAGGGAAAATAACTCTACCCATATTTGCATATTCAAAAGCTACAGTTTCTGTAATTTCCGTGTAAGCTGGAGATTCTCCGTCAGATTTCAGCCAGTATTCACCCGTGCCTTTTATAAAACATTTCGGCAAATCGTAAACATAAGCACCATGAAAACCGTCGGAGGTCGAAACTGCCTGAGTCGGAGAGGCATCAGGAGAAGAAATTTCATAGGCATATCCCCAGTACGTCATATTATTCGTAGTGTCCTGAATTTGAACTTTCTCCCATGTGGAAGCATCAGTCGGGGTGATAGAAATATATCCTTCGGCTGAAAGTTTCGAAGTGCCATCTGTGAGTCCGGCAGGAATTCCCCATGAAGTCCCGTTATAAGTTTTTATATTTAAAGTAGAATAATTACCGGCCGTTCCCGGATTAAAATAGATATTTAAAACCTTTTCATCAAAAAGAAGATAGGTTTTATCTCCAGGGGCAGCCGGGAAGTTAACTGCTCCTGTATCTCTTACCGTCCATACTCCTCCAATATATTCAAGACATTTTACTCTATCTGTAACAGCAGTCAATCCTGCCCCGACATCTTCTTTTGCAAGATGTGTTACTTGTTTCACTCCTCTTTCTGTTTGCTTTATTATCTCATAGCCTGCGATGGGGGTATTTACATTGTTTTCGTAAGCACTATTTATAGCATCGGGGAAAGGGTAACATTCCACTCCCGTAAGATTTTTCCCTGAGATATTTTGGCATTGTAGGGTTAAAGCTTTTACGGCTCCGGGGTCGTCGTACCCGAAATCACCTTCAGTTACTACTGCTCCGTTTTCATCTAAAATCGAAAAATTACTCATTTTAAACTACAGCTCCTAAATTTTTTAGCTTCATTGTCCATTTATACGTTTCCCATATATCGTCTAATGTTCCTTTGAAATCATCAATCTCTACATAAAAAGAACCCGCTCCGTCTCTGTAGAATATAAACTCATCGTTTGGTGGATTTGTTTCAAAAAATTCTTTGATTTTATCATAGGATGCTTGGGGCATATCGTTGCCCGATAGATTCCATTCTCCGGAATTCTGGTCAATTCCATCTTTAAGTCTTGATTCTTCCGAAGGATTAAAATCACCGTTATCGTCATGGTAAGGCAAAGAAAAGGCAGAAGTAATCTTTTTTTGCCTGTAAGGCTGAATATCTCCTTTTGGCTCCTTGTCTATATTTGATAAATAAGTCTGTTCAGATAAATCTATTTTAGATAACCAATCTGCCATGTTATTTATTACTCCTTAATTTGCTCGCCGTTGCCCAGTTCATCATGGTTCTACTCGCCTCTATTACTTCTTCCGGTATATTACCGTTGTCTTTCTGATCTCCATTAATATTTAAATGAAACTCAGTTTTAGAGTTATCGTTATTATTGTTTGTCGTGGAATTTGCTACAGTATTTTTAGCTGCACCTGAGCCGCCAGTGGTTAAATAGTCAGGAACTCCAAAGGGATTTCTTTCGTCTGAGCCTCCTTTACCTGCCCCCGTTCCCGTTCCTGGATTATTTTGCTTATTTTTTAATTGGTCTAACCAGTTAATTGCATCTTTTATTCTATTAATTAATCCAGTAATAGAATCGTTTATCGTGCTTAATGCATTCTGAACTGTAGTAATAATTCCATCCCAGACATCGATAATCGTATCTCCGAGTCCCATCCATGTATCATCCCATTTTTCTTTTAATTGTTCGAGAAAAGATTTAATTACTGTAGCGATTGTACCAAGGGCGGTTCCGATTACCCCGGATGCAGCCTCTATTGCTCCTTTTGCTATTTCCCCGAGGCTGTCATAGACTGTTTTCCAGTCACCTTTTAAAGCGGCGAGAATAGTTTGAATAATCAAATTTACGGCTTTTAAAGCCACATCAACTATAGGAACAAGATTTTCAAAAGTAGTTTTTGTAAGAACTTGGATATACGGCCACATGAGATCGAATGCTTGTTTTGTAAGCTGCAATCCAGCGTTTACAACTTTCAATATATCTGCCATTACTATAGAAATTATTCCGACAAGTCCCTTGATGATTTCAGTAATCGTTGGGAGCCAGGTTTGAATATTCGTTAAAATTACCGGCAATAATTCAACTGTTACAAATTGAAAAACTTTCATTAAAACATCTGAAATACTGGAAATAGCAGTTTTGATTACTTCTATAAGAGGAGGTAAAATAGTATTTGAAAAATTCTGCAAAGCTGCGGTAATAACTGGTAATGCAGTATTATTAATATAATCAAAAATCTGTCGTAATAATGGAAGCGAAGTTTGAGACAGGGAATCCATTATCCTCTGAAATGCTGGAAGAATACTACTGGAAAGATTTTTAAACCATTCACCTATTCCCTGAAGTCCTGGAATATTTTGAGTGATTGAATTAAAGAAACTTTCAAATGAGGTTTTCGCATTATTTACAGTCTCTGAAGCCTGTTTTATATCTTCTTTAACTTCTTTTATTGTATCGGATACAGGCTTTACTGCATCTGAAATACTCTTTAACGAATCGCTTAATGAATTTTTATCAGAGCTGTCAGTTTTTGTATCTGTATTACCGCCAGCGGTAACTCCTTTTCCCTTTTTTAATTCTTCGAGCTGCGCTTCCTGTTTCGCAATAGTGTCTTTAAGATTAAGAAGATTATTAACAGCCTGATCTGCAGATTCTTTTTGAGAATTGAGGCCATCGACAAGGGCTTCTCCGTATTTCTGCCCGGCATTTTGCCAGCCGGGATAATATTTTTCAAGAAGATTAAGAATGTCCTGCTGATTTCCCTCGACAAGCATTTTTTGAGCTTCAAGGCCGGCATCATCGGATAAAGCTTTATAATATTTTTGAAGTGCATCTATTTTCTGATTTTGGTATTCCTTAAAATTCTCATAATCTCTTGCATATTCTTTTTTTGTTGCTTCGACGGCTTCCCTTAAGTCGTCTTTCTGTTTATCTATCCAGCGTGAGTATTCTTTTTCTTTTTCTCTTTCAGCGTCAACCTTATCTCTCTTTTCATCTTCAAGAATTTCTTTATCTTCCTTAAGCTTTTCACGCGCCGCTTCTATTCTGTCCTGTATCGATTTCTTTTCCGCTTTTGCTTTTCTTTTTTCTAATTCAATATCGCGTTCTGCTTCGAGTTCATCGAGTTTTGCCTGAGTTTCTGATAAATCTGCAAAGCTGGTTCCCCATTTGGATAAATCTGACCTCAACTTCTTTTTTCTATTTTCATACTTCAAATCTTGCGCTTTATCGGATGCGTTATCAACTTTATCCGAAGCAGCTTCTTTTTGTTCCTGCAGTCCTTTAATATATGCATTTGTTTCATCTTCAAGATTTCTTTTTTTCTCTCTGTATTCTCTCTCGTATTCTTTTATATTACTGTCAACAGTGTCTTTTACAGCTTCTTTTTGTTTGTCGTAAGCTTCAAGGGAATTGTCTAATCCTTTATCAATTAAATCTCTTTTCCTTTCATACTCATCTTCTGCCACCCGTAAAGTATTATCTGATTGCTCTTTTGCCGCCTCGTAAGCTTTTTCGTAACTATTCTTCAAAGCCTGTTCGATAGCTTTCCCGAAGTCTTCGACTTTATCAAGGTTATCTTTCAATTCTTTTTTTATGGTCTTCGCAAGCTCTTTTGCTGATCCAGAAACAGCTCCTTGGGAGCTATCCATCCCCTCGACAAGTCCATCTCCAACGTTTTCCCCTACCTTTTCAGCTTCCTTTGAAGGTGAGGCAATTCCCAGTACCGATTTTAATATAGAAATAATAGCTTCTGCAATAGAAGTAACGACAGGGGTTAAAGCAGAAAGCATTGACTCTAT
>Ga0116184_10002453_pt1 | contig 16253 bp, 14 predicted proteins | sample AD_JPNNA5_MetaG_FD_89886 | JGI IMG/M metagenome (GOLD analysis project Ga0116184, IMG submission 89886) | Active sludge microbial communities of municipal wastewater-treating anaerobic digesters from Japan - AD_JPNNA5_MetaG | ecosystem: Engineered > Bioreactor > Anaerobic > Digestate | place... | reverse complement strand
ATTTTGTTGATGGTAAAATGATTTTCCTGCAGGGAAGCCCTATTTTAGAAGAAAAAAACGGAATCAAACTAGGAAGATTATCTGGAATTGTGGCGCATTTTGTTCCGAAATATTTGCAAAAAAATCGAATGCCTTCTTGGGAAACCAATTGTATTGAAGATTGGGAAACCAAAGTCAATGCGATTGTCGAAGAAACTTTCGATCAAAATATGGCAGTGATTTCAGGGATTCCGTCTTGGGTTCAAATGTATTTCGAAAAACTGCAACAAAAAGGAGAGAAGCCTGTGGGCGAAATTTTCAAAAACTTCAATTTGTTTATTTACGGCGGCGTGAATTATGAACCGTATCGTGCCAAATTCGAAAATTTGATTGGACGAAAAGTCGATAGCATTGAATTGTTTCCGGCTTCGGAAGGATTTTTTGCTTATCAAGATTCGCAGAAGGAAAAAGGAATGTTGCTGTTGTTGAACTCCGGAATTTTCTATGAATTCATCAAAAGCGACGAATTTTATACCGAAAACCCAAAAAGACACACCATTGGCGAAGTTGAATTGGGCGTAAATTATGTCTTGATTATTTCGACCAATGCCGGACTTTGGGGTTACAACATTGGCGACACCGTACAGTTTACGAGTTTGAAACCGTATCGAGTTATCGTTTCGGGCAGAATCAAACATTATATTTCGGCTTTTGGCGAACACGTTATTGGCAAGGAAGTCGAAAGTGCTTTGCAGGAAGCTATTATTGACACCAATATTCGTATTAATGAATTTACTGTTGCGCCTCAAATCACTCCAAACGAAGGATTGCCTTATCACGAATGGTTTATCGAATTTGAAAACGAACCTGAAAATTTCGTTGCTTTTGCAGAAGCTTTGGACAACGCTATGCGGAAACAAAATATCTATTACGACGATTTGATTGTGGGTAATGTGTTGCGAAAAGTGGTCATCACAAAAGTGGTCAAAAACGGTTTTCAAGACTATATGAAATCCATTGGAAAACTGGGCGGACAGAATAAAATTCCGAGGTTGAGCAACGACAGGAAAATCGTAGATTTACTAGAAAGAGAATAGAACAAAGATGATAAAAAAAAGACTTTTTTTAGTAGTGGTTTTATTCACGTGTTCCATTTCGGCGCAAATAAAAGGAGTCGTCAAAGACAGTCTTTCTGGAAAACCCATTCCGTTTGTGAATATTTGGGTGGAGGGCGAAAACATTGGCTCGACTTCAGAAGAAAACGGCACTTTTTTCATTAATACAACTGCAAATGGGAAGAAATTAATTTTTTCAACTTTGGGTTACGAAAAGAAAATTATCAAGGCTTCTTCAGTTATGGGAGTCAATTTGAAACCAATGGCGTATTCCTTGAATGAGGTCGTAATTTCAAAAAGCAATGGCACCAAGGAAATTGAAATTGGAAAATCTAAAAATGAAATATATCAAGCATTTGATAATGGACCAAAGATTGACACCAAATTTTTTTCTTATATTTCGTCGTACAAAAAGACAAAATATTTAAAACAAGTTAGTATTTACACCGACAGCAAAATCGAAAATGCCAGTATTAAGATTCATTTTTATACAGTAGATTCGAATGGTTTTCCTGCCGAAGAATTATTAGACAAAGATTTTGTGGTTACAGTCAAAAAGGGAACAAGAATCAACCGATTTGATTTAGCTAAATTCAATTTAAAATTTCCAAAAAACGGTCTTTTTGTTGGTTTCGAAAAATTGTTAATCGAAAGAAATAAAACCGAAAAAACCATTACCGATTTGAATACGAACATTACACAAGTACAAAAAACTTATTTTCCTTTTGTTTTGTACAATTATGTAGAAAGAGAATTTTTATATACTTTTTCAGGCGGAAAATGGAATAAACAAACGAATCAGAATGAAAGAGATCCATCACCCAAAATGATGATAAATGAACCAGTGATAACACTAATTTTATCTAACTAAATTATTAAAACCATACATTTGTATGGTTACAAAGTAGAATTTTATGAAAGAAATGAAAAACATATCCAGATCTAGAGCACAAGAATCATCGGCGGCAATAGAAAAAATGTACATCACAATGCGCCATTTGTTTAACCGTGGTTTTTATAAACCGATGGGTGTTTCGGGCGATACATTACGAGAAGCATTATTGGCATTGCGACCAGAAATTTATGGAAACATTGCCGAAGAAAAAGTAGAATTAAGTGGACTATTATACGTTATCGAACGACTTCCAACAGGAATTGAGGAATGTAGATTCATCAATTTAACTTCGGACGAAGGCTATTCGAAATCACATTTTCAGGCTATTGTTCCTCCAAAAAGACGACGCAATTGTTATCGAATTGACGATGAACAAATGAATGTTGAAATCACCCGAGGACGTTCGGATATTTATGATATTTTGACGCATTTGACCTTTATTTTTATTGAATCGCACAAGATTAAAAACAGAGTTTTGCTTGATGATGCTGGCGAAGTTTCGCGCGATTGGCAAAAATTAGAGGCAGCAGTTTCACAAAAGAAAAAACTGACTCAAATAGAAAAAGAAAAAGCCGTTTCGCACGCAGCCAATATTTTAGGTAGAACTTTTATTGAAGTTTTAGACATTTATGATGCTTTTGGATCAGAATTATCGCCAGATCGATTTTTGCACGTGATTTATTGGTTGGGAAAATTAGCCATCGAAGAAGTGGTCGATGATAACAAGAGAACCATCACTTTTAGTCCGATTTTAAGAGAACGATTAGGACACCATATTCACGGCGAAATCTGGGCAACCAACATCAAAGAAGTTTTAAAACAACACAAACTTTTAGATCGACCAATCCATGTTATCAGTGCCAACATGCACAGTGTGATGAATTCGATTTTTGCTACAACTGTGTTGAAAACTAAGTTCAAAGACCAATCGGATTTCTTTATTTATGAAGAATTGAGCAAATCGGGTGCGAATGAAGTCAGAAATAAAGTCGAAGAATTTGCCAAACAACACGGAATGATTTCCTTGCCAGATGCCGCTTCGGGAACCAATATTGATGTGCAAATTTTTGACACGGCCAAAATAGATTGGGCTAAATCCTCGTTTCCAAACGCTAAAATAGGAGAAAAACAACCTGTTCTTATCGTGATGGATTATGCCTTTGGGGAGCAGGCTTATGAAACCATAGATGAATTATTGAAACCCTACAAAAAAGATATTTTATTGAATGTCGAATCGGTTTCTATTATGGGAAAAGCAGGAATTCTTCAAGGAGGAAAAGGCGATATTATGATTCCATCTGCACACATCAACGAAGGAACTGCCGATAATTATTACTTTGAAAACGAATTAAAAGGAGATATGTTTAAAGATGATGGCATTCCTGTTTTTGAAGGACCTATGGTCACGGTGCTTGGAACATCATTGCAAAATAAGGATTTATTGAAGTTTTTCCACGAATCGACTTGGGGTGTAATTGGATTGGAAATGGAAGGTTCTTATTATCAAAAAGCCATCCAATCGGCTTCAAAAATAAGAAAAAGTATTCCACAAGATGTCAAAGTTAGATATGCTTACTACGCTTCGGATAACCCACTCGAAACAGGAAGCACATTGGCTTCAGGAGGTTTAGGAACAACAGGAGTAAAGCCCACGTATTTGATTACTATTAAAATATTAGAACAAATTTTTAATATAAAATAATCAGGGTTTACGATTTAAAAAACTTCTAAAACACATCAAATAGGTGAAAACCAAAACAGGAAGATATTCAGGTTATATTCGTCCATTTTCATACATGATTGATTTAATTATCATCAATGTATTGGCTTTCTATGTGTTTCCGTTTCACGACAATAAAGTTGTTTATTCCATTCTAATTAGTTTTGCCTGGTTGTCAATTGCCATTTATCTTGGTTTTTATGAAGTCTATCGCTATACAAAGGTGATAGCAATTTTAAATTGCGCTTTAAAACAATTCATTCTATTTTCCTTATTTTGCTTGGCTTTAGAGTTGTTTTATTCTGATTTTTATTTTCAAAAAAGAGTCGTTTTCTTTGTTTTTGTATCGATAGCATTTGTTTTATTTTTCAAACTTTCCATTTATTGTTTTCTAAGAAAATTTAGAGTTTTATATGGAGGAAATTCCAGAAGCGTTGTTTTATTGGGAAACATGAAAAACATCAATCCACTAAAAAACTTTTTCACAGAAAATCCAGATTATGGTTACAGACTAATGAAAGTTTTCACTCTAGAAGACCGTAAGAAAGAAAGAATCGAAGAGTGTCTTTCCTATGTAATTTCTAGTCATACCAATGAAATATATTGTGCGATGGCCGATTTGTCAGAAAGCCAAATTAGCAAAATTGTTGATTTTGCCGATAATAATTTGAAGACTTTAAAATTTATTCCAAACGAAAACCAAATTTTTTCAAGAACAGCAAAGTTCGAATATTATGACTATATTCCAGTTATTTCTTTGAGAGATATTTTACAGGATGAAACCATAAATAAAATAATTAAACGCGTTTTCGATGTTGTTTTTTCATTATTAATAATTGTCGGAATATTGTCTTGGCTTACACCAATTTTAGCCCTATTAATAAAATTAGATTCAAAAGGGCCTTTGTTTTTTGTACAAAAAAGAAATGGTCTTAATTATAAAGAATTTAATTGTTACAAATTTCGTTCGATGTATATAAACGATAAAGCCGATGTGGATTTGGCTTCAAAAAATGATGTTCGAATTACCAAAATAGGCAAATTTATTAGGAAAACTAGCATTGATGAGTTGCCTCAGTTTTTCAATGTTTTAAAAGGTGATATGTCGGTTGTTGGGCCTAGACCACATATGGTTAGCGTTGCTAATTTGTATGCAGCCAATGTCGATAAATTTATGGTTCGTCATTTTGTAAAACCAGGCATCACCGGTTTGGCTCAAACCAAAGGGTATCGTGGCGAGGTAGAAACCGATGAAGACATCATTAATAGAGTAAAATACGATATTTTTTATATGGAAAACTGGTCTATTTTATTAGATATTCAAATCATTATCAAAACTATTTATAATACTTTGAAAGGCGATGAAAAAGCTTTTTAAAAAACACCTTCTTTAATTAAGTTCTTCATTTGTAAATTTAAATTAAACTGTTTTTGGGCAGTGTCAAAGACCTGTTTTTTCATCATTTGAATTTCACTTTTCCCAGTTTTTGATATTTCGATTAAAGCCTTATTTAAACTTTCAAAATTGCCCACATTCGCTACCCAGCCTAAATTATTTTCGTTTACAATAGTTTCGCCTTCGCCACCACCAAAATACAATACAGGAAAACCCAAAGCCCCATATTCGAATATTTTAGAAGGAACAGAGCCATAAATTCTTGTTTTTAATGGAATAATGGCAATATCAAAAGTTTGTAGTTTTTCGTGCAGAATATGACGTTCCAACATTCCGTGAAAGAAGATTTTTTTCTCGGTCCCGAGGCTTCGGGATTGTTGAATCAACTCTTCAATTTGTGCTTTTTCGGCACCATCGCCAAAAATATGCAATTCAATGTTTAGATCTTCTAATTCTATTTTTTGACACAATTCAAAAACACCTTGGGCAACACCCAATAATCCTGCATAAAATAGCTTGATAGGTTCGTTTTCATGGGTTGAAAAATGAATTTCTTTGGCTTGATGATCCGGAAAATTGCGGTACAAATGGCATTCTTTTTCAGGAAAAATAGAATGAATGTGCGTGATAATTTCGTTCGATTGACCAAAGATTAAACTAGCTTTCGAATAAATAAATCGTTCAAAAAACAATGAAACTTGATGCGAAAAACTTTCTTTTTTCAAGGCTTTCAATTCAATAGCCGCCAGTGGCCACAAATCGGAAACATTGAGGATTATTTTTTTTCGCTTAAGCGAAAGAATTAAAACCGACACAAACGACAACAACAACGGAGGCGATTGCACCACCACTTTATGCGGTATTTTTTTGAACAATAAATAAAAGAAAAGCACCGAAGAAAACGACAAAACCGACAGCGTTCTCTTGAAAATATTTTTGCTCACACTTGGATAAATCCAAAGCCTTTTTACCGTAATATTTTGCAATTTTTCCGTTACCGAAAAATTGCCTTTGTATTCTGGAAATAGTTCTCCTTTTGGGTAATTTCCTAACGGACAAAGCACGGTAACGTTATACTTATTTTCGTGTAATTTCAGTGCCAATTGCTCAATTCTATTGGCGGCAGCCCCTTTTTCGGGCGGATAATAATTGGATATGATGAGGATTTTGTTCATTTTTTTACCGCAAATTCGCAAATTTATTTTTTAATTAACAGCCAAATAAACAATTTTATGTTTTAATAATTTGCGAATTTGCGGTTTTATTTTTGAAGTAGAATTTCAATAATTCGTTCCGAGGCTTTTCCGTCCCAAAGTTCTGGAATTCCTGCTTGTCGTTTTCCGTTTTTAATAAATACTCCAAACAGTTTTTCTAAATTTTCTATCGAAGTCCCTACTAAAGTATTTGTTCCAATTATTTGTGTTTCAGGTCTTTCGGTGTTGTTTCGCATCGTAAAACAAGGAATTCCCATCACGGTAGTTTCTTCCGAAATTCCACCCGAATCCGTAATTACGGCAAAACTATTTTTGATGAGGTACATAAAGTTTAAATAACCTTGTGGCTCTACAAAAAGAATGTTTTTCAGTTCTAAATTGGTTTCGCCCAAAATCGCTTTCGTTCTGGGATGAATCGGGAAAATCACTTTTTTGTCGCCTGCTAGTTTATCAATTCCCTGTAATAATTGAATTAAAGATTGTTCTTCATCCACATTCGACGGACGATGCAAGGTTAGAATGATGTAATTGCCAGTTTCCAATTGATATTCATTCCAAAAAACGGGTTCGAAAATTCGTTCCAAATTTTGGTACAAAGTATCAATCATCACGTTGCCCACGAAATGAACATTGGTTGCATCAACACCATATTTCAGCAAGTTTTCAGAAGCCGATGTTGAGGTTGTAAAGAAATAATCGGTAATACTGTCGGTCACGATTCTATTGATTTCTTCAGGCATTGTCATATCGCCGGAGCGGATTCCGGCTTCGACGTGGGCGACTTTTAGGTTTTGTTTTTTGGCCACAATCGCACAAGCCATTGTTGAATTGACATCGCCAACCACCAACACCAAATCACAAGGATTTTGCTGTAATTCTTTTTCAAAAGCGACCATAATGGCTCCGGTTTGCTCTGCCTGTGAACCACTTTTTACTTCCAGGTTGCTGTTGGGTTTTGGAATATTCAATTCTTCAAAAAAAGTATCACTCAAGTTCTTGTCATAATGCTGCCCCGTATGCACCAAACGATAGGAAACATTCGCTCCTTCATTTTGCTTTTTTTCAATGGCTTTGATGATGGGTGCGATTTTGATAAAATTAGGTCTTGCACCTGCAACTATGGTAATTTTCATTGTTTTAATTTGTTTAAAAACCAATTCTTTTTTTGATTTGTTATTCCGATTATCAGTCCAATTAATCCTCCTAAATATGAAAAATTATGAATTAGTCCAACAAGATTAAATTGTCGAATTTCAATAATTTTTTGTTCATATGGATTATAACTTAAATTATATTTTGGATTTAAACTTCCAAAGATATAAGCACAAAAACCAAAAAACACACCGACTATTATTACTAAAAATATTGAGTTTAATGTAATTTCAATAAATCTATCTTCTAATTTAAAAACTAATCCGAAAACAGAGAGTATAAAACCAAGTAATAAACCAAACCACCAAGTTGCTAAAAAACCAACAATTGAAGCCATTAAAGGTAAATTACCTCTAAAAGGTCTTTGATAATCATCCATTATTCCAAATTGGAAAAACTTAAATTTGGTGTAATATTCAGGGCAAATAGATGAGGTAATTAAATCGTGAATAATACCATAACAACCAGCAATTAAGATTGAGATTAATAGAATTTTTATAAAAGATTTGATTTTTTTCATTCGATGTTACTTTTTGTAACCAATTTTTGTTCTTGGCGTTTCATTTTCTTTTTTCTCTGACAATTCATCCAAATAAGAGAAAACCAACTCAATATTCTTGTCGTGATTTTCTAGTTTTTTCTGAATTTGAAGAATATCTATTTTTAAATCGGTGGTGTCCAAAAGCATTTGCCTCACTTTTGAAAATATCCGCATAATTTGAATATTAGTCTGAATCGCTTTGTCGCTTTTCAAGACACTTGACAACATAAGAACGCCGTGTTCGGTAAAAACGGAAGGTAAATATTTTTGATGTTGACCTCTTCCTTTCTTTAAGGTCACAATTTGTGACCTTAAAGAATCTGATTCTAATTCAGTCAATTCAAACATAAAATCTTCGGGAAATCTGGATATATTTCTTTTTACTGCTTGCTTTAAGACTTTGGTTTCAATTCCGTAAAGCGAGGCTAAATCACTATCCAACATCACTTTTTGGTTTCTAATAAAGTAAATTTTATTAGAAATTAATTCTTCAGAAAGTAGTATTTCGTTTTCCATAAATTATCTTTTAATTTCTTTAAGGACGCAAATTGCGACCTTGAACGTCTTGAAGTCGCAATTTGCGACTTCAAGACTATTTTATTAACGAAATAAATTGTTTCAATTTGCCACTTTTGCTTCGTTCTAATTTTTCTTTTCTAACGAATGAGAAAATCAATCCTTTCTCCAAATATAAGGCAATTGCAGCTTCAATTTTTTGGATTTGTTCTTGATTTAATTCGGTTTGGCTCACATATTCAATGTCAAAAGTATCGATTTTAGTTTGTTTGATGACAAATTCTTTTACGTTACCGTCGTCTTCGATGATGCTTTTGGTCACGTAGTAAAAAGTCAATCCAGGCGATTTTTTCCCGCTTGGTAAAATGGCAATGTCATTGGTTCGACCGATTAATTGTTGAAGAATCGGTTTTTTCGGGGTGCTTTTCGCGTCCAAAATTCCAATGTCGCCAATGTCGTATCGAATAAACGGATGTGCTTTGTTGAATAAGGAAGTGATTACGACACGACCTTCATTTCCATAAGGCAAAACGGTATTGTTCTCGTCCAAAATCTCCACAAAAAGTGTTTCGGAATTCACTTGCCATTCGCCGTCAGGATTTTGATAAGCAATCAAATCCAGTTCCGAAGCTCCGTATTCATTGACAACAGCAACTCCAAATTGTTTTTCTAGCAGGGTTTTGTCTTCATCAAAAAGCATTTCAGAAGTTACAACACAAACTTTCAAAGTCGGGCAAATATTCTTTAAAACAATATTTTTTTGCTGTAGAAATTTGGCAAATAAAACGATGGAACTCGTGTATCCGTTGATGTAATCGAATCTTTTTATTTTGAATTGTTGTAAAAAACGGTCTAAAACTTTATCCGATAAATCAAAAATTGGAAAGCGAAAACGATTGGTAAAAAAATCTTTGATACGTTCTTTCTTGTTACCAATAAAATCCAACGGAATACCATAAAATCGCGCTTGATAGGAAGAATTAAAATCGATACCATACCATCCAAAACGATTAATGATATTCGCCCAAGTCAAGGCGTGCGAAAATTTGTCTTTAGCAAAAATAAATGGATCACCGCTGGAACCAGAAGTTTTATTGACGTACACTTTTTTCAGAGAAAACTCGGTTGAAAGTCTTTCAATCAAGGGTTTTTGAAAATCTTTCTTGGTCATTATCGGCAAATCTTTCCAAGTATTGAAAGTGGTTTTGCCAACGAGATTTTGATAGGAAGAATTATTTTTTAAATGATAATCAACAATTTCTTGTTTTTTGTTTTCGATGAAAGTTTCAAATTCTTCTTCTGGGATAGACTGGATTTTTTGCAATTCGGCTTTGGCTTCCTTCATCGGAAAACCATTTATTAGCAGCGAAAAATCGAAAAGTGGAAACATTTTACGGATATATTTCACCAAAAATAATATTTACAGTCAACTAATACTCTTGAATTAGTAACTTTTTAAAAATTAATTATTTTTTAAGTTCAAAAGCAATTATTTTTGCCAAACTTAAAAACGACACTATGAATATTTTACTATTAGGATCAGGAGGGAGAGAACACGCATTTGCTTGGAAAATGGTTCAAAGTCCGCTTTGCGACACTCTTTTTGTAGCTCCAGGAAATGCTGGAACTGCTCAAATTGCTAAAAACATTGATATCAGCGCTACTGATTTTGATGCCATAAAAGCCTTGGTTATCAAAGAAAATATTGAAATGGTAGTAGTTGGACCAGAAGATCCGTTGGTAAAAGGGATTTACGATTTTTTCAAAAACGACGATGATTTAAAACATATTCCAGTTATTGGACCATCAAAATTAGGAGCAACTCTCGAAGGAAGTAAAGAGTTTGCCAAAGAATTCTTGATGAAACACAAGATTCCAACGGCGGCTTACGATAGTTTTACGGCTGAAACGGTAGAGAAAGGATGCGAATTCCTTGCTACTTTGCAACCGCCTTATGTGTTGAAAGCCGATGGATTGGCCGCAGGAAAAGGTGTTTTAATCATTCAAGATTTGGCAGAAGCTCAAGAAGAATTGAGAAATATGTTGGTAGGTCAAAAATTTGGTGCGGCTAGTTCCAAAGTAGTTATCGAAGAGTTTTTGGATGGAATTGAATTGAGCTGTTTTGTTTTGACTGACGGAAAAAGCTATAAAATTTTGCCAACTGCCAAAGATTACAAACGCATTGGCGAAGGCGACACGGGTTTGAACACAGGTGGAATGGGAGCGGTTTCTCCAGTTCCTTATGTGGATGCTGTTTTGATGGAAAAAATAGAAACACGCATTGTGAAACCAACAATTGAAGGTTTCCAAAAAGACGGAATCGAATACAAAGGTTTTGTGTTTATTGGATTAATCAATGTGAAAAATGAGCCTATTGTTATTGAATATAACGTGAGAATGGGTGATCCGGAAACGGAAGTGGTTATCCCAAGAATGAAATCGGATTTGGTGGAATTGTTTTTGGCTGTGGCCAATGAAAAACTAGACGAATTCGAATTGGAAATTGACGAAAGAAGTGCCACAACAGTTGTGGTGGTTTCAGGCGGATATCCAGAAGATTTCGAAAAAGGAAAAGTGATTTCAGGCTTTGAAAACGTGGAAAATTCCATTGTTTTTCACGCTGGAACCAAACTAAATAACGGAAATATAGTTTCTAATGGCGGAAGAGTTTTAACGGTGACATCCTATGGAGATAACTTCGAAGAGGCCATAAAAAAATCTTACCAAAATATAGACAAGCTACATTTTGATAAGATGTATTTTAGAAAAGATATTGGGAACGATTTAAAATAGTTCCCAATATTTATCGTTTCAAATTTCTTAAAATATTATTTCAAGAAAGAGTGAGCGGTTGTATCTTGATTTTCTTCGCCTTTTTCATCGTAGATTTTCAATTGTTTGCACCAATATACGATAGCAACAGAGCAAATGGCCATAAAAATCCAGTTCAAAAGATTAGCTGCGAACCAATGAGTAAGTTCTAATTCTCTTAGAAAATCGTGTAGAGCGAAAAAAATTGTTTCAAATAACCATTGAATTCCTTCAAAAAATGCTTTCATCTTAGTACAAGTATTATATTTACAGTCGCAAAAGTATAAAATATCCTTATGATAACAAGTGTTTTTAAAAAATCTACGCCAATAAATTTAATTTTGGTTGTAATTTTAATGCTGGTTTTCTTTTTTATCTATCAATTTCAGGATTTATCTTGGACCAAATCGGTTGTTTCCATTTTAAAAACATTCGGATTGTTTCTTGTTTTGTTGGCATCTGTTTTTATTACCAATTTTATTGCCAAGAGAAACGGATTGAGCAAAGACAGTGGCTACACGTTGTTTTTTTATTTTTTGTTTCTGTTATTTTTTCCATCCGTTTGGAATAATACCAACTTAATTGCTTCTAACTTTTTTATCTTATTAGCCCTTAGAAGATTAATTTCACTACAATCCTTAAAAGCTACGAAAGAAAAAATATTCGATGCTTCATTGTGGATTTTTGTGGCGTCTTTGTTCCACTTTTGGAGTATTCTTTATATAATTTTGGTGTTTATATCTGTTATTTTCCATGTTGCTCGCGATTATAGGAATTGGGTTTTACCGTTTATTGCTTTTTTTGCTGTTGGAATTATTTCGGTGGGCATTTCACTACTATGCAACAAAGACCTTTTAGGTTACATCAGTCAAAATGCAGTTTTCAATTTCAATATTGATTATTTTACAAATAATTATCAGAATATTGCCTTTTCGATTTATATAACGGTGGCTTTATTTTTTGTGGTTTCTATGTTTGCATCACTTTCAAGCAAACCATTATTATTGAATTCTTCGTTCAAAAAAATTATTATGGCTTTTTTTATTGGTCTATTAATTTTTGTAATTTCATCAAACAAAAGCAATGATATGTTAATTTATACCATTGCACCATTGTCTATTATGGCAACGAGTCACATCGAAGTTAAGCAATTACAATTGAAGCAAGAACTGGTTTTGGGCGTATTAATTCTGTGTAGTTTGTTTGCGTTTTTCTCTCAATTATAGTTTATTTCCGTAGGCCAAATCTCCTGCATCTCCCAATCCCGGAATGATGTATTTTTTGTCATTTAATTTTTCGTCTAGTGTGGCAACCCAAAGATGGCAGGAATCTGGCAAATGTTTTTCAAGGTAAGCAATTCCTTCTGGAGCTCCAATAATTACGGCAATGTGGATTTCTTTTGGAAGTCCTTTTTCCATTAATTTGTTAAAAACAGCCACCATCGATTGACCTGTGGCAAGCATAGGATCGATTAAAAGCAAGGTCTTGTTTTCGATATTAGGAACAGCTTGATATTCGACTAAAATATCAAAAAACTCATCGTTATTTGGGTGGTGTCTGTAGGCAGAAACAAAACCATTTTCGGCACTGTCAAAATAATTTAGAAAGCCTAAATGAAGAGGTAACCCAGCTCGAAGAATGGAGCATAAAACCAATTTATCTGCTATTTCAGTGGTTTTTTTGATGCCCAGCGGTGTTTGAATTTCGATATTTCTATACTGTAAATCTTTGCTTAATTCGTAAGCCATCACTTCGCCAATGCGCTCTATATTTCTTCGAAAACGCATACTGTCGTGTTGCACATTCACGTTTCTAATTTGACCCAAAAAATGATTGAGAATGCTATTGTCTTCGGATAGATAATGTGTTTGCATAATGATAATTTAAGATTTGTAAATTAAAATTTAGGAATTTCGCAAAAACTCCGCTAAACTTCTTATGTTTTTTATAGACTATAAAAGTATAAAAAGTATCTTTGTATTTATAAAATATAAAAGATATGTTTTCAAAATTAGCTTATTCTGTTTTCGAACAAAGTATTCAAGATTATCATCAATTTGATAATGTAGATCAACCTATAAACAATCCTTTTCCAAAGGAAAAAATTGAACATTTATTATATTTAAAAAATTGGATTGATACGGTTCAATGGCATTTTGAAGATATTATTCGTGACCCAAATATTGATCCTGTTGCTGCTTTGACTTTAAAAAGAAGAATTGATGCTTCTAATCAAGAGCGTACCGATATGGTAGAATATATAGACGGTTATTTTCTTCAAAAATATGCCCATATTGCTGTAAAAAATGATGCTAAAATCAATTCCGAAAGTCCAGCTTGGGCATTTGATAGATTGTCTATTTTAGCTCTAAAAATTTATCATATGCAAGAAGAAGCTACTCGTGCAGAAGCTTCACAAGACCACAGAGATAAATGTCAAGCCAAATTGAATATTTTGTTGGAGCAAAGAACCGATTTGTCAACAGCAATTGAAGAGTTGCTAACTGACATTGAAAACGGTGATAAATTTATGAAAGTGTACAAACAAATGAAAATGTACAACGACGATGATTTGAATCCTGTTTTGTATCAGAATAAAAAATAAGAACACTATTTTAAACCATTAAGGTATTAAGGGTCATTAAGTTTTTCTTAATTTTCTTAATACCTTAATGGTTTTTAAACATAAATCAATTGTCCAAAAAAATCAAACATATAGCCGTCTTCCGACTTTCAGCAATGGGAGATGTCGCTATGACGGTTCCTGTTGTAAGAGCTTTTGTAAACCAATATCCGTTGGTGAAAATTACAGTAGTTTCTCGTCCATTTTTCAAACCTTTTTTTGAAGGAATTTCCAATGTTTCTTTCTTTGCTTTCGACGAAAAACAACGTCACAAAGGATTCTTTGGATTGTTGCGATTGTTTCAAGATTTGAAAGGGTTGCAGATTGATGCTTTTGCTGATTTGCATAATGTTTTACGCTCCAAAGTCGTTCGAATACTTTTTTTCTTAAGTGGAAAAAAAGTAGCATTTGTAGATAAAGGAAGAGCCGAAAAAGCAGCCTTGACACGAGCCGAAAATAAAATATTCAAACCCTTGACCACGATGTTCGAAAGACACGTCAAAGTTTTTGAACAATTGGGTTTTAAAGTAGAATTGTCGCATCCGACCTTTCCAGAAAAGGCAATTTTAGATAGCGAAATCTTTAGTTTGATTGGAGAAAATAACCAAAAATTAATCGGGATTGCGCCTTTTGCACAATACGATTCCAAAGTCTATCCGTTGGATTTGATGCAAGAGGTTATCAATGAATTGGCAGAAGAAAAGAATCATAAAATCCTGCTTTTTGGTGGTGGAAAAAAAGAAATTGAATTGTTAGATTCGCTTTCAAAAGGCAAAGAAAACATAGTTGTTGTTGCTGGAAAACTTAAGTTTCAAGAAGAATTACAACTCATTTCCAACTTAGATGTAATGCTTTCTATGGATTCTGGGAATGCACATATTGCGGCAATGTTGGGGGTAAAAGTCATTACGCTTTGGGGAGCGACGCATCCTTTTGCGGGTTTTTCGCCGTTTAATCAACCTTTGGAAAACGCTTTGGTTTCCGATAGAAATTTGTTTCCAAAATTGCCCACATCAGTCTATGGGAACAAAAAAGTGGAAGGCTATGAAGAGGCGATGCGAACGATCAGTCAGGAGCAAGTGGTTTCTAAAATAAAATCTCTATTGTAGATTTTATTTGCCAATACATTCAGAAAATCGAGTTTGTTTTATTTTAAATGCTTATCTTGTTGCGCCTATTTAGGATTTGAAAAACGCAACAATGTAATCGATTACAGTTTTAATTATGAAAAAAATTATATACAAAATAGCAGTACTGCTACTTTTAATTTTGAGTTCGGGAATTAGTTATGCCCAACAAATTGCCTTTCCAGGAGCAGAAGGATACGGAAAATATACCGTTGGAGGACGGGGAGGAGTAGTTTATGAAGTAACTAACCTTAATGATTCAGGCACAGGCAGTCTTCGTGCTGCAGTTGAAGCTTCAGGACCTCGAACAGTTGTATTTAGAGTTTCGGGTACAATTACGTTAAATAGTGATTTAAAAATTTCTAATCCCTATCTTACTATAGCGGGACAAACAGCTCCCGGAGATGGTATTTGTTTGAGGAAATATGCTTTAGTATTCAATAACGCAGTACATGATGTAATTGTACGCTATTTAAGGGTGAGATTAGGAAATGAATCTGGTGGAGAATCGGATGCGGTATCTGCAAGAGATTGCAGTAATATTATTTTAGACCATGTTTCTGCCAGTTGGAGCGTTGACGAAACCATGTCCCTTTACTTTTGTCCAAACATAACAATACAATGGTGTATGGTTTCAGAAAGTTTGTATAATTCAAATCATCCTAAGGGGAATCATGGTTACGGAGGTATTAATGGTAGTAACAATAGCACATCGCATCATAATTTATTAGCACATCATTCTAGTCGAAATCCTCGAATGGCCTCAGGTTGTGGGTATTTTGATTATAGAAATAATGTAATATACAATTGGGGGTTCAATAGTACTTATGGAGGCGAGCAACAGCAAGTTGGGGATGTCAATCATGCTTTTTCGACAATAAATATGGTGGCTAATTATTATAAACCAGGACCTGCGACCAAACCAGGCAATATTACTTATCGCATTGTCAATCCTTCTTCCCGTAATTTGGCGGACGATTACGGAAAATGGTATGTAGATGCAAATGTTATGGTAGGTAATACTGCTGTTACTGCCAATAATTGGAACGGTGGCGTCCAGCCTCAAGACGGCAACGCTTATCTTGCTGGATTAAAATTGGATAATCCTTGGCCAGCAATGGCTTTCAATCAACAGACGGCTAGCGATGCTTATTATTCGGTTTT
>Ga0116184_10002452_pt1 | contig 16254 bp, 15 predicted proteins | sample AD_JPNNA5_MetaG_FD_89886 | JGI IMG/M metagenome (GOLD analysis project Ga0116184, IMG submission 89886) | Active sludge microbial communities of municipal wastewater-treating anaerobic digesters from Japan - AD_JPNNA5_MetaG | ecosystem: Engineered > Bioreactor > Anaerobic > Digestate | place... | reverse complement strand
CCGGTACATCGCCGAACTCGAGCAGACCAGGGGCAAGCTCTACATAGCCCTGAAGCAGCTCCCTGACAAGAGCGAGATCCCCTCGCTGCTGGAGAACGTCTCCTCGCTGGGCACCGCCGCCGGTCTCCAGTTCAAGCTCTTCAAGCCCATGCCCGAGGTGTCGAAGAACTTCTATGCCGAGATCCCGGTGGACATCCAGGTTGACGGGGTGTACCGCGACATCGTCACCTTCTTCGACACCGTGTCCAAGATGCCCAGGATCGTGAACATCCTCGACATAAAGATGACCACACCGAAGAAGAGCATGTCAGGAGGCATGATGCTGAGCACCTCGTGCAGGGCCGTCACCTACAAGTTCATCGAAGGCGCCAAGGCCGAATCCACGGACAAGGGTGACACGAAGAAGGGTGAGAAGGACAAGAAAAACGATACTAAGGAGGAGGAGAAGAAATGAACAGGATCATCTATTCTCTCCTCATTGTCTGCCTCTTTGCCATGCCCTGTTCCTGCAGCGGGGGGAAGAAGGCAGTTCCCACCGAGGCTCAGAAACCTGCAGCGGCGAAGAAGGCCGAAATGGTGAAGCCTGTACTTGCCCAGGCAGAGGAGCAGAAGAAGCCCGAGTACCAGGTGATAGGCGTGCGAGACCCCTTCATGCCCTTTGCAGGGATCAATCCCTTGGACGCAGGCATGGGCGGAGTCGGGAAGGGTATAGACGCCCTCCAGCGGCTCTCCCTTGCCCAGATCTACCTCGTGGGGGTGATCCTCGGCAAGCAGAACCGGGCCCTGCTCCAGGATACTTCCGGAATGGGCTACATCGTCACCGAGGGCACGCTGGTGGGAGAAAACAACGGGATCGTCACAAGGATTACCAAGGACACCGTCTCAGTGAAACAGCATTTCACGGACTACATGGGTCGCGTGAGCACCCGGGAAATAGTCTTGGCTCTGAGGAAGGAAGAGGGGGTAAAGTAGGCATGAAGAAAAATACCATCCTGGCATTCATAATCGGCTTGCTGGTCCTGCCGCTCTCTGCGTACGGGTTGAGCATCAAGACCGTGGATTTCATGAACGTCGAGAACAAGTCAAGGTTGCAGATTGGTCTTGACGGGCAGGCTTCCTACGACGTGAACAGGGTAGGCAACAGCGTGGTGCTGAAGATCAACAAGGCGCGGATCCCCAGCCATCTTGCCCGGCCCTTCATCACGTCGGAATTCATTACAGCCGTCGAGCAGATCCTCCCAAGACAGGACAGGGAGGACGTGGTTTTTGCCGTTGCCATGAAAGAGATGACCCCCTACTTCGTATCACAGGACAACAACCTCCTCATCATGGACTTCGACATCCCTGCAGGCCTCAAGGACGCCATGCAGCAGGCCGCGCCCGTAACCCTGGCAAAGACCGCATTCACAGCCGGTCCGGCAGAAACCCAGGCGGCCCTGGCCCCGTCGTACGTGAAGGGGCTCTCTCCGGCCCCGTCCACACAGAGCACCATCATCGACACCGACCGCTCTCCAAAGTACAAGGGTGAGCGCATCACGCTCGATTTCCAGAACGCCGACATCCACAACATCCTGAGGATCATCGCGGACGTGAGCGGTCTCAATATCGTGACCTCTGACGAGGTCAAGGGCACGGTGACCATCCGCCTCAAGGACGTCCCGTGGGACCAGGCGCTGGACGTGGTCCTGGAGAGCAAGGACCTCGACAAGATGGCCATCGGCAACGTGGTCCGCATCGCGCCGGCCGACAAGATCAAGCAGGCCCAGGAACGCCAGCTCTCCTCCAAGAAGACCCAGGAGCAGCTGGAGCCCCTGGTGACCTCGGTGATCCCGGTGAACTTCGCCAAGGCCTCCGAGATCTCCGGCACCATCAAGGGGAAAGAGGTGGGCCTCCTGTCCGAGCGGGGGAACATCACTGCGGAGAACCGTACGAACGTCCTCATCGTGAAGGACATCCGCAAGAGCGTGGACGAGATCAATGCCATGGTGAGAAGGCTCGACCAGCCCACGCCCCAAGTGCTCATATCCGCCAGGATCGTCCAGGCCGACTCCACCTTCACCCGTGGACTGGGTGTCATGTGGGGCGGCTCGTACCGGAGCCAGTCGGGAAGCCACCAGTTCGGCCTGACCGGTGTGAACACGGGCCCGGCATGGAACCTGTTCGACACGTCCACAACGGCCGGCAGAAATGCTTCCTGGTCATCAACCGTGGTTCCCACCCCGTCCATGGCGGTGAACTTCCCCCAGAACCAGGCCGCCGGTTTCGGCATCACCGTGGGCAGGCTCGGCAGTACCGCAGCCCAGCTCGACCTGAGGCTCGACATCGGCGAATCCACGGGCAGTATCAATGTGCTGTCAAGACCCAAGGTCGTCACCATGGACAACAAGAAGGCCACCATCCGGCAGGGCGAGAAGTATCCGTACATCGTCCGTGACGACGAGGGCCAGCTCTCCACCGAACTTAAGGACATCGACCTGGTCCTGGAGGTAACCCCCCGGATCGCCTTTGACGGGAGCGTGAACATGGAGGTCAGCGTAGCACGGAACTCCCTGGGCTCCATAAGGAACCAGCTGGGAGACCCCTCCATCGCCAACCGCGAGGCAGTGACCGAGGTGCTGGTGAAGAACGGCGAGACCAGCGTCATCGGCGGGATCATCGAGGAAGAGGATCGGGACAATCTGTCCAAGGTGCCGTTCCTGGGCGACCTCCCGGTCATCGGATACCTCTTCAAGGGGACAACGACCGAAAAAACCAAGAAAGAGCTCCTGATCTTCATCACGCCCCAGATCATCGAGCCCGTTGCCCTGAAATAGCCCCTCGAGACAGGCAGGAATGTACGAGGGTCCCGGTGCCATGGCGCCGGGACCCTCTCCTTTGTCCTGCAGCGGGAATACCCAGTCAGGACCTGCACCCGATCACCCCATACACGAGACGGCCTGATCACCTGGAAAGATTCCGCAATTGACATGTCGCTCCAAGACTTACTATATGTGAGCTATCGATCAGGAGGTTCACGATTCATGGCTCGAATGAAACGGAAAGATCTGCTTAAAGGCCCGGATGAATTCGTCACGACCACCAGCAGCGCCCTTGTCTGGATCAAGGAACATCCGGCCCAGTTCGCAGCAGGCGCGCTCATCATCCTGTGCATCCTGGCAGGAGGCTACGGGATCTCCTACTGGAAGACATCACGGGAGCACACGGCCATGAACGAATACGTGAAGGCCATGGAAGACTCGCAGCTGACCCTCAAGGTGGCCCAGGACTTCTCGGATACCAGGGCGGGCAAACTGGCGAAACTGCGTCTCGCCCGCATGGCCTTCGATAAGGGCGACGGCAGGACTGCCCTGTCCAACGCCAACGAGTTCATGGACAGCTGGTCCCGCAAGGATGCCCTCCACTGGCAGGCTGCCCTTATCATCGCCGGCACCTACATAAACCAGAAGGAGCCCGCCAAGGCTGTTCCCCTGCTCGACGAATGCATCGACTCCGCCTCCACCGACCTCAGGGACCAGGCCCTCTTCCTGAAGGCCAGTGCCCTGATAACGCTGGGCAAACCCGCAGAGGCCCGTCAGATCCTGAGCGCGGTATCAGGGAACTACCAGGAGCTCGCCAAGGTCGTCACCGCCTCGCTGGGCCCCCTCCCGGGGGCGAAAGCAGCCATCAAACCGTGAGTCGTGCATGAATTCCAACACCAGCATGATCAAGACGATAGCGCTGTGGATCGTCATCGCCCTCATCGGGGTGATGCTCTTCCACCTCTTCAACACCCAGCCTGCCAAGGAGTCGTCCTCGCTTTCGTTCAGCGAGTTCCTCCATGTGCTCGACAAGGGCGAGGTGAAGGACGTCACCATCCAGGGCAACGACATCAAGGGCACCCTGGCAAACGGAAAGCCCTTTTCCACCTATACCCCGGAAGACCCGAGACTCGTGGAGCGCCTCACCGAGAAGAACGTCGTCATCACGGCAAAACCCAAGGATGAGTCACCCTGGTATCTCTCGGCGCTGATCTCCTGGATCCCCATGCTCCTGCTCATCGGGGTGTGGATCCTGTTCATGCGGCAGATGCAGTCCGGCGGCACCAAGGCCATGAGCTTCGGCAGGAGCAAGGCCAGGCTCATGACGCAGGACAAGATGAAGGTCACCTTCGCCGACGTGGCTGGCGTTGACGAGGCAAAGGAGGAGCTCGAGGAGATCATCGATTTCCTCAAGGAACCCAAGCGGTTTACCTCCCTGGGCGGGAGGATACCCAAGGGGGTCCTCCTCCTGGGCCCCCCGGGCACGGGCAAGACCCTGCTGGCAAAAGCGGTGGCCGGAGAAGCGGGTGTGCCCTTCTTCAGCATGTCAGGCTCCGATTTCGTGGAGATGTTCGTCGGCGTCGGCGCATCACGGGTTCGCGACCTCTTCGCCCAGGGCAAACAGCACGCCCCCTGCATCATCTTCATCGATGAGATCGACGCCGTGGGCAGGCACCGCGGTGCAGGCCTCGGCGGAGGGCACGATGAGCGCGAACAGACCCTGAACCAGCTCCTGGTGGAGATGGACGGGTTCGAATCCAACGAAGGGGTCATCCTCATGGCTGCCACCAACCGGCCCGATGTCCTCGATCCTGCACTGCTCAGGCCGGGCAGGTTCGACCGGCAGGTGGTGGTTGCGAGTCCGGACGTCAAGGGCAGGGAGGGGATCCTCAAGGTGCACAGCCGCAACATCCCCCTGGCAGACGACATCAACATGGCCACGCTCGCCAAGGCCACCCCGGGCTTCTCAGGGGCGGACCTCTCCAACCTGGTGAACGAGGCCGCGCTGCTGGCGGCCAGGAAGAAGCGCACCAAGGTCTTCATGGAGGACATGGAGCAGGCCAAGGACAAGGTCCTCATGGGCGTGGAGCGCAAGAGCATGGTCATCTCCGAGGAGGAGAAGAAGACCACCGCATACCACGAGGCGGGCCATGCCCTGGTGGCCAAGAAACTGCCCAACGCGGACCCTGTGTACAAGGTGAGCATCATCCCCCGGGGACGTGCCATGGGCATCACCCAGCAGCTCCCCCTGGACGACAGGCACACCTACAGCAAAGATTTCCTGCTTGCCGCCATCTCCGTGCTCATGGGAGGGAGGGTGGCCGAGGAGCTGGTGCTGGACCACCTCACCACCGGGGCGGGAAACGACATCGAGCGGGCCACCGACATGGCCAGGCACATGGTCACCGAGTGGGGCATGAGCTCACTCGGCCCTCTGAGCTTCGGCAAGGTGGAGCAGGAGATGTTCCTGGGCCGAGAGATCTCGAAGAGGGTGGACTACAGCGAGCTCACCGCCCAGAAAATCGACGAGGAGGTGAAGTCCATCATCATGGAGTGCTACGCCAAGACACGCTCCATCGTCGAGACGAACCTGGATACCCTGCACCGCATAGCCCAGACCCTGCTGGAGAAAGAGGTCCTCGATGGCTCGGAGATCGACAGGATCGTTGAGGAAGGGGCTGCCGCAGGCTAGGCTGCTCTGGCGGGCTGATCCATCGAGCCTCCTGGGCTGCGGTGTCGACCCTGCGGCGCTGCCCTACCTCACCCCCAAGCTCACCCACCGCAACCTCCTGGTCAGGGGGGTGAAGCTCTATGCGGCAAACATCCTCAAGCAGAGCATGCTCTCCATCGGAGGAGACGTGGCGGTGCATCGCCAGGTGATCTCGGGAAAGGTGGAGACTTCGGACTGCATCATCATGGGCGACCTCAGGCACTTCCGCCTCCTGGCAGAAAAGCTCGGCCTCCAGCCAGGGCTGGAGCCGCTCGCCGAAATCATCCGCTCACAGGTATTCCCCGATGACGGCCCCCTGGAGCTGCTCGCCTGCACAAAGAGGCTAACGTGGCCAGAGCTCCCGGTCATTGTGGGGATCCTCAACATCACCCCTGATTCCTTTTCCGACGGCGGCAGGTACCTGAGCCTCGATGCCGCCCTGAACCATGCCCGCGCCCTGGCGGAGCAGGGGGCGGAGATCATCGACATCGGCGGGGAGTCCTCCCGGCCCGGCGCTAAAGCCATCTCCGCCGAAGAGGAGATCCGGCGGGTGGTCCCCGTCGTCGAGGGGCTCTCCCGGGAGCTGGACATCCCCCTGAGCGTCGATACCACGAAGGCATCCGTGGCCGAGGCGGCACTCAAGGCGGGCGCATCCATCATCAACGACATCACGGCACTCCAGGGGGATCCCGCCATGATGGGCCTTGCGAGGGACAGCGGCTGCGCCGTGGTACTCATGCACATGCGGGGGACCCCCGTGACCATGCAGTCGCAGACCGCGTACCGGGACATCGTGTCGGAGATCTACTCCTTCCTCGACGAGAGGATCGAGTCCTGTCTGAAAGCAGGCATCTCTCCGGAATCCATCATAGCGGATCCGGGCATCGGCTTCGGGAAGGATCTCCAGGGCAACCTCTGCCTGCTCGGTCACATCTCGGAGTTCCGATCGCTTCACGTGCCCGTTATGGTGGGCCATTCCCGGAAATCATTCATCGGCGGCGTGCTGGGGGTGGATGTGGACCGCCGCGAGGAAGGAACCGATGCCGCGACCGCGTGGTGCGCCATGCACGGGGTGGATCTGGTGAGGGTGCATGACTGCACCCATGCGCATCGCATCCGGTCCGTGGTGCGTGCCCTCATGGAGGCGCCATGATCATCGGCATGGGCGTCGACATCGTGGACATAGGGCGTATCGATGCCCTCCGGAAGAGGTACGGCATGCGCTTCCTCTCCCGCGTCTTCACCCCTGAAGAGATCGCGTACTGCACAGCCCGCCATGACATGGCCGCATCACTCGCCGGCAGATTCGCCGCCAAGGAGGCGACCTTCAAGGCCCTTTCATCGGACAGGGCGTCCGGGATCGGCTTCAGGGAGATCGGGGTCGCCTCCCACGGGTCCCTGCCGCGACTGTCGCTCACCGGAAAGGCCCGCGAGCGGGCCGAAGAGCTCGGCATGGACCGATGCCACCTGAGCATCTCCCACGACCGGGGGTGCGCCCTGGCCGTGGTGATCCTGGAGGGATCATGAGGTGGGAGTGCACCACCCATTCCCCGCAGGAGACGCTCATCCTGGGAGAACGGATCGGCACCCTGCTCGGGGGCGGCGAGATCCTCCTCCTCAACGGCGAACTGGGGGCGGGAAAGACCCTGCTCACCCGGGGCATCGCCTCAGGCATGGGACTGGAAGCCTGTGAATCCGTAGTCAGCCCGAGCTTTACCCTGGTCAACATCTACAACGCGAAGCTTGACATAATCCATGTAGATCTCTATAGGCTAGATCCTGAAGAAATAGCCCATCTGGGGTTGGAAGACTACATGGACGGGGAGCACGTCCTGATCGTCGAATGGGCGGAACGGGCACACGGCTATTTCCAGGGCGCAACGGCGGACATCACGATCAGCCATGCCGGGGAGCAAGCACGGAACATCCTCATCTCCACGGATCTCCCCTGGAATCAGGCGCTGTGCGGGTAGGACCCCGCACGCACCGTCATTCCCAGCCCCCCCGATCGGCAGGATTCTGCATGCAACATATCATGGGTGAAAGGTGAATGGGTATGGGGATCATTGTACAGAAATACGGCGGCACCTCCGTGGGCTCCCTGGAAAAGATCAAGTTCGTGGCGAACAAGGTGGCAAAGCGGTATCGGGAAGGCCATGACATAGCGGTCGTTGTATCGGCCATGTCCGGGGAGACGGACAAGCTCATCCGGCTCGCCAAGGATCTCTCGCCCTCGCCCGATCCCCGGGAAATGGACGTACTCGTATCCACTGGCGAGCAGGTGACCATCGCGCTGCTCTCCATGGCATTGAAGGACCTGGGCGTCCCCGCCCGCTCCCTGCTCGGATTCCAGATCGGGATCAGGACCGACGATGCCTTCATGAAAGCCCGGATCATCGACATCGACACCTCGGTGCTCCGGGAGACCTTCGCGGCAAAGGAGGTGGCCGTGGTGGCAGGGTTCCAGGGTATAACTGACACCAGGGACATCACCACCCTCGGGAGAGGGGGGTCCGACACCTCCGCCGTGGCCCTTGCCGCGGTGCTCGGTGCCGAGCTGTGCGAAATCTACACGGATGTGGACGGTGTCTATACCTGCGACCCCAACATCTGTGACAAGGCGAGACGTCTCGACAGGATCTCCTACGACGAGATGCTGGAGATGGCCTCTCTCGGGGCAAAGGTCCTGCAGACGAGGTCAGTGGAATTCGCGAAGAAGTACAACGTTCCCATACTGGTGAAGAGCACCTTCACCGACGAGGGGGGAACCCTTACCACCCAGGAGGATAGCGAGATGGAGAAGGAAATCGTATCGGGGATCACCTATGACAAGAACGAGGCAAAGATCACCATCCTGGGCGTGCAGGATAAGCCCGGCATTGCGGCCATGATCTTCACCCCCCTGTCCGAGAGCAACATCAACGTGGACATGATCATCCAGAACGTGTCCGCCGACGGCAAGCACGCGGATCTGAGCTTCACGGTGACCAAGACCGACTACGAAAAGGCCATGTCCATCGTGAAGCAGCTCTCCGGGGAACTCGGGGCCCGCGACGTGGTGGGGGATCCTTCCATCGCCAAGCTCTCCATCGTCGGGGTGGGCATGAGGTCCCACGCAGGGGTGGCGTCCAAGATGTTCTCCTCGCTGTCTCGGGTGGGCATCAACATCCAGATGATCTCCACCTCCGAGATCAAGGTTTCCTGCGTCATCGATGAGAAGTTCATCGAGCTCGGCGTGCGTGTGCTCCACGAGGCCTTCGAGCTCGAGCGATCGAGGACGGCGCTTTGAGCGGCAGGATAGAGATCTACGACACCACCCTGCGGGACGGTGTCCAGTCCGAGGACATCAGCCTGTCCCTGGACGACAAGCTCTCCATCATCACTCGCCTCGACCAGCTGGGTATCCACTATATAGAGGCCGGATGGCCGGGCGCCAACCCGAAGGACGAGCGCCTGTTCACCAAGATACGCTCGCTGCATGTATCCCAGTCACGGATCATGGCCTTCGGCAGCACCTGCAGACCCGGAGGGCTTCCCGAGAACGACCGCCTCATCAAGAGCATCGTCAGCGCAAAACCCCATGGCGTGACCATCTTCGGAAAGTCATGGGACGCACATGTGAAGGGAGAAGGTGGACTCGGATGCAGCCTTGACGAGAACCTGCGCATGATCCGCGACACCGTTGCCTTTCTCAGGAAGTCCTTTCCCATTGTCTTCTTCGATGCCGAGCACTTCTTCGACGGGTTCAAGGCGAACAGGGAATACGCCATGGCCTCGCTGGATGCGGCCGTCAAGGGAGGGGCATCCAGGGTCGTCCTGTGCGACACCAACGGGGGGGCGATCCCTTCCGAGGTGAGCGAGATCGTGGGATTCATCGCAAAGAAGCGTTCGATCCCCCTGGGCATCCACTGTCACAACGACTCGGAGCTGGCCGTGGCCAATACCCTGTGCGCCGTACAGGCAGGGGCGGACCACGTGCACGGGACCATCAACGGCGTGGGTGAGCGATGCGGAAACACCAACCTGTGCTCCATCATACCTGTCCTGTCCATCAAGCTCGGCTACGAGACCATCGCCAGGGACAAGCTGAGGATGCTGAGCGACACCTCCCGCTTCTTCGATGAGATTGCCAACCTCCTCCACAATAAGCACCAGCCCTATGTGGGGGAATCGGCCTTTGCCCACAAGGGAGGGATTCACGTGAGTGCCGTCATGGGAGACCCCGCCACCTACGAGCACATCTCCCCCGAGGTGGTGGGAAACCAGCGGAAGGTCATCGTGTCGGAGCATTCGGGCAAGAGCAACATCGTCTACAAGGCCCGGGAATTCAACATCGACCTCTCCAAGGACGACACCGCAGCCAACGAGATCGTCAAGATCATCAAGGATCTGGAAAACTGCGGCTTCCAGTTCGAGGGGGCGGACGCCTCCCTGGAACTCCTCATGAAGAAGGCCATGAACCAGCACGTGCGCTCCTTCCGGCTCAAGGGATTCCGGGTCAACACCGAGCGCCGCAGCGACGACACCGACCCCGTGTCCGAGGCCACGATCATGATCGAGGTCGACGGCAACGTGGAGCACACTGCAGCCATGGGGAACGGCCCGGTCAACGCCCTGGACAAGGCGCTCAGAAAGGCCCTGCAGAAGTTCTACCCCAGCATCCAGGAAGTGGAGCTCCTGGACTACAAGGTGCGTGTCATCTCCTCGCGGTCTGGCACCGAATCCGTGGTCCGCGTCCTCATCGAGTCCGGGGACAAGAAGGACCACTGGTATACCGTGGGGGTGTCCAGCAACATCCTCGAGGCATCCTGGATGGCCCTGGTGGACAGCATGGATTACAAGCTCTACAAGGACTCCCTGAAGGACTCCGTCCGCAAGAAGGTACGTTAAGCGTTCTCTCTGACCATCCGATAAGTACCTATATCAAGGAACCAAGGAAGGGGCCGACGATGAAGAGAGAAGCGAGCATGTATAGGGACAGCAGGAGATTCGAGTTCCAGGGCATGAAGAAGTGGTTGAAGCAGGGCGACTACATCATCTCCACCATTTCCGAAGACGGCACCATCTGGACCTATACGAGCAAGGCGCTTCCCATCTTCGATTTCGGGAACACCAAGATCTTCCAGGCCCAGGAATCGGGAGTGGCCGAGGTGAGCGGGGTGGAAAAAGGCGACGAATTCTACTTCTCCATCCAGGGGGTCAGGGTCTCCAAGGTCTACGACTACTGCTACACGGAAGACCTGTAGCCGGCCCTTCCCTCCCACCGAGGTCTGTCGCAGCGGTTTACTCCCTGAGAATCAACCCGCCCAGAAGGGACGCAAGGGTAAGGCACAGGACGACAAAGGTAACCCGCGAGCGGACCGGGTCCTTCCTGACCATGAGCCCTTCCACGAGACAGAATCCCACGATCACCGCACTGACGATGGCCCAGGAAACGGGCTCGAGGTGCGAGGTGAACGCATACCCGAGATACAGTGCCACGGGGATATAGAGCAGTGTCCAGATCATCCTGCCACCAGTCTATACCATAAGTGAATCGCGGGGGAAAACCCCCTTGTCGACAAAGGGTTTCTGCGCAATCCTCCATGCGCATGGGAGCTGATACCTGGCGCCGGACATGGCGATTTTTATCCTTGTTTTTTTCCCACAACCATGACATAGGGGGTTCTCGAACTGAGCCAGTAGCTCAGTTGGTAGAGCATCGGACTTTTAATCCGGTGGTCGAGGGTTCGAGTCCCTCCTGGCTCATAGGTATGTCCCCATCGTCTAGCCAGGCCTAGGACACCGGCCTTTCACGCCGGCGACAGGGGTTCAAATCCCCTTGGGGACGCCAAAGCCCCCGGGATACATCTCCCGGGGGCTTATTACCCTCTCTTCCCTCGCAGCCCGATCTCTCTACCGGGAACCCTGGTCAGGCCCCTGGACATCCTTTATGCATGCGGAAAAACACGCTACCAGGATCGGGTCAAGGACGTTGCCTTTCATGGACTCCAGCATCTCCAGGGCGCGTTCGGGCGTATACGCCATCCGATAGGGCCGTTCGGTGGTCAGGGCGTCATAGACGTCCGCCACGCTGACGATCCGGGCCTCCTGGGGAATCTGCTCGCCGGCGAGTCCTTCGGGATACCCCTTGCCGTCAAAACGCTCATGGTGGGACAGGATGATGTTCACGATGGCGCCGGAGAGACGCCCCTTGCGCGCAACATCGGCGCCCCACAGGGGGTGATTCCTGATGACGTGCACCTCGGCATCATCCAACGGACCTTCATTGTTGAGGATATTCTCCGAAACGCCGATCTTTCCGCAGTCGTGGAGCCAGCTCCCGTACCGGATGGCCGCCTGTGCATCATCTCCCAGGCCCAGCCGTTTCGCGATCATGACGGCATAGGTGGCAACCCGTTCGGAGTGCCCCCTGGTGTAGGGGTCCTTGAGTTCGAGGGCATGCACCAGAGACCGCATGGTGTTCTCGTCTCCGCGCAGGATCGACTTGACGAGCCGGTACCGCTCCAGGGCGTCCACCACGATGGCTACCAGCTGGGAGTTCTCCCATGGCTTGACGAGGAAGCGATACACCTCCACGCGATTGATGGCCTCCAGGGCGGTCTCCAGGTCTGCGAAACCGGTCATGAGGATCTTCACCGTGTCCGGGGATATGACCTTCACCCGGGACAGCAGGTCGATGCCCCGCATGCCGGGCATATGGTTGTCCGAGACCAGCACGGCTATCTCGTGGCCCTTGACGATATCGAGCGCCGCCTGGGGGCTTCCGGCGGTGAGGATGTCCATGCCGCGATCAGCAAAGATCTGCTGGGCAATGTCCAGGATGTATGATTCGTCATCGACGAACAGGATTTCTTCTGCCATCTCCTACCTTTCATCGTCTTTTCGGAGGGAAAAGATTAACCCATCCTCGGGGAAGATACCAGCACAACTCCGCTTCGGGCGCACACCATCCGGTGCCCGGTATCACGGTAATCAGCGATGGAAGTGGCACACCCTTTGTGCTAGACAAAGCCCATGATCGCCCTGGGGGACGTAGTGGCCATCCATATCAACAACCAGCCATCGATCTATGCGCGGATCGAGGCCATCGAGCCCGACATCAAGCCCAGGTGGTTCCAGGTGAAGCTCCTCCTCCTGAGCTTCCCGCCCCAGGAGGTCAGCTGGATCCTCAGACGGGAATACATCGAGGGATCCCCCTTCACCATGAATGACACTCCGGTACAGATCTTTCCCGTGAAAAGGGCCGGGGTCTCCCGACCCTCACCCCTGGCGAAAGGCGGCCCAAAGGGGGCCGAGGTGATATCGATGAGCAGGGCAAGGGACAAGAAGGCGAACGGGAAGAAAACCGGACCGGACGATGGTGATCCGACTTGATCCTCCCGTACCGTCAGTGTGCGTCAGGGACATGCGGCGCGGAAAAATTATCTCGGAAGATCCCGCAGCCACCCCCGGGGACAATGTCAGGAAAGTGAAGGGATTACACCATTGCATACAGGAATTCACCAATTAAAGTCGTGCTGTTCAACTGCCGATAGTCATTAGGAAGGTGAGCTATGGCGAATGAGCGAATAGGCGAGCAGCTGGTCAAGAACGCGCTGATAACCACTGAGCAGCTCCTCGATGCACAGAAGGCGCAGAAGGTGTCCGGGATCAGGCTCGGGTCCCAGCTCGTCAAGCTCGGGCATATCACGGAAGAACAGCTCGTGGAATTCCTGGGACGGCAGTACCGACTGCCTGCCATCATCCTGAAGAGCCTGAGTCCCGATCCAGAGATCGTCAAGCTCATCCCCATCAATGTGGTCCAGAAATACCACGCCATCCCCTTTGATCGGAACGGGTCTACCCTGAAGGTGGCCATGACCGACCCCACGAACATCTTCGCCGTGGACGACCTGAAGTTCCTCACCGGCTATTCCATCGAGGTGTACGTCACCTCCGAGGACTCCCTGAAGTGGGCCATCGACCACTTCTACGACCAGAGCGCATCCCTGGACGACGCCCTGAGCAGCATGGAGGAAGGGGCGGGCTCCGTGGAGGTGGCCATGGAGGGGGACGAGATCGCGGTGGGAGACCTGGAGAAGGAGGCGGACCAGGCGCCGGTCATCAAGCTGGGGAACCTCACCCTGTTGGACGCCATCAAGAAGGGGGCCAGCGATATCCACATAGAACCCTATGAGAAGTTCATGAGGATCCGATACCGGCTCGACGGCATGCTCATCGAGGCCATGAAACCCCCGGTCCGCCTGAAGAACGCGCTGGTCTCGCGCCTGAAGATCATGGCAAAGCTCGACATCGCGGAGAGACGGCTCCCCCAGGACGGCAGGATCAAGCTCAAGGTCCAGGGAGGCAAGGAGGTGGAGTTCCGCGTCTCCGTGCTGCCGACCCTGTACGGCGAGAAGGTGGTTCTGAGGATCCTGGACAAATCGAACCTCCAGCTCGACATGACCAAGCTGGGCTTCGAGGAAGAGGCCCTTGCGCGATTCAAGGAGGCCATCTACAAGCCGTGGGGCATGGTCCTCGTCACCGGGCCCACGGGCTCGGGAAAGACCACCACCCTCTACTCGGCCCTGTCCGAGCTGAACAAGATCGACCGGAACATCTCCACGGCGGAAGACCCGGTGGAGTTCAACCTGCCCGGCGTGAATCAGGTCCAGATGCACGAGGAGATCGGGCTGACCTTCGCCAGTTCCCTGCGCTCGTTCCTCAGGCAGGACCCGGACATCATCCTGGTGGGAGAGATACGCGACTTCGAGACCGCCGAGATCGGCATCAAGGCAGCCCTGACAGGCCACCTGGTGCTCTCCACCCTCCATACCAACGACGCCCCCTCCACCATCAACCGGCTCCTCAACATGGGCATCGAGCCGTTCCTGGTGGCCTCATCCGTGAACCTCATCGTGGCCCAGAGGCTGGCGAGGAAGGTGTGCCCCCAGTGCAAGACACGGGACGACTCATCCGTGGAGACCCTTCACCAGATGGGCATGGACCTGGAGACGGCCCAAAAGGCTGAGTGCGTCACCGGCAAGGGATGCCCGGCATGCGGGAATACGGGATACAAGGGGAGGATCGCGCTCTACGAGGTCATGCCCGTGACCGAGGCGGTCCGGGAGCTCATCCTCATGGGGGCCTCCGCATCCGAGATCAAGAACCAGGCCATCAGCCAGGGCATGAAGACCCTGCGGCAGAGCGGTCTCACCAAGATTCTTGACGGGACTACGTCGGTGGCGGAGATCCTCAGGACCACCATGGCTGATTAATCCTGGAGGTAGGCATTGGAACACTCAATCTATGATCTGCTGAAGATGATGGTGGACAAGGGCGCATCCGACCTGCATATCACCACGGGATCCCCGCCCCAGGTCCGCGTCCGGGGCCAGCTCTATCCCCTGGACATCCCCCCCATGGACCCCAAGTCCACCCGGGAGCTGCTCTACTCCATCCTCACCGAGGCCCAGAAGCACAAGTTCGAAGAGGAACAGGAGCTCGACCTCTCCTTCGGCATCAAGGGGGTCGCCCGGTTCAGGGCGAACATCTTCGTGCAGAGAGGCGCGCTGGCGGGCGTGTTCAGGATGATCCCCTACGAGATCCTGGCCCTGGACTCCCTGGGACTCCCTCCGGTGGTCCTGAAGCTCACCTCGCTCCCGAGGGGCCTCATCCTGGTGACCGGACCCACGGGGTGCGGCAAATCCACCACGCTCGCGGCATTCCTTGACAAGATCAACACCGAGCGCCACGACCACATCGTCACCATCGAGGACCCCATCGAGTTCGTGCACAAGCACAAGGGATGTTTGGTGAACCAGCGCGAGATCGGCGCCGACACCAAGAGCTTTGTCAACGCCCTGAAGTACATCCTGCGCCAGGACCCGGACGTGGTGTTCATCGGCGAGATGAGGGACCTGGAGACCATGCAGGCCGCGTTGACCATCTCCGAGACGGGCCACCTCGTGTTCGCCACCCTGCACACGAACTCGGCGGTGCAGACCGCCAACCGCATCGTGGATGCCTTCCCGGCCCACCAGCAGTCGCAGATCAGGGCGCAGCTGGCCTTCGTGCTGGAGGCGGTCATCGCCCAGCAGCTCATCCCCCGCCTGGACGGCAAGGGCCGGGTCATGGCCTCGGAGGTCATGATCTCAACGCCGGCCATCCGGAACCTCATCCGGGAGGACAAGATCCACCAGATCTACTCCCAGATGCAGGTGGGGCAGACGAAACACGGCATGCAGACCATGAACCAGTCGCTGCTGAACCTCTACATGCGCAAGTTCATATCCCTGGATGACGCCCTGGGACGGTCCATGGACCCCGAGGAGCTCAGGCAGATGATCGCGTCCCCCTCCCAGCAGCGGAACATATCAGGGACAGAGAGGAGATAACCCATGGGAGTATTCGTCTGGGAAGGCAAGCTCGCCAACGGCACCATCAAGAAGGGCGAGATCGAGGCCGCCGACAAGGCCGCAGCGGGCATGATCCTGAAGCGGCAGCGCATCGTGCCCACCAAGATCAAGGCCAAGTCTCAGGAGATAGTCCTGTTCACCAAGAAGATCAAGACCAAGGAGATCGTCATCTTCACCCGGCAGTTCGCCACCATGATCAATGCCGGACTGCCCCTGGTGCAGTGCCTCGACATCCTCTCCTCCCAGCAGCCCAATCCCTCCTTCAAGAAGGTGCTGTCCCAGATCAAGCAGGACGTGGAATCGGGTAACACCTTTGCCGATGCCCTGGCAAAGCACCCCAAGGTCT
>Ga0116184_10002451_pt1 | contig 16259 bp, 10 predicted proteins | sample AD_JPNNA5_MetaG_FD_89886 | JGI IMG/M metagenome (GOLD analysis project Ga0116184, IMG submission 89886) | Active sludge microbial communities of municipal wastewater-treating anaerobic digesters from Japan - AD_JPNNA5_MetaG | ecosystem: Engineered > Bioreactor > Anaerobic > Digestate | place... | reverse complement strand
TCGGCGATCGCTGGCAACGCGCGACAGCCGCGCATAAAGCCCTGGAGCGCTTCGATCTCGAGGCCGCTGTCGAGGCGCTTCGTGAAGCCGTGTCGCTCTACCCCGGCGATGCGACCCTGCTCGAACGCGCCAACATCGTGGCGAAGGTTGCTGCGGCACTGCGTTCGGCGCGTCGCAAAACGAAGTCGATGGCGTGGGCGCTTGCGCTCATCGAGCCCAAGATCCCGGCTTTCTTGGCGGACGATTGGCACCGTCGGTTGGCCGAGGTGATGGAAGAGGAAGCCGGGGCAGGCGCAATTCTCGAGGGGATCTCGGCTGGATTCCATTGGCTGGAGGCAGGTGATCCCGCCCGCGCCGAACAGTCGTTGCGTGCGACCCTCGACCGGGAGCCATCGAATTGCCGAGCCCGCGGTCATCTCGGCGATGCCCTGTTCCAGCAAGGGCGCGTGCATGAAGCCCGCTTGGCCTACCGAGACGCGCTCTCGATGGAACCTGCCGACGTGGCGATCGCCAGCGCGGCCGATGAGGCGGTTCGCGAATTGCCTTCGCAGGCCAGCGACGAGTTCGAACTTCCCGGCGCACCTGTCGAATGGGCTGCGGCCGTGGGGTTGATCGAACGGGTGTTCCTTCCTCCCGCGAGCGTGCCCGAGGAGTGGCTCGCCCCCGACACGCTGGCGGCATTAGCACCGGGTCTGCGCTTCTACCGCTGGCTGGTGGCAGAAAAGTTTGCGCGCGATGATGCGCGGCGAATCGCGTGCCGTCGGGCCATGAAGGCTTTGAGCCCACGTTTGCTCAAAGAACTGCTCGATCGCCGAGGCTGAACGCGAATCGTCGGGCAGCGCCCAAGGAATGGAACGGGAGCATGAGATACAAGCTCAGGTTGCCGTTGTCGCCAAAGCGAAGGGGGATTCCCTGATGGTGTCCTTTTCCACCAACAGAAATGAGGAAAGGAATTTCCCGGTTGGATCCCCTCATTTTTGCCGAATTCGAAAGGGTTACGAGCTGGGGTTTTCTCTATCTTGATTTTGGCTTGGTCCTTGACCTCCCTTGGCCACTGCCAACAGTTGCTCTGAGCTACGTAACATTGGACTGGCGCACTGTGGTGATCAACATGGGGCGACCGTAACTGTTTTTGTGTGCCATGCGCCGTGACCGTTATCGTGGGCCGTGATCGTGAAGGAAAGGCTCGGCGAAAAATAAGGGGATAGCCAGGGCAACAACCGGAACCGTAGGGGCGGGTTTCAAACCCGCCCGGACATGCGCGATTGGCGAGATATTGAAATCCCCCAGGAAAAATGAGTGGATGGCTCAAATGAAAGGTCAGTCCGGTAGTTGCGGCGAGATTTGATTAATCTATATATTTCAATAGCTTACAAGTGCATCCTGTTCCGTGGTGGAGGTCATGGCTTCGCCGGCTTGCCCTTTGGGGTCACCGCTTTCGACTTCGTTTGGGTCGTCGGCGGCTTCTTGGCACCTGCTGTCGACTTGCTTGTTGTCGACTTGCTTGTTGTCGACTTGCTTGTTGTCGACTTGCCTGCCGTCGACTTGCTTTCCGCTGACTTGCTTGCTGTCGACTTGTTTTCCGCTGACTTGCCTGCTGTCGACTTGCCTGCTGTCGACTTGCTTGCTGTCGACTTGCTTGCTGTCGACTTGCTTGCTGTCGACTTGCTTTCCGCTGACTTGCCTGCTGTCGACGACCCGCGTTTTGCGGCCTTTGCCGGTGTCGTGGACTCTATGGGGGATTTCGTGGCACGGTGAGCCCGGGGCGCCTTCTTTGGCGAGGCTTCGACCGCGGGCGCATCGGTGGACACGCCCATCTCCAGGCCAAACAGCTCGGAGAGGCCATCGTCGGTCAGGATTTTGTCCTGGGACGGCCCCTGCTTCGTGAGCGGCAGCCCCTTGCCGGCGTTGGCGATGAGGTCCTTTTCAGCGACCTTGCGGAGCGTGAAGAGTAGCTCGGGTTGCTCGTCGAGCCGCGCGCCGATGCCGTAAAGCACCGCGGCCACATGCTTGCACATCGAGGCCCAGTCCGGGCAACTGCACGAGAATTCGATCTCGGCGGGCGCGGGAAAAAGACCGGTTTCTTGCCGACAGAGGCGCTCCATCACCCCCTTGGAAAAACGACCCTGGAGCAATTCGACCAACGAATCGATCGCTCCGGCGCAGTCGGTGCAGATCGAGGTCCAGCGCGCTTTGGGCACGGCCGACACCTTGACGGTTACCTTGTAGACTCTTGTCCCGCTCACCCTCGCGGTGACCTCGCCGGGAGCGATCTGTAGATCCACGACCGAGCCGTTGCGCACGTAGGCCCGCCCACGCGGCAAGCGATTCGAGTAATCGCTGTAGCGCTCGAGGTTATCGCACCACGCCTTTCCCCAAAACGTGTGGGTGATGGTACGCCCAGCGATCACCACCGGCGAGACGGGATGCCCTTTTTTCTTGAGTTTTTGCATCTCTCGCTCGGCCTTTAGACGCCGCTGTGCGACGGACACGTAAGGACGGAAACCATAGTCGTTGTAATAACCCATGCTTCACTCCTTGATCGCGGCGTTGAGATCGAGCGCAACGAGTCTCAATAGCTCTTCGTCCTTCATCTCGGTAAGATTCAATTCCGCGCCGCCTTCGAGCAATTCTTGCGAGAGCTGCTTTTTCGATTCGATGAGTTCGTCGATTTTCTCCTCGACCGTGCCCCGGCAGACGAATTTATGAACCAGCACGTTTTTCGTTTGCCCGATGCGAAATGCGCGATCCGTGGCCTGATTCTCGACCGCCGGATTCCACCAGCGGTCGAAGTGGATCACATGCGAGGCCGCAGTGAGGTTCAGGCCCGACCCGCCAGCCTTGAGCGACAGCACGAAAAACGGCGTCGCCTCGTCCTCCTGAAAGCGCTTGACCAAGTCCTTGCGCTTTTTGACCTCGGTTTCGCCGTGGAGCACGAGTCCCGGACGACCGAATACACCGCCCAAAAACGAAGCAAGGGGCGCGGTCACCTCACGGAACTGAGTGAAAACAAGCACCTTTTCCTGCTTGGCGGCAATCACCTCGCCAAGCTCCCGCAGGCGCGCCCACTTGCCGCTATCGTCCTCGGCCCACGCGCCGTCGCCCAACCACTGCGAGGGGTGGTTGCAGATCTGCTTGAAACGCATCAGAAAAGCGAGAACTAGGCCCCGACGCTTCATCCCCTCGACGTCGTCGAGTTGCTCGGTCAGCTCCTTGACCGCTTGTTGATAGAGCGCCGCTTGCCTGCGGCTGAGCTGGCAGAACGCCTTGACCTCGGTCTTGTCGGGCAAGTCGGCAATGACGTTCCGGTCGGCCTTGAGCCGTCGCAGGATGTAGGGCCGCACGAGGTCGCGAAGGGGGCCGTAGGGGTTGGGTTTGTCCGCCAGCCGCTTCGTGTAACCCGTGAATTCCTTGGCCGAACCGAGCAGGCCCGGGTTGATGAAGTCGAAGATGGACCACAGATCGCCGAGCCGATTCTCGATCGGGGTGCCGGTAAGCGCAATGCGCGCCCGCGCCTCGAGCTTTTTCGCGATTCGTGTCTGCTTGGCGTTCGGATTCTTGATGGCCTGGGCCTCGTCCAGCACGACCAGACGCCATTTCGTCGCCACCATCCACGGGATGCGCAGCAGCGAACCGTAGCTCGTGATCACGAGGTCGATGTCCTGGAGACGCGCGGAGTCGATGGACTTCAACTCCTCGACGGCCATGGCCGAGGTGTGCGCGATCATCGCCTTCAAACTCGGTGCGAAGCGCTCGATTTCGGCCGCCCAATTGGCGAGCAGCGATGCCGGAGCCACCAAAAGGCTTGGTTGTCGAAAATCACCCTGCGTTTTGCGCAGCACGAGCAAAAGCGAGAGCACCTGGATGGTCTTGCCAAGACCCATATCGTCGGCCAGACATGCGCCAAGTCCCAGGTGCGACAGCAGATGCAGCCACCGAACTCCAACATTCTGGTACGGGCGCAACGTGCCATGAAGTTCGCGGCCGGGATTGACCTTCGCGAGCATGTCGGGGGAGCGCAATCCCTTGAGAGTTTCGGCAAGCCAGGGGCCGGCCACTACCCTGGACCAGCCAACATCGGCGTCGGCTGTCGACTCCTCCTTGCCGACATGCGCTCCGGCGAGCATACGCATCGCTTCGGCGAACGACAGACCGCCGTCGGTCGCGAGCCGTTCGGCCTCCCGAAACCTGCCCATCATCCGCTCGAGCCGGTCGCGGTCGACCTCGACCCACTGGCCTCGGATGAGAGCGAGTCCGTTCGCGCCAGCCAGGATGTCCTTCACCTCGGCCTGGCTGAGCTTCTGACCATCGAGCGTGACTTCCATGTGAAAGTCGAGCAGCGCATCCGTGCCAAGCACAGATGGATTCTTTGCTCCGACGGTGGCGGTCACCTGAGGTCTCGACGGTCGTCCCGAGCGCCAGTGGGCTGGCATGCGAACCACGACCCCCGCTCGCTCCAACTCTGCGATATCATTGAGAAATCGGAAAGCCTCTCGGGGCGACCAGCGAAGCGGGTGGAAGATCTCGCCGGCATCGACCATCTGTTTGAGCCAGGCGCAGCGTTCGGCGGCGCGTTGGACCGGCAGAAGGAGCGACAGGAGCTTTTCCTTGTTGGCGGCTCCGGCGTACTCGCGAAGAGCCTGGCCGAGCGGCAGGTGCTGCGCCTTTCCGTGCCCCGAGAGCCGATGGGTGTAGGTCGCCAAAAAAGCGAACGGTGCCTGCTCATCCTTACGGTTCTCGGCGAGATTGAAGTGGACGCGACCCACGACGTTCCAGGCGGGGTTCAGCCGCTTCAGAAAGTCCGGTAACGCGAGTTTCGATCGGGCATACTCCGTGGCGAAGGCTTTGCCGGTTTCGGCCCACAGGCTCCGAAGAACCTCGACCGTCAGGTATTCAGCGCCGGGCATCAAAGGCGATGCGGCGGCAAGCGAATCCAATTCATCCGGCGGTGGGGGAAGATCGGTCTCGCGCTCGTCGGTGTCGGGTCTCGTGCAGAGCGCGGTCACAAACCGGCTACCGAATTCGCGCCAATAGGCGAACGCGGGAGGTAGGGCCTGACCGACCACGGCCGCACCGAGATGCCAAAGACCGTGGCCGCTGCCGCGTTCGAACGCCTCACGAATCCTTGTTGCGAGCACGGGGTCGAGCGCCGGAACGTCGTCCTGCGACACGAGTATAAGACGACCGAGGGGTGTGAGCGCCGGGGTGAGGTGGATATCGGCCTCGGTGGCGCTCATGAAGGATTGTCTCCCCGTTTGCCTTTGATCGTCGCCTGCCCGAGGAGGCGTGGCTTCTGGCGTTGCGGTCTGACGCGGCCTCGGACGGCTTTCGGTCGAGCCGTTCGAGCATGAAATGCTGGCTCGCCGTGTCGAGCAAGGCAAATGCGGAGGTTGTTGTGAGGGGTTTTGTCCATCCGGATGTGGACCTTCTTCTCGGTGCCGTTTTGTTCTGGCCTCATGAATTCATGGCCGGGATGCCGTAGCCACGCGGGTATACGTTGATGGGCTGATTGGGGTCAACGCCGACATGGTTGGCTTTGTCGGCCTCACGAACGGCGAGGGAAGAACTCTTCTGCGTGTCGCCCCCAATTCCACATCCGCCCCGGTCACCACGCCGCGATACACATGGGCCAGCCTCACAACAACATCTTCAGCCTCTTTGTACCCTTGCCGTCTTGGCAACACCCTGCTTCCTCTAGGCCCTTCCCAACATAATATTCCGCTTATATATCCACTACTTATGAATATATAGGGCAAGCCGCATCCCAGCCGTGAATTACCGGGGCTTGCCACTACACTTCGCGGCCCGATGAAGTACAACCAACTGCCGTATTCTTCGAGGCAACCCAGAATAACAAAGGTCGGATAGCATGCCAGCAGGTGCGGAACAGCGCTATGACGTCGTGGTGATCGGTTCGGGCCCGGGGGGAGAAGGCGCCGCCATGAAATGCGCCAAAGGAGGCTTGAACGTCTGCATGGTCGAACGTCGGCCCTTGGTCGGCGGAGCCTGCACCCATGACGCCACCATTCCTTCCAAAACCCTTCGCCAGGTCATTCAAAGCCTCGTCGAACGCAAGCGCATTCCTTTTCGCGGCACGATCTCGCCCATGCCTTCCTTTCCCGACCTGACGCGCGCCGCCGCTTCGGTCATCGAACGTCAAGTCGAATTGCGACAAGGCTTCTACGATCGCAATCGTGTGCCGGTGTTGCACGGAACCGCTCGCTTCGTCGACCCTCACACCCTTCATGTCGAAGGTGCGGATGGCGTGCAGGTCGTGCAAGCCAACGCCTTCGTCATCGCCACCGGTTCCCGTCCCTATCATCCCACCGATGTCCCCTTCGATCATCCCCGCGTCTACGATGCGGAGAGTATTTTAGGGCTATCGAGAACTCCCGAGTCGGTAACCGTGTACGGAGCGGGCGTGATCGGCTGCGAGTATGCATCGATCTGTCGCAACCTCGGCGTCAAGGTCAACCTCATCAACACGAGAAGCAAACTGCTTACATTTCTCGACGATGAGATCATCGATGCTCTCAGTTATCACTTGAGTGACCAAGGAGTCGTCATTCGCCACGGCGAGCAAGCGCAACGAGTCGAGTTGCTCGACGACCACGTGATCATGCATCTCGAGAGCGGAAAGCGAATCAAGTCGGATATTTTGCTTTGGGCCAACGGACGCACGGGCAACACCTCCGAGCTTGGTTTGGAAAAGATTGGGTTGGTGCCTGACGAACGGGGGAACCTCAAGGTCGATGATGCGTACCGGACGAGTGTCGAGCATGTGTACGCCGTGGGCGATGTGGTGGGCTTTCCGAGCCTGGCGTCAGCCGCGTACGATCAGGGGCGAATGGCGGGTACGCATATCGTGGAGGGACGGCTGGATGCGCGTCTTGCGCGCAATATCCCGACGGGAATTTATACGACGCCGGAGGTGAGCAGCTTGGGAAGAACGGAAAAGGAGCTTACCTTGGCGAAGATACCGTTCGAGGTGGGGCGTGCGCATTTTCGTCACCTGGCGCGCGCGCAAATCACGGGGCAGACCGTGGGAATGCTAAAATTGCTATTTCATCAGCAAACCTTGGAGCTTTTGGGAATTCACGCCTTCGGCGATCAAGCCAGCGAGATCATTCATATCGGCCAGGCCATCATGGCGCAGGAAGGAAGCGCTAATACCGTCGCCTACTTCGTCAACACGACCTTCAACTATCCAACGATGGCCGAAGCGTATCGTGTGGCAGCGCTCAACGGGATGAACCGGTTGTCCTGACCTGAAATTTCATTTGTCATTTCCTAAGGATATGCCATCTGTAGGCCAATGAATTCGTGGTTGCCGAGGCCGCCGTGTACTTGACGAGCTTGATGCATCGAGATGACCTTTTCGATATCACGTTGCGGTGGTTGAACAACGTCCCGCGACAGGAAGATGGTCGTCGGCTGTCGGAGATTTTTTTGTTCGAAAGCGCGGTGTCTGCGCCGATCGTGCAAGACATCATGCTTGGATTGTTTGCCAAGCTGTTTGGAGAGCGTCTTTCTGTCGAGCGCGTGCAGTACAAGGATTTGTTACGTTCGCGACTCATTCAAGGCATCCCGCGGTACACACCGCGAATGCAAGAACTCGTGACGGCATACCAGAAGAGTCCCGAGGAGTTTTTCCCCGGAATGCCCGTGGATGCGATGCTTCTTTCCACACCCACGCGTAGCTTGGTCGCCCTGAGCCGTATCAAACGCCCCACCCGCGTGGCAGAGAAAGCCTCGTTTCGATTGTCCGATGCTCTCGCGGATCGGGTGCGCCAGGAAGCGGAAGTCTTCGCATCCGCCCGTGCGTTTGCGCGCGGTGTTGCCTTGCAACACCTCATCAGCAGCGAAACGCAAATGAAAGAGGACTTCGTCGCCGCCGAACATGTCGTGGCCGGAGCTTTCAAAGATGGCTCCGTCGTGTTTTCCCGCGAACAACTCACCATCAATGATGCCATCGGTTTCAAAGTGGTCGGTGATGAAGGAGAACTATCCTTCGCGGAACACCTGTTCGCGGAAGAACCAGGCATCACCATCGTCGAGCGAGAGGAACACCGGGGCCATTACAACGCCACCAATCTTCTTCTGGATATCGACCTTCCTCCGATTGGAAAAATCATCGACGAAAACGCGCATCGCGATTGGCATCAGGCGGCGCACCGAGGCCTCGATCCGGCTTCTGCTCCCCGACGCTTCGCCGAATATGTCGAATCGGGCGCCCGCACCATACGGACCGAAGTCATTCTCACTACCTATCCCGAACTCATCGAATCCGAACTCGGTCGCTCGTTGCACGAATTGCGCATCCTTCGCTTGCGCGATCGCCAATCCTACTCCGGTCAGATCGCGCAAAATGCCCGCTATCTCATCGAATACTTGCTCGCCCTGGCCTACTCACCCTCCGTCGAAGTCGGTGAATTGCCCATCAAACTCTGGGGACGATACCTGCCTGATACCGTCCTTACCGCTGTCGGATACCTTTACGGTATTCGACAAAACGGTTTGCTAAGGTGGTTCCTTCCAGACTGAACCGCAACCCTGGCGGAAGGGCCCCGCCTGCTCCATACATCGCCCTGTCTTACCTCGAGCCTACGATTATTTCCCACGGAGGAATCATGTTCGCCGACCCCACCACACGCCTGCCTGACGTCGACCCCGTCCAGACTTCGGAATGGATGGATTCGATCGCCGAGGTGGCGAAGACCCAAGGACACGTCCGCGCACGGTACCTGGCGAGCAAGTTGCTCGAACACGCTCGCTCGCTCGGAGTCCAATTACCCGTGCTCGTGCAAACCCCCTACATCAATACCATCAACCCATCCGAAGAACCTCCCTATCCAGGCGATGAAAAGATCGAGAAACGAATTCGACGTTTGATCCGATGGAACGCGGCCGTCATGGTCGTGCGCGCCAACAGGCGTTTTCATGGGATCGGCGGGCATCTCGCCACCTATGCCTCCGCCGCCAGCCTGTACGAAACGGGGTTCAATCACTTCTTCCGAGGCCGGGAATTCCCCGAAGGTCACGACCAGATCCTGTTTCAAGGACATGCCGCTCCCGGCATCTACGCTCGCGCCTATCTCGAAGGTCGTCTCACCGAAGGCCACCTCGACCGATTTCGTCGTGAACAATGGCTCGGACACGGCCTGTCTTCCTATCCGCACCCACGATTGATGCCGAAGTTCTGGGAATATCCAACCGTATCGATGGGTCTGGGCCCTCTTTTCGCCATCTACCAAGCGCGCTTCAATCGCTACCTCGAAGCGCGGGGAATGGCAAAAACATCGGGAAATCGCGTATTTGCATTCCTCGGGGACGGGGAAATGGACGAGCCGGAATCGCTGGGTGCCCTGTCCCTCGCGAGCCGAGACAAACTCGACAACTTGATCTTCGTCATCAACTGCAACCTTCAGCGCCTCGATGGACCCGTGCGCGGCAATGGCAAGATCATCCAGGAACTCGAAACTGTCTTCCGCGGCGCCGGATGGAACGTCATCAAAGTGATCTGGGGTAGGGAATGGGATGCTCTTCTCGAACGAGACCCGGATCAAATCCTCGTGCAGCGAATGAACGAGATCGTCGATGGCCAATTCCAAAAATACTCCATCGAGTCGGGAGACTTCATTCGCGCGGACTTCTTTGGCAAAGACCCACGCTTGCTGGAACTGGTCAAACATCTTTCCGATGACGATATTCGCCGGTTGCGACGGGGTGGTCACGATATGCGAAAAGTGTACGCGGCCTTCCATGCAGCGGTGCAGCATCAAGGCGCTCCCACCGTCATCCTCGCCCATACGGTCAAAGGATGGACCCTTGGGCCCGGTGTCGAGGCCAAGAACGTCACCCATCAGCAGAAAAAACTCGACGAAGACGAGTTGCGAGCCTTCCGAAATCGTCTCGAACTCGATATCCCCGACCGGCAGCTCAAAGACCCGCCTTTCTTCCATCCAGGCATGGATAGCGAAGAGGTGCAATACATGCTCGAACGGCGACGGGCGCTTGGCGGGTTCATTCCCCAGCGCGCGGCTCGTGCCTATTCCTTGCCCATGCCCGATGAGCAAAAGGATCCGTTCGAGGAATTTTTCGCGGGCTCCAAGGCGGAAGTGTCCACCACCATGGCCTTCGCGCGGATGTTTTCCAAACTGCTCCGTGACAAGGGCATTGGCAAGCATGTGGTGCCGATCATTCCCGATGAAGCCCGAACGTTCGGCATGGATCCACTGTTCAGCCAGATCGGTATCTACGCCGCCCACGGACAGGCGTATGAACCCGTCGATGCCGGTTTGATGCTCAAGTATCGGGAAAGCGCCACCGGCCAGCTTCTCGAAGAAGGCATCACCGAGGCCGGATCGGTAGCCTCGTTCACCGCGGCCTCCACGTCCTACGCTACCCACGGCGTGCCTATGATCCCGTTTTATATGTTCTATTCCATGTTCGGCTTCCAACGCACCGGAGACCAGATGTGGGCTCTGGGTGATATCCGCGCTCGTGGATTTCTCATGGGAGGAACAGCCGGACGCACCACGCTGATGGGGGAGGGATTGCAACATGCCGACGGTCACAGCCATCTGTTGGCTTCCACGATCCCCGCCATACGCTCCTACGATCCCGCCTGGGCTTATGAACTTGCGGTCATCGTGCGGCACGGGCTTCAAGAAATGTTCGTGGAACAAAAAGACGAGATCTTTTATATCACGATCCACAACGAAGCCTACGAGATGCCCCCGATGCCCGAAGGCGTGCAAGAAGGCATCATTCGTGGTCTGTATAGATTCCGTCCCGCGGCGGAACCGCGAACGCACCGGGCGCAAATTCTCGCCAGTGGGCCCATCATGCGAGAGGCCCTTCGCGCACAGCAGATCCTGGCGGAAAAGTATGACGTGGCAGCGGATGTGTGGAGCGCCACGAGCTATCTTGCCTTGAGAAGGGAAGCGCTGGAAATAGAACGCTGGAACCGTCATCATCCCGATCAACCCGCGCGCGTTTCCTATGTCGCCTCGTTGCTCGATGCCACCGAAGGTCCGGTGATTTGCGTTTCGGATTGGATGAAAGCCGTCCCCGATCAAATCGCCCGCTGGGTGCGACCTCCCTTCGTTTCTTTGGGCACCGATGGCTTCGGCATGAGCGATACCCGTGAGGTCATGCGAAGACACTTCGAAATCGATGCGGGATCCATCATCATCGCAACTCTGCACCAACTCTTCAATCAAGGAGCCGTGAGCGCGCAGGTGGTTCGCCAGGCGATGGAAGAGCTGGAATACGATCCGGAAAAACTCGATCCGATGAGTCTCTGATCCCATGGCGGGAAGCGGCGGTTCGTGTTGCGCCTTGGCGACACCCGACGTAGATCCAAGAGGAGTTCATGGTTGGCAAAAGCAAGTGGGTAGCGCTCTTTTTCGCATCGATGATGCTTGTGCATTGTGGCGCGAACGACCCGGCGCCGCCTCGCAGTCATCCAACACCGGTGGACGATGCCGGCTCGGAAGCTGGCTATCCCGAAGGACCTTATGGGGTTTCCAACGGCCAGGTGATCGCGAACTTATCCTGGGAAGGTTGGCGAGAGCCGAAGCAAAGCGGTTTCGAACCGTCTGCCTTCGAGAGAATCTCGCTCGGTGACTTCTTCGATCCGGATGGAGAAAAAGGGTTTCGAGCGATCTTCGTCAACGCTTCGGCAAGATGGTGCAGCATCTGCAAAATGGAGCAGCGTCATATTCGCGAAAAACGCGATGTCTGGGGACCTCGGGGTGTCGTGTTCCTCGAAACCTTGTTCGAGAATACGGGCTCGGGTCCTGCCACGCCTTCCGATCTCGTGGCTTGGGGAAATACCTATCAAATCGATTGGATCCTCGTTCTCGATCCAACCAATAAATTGAGTTCCTTTTTCGATCGATCCGCAAGTCCGATGAATATGATCATCGATGCACGCACGATGGTGATTCGCGACATCATCACCGGTATGCCCGATGAATCCTGGTGGGCCCACCACCTCGAACCCCTGGTAACTCCGTGACCCATGATTTCGTGGAGAAAAAACATGCAAAAGCGTGTGAATCCAAGGCCCTATCGTTTCGGTACGGGGATGCTCGCACTCGTGTTGGCTAGTGGATGGCTCGCTTGCGGTGCCCCGGCAGTGTCGGGCAAAGACCCCGGGGTAGGGGAGTCCACAAGCCAAACACAGTCTTCCGATTCCGCTGCGAATTCCGCGGCGAAACCCAAGGCCGCTTCGAAAAAAATCGCGGATTTTTCCCTGGAAACCGTCGATGGCAAAACGGTCTCCTTATCCGATTATGTGGGAAACAACGTGGTCATGCTCGACTTTTGGGCGACATGGTGCGAACCGTGTCTCGCGGCGATGCCCCATCTCAACGAGATCTATCGAAGGCATAAAAGCGAAGGTTTCGTGTTGCTGAGCATTTCGATGGACGGTCCGGATACGGTTGCCGAAGTACGAGCCTATTGCCAACGCCATAAGTTGGCCTTTCCCGTGCTGCTCGATGAAGAGTCCCGTGCCGTATCGCTGTATAACCCCAAACGCTCCGCCCCCTTCAGCGTGTTGATTGCCAAAGACGGCACCATCTTGCACAAAAGAGATGGTTATCAAGCCGGGGATGAATCCGCCATCGAAGCGGAAATCGTCGAAGCCCTCGGTCAATGAGGGCACGATGCTCATGCCGACTTTCGTACGCGTCGGATAACGGCTTGCATCGCACTCATCAACAATAACGCTACCATGCCAACCAATACCCCCATCAGCCCTTGTAGTAACGGCTCGAGGATCGGTGCGAACACCGTTCCCAACGAGTCTTTGGCGAATTGCACGAAAGAATGCACGGCAGAAATACCGTGGACAATGATTCCTCCCCCCACCAAAAACATCGCGGCCGTGCCCACGATGGTCAACGTCTTCATCAAGTAGGGCGCGAGCCGCAATACGGTGAAACCAATCCAGCGTACCGCCCCAAGCACAACTCCTTCTCCGGTTCGTTCACTCAAGTAGCGCCCTGCATCATCCAGTTTTACAATCACGGCCACCACACCATACACACCCACCGTCATCAATACCGCCACACCCGAGAGAACCGACAAACTCGTCCATATGCTCGCGTCCGCGACCGTGCCCATGGTGATGACGACAATTTCCGCGGATAGCACGAAGTCGGTTCGAATGGCCCCTTTGATTTTGGCCTTTTCCATGGCCGTGATGTCTTGGGATAGAGACAGACGGCTTTGCATTCGTTCGATGGGGGAAGGCTTGTCTTGTTGGCGCGACAGGAATTGATGAGCAATTTTCTCGGCACCTTCGAAGCAGAGGAAAGTTCCCCCCGCCATCAAAAGGGGCGAGATGAGCCATGGTGCCACCCATTGAATCAACAAGGCCGCGGGTACCAATATCGCCTTGTTTTTGAGGGATCCTTTCGCGACCGCCCACACGACCGGAAGTTCCCGATCCGCACGAACTCCCGATACTTGCTCGGCGTTGAGCGCTAGATCATCCCCAAGAACTCCCGTGCTTTTTTTTGCAGCTACCTTCGTAAGAAGGGCAACGTCATCGAGAACCGTCGAGATATCGTCGAGTAACGCAAGAAGGCTTGTTGCCATGCCAAGCCCATGCACCCGTGAGCACCGGACTGCAAGTCTGCGGCTCGCCTGATTCAGAGACCAGCCACGATTTGGAATTTGTCTCCCATCACGAGCAGCTCCAATCGGTTTTCCGCCACGATGCGTCGCCACTCGTCTTTGTCTTCATGCCCTGGAATCTTGAAACTGGCGGAATAGGTGTAGTCCACAAATAAACGGTCCGACTCCTTGGACCAAAGGACGCGTCGATATCGAATTTCGTAACGAATTGCCTTGGATTCACGAAATTCTTTCATCAGAAACGCTTTCAATCCCTCGAAATCCATGTCGTCGGAAGCATCCACATTGCCCCCGTCTTCATAGTATTGAGAGCTGACCATGGATAAGATTTTGCCTACGTCACGACGTTCCACGGCCTTTCGATAGGCCTCGCAAAACGAGATGACGCGACGATTGTCCTCGGTGTCTTCGACGTCGGTGTTGGGAATGTAATTTTTGGTGCAGCCGACCAAAAGCAGCAGCAAAAACGCGGCGATGGAAAACAAGGGACGGGTGGTCATGATGATGCGGCGTCAACAGTCCAAACGGTCTAATGATTCCTGGGAATGTGGCTACGATGCCGTCAGTTGCGCAAAAGCGCAAGGAGCACGTCGGGCCGTTTGCAATTTCCGGCGAACAAGGAATAATCTGTAACAGTGACCGCCGAATACCCCGTGCTCGTAGTAGATGACGACAACGTCAGTCGTCGTGTCATCGAAAACGTGCTTCGACACGCGGGGATTGCGGCCGTGAGCGTGGCCGGGGGCAACGAGGCGTTGTTTTGGCTCGAGACCAACAAAACATCGCTGGTTTTGCTGGATCTGATCATGCCTCCCCCCGACGGTTACCAGGTACTTTCCGAATTACGCGCGCACGAAAATGGAGCGGATATTCCGGTCGTCGTGTTGACGGGTGTGGCTTCCGACGAAGAAGTCAGTCGGGCTTTTGAAGCCGGGGCGGATGATTTCGTCCGTAAGCCATTTCGAGCAGCGGAACTGGTCGCGCGCATCCGTGGACAACTTCGCCTGCGGTCCTATATCGAGGCCCTCGCGCAAAAAGAAAAAGATGCGCAAGTCGTTCTCGAACTCACCCAGGCCCTCGCCTCTTCCCTGGATTTTCGACAAATCCTGTTCACCGTCGTGCAACGCGTGGCGGATGTGGCCCGCGTGAATCGTTGCAGCATCGTGTTGGTGCAAGGGGATGTCGGACAAGTCGCTGCCACCAGCGACAATGAAGACTTGTTCAATCTTTCGATACAACTAGATCGTTACCCCGAGATTCGAAAGGTTGTGGATTCCGGAAAGCCGCTGATCATCGAGAACGTAACCACACATCCGCTGTTGGAAGTGGTGCGTGACAAACTGCCGGTCAGCGAACTCACCTCCCTGGTTCTCGTACCCATCGGTTATGAAGGAACGTCAATGGGCGTGCTCGTTCTTCGTGCGGCCGCGCGTATCCACTTGGGCGACCACGAGATGAATATCGCCCAGACCGTGGCCAACGCCACAGCCATTGCGCTTCGTAACGCCCATGTGATCAAAAACCTGCAGGATCAAACGGAGCAGGTGTCCCATGCCCGCGTGAAAGCAGAGCGTCGCCTCCAAATGCTCAAACGATACGCGGCGTTTTTTGAGGCAGGCGCCGATGGCGTCATCGTGACCGACCTGGATGGACAAATCTTGTTCACCAATGCCCGTGCCCGTTCGATTACCGGTTTTTCGGAAACTGCCCTGCGGGGAAGGAAAGTAGATGAATTGGTCACGGAGGTCGACCGTCCTCGAATGAGCGAAGTCCAAGCGGGATTCGCGAAAGGAAGCTTTCTGCAAAGTGTCGACGTTCAGGTGCAGCGCTCCGATGGGCAACAGGTGGTGCTGAGTATCAATTTCAGCGGAGTCCTACGGGAAGAAGGCGCCGTGTTGATGAGCTTCCGCGATGTAACCCCCGAACGCACGGTCGAAGCGCAACTGCGTCAGACCAAAGACTTTCTCGAACGTGTCATCGATAGCTCCGCAAACGCGATCATTTCGATTGATATGCATGGCCGGGTGCAGCTTTTCAATCGCGCTGCCGAACGCTGCCTCGGAAGAACCGCCGATCAGATGATTGGACGCGCTCATATATTCGACTTTTTCCCCAAAGAAGAAGCCGAAGCCATCGTGCGCATGCTGCAGCAAGGCGAGGAAGGCGCAAGTATTTCCGATCATTCGGCCCAAGTGATCGTCGACTCCGGAGAACTTGCCCCCGTTACCTCTTCGGCTGCGCTCATTCACGACGACGGACAACGAATCGGTGCCGTGGTTATTTTGACGGACCTGCGAGATAGGCTCCGAATGGAAGCTCAATTGGCAGCGGCCCAGGAGGAACTCGAGTCGCGGGAACGGCAAGCCATCATCGCCGAACTCGCCGGCGCCGCAGCCCACGAACTCAACCAACCTCTCACCTCTGTCATGGGTTATGCCGAACTTTTGAAAAGAAAGTTCCAACATGATTCCTCTGCCCTTTCCGCCGTGGACGTCATCATGAGCGAAGCGGAAAGAATGGCCGAAATCGTAAGGAAAATCGGGAAAATTACCCGATACGAAACCAAATCCTACGTCGGGGCCGCCAAAATCCTCGACCTCGACCGT
>Ga0116184_10002443_pt1 | contig 16287 bp, 10 predicted proteins | sample AD_JPNNA5_MetaG_FD_89886 | JGI IMG/M metagenome (GOLD analysis project Ga0116184, IMG submission 89886) | Active sludge microbial communities of municipal wastewater-treating anaerobic digesters from Japan - AD_JPNNA5_MetaG | ecosystem: Engineered > Bioreactor > Anaerobic > Digestate | place... | reverse complement strand
TCCTATTTACGCGTGTGATAGTCTCATTGAGGATGGCGCGAGCTTAGTTTTTCGCCCATCCGAGAGCTCCATACTTGAGGTTAGTATACTTCAGAAGCACTTGCGAATTCAAAAAACAGGGGGGAAATTCTTATATTTTTCCCTCCTTCAGCAAACGAATTAGCAATGATAAAATTCTGTTATCCTCTTTTTTCCAGGTGCTTATGCGCTTTTCATTTATAAAAATTCTGCTTCTGAGCCTGGCTTTATCGCTCGCATCCTGCCAACCGCCTTTAGCATCGGAACAGGTTTCGACTGCTGCTCCAACAGCTCAAATCGCCACAAGCCTTCCAACTCCAACTTTGGTCCCGTCCCCAACACCTCCTTTCGTCCCCTCCCAGACCCAAACGCCCACACCGCTGAGTGTGAACGCAATCGTTTGGGCGGCAGATCCTGTCATTCCCATTTTGAATTACCACCGTTTCACCCCCAACTCTTGGGATGAAACTTCGGGTATGGTTCGCTACATTGGCGACCTGAAGACCGACCTGCAGGCTTTTTATGACTCCGGATACACCCTGATCTCCCTGGACGATCTCCTCAGCGGTAATATCCGTGTCCCCGTAGAGCGCCGACCCTTGATCCTGACCATCGACGATGCCTATTTCGCAAACCAGTTTTCTCTTGATGATCAAGGGGAGGTATCCGGGTTTTCTGCAGTCGGAACTATCTATCGATTTACACAGGAGCATCCTGACTTTGGCTTTGAGATTGCCATGTTTGCCAACTTTGGGGATAAATACTATGGCAATTTGTTCACGGGAACCTGGTGGTACTTGGCAGAGGGCTGGCAGCAAGCCCTTGCGCAGACGATCGCCTGGGGGATTGAACACCACGTTTACCCCTACAACCATACGTACCTTCATCCTCACCTTAATGAGCTTGAGGATGCGCAAATTCAACCACAGCTGGCATTGAACGATCAAAATCTCCGTGAGTACCTTGCCCTGGCAGGCCATCCTGAGTATGCTTCACTGCTCTCCAATTACGTTGCTTTGCCTTATGGGGTTCTGCCCGCAACAGATACAGGTAAGCAACAACTGACATCATACGTAGACCCTGAGGGTGACCCGGTCCGCGCGGTTTTTGAGGCGGGTTATGAATATGCGCCTGCATTTGCCTCAGCCGCTTTCTCTGATGGGTTTGATCCGATGCATCTCCCCCGTATGGCAGCCATTCCTTCGGTAATCAAGCTCATCACCGAAAACGCTTCCACCTTCCCGTCGGCAGAAAGCTGCACGGTGACCCTGCCGACAGCTTCCATGGATGCTCAATCAATCATGGCTGCAATCCAGCAAAACATATCAGGCGGTCTGTGCCCTGAAGGGATCTACATCCTGGAAGAAGGTGTTTTTATAGCGCGGGATGGTGCTGTGACACCCTATTCCCCAACTAACTAATCCATGAATTTATTACAGTTAAATGTAGGCCAGACATTGTGCCCTCTGTGCCCGCGCAGCAGGGTGTTGATTATTGTTCTATTCAATCCGGGTTATTGATCATGTCCGTCTCCAGGGTATGCGAGGTCTTTGAGCGTTAGGTCTCATGTGGCTGCCCTTGGCGGGCACGGCCGGCCGTGCCCCTAGGTTAAAATGCCCGTCATTTGTTAAAATCGCATACATTGCCACGGCTCTTGAGAGAATGATGCTGCGGATAGGCCTTGGTCCATCCGTACGGTGGGGATTTACTCCCACCGCGGTATCTAATCATTTGGTAGCGGTAGGCGACCTGCCATTTCTTAAAATCCCTTATACTGCCACGACTCTTGAGAAAACGGCGATACGGATGGACCAAGGCCCATCCGTACGGTGGGTCCAACTCGTACGGTGGGGGTTTACTCCCACCGCGATATCCAATCGCGTAGTTACAATAGGCTGGCACAGCATCCCGTATGGGGAGGCTTTGCACTGCTGTTTAGACAAGTATGATTGTTTACACATTATCCGAGGTTATTATTTACAAGTTAGGGGCAGACACAGGGGTCTGCCCCTACGAAAGCCACCTTTCCCTCAAACACAAGATGTAGGGGTAACCCCCCGTGGTTACCCAGGTACAAAAGTCGGATTGCGTTTTTCAATCCGGTCTACATTTATTTTGATCGTACGGGCAGGCACAGAGGCCTGCCCCTACGCGAAACGATCTCAATCAAGAAAACCAATGCGGATGGACGCGAGGCCCATCCCTACCAGGTTTATTCCGTACGGCGGGGGTTTACTCCCGCCGCGATATCCAATCGTTTGGTTGCTATAGGCGGCCATGGCATCCCGCAAGGGGAGGCTTTGCACTGCCGTGCCCCTACCAAACACTCGATCTCGCCGGACTCCCGTCCGTGCGAGGTTCTTGACCGTTAAGTCTCCTGTTGTTACCCTGGGCAGGCACAGGGACCTGCCCCTACGGAAATACAAACATCATTCTACGTCCAATTATGTCACCTGGGCAGGCACGGCATGCTATGCCTATTTCCAAAAATGCCTGCCATTTTGCCATCTGAAATATGATATACTCCCATCACAAACACGATGGCAGAGCATCGGTTATCCGCCAGAGAGCAGCCGCCTAGCTGAAAGGCTGCAAGCGCCCGCGGAGCGCGTCAGACCCCACTCAACTGCCCCTCCCCACGGAGCGTGGCTGCGGTGATGCCCTTTAGCCGCAGACGGTCAGACCCGTTATAGCCTCCATGAGCTGCTCATCCTCGTGATGGGAAGCAGGGTGGTACCGCGAAAGCAATTTCGTCCCTGCACGCAGGGATTTTTTATTTAACCACAGTCTGTTTCGTCTTTGCCCAAATGAAGTTTCACGGGAATGAATAACAAGAAACAGCTAAGAACAGGAGCAAAACATGATGGACCCAACCGCAATACCAACTTACCGACCCGAAGAAATCGAGCCCAAGTGGCAGGCACGCTGGGAGGCTGATAAGCTCTACCAGCCTGAGCGCGATCCGAACAAAACCAAGTTCTACGCCCTCACCATGCTGCCCTATCCCTCCGGAGACCTTCACATTGGTCACTGGTATGCCATGACTCCTCCTGATGCCCGTGCCCGCTTCAAGCGCATGCAGGGCTATAACGTCTTCTTCCCGATAGGTTTTGATGCCTTCGGTCTGCCAGCTGAAAACGCCGCCATCAAACACAACATCCACCCCAAACAGTGGACCTATGCCAATATTGAACGTATGCGCGGGCAGCTCCGCTCCATGGGTAATTCCTTTGACTGGCGGGCTGAAATCATTTCTTCTGACCCGAAATATTACCGTTGGACGCAGTGGTTCTTTGAGCAGTTTTATAAACATGGGCTGGCATACCAGAAGATGTCTCCCGTCGATTTCTGCCCCAACTGCAACACGACCCTGGCGCGCGAGCAGGTTCTTGGCGATGATCGTCATTGCGAACGCTGCGGCACACCAGTGATTCGCAAAGACCTCAAACAGTGGTTTTTCAAGACCTCCGCGTATGCCGAGGAGCTGCTCAACTACGAAGGCCTCGACTGGCCGGAACTGATCAAAACCCTGCAGCAAAAGTGGATCGGGAAGTCCGAAGGTGCTTCCATTACCTTCAAAACTGAGGCTGGCGACCCAATTGAGGTGTTCACCACCCGTCCCGACACGCTTTGGGGCGTGACTTTCATGGTGCTCTCCCCCGAGCATCCGCTGGTGGAAAAAGTGACAACGCCAGCCCAATTGGAGGAGGTGCGCGCTTACCAAGAGCAAGCCAAACGCCAATCCGACATCCAGCGTGAATCCGTTACCCGCGAGAAAACGGGTGTTTTCACTGGCGGCTATGCCATCAACCCCGCCTCCGGTCAGCACATCCCGATCTGGATTGCAGATTACGTGCTGATGGGCTACGGCACAGGCGCTGTCATGGCAGTGCCTGCCCATGACCAGCGTGATTTTGAGTTCGCGCGCCAGTTCAACCTGCCCATCAAGGTCGTGATCCAGCCGGAGGGAGATCAACTAATCGACCCCGAAGAAATGACCGGCGCGGTTGAAGCCCACGGCTCAATGGTCAATTCCGGCCCACTCACCGGCACCCCTGAATCGGAATCCATGGCTGCAGCAATTCATTATGCTGAGGAAAATGGATTTGGTTTTGGCACCATCAGCTACCGCCTGCACGACTGGCTCATCAGCCGCCAGCGCTACTGGGGCGCCCCAATTCCTATGATTTACTGCCCCACATGCGGCACTGTGCCTGTTCCAGAGGATCAGCTGCCAGTACTGCTGCCAGATGACGTGGAATGGCTGCCCACGGGCGAAAGCCCGCTCAAGCTGCACCCCACCTGGCGCTTCACCACCTGCCCGATTTGCGGTGGTGCCGCTGAACGCGAAACCGACACCATGGACACCTTCATGTGCTCCAGCTGGTATCACCTGCGCTACCTCAGCCCGGATTACGCCGAGGGTCCTTTTGACCCTGCCCAGTATAACTACTGGATGCCGGTGGACACCTACACCGGCGGCTCCGAGCACGCCACTATGCACCTGATCTACACCCGCTTCTTCCATAAAGCCGCCCGCGATTGCGGCATCACCAAGGGCGATGAACCCATGCTGCAGCTGCGCAACCAGGGGATGGTGTTGGGCGAGGACGGCGAAAAAATGAGTAAGAGCCGCGGAAACGTGATCAACCCGGACGATTTGGTTGCGCGTTATGGCGCTGATACGGTGCGGGCGTACCTCATTTTCTTCTGCCGCTGGGAACTGGGGGGACCTTGGTCCAGCACTGGTATTGAAGGCAACAGCCGTTGGCTGCGGCGGATCTGGTACATGCTGCTTGAGCCCGCTGCGGGAACGGCCGACCAGGAGGTTTTACGTGCCCTGCGCCGTAAGACGCACCAGACTCTCAAGCGGGTGACCTATGACTTTGAAAATTTCGAGTTCAATACCATCGTCTCCAGCCTGATGGAACTGCTCAACGAAATGGGCCGCGCAAAAAATGCTGGAGCGTTTGGCACAGAAGAATGGAACGAAGCCGCAGATCTCTACCTGCGCATGCTGGCACCGGTCTGCCCGCACATCGCTGAAGAATTATGGCAGCGCCTGGGCAAGCCCTATTCGATCCATACCCAACCCTGGCCGCAGGTGGACGAGGAAGCCGCCAAAGACGAGATGATCACCTTGATCGTTCAGGTCAACGGCAAACTACGCGACCGCATCCTGGTTGAACCAAGCATCAGCGATGAAGACGCAAAACAACTCGCCCTGGCAAGCGAAACCGTCCAGCAAATCCTGGAAGGCCGCCAGATCCGTAAGGTGATTGTGGTGCCGGGTAGATTGGTCAATATCGTCGTCTAACAAAATCCCCTTCTCAACCGCTAACACGCCGGCTCCTCTGGAACTGGCGTGTTTTCTTAACCCCCCCAGCTTGTTCTCAATCAGCGTGAATTCGCACAACAACCGGGGTTTGTCCAAGCCAGGGCAATCGCATCTTATTTTTTAGGAAAACCACAAAAAATGATTTGAAATCAGGTCTTTTGAACAGATTTCTCACTCTTTGCGGGTAACACAATTCTGTTTGAGTAGTAATAGGAGATAAAAAAGAACTCTTTTTGCCGTAAATCGACTGCCAAAACAGGTTTATAAATCTAATATATTAAGTAAATATGAAATATTGTTGATTATTATTTGAAATTCTCGAAATTTGTTTGAGTGATCTTTCTCATTTAGATGCAATTGCCCTGTTGTCCAAGCCCAAAACCAAGAAATGGAAAACAGGATAAAATAAATCAGATAAATTTTTAGATAACCGACACTCTCTTTATTCTCCCAGTTTTGGGATTGGTATTTTCGGATTAGAATAAATCAAGACAAAAGAGAGATAGCGCAGCAACGGACTTTTATCCGGTTCAACCACAGGAGGTTACTATGAAAACTGTCGTTGCGGGGGCCTTGGGGGAATGCGTGCACGTCGCCGGCGTGACCAATTTTTTACGCCTTGCAGAAATTGCAGGCTGGCGGACCGTGTTTTTGGGTCCGGCAGTTTCAGTTGAGCGTTTTGTGCAGGCAATAAAAGAGGAAAATGCCGACTTGGTCGGCGTATCTTACCGTTTGACGCCCGAAACAGGCGAGCGCCTGTTGGGCGAATTCGCGGAAGCAGCATCTGAGTTGTACGAATCCGGCGTCCGCTTTGTCTTTGGCGGCACCCCGCCAGTAGCCCAGCGCGCCCAAACCCTGGGGGGATTTTTTGAGAAGTTCTTTGATGGCAGCCAGCCGATGGACGAAGTTTTGGCTTTCCTGCGCGGCGAAACTCGCGCGGATAACGACACCCTGAATTATCCTCAGGATCTTATCAGTCGGATCGCGTGGAAAACGCCTTACCCACTATTACGACACCACTTTGGTTTGCCAACCATGGAAGCCAGCCTGGACGGGATCGCGAAGATTGCCGAAGCGAAAGCCCTGGATGTGATTTCACTGGGGATAGACCAGGATGCCCAGGAGAATTTCTTCCATCCCGAACGCCAGAACCCTCGTGCGAAAGGCGCGGGCGGCGTACCGGTTCGTTCTGAGCAGGATTACCGGGACCTTTTTGCTGCCTCTCGCCGTGGGAACTTCCCTCTCATGCGAACTTACTCCGGTACGGATGACTTTATCCGCCTTGCCGAGATGTATGTTGAGACCATCAACATCGCCTGGTGCGCCATTCCCCTATTTTGGTTCAATCAGATGGACGGACGCGGTCCGATCCCCCTGCAGGAGTCCATCCGGGAGCACCAAGAGGTGATGGCATGGTACGGCAGCCGGGGAATCCCGGTGGAACTGAACGAACCCCATCATTGGGGCATGCGCGACGCGTCCGACGTGGTTTATGTGACCTCCGGGTATCTTTCCGCGCTCAACGCTAAGAGGATGGGTGTATGGGACTATATCGCCCAGATGATGTTCAACAGCCCTGCCGGGCTTTCTGACGCGATGGACCTTGCCAGGATGCTGGCGATTCTTGAATTAATCGAGCCGCTGGAAGATGAGACATTCCATATCTGGCGGCAAACCAGAACTGGTTTGCTCAGTTATCCGTTGGATGACAATGCCGCCCGAGCGCACCTCGCTGCGAGCATTTACGTCCAAATGGCGCTCAAACCGCACATCGTTCACATAGTTGGGCACACGGAAGCGGATCATGCCGCCACCGCAGAGGATGTCATTGCTGCCAGCCGCATGGCACGGCAGGCTATCGAAAACGCCTTGAGAGGGCAGCCAGACATGCTCTGCGATCCAAAAATTCTCAAAAGGAAAGACCACTTGGTCGCTGAGGTACAAATCACTCTCCAGGCGATTCGCAATTTGGGCGATGGCAGCGACGCTGCCCTGACAGACCCACACACACTCGCCGAAGCAGTGCGCGTGGGCATCCTGGACGCACCTCAACTCAAAAATAATCCCTTCGCCCCAGGCGCTGTCCGCACCCGTGTACTGGACGGAGCCTGTGAGACTGTGGATGAAAACGGGAAAATTATCGACGAACAGACACGGCTGCAAAACTATCTATAAGGAGCATCGATGAGTAAAGAATATGTATTTGGTGTAATTGGCGCTGGTAACGGTGGAAAAGCCATGGCTGCTTACCTGGCTTTATTGGGAAAGAAAGTGCTGCTTTATAACCGTACCTTTTCAAACGTGGAGGTCATCGCGGAACGGCAGGGCATAGACCTGATAAATCCCGGCGGCTTGGACGGTTTTGGAAAACTGGAAATGGTGACAGACAACATTGAAGACCTGTTGGCAGCATCGCAGGTCATCATGGTAGTTACCCCCTCCACGGCGCACAGGGATATTGCCGCCGCTGCCTCGCCTTACCTGCGCGATGACCATATCGTCATCCTGCATCCAGGACGGACAGGTGGTGCTTTGGAATTCGCGGAGACGCTTCGTCAAAATGGCTGCGCTACCAAACCCATCATCTCTGAGGCGGAGACTTTCATTTTTGCCAGCAGATCGGAAGGACCCAGCCTCGCGCGCATTTTCCGCATCAAGGAATCAGTACCCCTGGCTGCGCTGCCCGCAAACCGCACAAAAGAGGTGCTGGAAGCCATTCACACCGCTTTCCCACAGTTTATAAATGGCGGAAATGTTTTGATGACCGGCTTAAACAATATGGGAGCGGTCTTCCATCCTGCGCTTGCCATGCTTAACGCAGGTTGGATCGAAGCCACTCACGGCAATTTTGAGTTCTACGTAGACGGCGTCACGCCCTCGGTTGCTAAGGTGCTTGAGGTAATCGACCGGGAGAGGGTCACAGTTGCGTCAGCATTGGGTTTACGGGCGCGCACGGGGATGGAATGGCTCGAGCTGGCATACAACGCGACTGGGGAAAACCTGTATGAAGCCATGCATAACCAGACCGGATATTACGGCATCAAGGCACCCCCCAAACTTAACCACCGCTATATCTTTGAAGAAGTGCCCATGAGCCTGGTACCGATCGCCTCGTTTGGCGAACGTTACGGCGTCTCGGTCAACTGCATCGAAAGCATTATCAGACTGGGATGTATCCTTCATAATACTGATTATTGGCGCAAGGGGAGGACCATAGAAAAGCTGGGTGTTAAAGATCTCAGCATCGGCGAGCTGACCCACTACGTGGAAACGGGCGAAAGGGACTGAAATTTTCGGACACCTGTTTTTTTCCAAAGGAATCACAACCACCCGCTTAGCGGGTGGTTTTTTTGTCTCACTCGTTCCACGAGTTTGACTGCCTTAAGGCGTAAACGAAATACGCCTGCTGACTTTTTGGCAGGCGCACGGTATCTTACTTCGTCGTGGTCGCAGTTGGTTTCTGCTCGCGTTTAGCCACTTCAGCCTTGAGGTAGGTAATCACTTCAGCTTCAGTGCTTAAGTTTTGGACCTTCTTGGCAATCTGCTCCGTCTCCGCAAGCGTAAAGAGTGAGAGCGTGCGTTTGACATGGGGAATGTTGGAAGCATTCATACTGAACTTGCGCAGGCCTAGCCCAAACAGGACAATGGCCGCAAGCGGATCGCCCGCCAATTCACCACACACAGAGATCGGTTTTCCAGCCTCGTTATACTCCTTGAAGATCCTGCCGAGGATGCGGAACATGGCTGGAGAAGAGCTCTGGTAGTAGTTGGTAAGCTTTGGATTCATGCGGTCGACCGCGTGCAAGTACTGGGTCAGATCATTCGTCCCTACGCTGGCAAAATCGGTTTCCTTTGCAGCCATGTCTGCAATCATCGCAATCGATGGGATCTCGATCATAATTCCGATATTTATTTTCTCGTCGAAGGGAATGCCTTCAGCCCGCAATTCCGCCTTTGCTTCCTCGACTGCCGCATTGCCAGCTCGAATGTCATCCATTGTGCCCACCATCGGGAACATGATCTGCATGGGACCAAAAGCGGATGCCCGCAAAGCTGCGCGCAGCTGTGTTTTGAACATTTCCGGCATATCCAGGCAAAGCCGCAGCGCGCGGTTACCCAGGAAGGGATTATCTTCTTTCGGAAGAGCCAGATAGCGCAAAGACTTATCGCCGCCGATATCGAGTGTTCGCAGAGTCACGGGGATGCCCTTCGCGTTGGCAAGGACTTTCCTGTATGCGGCAAACTGCTCATCTTCCGTGGGCATGTGCTCGCTTTCCATATAAACAAATTCGGTGCGGAAAAGCCCAACAAAATCCACGTACTTAAAACCCTCGTCGGGTTCGGTCGTACCAATGTTCAGACCAACACTGAAACGTTCGCCGCTGGCAACCAGCGGTATGCGATTCAGAAATTCTGCGGACTGTTTCTCACTCTTGAGGAATTCTTCCAACTTGATTTCATACTCTGCTATCGTCGTGCGGTCAGGTTCCAGCAAAACCTCACCTTTGATTGCGTCCAGAATGACCATATCTCCATTTTTCACGATTTCAGTTGCTTCCGGCACACCAAGCACTGCTGGGATCTTATAGCTTCGGGCAAGGATAGCGGTGTGCGAGGTGGCTCCACCAACTTCTGTAATAATGCCCATGACATGCGCCCGGTCGAGCGTGGCTGTGTCACTTGGAAGCAAGTCGTGCGCCACAACCACTACTTTTTCACGCAAATTAGCCAGATTTTGCTCCTTTTCACCCTTCAGGATGCGTAAAACACGGTTGCGCACGTCACGCAAGTCAGCAGAGCGTGCTGCAATCAGTGGATCTTTGGCTTTTTCAAGCAAAAGGGCAAACTCGCTAAAGACCTTATCTACGGCATAGTCTGGCATCGCCCGGCGTGAAAAAATCATATCCTTTACTTCTTCAGCCACTTCTTCATCCTTCAGGATTTCAATATGCGCGGTGAAAATTTTGGCTTTTTCCGGAGATTCCGCAGATAGAGATGCTACGATCGCATTCAACTCAGCTTCAGCCGCAGCGACAGCGTCAGTGAATTGCTTGTACATCACAGCTTCTTGTCCGGCTTCAAAATATGACTCGTGGACATCCGCTTTAAAAGCCCTGTAAATATAACCTTTTGCCAGAGCAATTCCCCTGGAAACTGGATTACCCTTTAGGATTCTCATCTGCGCTCCTTTTTATTGCCTAACGCGTTGTTTTTATTCTTCACCAAACTTGGAATCGACCAACTCCACCAATTTTTCCACCGCTGCTTGCTCGTCTGGGCCATCGGCGCTAATCTCGATGGGCGTATTCACCGAAAGACCCTGTGCAAGGATCTTGATGATGGATTTAGCGTTGGCTTCGGGGGCTCCTTCGACGTCGAGCCTTCTTACAGTCACCTTCGACTCAAAAGATTTGGCACAGGCGACAAATTCTGAAGCCGGGCGGGCATGCAAACCTGTCAGGTTCTTTAAAATGGTTTGTTTGGAATACATTGTTGATCTCCCTGGTTGTTATTATGCGAAGCTGGCAACCATCAATTCGATTTGATTTTATAAAAATTCAGAGGAGTTGATGAGACTGGATTCAACCTCAGGCTTCCTATCATACCAGAATTTTCCGGTAAACATGCGAATTCCCATGCCTCAAAGCACCTGGATACTACACTCCTGGTACTGGGTATGCCCGGTGCCAAAAATCATATTTCAGTACACTCCTGGAATGGTTTTTTTCAGGTGGGCTGCATAGGTGTGACCGCGTCCAACTTCAAGATCAGCCAGAATGTCCGAGCCATACAGCACGGCGGCATTCTTCAGATTGCCGATGTCCGGATAGACCCCTCAGGTAAGGTGAACCAACCAGGTGCAGGTAAGCCATCGCCTTGCCGACAGTATCCATGAAGCTGGTGCTTCAGATCATGCACCTGGGCACGCTGCCAGTCGAGCGGCGCCAGGCTGGCGATCAGGGCAGGGTTTTGATGTAACCGTCGAGCAAATCCTGCTTAATGCGTTCAAAAAGGATTACCCGTCCGTCGGAGAACAAATCGCGGTTGACCTGTTTCAACTCGATGCCTGCTTTGACCACCCCAACGGATTCTCCGAGCAGCAGCCGCCCTAATGCCGGCTCAAGGTCGACTCCACTGCTAAGCACGCCGAGGAGTTTCTGGATGCTTTCAAGATTGGGCTGACCCTCGATCCCGATCAGGGTAATGTTTTTGCTGTTCAGATAGGCAATGAGCTCAGGAGTGCTTAATTCTGGCTGAACAAAGATGCTGGTAACGGATTTTGCCAACAGCGCATCCACGGCAGCCTGCCAGTCGGCAGGGTTAGCTGGGTCGCTGACCTCAGCAGTGAAAGGATAGTATTCCACGGGCGCAAAGCGGGCGTTGCAAAGTCCGCAATGGAAACGAGCACCGGTGACAAACGCGTCGCGGGTAGTTTGCCCTTCTGGCGTACCAGCCTGGCTCAACACACCCACGCGGAAATCCGGAGTGCCGAGAGCCAGGGTATATCCCGCCAGGAAACTCAGCTGATCGCGGCTGGGTTCACCTGTGATAACCAGACTCAAATTCTCAGTAGGAACAAGATCCGAAGCATTCACCGCCAGGAATTGCACCTGTGGCAGTACCGAAGCCAGCGATTCAACTTCGTTTGGTGAAGCCAGGCTCACCACCACCCGCACGTTCGGGCTAAGTTGTGCTGTGCTTAGAGAAGTAGTGAGGGCAAGGGTGTGCCCATTGGTATCCGCGTAAGCACTCAGTTCTTTTTCAAGCTGCTCAGCAAACGTAGGATCCACGCTTTCCGGTGCCCATAGGACCATATCCGCATCCAGTAATACCACGGGAGTGGCTGTCGGGATATTTGTCGGCTCGCTGACGGTTGGGACTTCAACAGTCGGGGGTTGGGTTACTGCCACGGTCACAGTAAGCTGGGGTTGGTTGTTGCAGGCAGAAAGCAAGAGAACAAGAACGAGCAGGATTATTGGAAGGTGAATTCGCTTATTGAACATGCCCCAATTCTACCTTAAGGCTGCAATGAGAAAATTAGCTGTCTAACGCATCCGTAAAAAGTGGCCATTCTTTCCCCAAGCAGCCAAGAAAGTTGGGTCCTCTGAAGTAGCCTGAGCAACAGCGCCGGCACGGATAGTGCAACTGTATCAGAAGTACGACTGCTGTTATTTCATACAAACCGGATAGCACTATGAGCATACCTACTACCGAAACCAAACCAGATGGGCTCCATTCTCTTCCGCCCAGGCAAAGGCGTTCGCTGCGCAAATACATCGAAACCGCCAGCACCCGCGATAAGAATGACCTCCTGCGCGACATCGCGCGCCATGCGCTGCCTCAAATGCAGGACTATTGGCAACTTCTGATTTGTTTGCTGCTCCTGGTCATTGGGAACCTGATTGGATCGAACCTGGTGCTCCTGGCTGGTATTATCGCTATTCCGATGGCAAAACCATTGCTAAGCCTGGTTTACGCTGGTGCCCTGCCTTCAGCCAGGCATTTCTGGCACGCGCTGCTGGGTTTGGTGATCACGTTGGCAGGGTTTTTCCTGGCAGGCTGGATAGTTCGCAATGTGGTTCTTATCCAAGCTGATCGCTTTTTGTCCGGAGTGGACTTTTCCGGAATAACTGAAGGCGGTCTGTTTTGGGTCATCCTGGTTGTTACCTCCGCGTTGACTGCTTACTGGTTCACGTATCACGAAGTGCTTTCGAGGCTCTCGTCCATTCTAATTGGATACCTGGTGTTGATGCCGTTTATGGCTGCAGGGCAATCTGCTTCAGCGGATTTTGCTGCCAACAGTTTGCCATTGATCATGGTTGGTCTAACCAGGCTTGGGCTGGCGCTGTTGGTCATGTTCTTGACGACCTGGGTGTTAGGATTCCCGCCACGTAAATCGTTGGGGACTTTCATTGCCGTTTTAATATTTGCCATAGCAACGGTTAGTTTGATCGAGATCATTCAGCGTGAACAGGTTTCTATTCAAGCCCAGAGGCCAGAACCTACCATAGTCATTGTTCAGACTGCCACACCAGTGCCTCCAACTCCGACAGCACCCCCTCCGACTGCCACCGCCACGAGCGTCCCCAGCCCCACCCTGGAACCCATTCCGAGCCCGGAACCGACCGCAACCGTCCCTACATACACTTCAGCGCGTGTGACAGCCCCAAACGGTTTGGTCATCCGCGAAGGTCCGTCCACTTCATCCTACATCCTGACGTATGTAAACTTCGACGAGCTCGTTTGGCTCACGGGAATCCAGGAAACAAATCAAGGGATCACTTGGGATCAGGTGGTAGCGCCAGACGGCGCAATAGGCTGGATTTCCACCCGCTATCTTGAGATGATCAATCCTTAGGCTGCGACATCCAAAAGCAGCAGATTTGTGACTGGCACGCGAATAAGCGTGCCATCCTGGCGTTCCACGACGGCGACTTTAGCCGTCAGACCGCTCGCAAAACGCTCTGCCTTTTCAGGCAGCTCCACAACCCGCCCGGTGCTCCCGAGGTAGGGCTCACCCAGCAATCTCACCAGGCTGCCCACCCCCAGCGTGACTTCCTCATCAAAAAGCGCTGAACTTTGCCCACCCTCGCCTGGAAGAACCAATTCAGCTGCCTGACCAGCACCATCAGAAAGCAGAAATACTTCCTGATCCTGCATCTTTTCCAGCAAACCAAGGCTGATAGAGTCAGCTTCCTGATCTCCAAAACCGTTCAGGCTCATCACGGCGGTGGGGCAATTGATAGCCTCTTTGATTAATCCCGGTACCAGAGAAGGCAGGATAATCCCGGCAGGTCTTTTTGCCAGCAGTAAGCGGAATCGTTCTGGGGTAATAACGGCTCCCGAAAAAACGATTTTATCTTTCATCTCAGGCAGGAAGCCCCGTTGCTGGGGGTCCGTAAAGTCAAATTTCAGGTGGGTAAAACTGCCACTAGCGTTCACACCGTTACTCCAAACCCCCTGAATAAGGCTGCCAGTCAAACCGATCACCGCGCCAAAGCCTGGGATTAGTTCCACCACCGTACCCGCAATCGGTGCCATCACTTGCAATTTCCGTTCTCCCATTGCCAGGGTCACTCGCCCTTCACGCATCGAGACAATCCGACCATCCTGGGAAGCTCTGAAGATGCGGGTGATCAGCCCTGGTTTTTGAGCAATCACATCACCTTTTCGAACCACCTCGCCATTGAGTCGTTTGAGATGCTGGTCCAGTCGGCTTGGGTGGATTCCGAGTTGATTGACGATATCAAACACCTGGAATTCTTTGGGAATGACAGCTTCAGCCAGCACATCGCCCACTTTCACTTCCTGCCCGGTGCGCACCAGAACAGTGCCCGGTTGTGGAAGGCGGACTTGCTTGTAAACTGGCTGACCGGATCGGATAACTACTTTGCGCATGTTTATCCTCCCAGCTCCCAAAGCCAGTTGCGCAGGGCGTCCGCACGCGCAATTTCATCAACTGGCAAGTTCAGCGGTCTTCCGCGCGCGTCAATCACAACCCCGACCTTTGAATCCATCACACCAACCCAGCCGCCAAGCCCGGGTATCCCCATGCCGACATCGCTCTCGTCCTCAGGGGCAAGGTAGAGTTCGGTTTTGCTATTTGCCAGGGTTTCTATGCGTTTAAGATCGCCCAGCTGGATTTCATGGTAAAGCCGCGGCATCTGTTCGCCTTCATTCACTTCAATCTGGAGTACTTTCTGCCCTTCAGCAGCCGATGTATCCACCGTTACCACGGTCGCCAGGTTGGTGAAGACTTCCTCATCCATTACCTGTACCGGCAGCAAAGGTTCAATAGGTGCAAGGCTGCCCAGGGCGGTTAGAAGTTGTTGTTCATCCTGCAGGAATGTTGTTATCCCATGCGGCAAGATGCTGTCCAGCGCGATCATCAAGCCCTGATGCGGTAATGCCCGCTGCAACTCAGACCCCGAGAGGATGATCGGTTCGTAAGCACGCATCAAACCCAGGCTTGGGTTATACCCGAAGTCTGGATCCAATTTTTGGAGTGCACTCAGCGCTTCCCGGATGCGGGCGCGCGCCCAGGCCTGTTCGATGCTCAGATCCTCCAGGGTGGCGGGTGTGTAATCCGGGAAAAGCGCGCGGTTATAAATGTACGTCGCGAAGCTGTTTGAGTCTGTCAATTGGCTGGAGAGCCCTCTGGCAGTCTCTAAAACCGCGTCATCTACTTGAAGGCGGTGGCTGATGCCGGAGAGTTTCTGATCCCGCGCTGCAATCACACTTACGGTGTCCACATCGACGCGCAACAACAGCACACCCTTGCCATTATCACTGCTTTGCTCCAAAAAGCGCACCATCCTGCCAGCTGAAAAATCACCTGGGATCACACGGGTATGCAGATCGCTGACAACCTCCGCCAACCCGGCGATCTGCTGAAGCCGTAGCCGTTCAAAAGCCTTCAGCATGGCCTTCCAGACTAGCGTTGAATCTTCCTCACCAGGGTTGGTCTGGATGTTGCTCGCCAGGTGCATATCGATTCCAGCTTCAATCTCACTTTGGGCGTATTCAGCCAGTTCCTGGTTGCCGCAATAGACGATTTGAGGTCGAACTGCCCGGGGAATGAGATGGTAAACCAGGCGCAGGTTTTCAATTGCCGCCTTAAGTGCTTTTTGAGCCCCGCCGTTTGCGCCCCCGCCAATAACATATAACTCAACATCGCTCGTGAGAAGTCGTTCAAGTTGGGCTGTCGCGTTCAGGTTATCCTGGAGATTGACTTCCAGTACCACCTCACAATTGAACAAACTAACCAGTCGGCGCAACGGAGCGATGGAGTAGGCTTCTGAAAGCCCAATCACAGCCGTGCGAATAGGCTTACCAGCTGAAAGCGTCAGACCAATAAAGGCAGGTGCGCCTTCCAGGCGTCGGATATTTGTGATCTGCCCGCGGTCGTCGAGTAGATGGACCTCGTGGGA
>Ga0116184_10002434_pt1 | contig 16309 bp, 14 predicted proteins | sample AD_JPNNA5_MetaG_FD_89886 | JGI IMG/M metagenome (GOLD analysis project Ga0116184, IMG submission 89886) | Active sludge microbial communities of municipal wastewater-treating anaerobic digesters from Japan - AD_JPNNA5_MetaG | ecosystem: Engineered > Bioreactor > Anaerobic > Digestate | place... | reverse complement strand
TGACTGAATTTAATAAAGGTCTAGTGGGAGAAAAAATTGCGTAGCAATCGCCGCGACCGTCCCATAGGGATAAATAAAAAGCATCCGTAGCATAACGCAAGACCAAGCTTTTCCCCGCGAACGCCGCGGTTAATTAAAACCGGCTTTGCCGCCTCTGTGTCCTTTGTGCCTTCTTGGTGGTCTTTGTGATTAAAAAGGTCCATACTTAAATCCCGGTAGGACTAATGGCACCGGATTTCGAAGATTTTTTCCAATGTATAATTTGGGTTAACGGGAATCAGTAACTTTGCGCCGTTATGACGATCCAGGTATTGAAGTCGAAAATTCATCGTGTGCGTATTACGCAGGCTGAATTACACTATGTGGGAAGCATCACTCTTGACGAGGATTTAATGGATGCTGCCAATATGATAGAAGGAGAAAAAGTTCACGTTTTGAATATTAACAACGGTGAACGACTTGAAACATATGTTATTAAAGGAAAGCGTGGTTCGGGCGAAGTTTGCATTAACGGACCTGCGGCACGTTTGATGCAAGTTGGCGATGTAGTTATTGTGATCAGCTATGCGAGCATGGACTTTGAAGAAGCGAAAGGATTTAAGCCTTGGCTTTGTTTCCCTGACGCCAATAATAAGCCAACAAACGCTTAATAATCAACCATTTGAAAGGCGCCATAAAAACACTCCTATTTCTGGCCATTGGCGCCGGATTACTTTGGTTAACATTTCGAAACCAAGACTTTTCGATGGTAATCGAGAAAATCAGTCATGCCAATTTAGGCTGGCTGGGATTATCGATCGTACTTTCCATAGCAGCCTTAATCAGCCGAGCATTACGTTGGAAGCAACTCATTGAACCACTGGGATATAGAGTTAGGTTCACTACTGCGTTTAATGCGATGATGTTTGGATATGTAGCCAATTTGGCCATCCCACGAATTGGAGAAATCAGCAAATGCGGGGCATTAAGTAAATCGGAAGACATTCCCTTTGAGAAACTCATAGGGACGGTAATAGTAGAGCGCATGGCGGATGTAATCCTCCTTATAGTATGTATAGGGCTAGTTGCAATATTAGAATTCGAGCGACTAGGGGGATTTTTGGCAGAGCATATTTGGAATCCCGTTATTGAAAAGACCGGAAGCGCAGGAATGCTTATCGCAATATTGGGTATTGGTTCGGCAGCAGGTATCTTCCTCATTTACAAGCTTTTCAAAATGGAAAATCCACCTGCTTCGATACAAAAGATTAAAAACCTGATGAAAGGCATCGGCGAAGGCCTAGCAACAGTTACTCAATTGAAAAACAAGTGGTTATTTGTGTTTCACAGTGTATTCATTTGGGTTGTGTATATTTTCATGACTTACGTATGCTTCTTTGCTTTACCTGAAACATCGGGATTAGACCTATCGGCGGGATTGTTTATGATGGTCATTGGCGGAATAGGCATGACAGCGCCGGTACAAGGCGGAATTGGAACCTATCATTTGTTAGTATCGAAAGGTATAGAGCTTTACGGGCTTAATGCTACCGACGGGATCGTATTCGCGACGATGGTTCATGGTACTCAAACCATATTGTTAATAATTCTAGGAGGAATCTCCATGACGGCTTTGTTCTTTTTCACGAAACCCCGACCTTCACGGATAGATGAATCATCTGGAAAATATCAAAAGTAAGATCGTTACTCCGGCCCAATTAGAAGAAAAAATTAGGGAATGGAGAAAGGAAAAATGTAAGATTGTGTTCACAAATGGATGTTTTGACATCATTCATTTGGGTCATATCGACTATTTAGCACGTGCTGCTGACTTTGGTAATAAATTCGTAATTGGATTGAATACTGACAGCTCTGTTTCCCGTATCAAAGGTCCAACGCGTCCAATAAACGACGAGCATTCTCGCTCTATGGTTATGGCTGCATTGGAGTTTGTCTCTGCAATAACGTTCTTTGATGACCCTACTCCTTACGAGCTGATAAAGCTGGTACAACCGGATATATTAGTGAAGGGGGCGGACTACAAAGCAGAAGATATTGTAGGATATGACATAGTAATGGCAAGGGGCGGAAGTGTAGAAACCATCCCATTAGTTAGCGGATATTCGACTACAAACATCGAAACCCGCATCCGATCTGCAAAAAACTGACAATTGTAATGTTTCAATTAATATTTACCTTACCTTTATTGTAAAGGGCGTATAAATTCATAAAAACTAATAACGCGCATGAAAAATTTATTTCTACTAGCTTCAGGTTTAATGCTGATTTTCCTGAGTGGTTGCGAGAATAACGATTTATTGTTATCTGAAAAGAAATTAAACAGCAAAATTCAGAAGACATGGAAGATTGTTTCTCCATCACCATCTATTGATGCTCGAGAAAATTGGTCATTCGCCAATGGCTCTATAACAATTAACGGAACTGATAAAAACGGTGCTTCTTATGCTGAAACCGGCACATACAACGTAGATGCCAAGATGACAAAAGCATATGTTTATATCGATCAGTTCCACTTCTCGCAAGTACTTCCTTCAGGATTTGAATCGGAAGTATTGAATCGCAGATGGACTATTGTTGAGTTGGATAATGGTATTATGTATTTATCCGGTGTTGACAACAATGGTGTTATTCGTTCGATGGAGTTTGTAGAGAAATAAACTCAAGATATTAATCGTTTATAAACTGTTCTTTATTAGGGTTCAGAACCGTTTATAATTGATTAAACCCTTGTAATTCGATTGTAGGGTCAATTGAATTATCAACCGAGTAATCACAAAACATATCGATTATAGGCTGGGGGTAAAAACACAAAGGCGATGAAGTGATTCATCGCCTTTGCTATTTAATGCTGTTCTTACTTTTCAGTTAACTATTTCCAATTCATTGATGAGTCGAGTTGCACCTGCATATTTTTCAATAACAAAAAGTGTATAGCGAATATCGAGTGTTACATTGCGACATATTTCAGGATTAAAAGAGATATCGCTCATAGTACCTTCCCATACACGATCGAAATTGGTACCAATCAATTGGCCTTTTGCATTGATAACCGGGCTACCTGAATTCCCTCCTGTAGTATGATTTGTTGCGATGAATGCTATTGGTAATTTTCCGTTAACAGCATAGCGACCATAATCCTTCTTGTTATAAAGATCGATAAGTTTTGTAGGGACATCAAACTCCTCATCATCTTTTACATACTTCTCCATAATTCCGTCGAGTGTAGTATAGAAATTATACTTTACTGCATCACGAGGGTAATAACTTTTCACTTGTCCGTAAGCGACACGCAAGGTGCTATTAGCATCCGGATAAAAATGTTTATCGGGTTGCATTTCACGTTGTCCTGCCATGTACAAACGATTCAATCGACCTACTTCGGTGGCCATACCATTCACACGATCGGCAACTTTCGATTTATAGAAATCGCTCAATGCAATAATCATCGAATAAGCAGGATCCTTCTTCAACTTTTTGCAAGACGAAGAAGAAAAATTCGACAAGAACTTTTCCATCTTCACAGAATCGGTAAATACTGATTTTTCAAAAACCACATTGGCCCATTTACTAAAATCGCCCTTATAACGGTTACGCATATCCGTAAAACTTGTTGGCTTTAAAGAATCAGGAACAGACTTATCGAAAATAGTCAAGAGCGATTGAAACATATTCTGATCGGTAGGCACATCATAATTTCTGAAATACCCTGAAATACCGTTAAGCATATTCTTCTTCTCCTCTTCCATTTTTTTGGCATCTGGTTTATCGGAAGTATATAAATCACAAAGCGTTCTAAATCCATTAGCATAACTTAATATTTCTACACCATAAACCGCTTCTGCATAAAAATTATTAGCAGAAATGTAAGGACGATTTGCATCGTAAATAGATTTTAATCCCGGTAAAACATCGGCATAAATTTTCTTTCTCTCGGGGTGACTATCCATCCACTTATTAAACTCTTCTTCAAGAATTTGTTTTTTCTGCAATCCATTAGATTCGATCAAACCTTTTGTTTCACCTTTCCATTTCTTCCAGCCGTTACTCACGCTGCTTTGTTTAGATGCATATTGCAAATGCAACTTATCGCTTTTACGCATTGACTCGCCCATGATACGCAAGCGCTCATCGCGAACGCGAATACGTTCAGGGTTGATAGTATTCACAATCATATCCTCTTGATAAGAAGAAATATATTCTTGTGTTCTTCCCGGGAATCCGTAAACCATTGTAAAGTCTCCCTCTTTCACTCCTGAAATATTAATCGGGAATGAAGCGCGAGGCGTAAAAGGAACGTTATCGGCGCTGTATTCTGCAGGCTTGCTGCTTATCGGCATACACACGAAACATCGAGAAATCGCCTGTATGACGCGGCCACATCCAATTATCGGTATCGCCACCAAATTTTCCGATTGCAGAAGGAGGCGCGCCTACCATTCGAACATCTTTAAACGTTTCGGTAATGATCACATAAAATTCGTTACCCGAAAAAAACTGACGAACACGAGCTTCGTATCCTGTACCATCAATTGCTTTCTTTTCGATTTGAGAAGAAAGAGCTTTGATCTTCTCATTACGTTGTGCCTCCGTCATATCGGGCGTAAGCACTTTATTAAACTGATCGGTAACATCGTTAATACTAATAACAAAAGTTACAGACAATCCCGGACAAGGCAATTCATCTTTTAATTCTTTCGCCCAGAAGCCATCTTTCAGATAATTATTTTCAACGGTACTATGCGTTTGAATTTGGTCGAACCCGCAGTGGTGATTCGTAAGCAACAATCCTTGCTTTGAAATAATTTCACCTGTACAACCGCCGCCGAATAAAACAACGGCATCCTTTAAGCTGCTTTTATTTACACTATAAATATCATCGATAGAAATTTGCAAGCCTCGAAGTTTCATGTCTTCAGCATTCAACTGCTGAAGCAATTGTGGAAACCACATACCTTCATCGGCATGGGCTGAGCGAATAAATACGTTGCAAAATAAAACAACGAAGAGGGAGAATTTTATAAATCGATTCATATGAAATGTTTGAGACGATAAAGATAATAATCGGAATTAAAATGATGTGGTGTTTGATGTATACATAAAATAACAAACCCCGCCGAGGCAGGGTTCGTTATAGTCATGGTTTGATTGATTTTTAGAACGGAAGGTCGTCAACATCATTTCCTCCACCCATTGATCCTGCCATTGGATCGGCAGTCATAGGAGCTGGTGCAGCGTAACCATTATTTGATGGAGCAGACTCTGAAGGAGCGCTAGCCATTAATGGGCTGATGCTTACGGCGCGGATATCAGTATACCAGCGAGTATTATATTCTCTTGACTCAACACGGAAATTAATTTTCATTGTTGTTCCGGGATGAATCGTTTTTAATTGTTCGACAGGTTCATTAAATGCAATAAAAGCAATTTTCTTAGGATATGTCTCGATTGTTTCTGCGATAAAAGTTTGCTTTACCCAAGGACCTCTTTGCCCTTCACCTGTTTGAACAGGTAGCGACTGAATCAGCTTACAGTTGATTTCAAAACTCATGATGATAATTTATTTATTTCTTTCCTCAAAGATATAAAAAGCCCCTGAGCGAATTACATTCAGGGGCTTCAAATGCGCAGAAAAGTTTTCCACGTATCAGGTTATTTTTATGACAAGTTTTACTACCGTTTGATATTCAATAGATTGACAAGTCTTCTTTTAGCTTGAGAATTGCGTTTGTATGCCTCTCTCCGCCTTATTTGATCATATTGACCGAGCGTTTAATAAATCCGGTAAGTGCTTCTCCTTTCAACAACCCTTGAGATAGCATCGCCAAATCAACAGCTTGACGAAGAACTGCTTGCTTATGCTCTTCAGTATCTGTTGAAAGTACTTTTTTCATTAAAGGGTGATTCGTATTAATTACCATATTGTATTGCTCAGGCATGTTCGCCATGAACTCATATCCGCCTCCTGTTGACGACATCTCTTTCATACGACGCATAAACTCAGGACGAGTAACCATTGCCGGCGCATCATTCTCCGACATTGGCTCGAGGTTAATCACATATTGCTCTTTGTTCACTACTGTTTCGGCAAGTGTTTTCAATTGCGTTTGCTCGTCTTCACTTAAAACAGAAACACGTTTTTCATCCTTACGAATTAAATTATCTGCTGTATCAGAATCGACACGTACGAACGTATTGTTCTCTAATTTATACTCGAGGAAATTCACAAAGTGGCTATCAACAACTCCATCCATTTGCAAAACATCATAGCCTTTATTTTTTGCAGCTTCAACAAATGCATGTTGTTCTTCTGCATTCGAAGTATAGATATTAACGAGTTTATTATCCTTATCCTCTTGATTAGGTTTTATCAACTCAGCATACTCTGAAAAAGTATAATATTTCGACTCTGTATTTTTCACTAAGCAGAAATTCTTAGCGCGGTCATAGAATTTTTCTTCGCTTAACATTCCGTACTTAATAAACACGCCGATATCATCCCACTTCGCTTCAAAGTCAGTTCTGTTTTCTTTAAAGATCTCTTCTAACTTATCAGAAACTTTTTTCAAAATATGGTTACTGATTTTCTTTACGTTTCCATCGCTTTGTAAATACGAACGACTTACGTTGAGAGGGATATCCGGTGAATCGATAACTCCGTGTAACAACGTTAAAAATTCAGGAACGATACCTTCTACCGAATCGGTAACAAACACTTGGCGACAATACAACTGAATTTTATTGCGTTGAATTTCGAGATTACGTTTTAGACGAGGGAAATATAAAATTCCTGTTAAGCTGAAAGGGAAATCGACATTCAAGTGAATATAAAACAGTGGCTCTTCAGCCATCGGATATAACTCCTTGTAGAACGCTAAATAATCTTCGTGTGTCAATTCACTTGGTTTTTTCACCCAAGCAGGCGAAGTATTATTAATATCGTTTCCTGCGAAGCGAACAGTTACAGGTAAGAAACGACAATATTTATCGAGGAGATTTTTAATTCTCGCTTCCTCTAAAAACTCTGCTGAGTCTTCGTTGATGTGGAGGATAATATCGGTACCGCGATCCGCCTTTGAATCGGCCACCATATTATACTCGGGGCTGCCGTCGCATGTCCAGCGGATTGCTTCGCTCTCTCCCGCCTTAAACGAACGAGAATAAATTTCCACTTTATCGGAAACCATAAACGAAGAATAAAATCCGAGACCAAATTTCCCGATCAAATTACCTTCTGTTTGGTCTTTGTATTTATTTACAAACTCCTCCGCTCCTGAGAACGCGATTTGGTTGATATACTTCTCCACTTCTTCGGAAGTCATACCGATACCACGATCTCGGATAGTAAGCGTTTTGGCTTCTTTATCGATTATCACCTCCACAAAAAGATCACCTAGTTCGGTTTTATTCTCACCGATCGACGTTAATGTTTTAAGTTTACCCGTAGCATCAACGGCATTCGCCACCAGCTCACGAAGGAAAATCTCATGATCGCTGTATAAGAACTTCTTAATAATGGGGAAGATGTTTTCGGTTTGGACATTAATTTTTCCTGCACTCATAGTTGGTATAATTAGATAAATGATTGATTTTTAAAGAAAGGAAAGCCGTTTAACCGGCAGTTCGCATTGATAGACAAAGAAAATGCCAATACAAAAATATGACAAATTGACCATGCTTAGAGAGAAAAAACTAGATTTCACCTCTGAAATGTCGGTCAGAATGTCGGCAGTGACCTGCCAAACTACTGTAATCCTAAATGACGTTAAAATGAGATCGTTGGTCGTTAATAGGGTCGCCTTCATCTAATATCCATTGAAAGTAGCAATTTTTGCCAAATAAATGCGAAATTCAGACGTTAATAACCCTGTTAGCAATGTAAGAAAAGTGCCTCATAACACATCTTTTCTTTTACAATCTTCGTATCATTATCCACTTAACGCATTTACGGGTTCCCTGTATTAGGCAGGAGGAAAAATAAAACATGAAAACAAGTACAAATTATAAGCGCGTAGCAATACTCAGCTTAACCTTTACATTACTATTTGCCGGCATAACGCGAGCGCAAACAGTAACTACTGCACAAAAGCTCGATGCATTAATCGGCATGATTAACTATGCTTATGTAGATTCTATCGACGAGAAAAAAATTACTGAAGATGCCATTCGCAATCTTTTGAAAGAATTAGATCCACATTCGGTTTATATTCCTGCAGAAGAATTAAAAGAAGTGAATGAGCCATTAGTTGGTAAGTTTGAAGGTGTAGGAATTCAGTTCAACATTTTAGACGATACCATTATGGTTACACAAACCATTTCGGGTGGTCCTTCAGAAAAGTTAGGAATTCGTGCAGGAGATCGCATCGTAAAAATTGATGGAGAATCAGTAGCAAACATCGGCATCAAAAACAACGATGTATTGAAAAAACTTCGTGGAGATAAAGGAACGAAAGTAAAAGTAAACATCTTCAGAAGAGGAAATAAAGACCTTATTGAATATACGATCACTCGTGATAAAATTCCTTTGTTCAGTGTTGATGCATCTTACATGGTAACACCGAAAGTTGGATACATTAAAATCAGTCGCTTTGCCGATTCAACTGTAGAAGAATTTAAAGAAGCATTAAAGAACTTGAAAGAGCAGCACATGGAAAGTCTTGTGCTTGACTTATCAGGAAACGGTGGCGGATATTTAAATCGCGCAATCGAACTTGCAGATGAATTCTTGAGTAACGGTAAAAAAGTAGTTTATACAGAAGGAAGAAATAATCCTCGTCAGGAAAACTACTCTACTCCTACCGGAGGATGGGAAAAAGGAAAAGTTGTGGTGCTTGTTGACGAATCATCAGCTTCGGCAAGTGAAATTGTTACAGGAGCATTACAAGACTGGGATCGTGCATTAGTAGTTGGAAGAAGAACATTTGCAAAAGGATTAGTGCAAAAGCCTTTCCCTCTACCTGATGGTTCGGCAGTTCGTTTAACAATTGCTCGCTATTACACTCCTTCCGGAAGATGTATTCAGAAACACTATGAGCCGGGTGATGAGAACTACGATATGGATTTAAGTATGCGTTATCAGCACGGTGAATTATACAATGCCGACAGCATTAAATTTATCGACTCCTTAAAATACACAACGAATGGTGGAAGAACAGTTTATGGCGGCGGCGGAATCATGCCTGACATTTTCGTTCCATTAGATACAAGTATGAGCAGTAAATACTATGATGATTTACGACGCAACGGCATCATCAACGACTTTACATTAAACTATGTTGATGAACATCGTACTGAATTAGCAGGAAAATACATCGACGTTTACGAATTCAAAAAAACATTTACTGTTGACGAAGAGTTCATGAATAAATTTATAGCGTATGCAGAGAAGAAAAACGTGAAGAAAGATGAGAAAGGATTTAAGACGTCTGAAAAACTTCTTCGCACACAAATCAAAGCACTTATTGCACGAGACTTGTGGAATACAAATGCATATTATGTAATCATTAATGAGCTCAATGCATTTTTAAATAAAGGATTGCAGTGCATTGACGACGGAACGTTTGCTAAAGTAAAAATAGACCAATAAAAAAATCCCCCCTGAAACATAAATCAGGGGGGATTTTTTTTGACTTGTTATTAGTCCTTTGAAAAATATTCGGGACCTTGATAAACTCCTGTTTCGAGTTTTACAATTTGCATTAAGAGGTCGTTCGCCAATGAGCTGGCACCGAAGCGGAACCAATCAGGTGAAAGCCAAGCCTCGCCTAAAGTCTCGCGAACAACAACTAAATATTGAAGTGCCAATTTAGCTGTTGCTATTCCACCGGCTGGCTTCATACCAATCATTTTCCCTTCTCTATAATAGAAATCGCGGATAGCCTCAAGCATTACCAATGTCACAGGCAACGTGGCTGCAGGCTGAACTTTACCTGTAGAAGTTTTAATAAAATCGGCTCCGGCATACATTGCTAAATCAGAAGCTTTGCGAACATTATCGAGGGTACTTAGTTCACCTGTTTCAAGAATAACTTTAAGGTGAGCTTCACCGCAAGCCTCTTTCACTGCAGCGATTTCATCGAACACATAATTGTATTCACCTGCGAGAAAATGTCCGCGGGAAATAACCATATCGATTTCATCGGCGCCTTCATTCACAGCGAAACGGGTCTCTTCGAGCTTAACTTTGCGCGTGCTCATCCCGCTAGGGAAAGCGGTAGCAACAGCAGCCACTTTCACACCGCTATTTCCTAAAGCCTCTTTAGCGATACGCACCATTGTTGGATAAACACAAACGGCAGCAGCAGAAGGTAGATGCGGCATAGCTTCATGAGGACGAATAGCCTTAGCACACAACTGACGAACTTTCCCCGGAGTATCTTTCGCATCTAAGGTAGTAAGGTCCATCATGCTGATAGCCATTTTCAGCGCCTCCATTTTACTTTCATTCTTAATAGAACGTTTAGTGAGGCGAGACACTCGCTCTTCTACTCCAATTTGATCGATAGGAGGAGAAATATGTACAGAGTAAGAAGGTTTAATCATAATAAAAGAGATTGAGTGCAAAGTAATAAAAAAAACAAGTTCGGACTAACTCAGGAACTGATTTGACAATATCAATGCAAAAGTAGATGATAGAAATGCTAATCCAGCTGGCGTTTTACGATCATGCGAGACGTAAGCCAAGCTGCTGCAAATCCGATAACAAAAACGATTAAGAAAACCAGTAAAAAATCGTTGAGTTGCATATCGACAGGATAAGCTTGAACAATAAAACTCTCTGAATTATCAAGTTTAATGATGCCAAAAGTTTGTTGAAGGAAACAGATTGTCGTTCCTACGATCATTCCTCCTAAAGCACCCCCTAAAGAAATAAGCAATCCCTCAATAAGGAATATCCGTTGCACTAACGGTAATGTAGCACCGAGATTCATTAAGGTAACGATATCTTTCTTTTTATCGATAATTAACATTGTTAACGTACCGAAAATATTAAACGTAGCGATGAGTAAAATAAATCCGAGGATGAGATAAACACCGGCCTTTTCTGACTTCAATATTTTGTACAAAAAGTCATGTTGGCGGTAACGATCTTTTACGTCGAAATCTTTGCCCGCAAGTTGCTCTACTTGATTCAAAATTTCATTTGAATTTGCATTGGCCTCCAATTTGATTTCGAGAGCAGAAACAGAAATAGTATCACTCATCATCTCTCGCATAAATCGCAATGGAACAATTACATATTTCGTATCAAAATCTTGTTGAACGGAAAAGATTCCTGAAGCTATAATGCTACGCTGCGCGAAAGCGGTTGTAGGATCCATTAAAGCAGTAGAAGCATCAACACCTTTCAGCGGAACAAATACTGAAATACGATTTAGCGGATCGTTCGTTTTTAAGCCGAGAGAATAAGCTATTTGTCCGCCGACAAACATATAATCTACTGCACCATTTTGCAATACCGAGGTGCCATCAATGATTTTATTTTGCAAACCTGTGGTAGTGAAATAATCCTCATCAACACCTTTAATGGTAGCAATAAACTGACGATCGCGATAGCGAAGCAATGCATTTTCTTCGAGTGAAACAGAAACACTTTCTACTCCTTTAATTGTTTTAATTTTCGAGAGAGAAGCCTTTTCGGGGTCAAAGGTTTTACCGTGAACGGGAGTAATTTTAAGATCGGGATCGAAGCTGTTATACATCGACAACACTAAATTTCCGAAGCCATTAAAAACAGAAAGTACGATAATCAACCCCATCGTTCCTACGCCTACGCCGATGACGCTCACTTTGCTGATAATATTTATCAGGTGATGAGAGCGCTTGGCAATAAAATACCTTTTGGCAATTTTCCAGGCGAGTTGCATATGGCTACATCGTAATTACCTTACGAGTGGGATTAACTATTTCCAAGATTTCACCACCAACCCTGTACCTGTAGGATGATTCATAGAAACATCCATCCAATTCAGTACATAAGAGATCGGATAAGCGATGATATAATAGAAAGGCAAAATGATAAAAAACAACTTAGTTGCACCCAACATTAAGATTGGATATTTCATTGATAATCTCCAGCTGATTTTTCCCGGAGCTCCATATTGGTAACGCGCTTCAATCTTAGTAAAGCCTGCACTTCTCAATTTATCTTGAATCTCTTGAATATTGTATCCGTCGCGAACGTGCTCTTCGATAAAAGAACTTTCACCATCGCCATGCACATCTGAACCACCTTGATCACTTGGAGTAGAAATCAATAACATGCCGCCTTTCTTCAGTGAAGCATAGATATTCTTAAACACGTCAACATCCTCAAGAATATGTTCCATTACATCGACAGAGATTGCCAAGTCATATTTTTCGGGATGTGTAAAGTTGGTAAGGTCACCCACCTCAAATTTCACACGATTTCCGGCGCCCACGGCAGAAAAGAAGCGGTTACAATCCTCCACTTGCTCCTCTTTTACATCGATAGCCACGATAGAAGCATCGGGTAAACGTTGACTAAGCCAATACGAATGCTGTCCATAGCCGGCACCTGCATCCAGAATTGAAGGAGATTTAGGGGCTGTTTTCTGCCAGATTTTCAGCTCTTTATGCACATGCCAAGCACGTAACAACAACAGGTCGAGGAGATTATAAAATGTTTTACGTAAGAATGGATTTTTATTGAAAATGTTTCCAAGACTGCGTTTGATAGGATCGTATTGCATTTTGTAGGGTATTCAAGAAGGGTACGAAGATAAAAATTTAAGGGAAGCCTTAAAACCCTTACATCAACATTTCCCTTGCCCCGCCGCATCGGTGTTTATTGACTGTTTAAGAGAGAACAGAACAAAAACCATTTCGTTTGCTATGCGATATTTTCGTTTCAGGAACGACTTATGGCAAAGAATCCCTCAAAAAAGTCATTCCGGGCCATTATTTGGCAGGGTGCATTTAATCTTACTTATCTTTGACCCCGTGAAAAATTACCTTCGTTTATTAGGGTTTATAAAGCCATACAAAGGAAAAGCCGGAATATCGGTTTTTTTCAATGTCCTTACCGTTGTTTTCTCCCTCTTCTCATTAACCATGATTGTACCCTTTCTGAATGTATTATTCAGCCAGGAGCGCCATTATGTATTAATGCCATGGAAGGTGAGCGCTAAGAACTTGCTCAACAATTTCAATTTTTACCTGAGCAGTTATGTTGATGAGCACGGACAATTAGAAGCTTTATTGCTCATTAGTTTATTAGTAGTTGTGATGTTCTTCTTGAAAAACATTACACGCTACATGGCTATGTATTACCTCGCTCCTATTCGTAACGGAGTGGTTCGTGATATTCGTCGCGATGTTTACGGAAAGATCCTTCGCTTACCGATCGGTTATTTCACTGATGAAAGAAAAGGCGATTTGATGGCGCGAATGACGAACGACGTACAAGAAGTAGAATGGGGAATTATGAACTCCCTCGAAGCTGCATTTCGTGAGCCATTAAACATCATCATCTTTTTGATTACGATGTTCACGATGAGTCCGGAGTTAACCACATTTGTATTGGTATTATTACCTATTGCGGGATTAATCATTGGCAGAATCGGTAAAAGTTTAAAGAAGAAATCGATTCAAGCGCAAGAAAAAATGGGAGAACTCTTGAGTAATATAGAAGAAACCCTTGGAGGTCTTCGAATTATTCATGCTTTCACTGCAGAAGAAACATCGGCAGCGCGATTTGGAGAATTAAATAATCAGCACTACAAACTGATGAATCGCATAGGAAGAAGAAGAGATTTAGCTTCGCCTGTGAGTGAGTTTTTAGGAACGGTAGTGATGACGATAGTGATGTACTTTGGAGGTCGTTTAGTATTAGGACAAGGAGCTAGTTTAGAGCCCAGTGAATTCATTGCTTTCATTGCCATATTCTCTCAATTAATTACACCTGCAAAAAGTTTAACAACGGCATGGTATAATATTCAGAAAGGCTTAGCAAGTTCAGAGCGTATTTATAAAATTCTGGATGCAGAAATTGCAGTGAAAGATCCTGAAAATCCGGCGGCAGCAAAACCATTTGAAGATAAAATCAGATTTGATCATGTCTCATTTGCTTATAGAAAAGGAGACGACGGATACGTATTAAAAGATGTAACATTAAATATTCCGAAAGGAAAAACTGTTGCATTAGTTGGTCAATCGGGATCGGGAAAAACCACATTAGCGGATATGCTTCCCCGTTATTATGATACTGACAAAGGAGCTATCTACATTGACGATATAAACATCCGCGACAAGCGCATAAAAGACTTACGCAGTTTGATGGGAATAGTAACGCAAGAATCCATCTTATTTAACGATACTGTGTTTAATAACATCGCATTTGGAATGAGCAATGTGAAAGAAGAAGATGTTATTAATGCAGCGAAAGTAGCCAACGCACACGACTTTATTTCGGCTATGCCTCAAGGTTATCATACACCTATCGGCGATAGAGGAAGTAAGCTGAGCGGAGGTCAACGTCAGCGATTAAGTATTGCAAGAGCGGTGCTTAAAAATCCTCCGATTCTCATTCTTGATGAAGCTACATCAGCACTTGATACCGAATCAGAAAGACTGGTACAAGATGCATTGATTAAATTGATGAAGCAACGAACAACATTAGTAATTGCGCATCGACTTTCGACGATCGTGCATGCCGATGAAATCATTGTAATGCAGAAAGGAGAAATAGTAGAACGCGGAACACATCAAGAATTGATAGCACAGTCGGGGTATTATAAACGCCTTTTCGACTTACAAGCATTTGCCTGAAATAACTTCTGATGCAAGTACATAACTGGAAGCCATACGGAGCGTTAGTGGCGCTTTGTTTTCTTTGGGGAACCACCTATTTAGGGATTCGCATTGGGGTACAACATTTCCCTCCGTTTTTGTTTTCGGGGTTACGATTTGTTATTTCAGGGTTATTGATACTTGCTTGGTTTGCTTTCAAAAAAGAAACTATATGGCCCGATAAAAAAGAAATGATGAGCATCTTTATTAGCGGAGCATTTATTTTTATTGGCGGGAATTTATTCTTAGTGTTGGGCGAGATGACAGTTCCCAGCGGAATAGCGGCATTAGTAAATACTGCTTTCCCATTGTGGATAGTAATAATCACACGCATTTGGAATCCCGTAGAAAAAACGCCGTTAATGGCCATAGTCGGAATATTGATTGGTTTTGCCGGGCAATGGTTAATCTTTTACGAGCAGCTATTTCTTTTACAAAACAGCGCTTATTTTGTAGGCTTTATTATTCTCGTTTTAGGAGTAATAAACGGGTCATTGGGGTCTATTTATATGAAGAAGCATCCGGTGAAAGTGAGTCCTGTATTAAACGGGGGATTACAAATGCTTTTAGCCGGAACTATTACCACCATTATAGGGATTTTCAAAGGAGAAGTTCCGCTGTTAAACGGTGATGCCGAAGGATGGTGGGCGATGCTTTATTTGATAGTTGCGGGATCGATATTAGGATACAGTTTATTCGTTTATGCGATGTATCAATTACCTGCAACTATGGTGTCGGTATATGCTTATATCAATCCGATAGTAGCTTTAGGACTAGGATATTTACTACTCAGCGAACCCATTAGTCAGCGCACGATTTATGCGATGATCGTGACTTTAACAGGAGTATTTATTGTAAATCGCGGGATGGTAAGAGCGAGGAAAAAAGTCGCTTAGTGTTCCATTAACTCGCGCGACTGCTTGGCCTCTTTATAAAAGCGATAAGGCACCAAAAGCATTCCGAAACATTCACCATGCTCTTTATTCAAATACTTATGATGTACTTTATGTGCTTTACGGATAGCTCGCATGTACACATTATTTGAACGACGAAAGATGCGGAAACGTTGATGAATAAAAATATCGTGAACGAGGAAATAAGCAAGGCCATACAATGCGATACCGAAACCGATATACACTTTCACATCAAAATTATTCATTACTCCCAAGAATATAAGGATCATACTTGGAATTGCGAAAATTAGAAAGAAAGCATCGTTTTTCTCGAAGAATCCGGGCTCCGGTTGATGGTGGTCTTTATGAAGCACCCAGAGCAAACCATGCATCACATATTTATGCGTAAACCAAGCAACGAACTCCATTCCGAAGAAGGTCAATAAGAAAGCTATAATATTGAGGGTCATGAGATAATGATCATTAGTAAGGAAGTAACAAACAAAGGAAAGAAAAGTTTTGGGTTTTAGGGTTTATTAGTTTAGGGTTTATTAGTTTAGGGTTTATTAGTTTAGGGTTTATTAGTTTAGGGTTTATTGGTTTAGGGT
>Ga0116184_10002429_pt1 | contig 16323 bp, 9 predicted proteins | sample AD_JPNNA5_MetaG_FD_89886 | JGI IMG/M metagenome (GOLD analysis project Ga0116184, IMG submission 89886) | Active sludge microbial communities of municipal wastewater-treating anaerobic digesters from Japan - AD_JPNNA5_MetaG | ecosystem: Engineered > Bioreactor > Anaerobic > Digestate | place... | reverse complement strand
GGGGCAGCGACAAATAAAGGTGAACTTCATCTAAGGAGTTCACCTTTATTTTTTGGATAACTTCCAATAAGAGCCGCTTTTGCTCCTGCCGCTCCAATTCTGCAAAAGTTGCCACTACCTTCTTTAAATACAGAGAAACTTTTTCTGGAGACAAGCCAAAGTGTAACCTCTTTTTCAACTCTTCTTCTACCTGCCAGCGGCTGTGGGTCAGCTCGTTTAATTCCAGCTCGATTTTCTCAAATCTTTCATTAAGCACGTTTAGTGTATATGGTTTTGCCGCTTTCTGGCTCATCCATCTTAGAAGCCCTTCCTTCTCCTTGGAGAGCATAGCGATCTTTCGGCTGAGTTTTTGCTGATTGTTTTTTAAGGATGGCAGAAGTTTATTGTTTTCTTTCTTTAAGTTTGTAATGATGGCTTGAAGTCTTGTTTTATCTTCCGCAATTTTTTCTAACTGGTCGATTACGCTCTCTTCCAGAATATCGGCTCTCAAGTAATCTTGCTTGCAGTCTTTATAGGTTACTCTTCTTGAGCAAGCATAGTATTTATACCTGGCTTTATTGGGCAAGCCCGGATACATCATGTGCATGGCTGACCCACAGCCGCAGAAAATATAACCCGTAAAGAGGTTGGGGCTCACAAGCGAGCGTGTTTTTGCTTTTCTTGTAGGAAGCACTTCTCTTACTTTATTAAAAACCTCTTCTTTAATGATCGGCTTGTGAGCCCCGGTTACTCTCTCGCCGCTTCGCACTATGCAGCCGGTATAAGTCGGGTTGGTAAGTATCTTATGCACGACGGTAAATTTCCATTTTTTGCCCTGTTTTGTCTTTATACCTTTGTCATTAAGATAACGGGCTATATTTATCACTCCGAGATTTTTATTAAGGTAGAGCTCAAACATAAGCCGCACAAGTTTGGCTTCCTTCTCCACTGTCTGCAGCTTCCCAGCTTTCAACAAGTAACCGAATGGAGCGCGACCCCCAGGCCATAAACCAAGCTTCAAACGTTTGCTTCTGCCCAAACTTGTGCGTTGCGAGATGAGCTCTCGCTCGTATTGCGCGAATGAGCCGAACTGGTGAAACATCAGGCGGCCTTCAGGCGTGGTGGTGTCAATAATCTCGGTTATGGATTTGAAGCCTGCGCCATTCGTTGCCAACTCTTCAACAATCTCGATCAGGTCTTTAAGGTTGCGCGATAGGCGATCAATTCTGTAAACAATGACGGCTTCAAATTGCTGCGATGCCGCATCGGCCAGCAAACGCTGGAGTGCTGGCCGGCGGCGGCTCGCGGCAGAATAGCCGTCATCATTGTAAATTTGCGAGTACGTCCAACCCTTGCTCTTTATATACTCAACAATTTTATCTGTCTGGGCGGCGAGAGAGTAACCTTCTTTGGCTTGTTCTTCAGTGGAAACCCTGACATATACGGCGCATTTCATAAACACCTCCGTTTATGCCTTATGGGTTTCCGCAGAATTGGAGCGGCAGGAGCAAAAGCGGCTCTTATTGGAAGTTATCCAAAAAATAAAGGTGAACTCCTTAGATGAAGTTCACCTTTATTTGTCGCTGCCCCGCAAAATTTCCATCCTTGACCTAGGTCAAGGACCTTTGGGGTCAACCCTACATTATGGTGCGAGGAGAGGGAGTTGAACCCTCACAGTTTATGCAACCAACAGCCCCTCAAACTGTCGCGTCTGCCAATTCCGCCATCCTCGCATAAGCGAGCGCGTCTGATTTTAGCGTAATATATTCTAATACGTCCCGCAGCGAATGGCAAGGATTTAATTAGTGTAAAAAATACATTTGCATAATCGGCAACCATCGTGCATACTTACCAGTGAGAGCTATGCACAGCTCTTGATCGTGCCTGTTGAAAAAGGCAAACCAGCAGTAATGCTGGGACATCAAGGGGGCGCGCTTTACGCGTCTGCCTGATCCCGGCAGCCGGCATACCGGCTCCGGGGCAAAGCATCCGGTCCTCCAAAAGGACAGCGGGGCTGCCAAGAGGCAAATTTATAACACCCTGAAGCACAGAGCTTTGGGGTTTTGTTTTGCCCCGGTTTTGGCATGCCCGTTACAGGCATATCAAAGCCGGGGTCTTCTATTTTTGAGGTTCTTATGCTGATAAGGTCTGGCAAAAAGAGGTTCCTCGCGCTAGCTTTGGTTATTATAGGAGCAGGGACCTGTCTCGGCGCCGAACCGTGTATAATGCGCAATCAAATCACCCTGTTTACTCCGTCTGTTATTTCAGAACCTGCCGTGCCTGCCAGGATCATTTCTCCAATAGTGCCCGAGCGACCCGAGAGCCTGGTTTTCTCCTGCGCGACGAACGAGCTGTGGCAGTACCTGCGCAAAGGGTTAAATTATCTTGAATCGCCAAGGCCGCTTGACGATCCTGAGTCAGTGCCCCCTTCATACGCGCATCCTGACGGAAGGGGCTTTGGATGTTACGGGTTCTCGCCCGAAGCTTACCAGGATGTCCAGCGCCTGTATCCCTTTTTCCGCGATATACCCTGGGAGCGGATTCTTGCCTCTCACCGGCTTTATGACCTGGCAAATCAGGCCTTTTGCGACTGGCTCCTTAAGAATCTTCGCGACTATTGCCCGCAGGGCGATGAGCGGTCTGATGTCTTCGATGTTGTTCAAAAAGCATGGAATCTGGGATTGAGCGGGTTCAAAAAAGGAAGGATGGTCGTCTCGTCGCGAATGCGCAGGGCAGAGGAGTTCAAGAGTTTTTACTGATAATCGTGCCGGGTTTGTACCGTATGAGTAACGCGTAGCAGTTCGTTGATGTCGCAGGGTTTGGTGAGATAATAATCGGCGCCGATGACCCTGCCGATGATCCTGTCTGCGTCGGACGTCTTTCCCGAAAGCATCACTACCGCAACGCTTTTGGTTTTTTCGTCTTTCCGGATCTCCTTGCATACCTGTTCCCCGGACAGTTTCGGGAGCCCCAGGTCAAGGATCACCATGTCAGGGATTTCCTCTTTGGCCTTGTTCAGGCCTTCTTCCCCGTTGCAGGCGCTGGCGGTTTCATACCCCTCGTGCTCAAGAATAGACCGGAGCATGAGGACCTGTTGCCGGTTGTCCTCTATTATCAGGATTTTCATCGAGCCCCTCCGCGCAGTCTCCTTCTATATTAAGTATACGATGCGTCGCAGGGGTTTTCAAGCAGGGAGGCGGTTATCTACAGTTTTTTCTCGATCTTTGCCCATGTGTCGCGAAGCGTTACGGTGCGGTTGAACACGGGCTTGCCCGGCAGGGAATCAAGGGGATCTGCGAAAAAATAACCCAGCCTTTCGAACTGGAAACAGTCGCCCGGCCGGGCATTTGCCACGCCGGGTTCTGCCTTGCATGCGTCCAGGGTCTCAAGCGATGCAGGGTTCAGATTGGAAGTGAAATCAGAGCCTTCGGCAACGTCATTCGGGTCTCGTTTGGTAAAAAGGTTGTCATAGAGCCGTACGCGCGCGTCGACCGCATGGCGGCCTGATACCCAGTGAAGCGTTGCCTTGACCTTGCGGCCGTCAGGCGCGTTACCGCCGGCAGTGGCAGGGTCATAGGTACAATGGACCTCGGTGACGTTTCCCGCGGCGTCTTTGGAAAAACCGACGCACTTGATAAAATAGGCGTAGCGTAGCCGTACTTCTTTGCCCGGAGAGAGCCGGTAGAACTGTTTCGGCGGGATCTGGCGGAAATCCTCCTGCTCGATATACAATTCACGGCAGAAGGGGAGCTTGCGGGTTCCCATGGCCGGATCCTCCGGGTTGTTGACTGCATCGACCTCTTCGGTCCGGTCCGGGGGATAATTATCAATGACCACTTTGAGAGGCCTCAATACTACCATGACACGACGGGCAGTCCTGTTTAATTCCTCGCGGATGCAGTTCTCCAGCATCACCAGGTCCACAATGCTGTCTGCTTTTGACACGCCGATCTGGTCGCAGAACTTCCTGATAGAGGAAGGGGTGTATCCGCGGCGCCTGAAGCCGGCCAGCGTCGGCATGCGAGGATCGTCCCATCCGCTTACGAGCTTCTTTTCAACAAGTTCCAGGAGCTTGCGCTTGCTCAAAACCGTGTGGCTCAAGTTAAGCCGCGCGAACTCAATCTGCTGAGGATGATGGATGCCAAGCTCGTTAAGGATCCAATCATAGAGCGGGCGGTGCACCTCGAACTCGAGCGTGCAGAGGGAATGGGTGATTCCCTCGATGGAATCGCAGATGCAATGGGTGAAATCGTATGTCGGATAGATGCACCAGGCGTTGCCCGTGCGATGGTGCGCTTGTTTGCGGATGCGGTAGAACACCGGATCCCGCATCAGCAGGTTCGGGTGTGACATGTCGATTCTGGCGCGAAGGACCCTGGATCCTTCCTCAAACTCTCCCGCTTTCATGCGACGGAACAAGTCAAGATTTTCCTCGACGCTGCGGTTGCGGAACGGGCTGTCTCTGCCCGGTTCGGTGATGGTGCCGCGGCATCTGCGCATTTCCTCCAGGGATTGGTCGCAGACATAGGCCTTGCCTTTCCTGATGAGCTGGACCGCGTAGTCATAAAGCCTTGGGAAATAGTCCGAGGCGTAAAAGAGGCGGTCCTGCCAGTCAAACCCGAGCCAGCGGACATTCTCTTTGATCGAATTGACGTACTCGACGTCTTCGGTTTCCGGATTGGTGTCGTCGAACCGGAGATTGCACAGCCCGTTATAGTCCCGCGCGATGCCGAAGTTCAGGCAAATGCTTTTGGCGTGGCCGATATGCAGGTATCCGTTGGGCTCGGGAGGGAAGCGCGTATGGACGCGGCCGTCGTTCTTGCCGCCGGTCAGGTCGGCGTCGATTATCTCCCTGATGAAGTTGGTATTCGCAGAGGGCGTTTCCATGTGATATCCGAGGGGATAGAAAAAGTCATGGTTGCCCCCCATGGATTCGAACCATGATTAACTGGTCCAGAGCCAGTCGTGCTACCATTGCACTAGAGGGCAGTCAATGTGTTATAAGTATATAGTATTTAAAGGGGAAAATCAAGCCTTTTAGGCCGCGGTTGCCGGGCCTGCCGATTCCGGGCCTGTCTGCCCGGTCCCGTCAATCTTGCGCTTGTCCATGACATAATTGCTTTTGGTCATGCTTTTGGCAAAGGCCTTAAGCTCCGCCCCGATCTCGCCGATCTGGGCCACGTGCTCGATTTTGCGGAATTCGTTCGTCACGACGCCGATGGATATGGAAAGAAGCTGGAACCTGCGCTGGGCGCCCTGGCGGTCGTGCGCGATGATGTAACCGTTGGCTCGGTCCGTCTCGTTGTAGAAGGAGGGCACGGCGGCGTCGAACCGGGAGATGATTGTCGAGCACAGCCGGTCCACTTTGTCCAGAGAGGTCACCACCACGAAATCGTCGCCGCCGACGTGGCCGACGAAATCCCCGGGATTGCCTGCTTCCTGCGTCGCGCGCAGGAGTATCCTGGCCGTTTCCCTGATGACGTTGTCCCCGCGCTCGAAGCCGTATGTATCATTATAGGCCTTGAACTTGTCCAGGTCTACGTAGCAGACCGCAAACAGCTCTTTGCTGGCTATTTTGCGGGATAACTCGTCGAGGATCGAGATGTTGCCCGGCAGGCGGGTGAGGGGATTGGCTTCCAGGTCGATCCCTGTCCTGCGCAAAAGCATGCGGATATGGGCGATCAGCTCCTTGGGTTCGAAAGGCTTGACGATGTAATCGTCCGCACCGGCCTCGATGCCGTCCACCTTATCCGTAATCTCGCCTTTTCCCGTGACCATGATCACCGGCAGATGGCGCAGGAGGATGTCTTTTTTGATCTGGCGGCAGAATTCCCGGCCGTCCATGCGCGGCATCTTATAATCACACAGAACCAGGTCAGGCAGTTTTTTCTGGATGAAGGCAAGCGCCTCCTCGCCGTTGCCCGCCTCGAACACCTCGTATTTCTCGTCCTCGAGGGTTATGCGCAGGACGTCCCTGATATCGGGTTCGTCATCGACAATGAGTATTTTGATTGCCACTGCATGCTCCTTATGTGTTAGGATGATTTTGGAAGGATGAAGCTGAAGGTAGAGCCCATACCCAGCTTGCTTTTGACCCAGATCTTCCCTTTATGCGCCTCGACGATATGCTTTACCATCGCCAGGCCCAGGCCGGTGCCCTTGACCTCCTGATTGATCGCGGTATCGACTCGGTAGAATTCGGTAAACAGTTTATCGAGCGCGTCCTCCGGCATGCCGCATCCCGTATCGGATATATCCACCTGGATGCCGCTGTCGACGATATTGACGCGGACCGTGATCTTCCCGCCGTTGGGAGTGTATTTGAAGGCGTTGTTGACCAGGTTGATGAACACCCGTTTGATCTGGCTGTAGTCTGCCATAATCTCCGGCATGGCGTCGGGCAAAACCGTTGAGAACGAGATCTGGCGTTCTTTCATCTGCACGGTCAGCATGTCCCCGACCTCGTCGATGATATTCTTGAGGTTGAACGGCGAGATCTTGAGCGTCACCCTGCCGCTTTCGATGCGCGCGATATCGAGAAGCTCGTTGACGAATTGCACCAGCTCGTCGGAGTGCTTGTTGATCTTTTCGAGCCGCTTGTGCGCTTCTTCCGGAATAGCCCCTAATTTGCCCGAGAGCAAAATCGAGGCATATCCCTTGATGGAAGTGAGCGGCGTGCGCAGCTCATGCGAGACGTTGGAAACGAAATCGTTCTTGCGCTGATTGATGCGCTTGATTTCTTCAAAGGCCTGCGAAAGTTCCTTGGTTCTTTGCTCAACGCGGTTCTCCAGTTCCTGGTGCGCCTGCCAGGTCTTTTCGAAGAGCCGCGCGTTGTCGAGCGCCTGGCCGATCTGATTCGCGAGGATCTTGATCAGCTCCTCGTCGCCTTCGTTGATGACGGTGTCGGCATTCTCCGCTCCTGCCAGGAGGATCCCCTTGTTGCCTTCCTTGGGCAGATACGGCGCAATGACAAAAGACGTCACGCGGAACATCGCGCAGATTCTCTGCCTGAACTTCTGGTCGATTGTCGGCGAAATAGAGGAGATTGCGGCCTCGTCCCTGATGAGCTTTTCAAAATGATTCCGTTCGGCCTCCAGCAGGGGAGAAAAGGCTGCGGCTTCGGCTTCGGAAAATCCGACACACAGGTGGACCTGGGCCACCTGATGCCGGTCGTCCCACCCGAACGCGACCGCCTTTTCAAAACCGAGGTCTGCCAGAAGCGGGGGCTCGACCTTGCTGAATATCTGCGTTTCGTCAAAGGTGGAACTGATCTGCCTGGAAAGGTTCTGCAGCGTGTAGAGGCCTGTTATTTTCTTGTCCAGTTCCTCCTGGGCCTTATTGAGCTCGATATCGGTGCGCACGACCAGCTTTGCCTGCTCGTCCATCTCGTCGAGCGTATGCTTGAGGTTTTCGACGGACAGGCGCAGCTGTTTGATCTCGCTGATGAGGAACACGACCCAGATGCCCAGGCCGACGGATCCCGCCATGCCCAGTATGCCCAGCGCATTCATCAGCAATTCGATGTCGGACATTTAGCCCTCGATGATCAGAACGGAGACCATTTGATTTTGAAAATAGGTCTGGCCGTGATAGCTTTGCGTCGATAACGGCGCCAGTTCCCCGAAACTGTTGACGCCGATGATCCCCGTTCCCGGCTCGAACGCGTCAGCGATAATCTTCAGTTCGGTCAGGATGTCCTTGCCCAGGGATGCGGCGCGGGGGAATGAATCGAACACGATGACCAGCTTTGACGTTTTTTCCCTGTGGAACTTAAGCGCCTGCGCACCAAGGTTCGCTTTTGCCTCATCGACGGCTGCACGCGTCGCTTCCAGGCACGTTTCTTTTGTCGAGATCATGAGCCTGGTCGTGGATCCGGCGGGAATGTTGCCCCGGCACACGAGCGACCCGTCGCTATTGATCGCCTGGATGCTGCGCAGGAGGTATTCGCTTTGACCCGCGATCTTGATCCCGATCGGATAGAGCACAGACAGGTTCTTCAGCTCTTTTCTGATGCGCGGGAAATCATACGCCAGGTATTCCTCGTAGAGCCGCACCGCAGGCTCGTTGTCGATTTTATGGATGATGTTCCCGGAAACGGACGATATGACGTGCGGTTTGCCCAGCGGTTTCCAGCCGTGACGCAGGCCCAGGCCGAAACTTATTTTTCCGCCGAACAGGATGCCCGCGCAGGCATCCCGGAGCAGTTTTTTATTATACAAAAGATCGCTTCGTCCGCTATCTTCCGGATTTGAGATCGATGCGCCCACACAGGGGAAACTTGTGCCGAGCTTTTCCTGCAGGCCGACGATGAAATCGGCGTTGTCCTGCGTCAACCTGTCAAAGAGTAGCAGGGCAAGGCTGCGCGGCACGTTCTTGAAGCCGGACAAGAGCTTGTCGCCCAGCTGTTCGCCGGCCGCGAGCGCCCCCATAGCGGATATCCCTTCGACATCCCCGGTGGTCAGGAATACCCCTTCCGGGAACGTAATGAGCATGATGACGACGCCGCGCTTGCTGTGGGATTGGTGAGCAAAGAAGCCGCTGGCGGTTCCGCCTATGACCGGCACATTCGGCAACAATGCCGAGGTATTCTTGATGATCGCTGAAGACGCACGGTCAGGTCCGTGGAATACGAACGCCAGGTCTATTTTCTCTTTATTGACCTTTTTTGTTTTTGCCTGCCTGATCGCGCCTTCGACGGCAGCGACGTCATTCTTGTCAATGCTGGCACCGGTACCGATGTCAATCATATATAGGAGTATATAACAGCCTCCGGTAAAGGTCAATAAATTTGATTGACCGTCTTGAGAAATATGCTATATTATTCAATGCGGCCCCATCGTCTAGCCCGGTCCAGGACGGATGGTTCTCAGCCATTAAACACCGGTTCAAATCCGGTTGGGGCTACCAATGAAGACGCTTTAGCTAACCCAATACCCCCCAAAGAGTTACAAAACAATTCTTTATTTCACAATTCCAGGATCAATATTAATAAATAGTGAGATATTACATGTTCCCGCGTCTATTTAGACAAAGGAGGTGTGATATGTCACCATATGCCAGGAAGTATCAATTGTTTGACTCGTTAACCTACCATATTTATAACAGAAGCAATTCTAAGAAAGTGATCTTTTATGATGAACAGGATTATGAACATTTCTGCATTATTCTGAAGAAATATATTGCTATGTTTTCGCTCAGGATTTATCATTGGGTCATCATGCCTACCCATTACCATCTTCTTCTTGAACTGGTGGATCCTGAAAAGTTGTCACGGGCCATTGCCGGCATTTCCTTAGCGTATACTAAATATTTTCATAAACGATATAAAGGGTGCGGATATTTATGGCAGGGCAGATTTCAGTCAAAGCCTGTTCAGAAAGAAAATTACATGCTTTCGTGCGGCAGGTACATCGATTATAATCCGGTTAAGGACAAGATCGTAACTGTTGCATCTGATTATACGTATGGCAGCGCTCGATTTTATTGTTTGGGCATAGATGATGGCATTACGACAACGGATCCTATGTATGAAGACCTCGGCACTGAAAAGGCGCAACGGCAAGAGGCATATACCCATTTTCTGCAGAAATATAATGATGTGGATAACACGCGTTGGGAGGATATGAAAACGCCGCAGGGGGATGAGATGTTTATTCAGAGGCTCATCAAGGGGAATGGCAGGATTATATCCTTACGGAGGGGACGGCCAAAAACAAAGCAAAAGAATTAAATTGTATCTTATTGCTATGGAAGTGGTTAGCTAAAGCGTCTTGGTTTTTAGAAGGTGAGTTCTTCGGTGCCGACGATTTTGACCGGCGCGTTTTCTTTGAGTTCGCCCTGGACTTCGAGGATGACAAGGTCGTTCTCGCTGGCGCCTTCGATGATCTGCGCGTAATCGCTGGAAAGATACCCGGTCTTGATCTTGACGATCTGCGCCGTGCCCGTCAATTCATCCGCGGCTTCCTGGATGGTGCGCGCGGGAATGATCGACAGAAGGGTCAGCCCTCCGGAGTTTATGAGCGCTGACGCGGGGACCATAAGCGCCCCTGGCAGTTCGACAATGCTCATCTCGGCCCGCGCGAACATGCCGGGCAAAAGCAGGCTCTTGGGATTCGGGACCTTGATCTTGACCGTCAACGTGCGGCTTTTGCCCTCGACAACAGGATAGACATACGCCACCACGCCTTCAAACGCGAGCGACGGATAGGCGTCAACGAAGACCTTCGCGATCTGTCCGAGCTTGATCTTATCAATGTCGCGTTCGACCACGCCCACCTCGACAAATACCTCATTGATCTCGTAGATCGTCGCAACCTTGTCCTGGGGTGTGACGAATTCGCCTTCTTCGGCATCGCGCGCTCCCATGACCCCGTCCTTGGCAGCGTAAATGAACGTCTTGCGCATCTCGTTCGAAGCCAATTCCTCTTCGCTGCGCGTGGTCTCCAGCTGATACCTGGCAGACTCGACCTCAAGCTCTATCTGTTCCATCTTGGATTTGATGATTGCGCCGGCCTCGTAGAGCTTTTTGTGAATCTCAAGCTGCTTCTGCACGGAATTATACGCCGCCTGCGCTGCGTTGAACTTGGCCTTGGCGTATGCGACCTTGAGCTCGACATCCTTGGAATCTATGCTGGCGACAAGGTCACCGGCTTTGATCCGTTCGCCTTCACGGAAATTTATTTTTTTGACCACGCCGTTGATTTCGAACTTGAGCGGGATCTCGGTGACACCCTTGATCGTGCCCATGACAGGCAGGACATCCTTGAAATCGACGGTTTTTAATTTCAGCGTTCGCACCTGCGGAAGGATCGGTTCTTCCGGAGCTGACGGGGCGGGCGTCTGCGCCGGAGCGGGTTCCGGCTCGGATTTTTTCATGCCCGGCAGGGAGAATGGAAGAGAAAAGCCTTTTTTCTCCGCAGGCTGTCCAACGACTTCGGCAGGCGCGGTAGCTGTCTGCGCTTTTTGTTTTTGATACCATTTCATGCCGAAATATCCGATCAGGAAAATGATCCAGATCCCGATCAGCAGCCTGGCGATCTTCGCGGCCATACAGCCTCCTTAATTATTTCATTTTAAATGATTTCTGGTGTTTGTAAACTACTTTTTTATCAAACGGAAGTCGCAGAATACAAGATACACGCACGGAATAATAAAAAGCGTCAGCACCGTGGATAAAGTCAATCCGCCGATGACCGTGATAGCCAGAGGCGACCACAGGTTCGCGGACTCGCTTTTATCGATCGCCATGGGGATCAGGCCCAGGATCGTTGTCAGAGAGGTCATCATGATGGGGCGCAGGCGGTCAAGCGAGGCCTCGACGATCACGGACCTGACATTTCCGGCGAACTCAGGTTTCTTCCGAAGGAAATTGATACGGTCGATCAACACGATTGCATTATTGACCACGATGCCGTCGAGCATGATCGCCCCGATCAGAACGCCCGTGCCGACCGGCTTGTTCGTGTAACGCAGCGCGATGATCGCGCCGATCGCAGCCAGTGGTACCGTCGCCAGGATGATGAACGGCTGGCTCAACGATTCGAAAAGGCTGGCCAGGATCATATATACCAGAATCAGGCTCAAGAGTAGGGCGAATCCGAGCTCTTGCTGGTTGCGCAGCATCTTGTCGTAATTGCCGCCGATCTGCCAGAAATAATCCTTGGGGAATTTAAGGTCCTTGAGCGCCTTGATGACGTTATCCGCCGCAGTGCCCAGAGCCGTGCCGCCGGTGTTAGCCGAAACCTGCACCATGCGCGCTTTGTTCTTGCGCCATATCTCGCTCGGCCCCAGGTCGAATTTGAAATTCGCCAGCTGCGAGAGGAACACCATATATCCCTCGGGAGTCACAAATGTCGTCCGGCGCAGGGCCTCGAATGATTTTCTGAACTGTTCTTCAAGGCGCACGATCGTCTCTGTTTCCTTGCCGACGAGAGAATCGGCGGATGCGGCGGTCCGCGGAACCTTTGACATGATCTCGTCCCCGGGCGCTTCCGAAGTATCGAGGCCGCTTTTTATCCTGACCAGCGGCTCGGTTGTGCCGCGGTAACGCGTTGCGACCAGCCCCCGCGTGTTGGTGTGAAGCGCCAGCGCGATCGACTCGACACTCAGGCCGAAATACGCGGCCTGGCGCTTGTCTATGTACAGGTGAAGCTCCGGCCTGCCCTCGCGCATGCGGATTTTGGTGTCTGTAAACTTTGGGATCGTCTGGATACGCTGGGCGACCTGGATCGCCAAATTCTTCAGGGTATCATAATCGTAGCCGAACAGCTCCAGAATGATCTCTTTGGTCCCGACCTCTTCGGGCTCTTCATAATAAATGAAGGCGGGGTCCATTTTTTCCGTATAGGGACGGAGCTCGTTTATCATCTGCGCAGTCGTCATCTTGCGCTGGCCGAACGGCACCATCTCGACGAAAATCTTGCTCGACCAGGGCTCGATCTTGGCCGTGGCGGTCTTGATGTCGGGGTATTTCTTGAGGATATCTTCGACTTTTTGGACGACCGCGTTGGACACGTCGAGCTTTGTCCCCGTGGGCATTTCGATGAAGATCGTGAATTTGTTCTGTTCCGCGATGCCGATGAACTCCTTTTCCAGCTTGTTCGATTCCTGAAAAGCCCGCATGAACGCGAGCGCGGCAAGAAGGATGAGCACGTAGCGCAGGGCCAGAGAAATTGAGATGAATCCCCGGTAGATGTTTTGTCCGAATCCGGCCAGCGCCTGCCAGGCCCGGACGACCGGATGCACGGCGTTTCCCTGATCTATCGGCGCCTTATTGCGGATCCGGATCTTGGTGAGCAGCATCGGTACCAGAGAGATCGATGTCAAAAGCGACGCGATCAGGGCGAATGATATGGTCAGGGCAATACCCGAGTAGAGTTTCTGTATCTCCGGATTGATCCAGACGATCGGCAGGAACACGATGATCGTGGTGAACGTGGACGCGGTGATTGCCAGGACCATTTCGTCCGCGCCCTCCATTGCCGCGATCTGCTCCCAGCGTTGCGGGTCCGGATGCTGGCTGGCGGCAAAGCGCCGGCGTTTCTTAAACGTGTTATCGAGGACCACGATCGCGTTGTCGATAAGCATGCCAACGCCCAGAGCCAGGCCGCTTAATGATATGACGTTGAGCGACAGTTTTGAGAAAAACATGCACACGAATGTCATGAGCAGGGATACGGGGATGCACGTCGCAATGATGAACACAAGGCGCGGATCCCCGAGGAACAACAGGAGGACCGCAACGGCGAGCAACGCGCCGGTCGCCAGCGACGATTTGACCTGGGCAATTGCCTGCTGGATGACGTCTGCCTGGTTGAAGGTCAGGTTGACCTGGATGTCTTTTTCAAGCAGGGCGCGAAGCCTGGCCATTTCTTCTTTCACGAGCTTCGATATCTGGACGGTGTTGGCGGTCGATTCCTTCTGCACGTAAATGGAAACGACGGGGTTTGCGTTCATGCGGGAGAACGACACCGGGTCCAGGTATGAATCCTTTACCGTCGCGACATCCTTGACCCTGATGACCGAGCCTTTTTCGTTGGTGGCGATGGCAAGGTTGGCGATGTCGTCGAGCGTCTTGAACTCTCCGATGGTCCTCACAAGGAATTTATTGCGCGCTCCCTTGATCTCGCCGGCAAGCGCGTTCTCGTTGTTGAGGTTAATAATGTCAACGATGCGGTTGATGGGAAGGCCGTAGGACTGGATCTTGCGCTGGTCCACCTCGATGATGACCTTTCCCTCGCGGCCGCCGGCGATCTCGGCGTTGGCGACGCCCTCGATGCGCTGTATGCGGTCCTTGACCTTTTCGTCGACGATCTTGCGCAGCTGCTCCGGCGTGCGGATAGGGCTCGTGAGGGCGATGATCATGATCGGCACGTCCATATATTCGTACTTGGCGACGACCGGTTTTTCTATTTCGGGAGGGAGCTTGTTTCGGATGCGGTTGAATTTTTCCCGCACCTCCAGTGCCGCGAAATCCATGTTGGTCCCGGGCTCGAATTCCAGGATAATCGTGGCATTGCCTTCCTTGGAGATTGCGATGATATCCTTGAGGTGGGTAACGCTGCCGACCGCTTCTTCGACGAGCTTGGTGATGCGCTTCTCGACCTCGGACGCGGGCATGCCGCCCCTCACGTCGATATTGATGGTGATATCGCCGAAACTGACATTCGGCATCATCTCGACCGGCAGGGCCATGAACGCGATGGCGCCCATAAGCATAACGCCTACATAAAACATCCAGACGGTTACCGGCCGTTTAACGGAGAAGTCGGGTATTGAGGGGAGTCCCATGATTATTTGTTCAATTCGTACCAGCGGCCCGGGCCGAGCGGCCCTCTGGCGACAATGATCTTCTTGTCAACCAGTTCTTTGAGATCGCGCGCCGCGGTCGGAATGGATATCGAAAGCATGTCCGCGTATTCTTTGCGAGTGATACGCTCTACCGTCTGGAATTTTTCAAGCAGTTTGATCTGGCGCGGGTTTAACTCCGACGGTCCGTCCTGCGGTTGAGGAGCGCCCTGCTGAACATGCTCCTCGTGCGTCGAAGGTTTTTCAGGCTGCGCTGCCTTTTGCTCGAGCGCCGCAAGCTCGTCGTTCTTTTGCTGGAGCAATATTTCAAGGTTGCGTTTTTGCCTATCGATCTGCTGCTCTAATTCGCTGAGGGCGCTTTCCTTGCTTGACAACTGTTTGCGCATATCCTCAATCTGTCGTTCTTTTTCGATCGACGCGTTCTGATAATCCTTCTGCCGGGACTCGAGCTCTTCGGCCAGCGTCTTGAGGCGCTTTTCCTCTTCCTGATAATGGCGCAGTTTTTCTTCAAATTCTTTTTCTTTCTCGGCTGAAAGCGCGCCCGCCTGTGCGGCAGCATTTGCCTGTTCCCGGGCTGATTGCGCGTCGCGCCGTAATCCGGCAAGCGCGAGCTCCTTTTCCTCCAGTTGCCGCTTCAGGTCCTCGAGCTGTTTTTCTTTTTCGCTCGATTGCGTGGCCATTCCGGCCTGCTGGCTCTGGATCTGCCGCTGCAATTCCTGATAAGCCGTTTCTTTTTCCTCAAGCGCCCGCCTCATATTTTCTATCTGTACGGCAGAATCATCGGTAGCTGCCGGCCGCGGTTCAGGAGATGGAGATGACGGCTGTTGCCCGGCAGCAAGCAGAGCAGTTTCCTCTTCGGGCCCCTGCGCAAGCCGGTCGGTCTTTCGGAAAAACGGTATCGCAGAAAGCTGGTTTTCGACCAGGACATAGAGGGCAGGGATGAATACGAGCGTCAGGAAGGTTGCTGAAACCAACCCTCCAAGAACTGTAAGCGCAAGCGGCGCCTGGAGTTCTGCGCCTTCTCCAATGCCCAGAGCCAATGGCACAAGGCCCAGGATCGTCGTTCCTGAAGTCATGAGGATCGGCCGCAAGCGGGTCCTGCTGGCTTCAATGACCGCTGCTTCGGCAGAGTACCCTTGTTTGCGCAAGGCATTGATGAACTCGATCAAGACAATGCCGTTATTGACCGCGATGCCGCCGAGCATGATGATGCCCAGATACGCGACCACGTTCAAGGACGTGCCGGTGATCAGAAGAGTGAACGCGACGCCGATAAGAGAGAGGGGCACGGTGAACATGATCAACAGCGGCTGCCAGAGCGATTCGAATTCCGCAGCCATGATCATATAAACGAGCAATATCGCCATGATGAGCGCAAAGGCAAGGCTGGCGAAGGATTCCCGCATTTTCTGCTGTTCGCCCGCGAGGTCTAAGGTGTATGCCGGGTTGATATGGCTTTTTTTAAGCTCGGCGATCCGGCTGTTGATATCGCGCGCAACATCGGCGAAATTGCGGTTGAAGATGTTCGCCGTAACGATGACACTGCGCTGCTGGTCTATGCGCTTGATCTCGGTCGGGCCCTGGCCCTTTGCCAGATATGCGAGATCCGACATGGCCACATCGACTCCCGTCGGAGAATGGATAAGGAGCCGCTGGAGTTTGCCGAAATCGCTTCGGTCCTGAGGCCGTAGCCGCACGCGGATATCCACGTCCTCCTCGACGTTCTTTTCCTTGTACTTGGTCGCGACATACCCTTTAAGCGCGACCTGGGTCGTGACTGCGATATCACGCACCGACAGGCCGTAAAGGGATGCCTTGTCCTTACGTATATTGAGTTTTGTTTCGGGACTTGGCTTTGCCATGGTCATCTTGACGCCATAGATGCCGGGGACTGCCTTGAGCTGGTTCTGAAGCAGGCTTGCGTATCCCATGAGCTTGTTCAGGTCCGGTCCCTTGATCTCGACGACGATCGGCGCGCCCTGCTCGATGGCGGAACCCAGCGATGTTTCCTGGGCAATGTATTCAAGCTCCGCGTCT
>Ga0116184_10002414_pt1 | contig 16371 bp, 9 predicted proteins | sample AD_JPNNA5_MetaG_FD_89886 | JGI IMG/M metagenome (GOLD analysis project Ga0116184, IMG submission 89886) | Active sludge microbial communities of municipal wastewater-treating anaerobic digesters from Japan - AD_JPNNA5_MetaG | ecosystem: Engineered > Bioreactor > Anaerobic > Digestate | place... | reverse complement strand
GCTATGTGATTAAAAGCCATGACGGCAACCTCTATATCGTCGGAGGCAGCCGCGGCGTGGTATACGGCGCATACGGATTTCTTGAAAAATACCTCGGCTGCCATTGGTACGCGTCGGACTGTATTGTCATTCCTCACCGCGACAAAATCGAGGTGCCCGTCGCCATTGACTTTGAAAAAATTCCGGCGGTCGGCTATCGTGAAACCGACTGGATGAGCCCCGCCGACCCTGTGTACTGCGTCGCCAACGCCATCAACGGCAACCGCCGTTATATCCCCGAGGAAATGGGCGGCAGCGAGGGGTACACCGAGGGCTTCTGCCATACGTTTGCCCAGCGCCTGCCGAAAGAAAAATATTGGGATACGGACCGTGAGATTTACGCCATCAGCAATTTTGACGGAAAAAGAACCGCCGAACAGCTTTGCCTGACCAACCCGCGAACGGTGGAACTGATGTGCCGTGAGATCGACCGTATCATGGCCGATCATCCGGACGCCAACCTGATTTCGCTGACGCAGAACGACGGCGGCGTGTACTGCGTCTGCCCCGCCTGCAAGGCGCTCGACGAGGCGGAAGGCTCCCACGCCGGCACCATGATATCCTTTGTCAACGCCGTTGCGGATTATACAAAAGACAAGTATCCCAATCTGATGCTGGACACCTTCGCCTACTATTACACCAGGACCCCGCCGAAAACCGTCCGGCCGAGAGACAACGTGGTGGTGCGGCTTTGTTCCTATGAATGCTGTTTTGCCCATCCGATTGCGGACCCCTCCTGCCCGCGCAACGCGCAGTTCGCGGCGGATTTAAAACAGTGGGCGTCCATCAGCAAAAACGTTTCAATCTGGGACTATACCACCAATTACAGCCACCTCAACGGTCCCTTCCCCAATTTCGGCGTGCTGCAGGACAATATCCGGTTTTTCATCGAGAACCACGCCGTGGGGATTTATGAGGAAGGCAACTACTACGCGGCAGAAAGCAACAGCGAGTTTGCCGACCTTCGTTCCTATCTGCTGGCCCGGCTGATGTGCGACCCCTATCTCGATTATGACGCCGAGATGAACGGCTTTCTCAAGGCCTACTACGGCGGCGGCTGGCAGTATATCAGGGAATATATCGACATGACCACGGCCAAAACCGGCACCGAGGGCAGGCATACCACCATCGGTTCGGAGATGGACGACAGAGCCGTGCTGAACCTCAAACCGAATGAAATCGTCTATATGGACGAACTGTGGGCCAAGGCGAAAGAACTCGCGCTCGATGAAAAACAGATGCTGCATGTGCGGCGTTCCGAAATTTCCTGGCGCTACTGGAAGGCCAACAACCGCTTCGGCGAGTTTTCGCCTTTGGGCAATCCGAAGGGCTGGTACGCTGAAAATAAGAAACTGTACGAGGATATGAAAGAGTTCGGCGTCAAACGTATCCGCGAACGCCGCCTGATGAGCAGCGACCCGCAGCTGTGGCAGGTCCCGCGCCTATGGATTCAGACTGACTGATATATCAACTATGTCAACAAAGCGCCCCCATGAGGGGGTGTTTTGTTTTACCGGTCCCCAAACCGCATCGGTTAAACTTTGCCCTTTCAAAAGGGGGTGTCACGCAAAGCGTGACGGCGATATTCTATCCATCGTCCGCGGTTTTCCGTATTCATGCCTCTCCTTGGTAAGGAGAGGTGGCAGGCGTCAGCCTGCCGGAGAGGTCGTTACGCAGTTACCTCTCAGTCACTTCGTGACAGTTCACCTATGAGTGGGGAACCAAGAAACAAGAGCCCCCGTGTCTAGCATCTAGTATCTAGCGTCTAGATTGACTCCGCGCGTTTCGCTATTGTATGATACTCGCAAATCATGCGAAGAAGGTGCGCGTTGACAGCTCCCGGCGCAAAAAAGCAAAGCAGACTCTGGTTCCTGCGCTATGTCGGTTTCGGCGTCGGCGCGGTGGGGATGGACCTCAGTTACGGAATGTTCAACTCCTTTCTGACCAAATACCTCACCGACGTGCTGCTGCTCAACGCCTCGTTCCTCATCATTATCCCCCCGCTGGCGAGGATTTGGGACGGGGTTAACGACCCGATGATGGGCACCATCTGCGACAACACCAAGTCCAGATTCGGCAAGTTCAGGCCATGGATTTTGACGGGCGCCGTGCTTAACGCCGTCGTACTGACGCTGCTGTTTACCAACCCCGGCCTGGAGCATCACTCGGCGGGCTTGTATATCTACGCCGCCGCCATGTACTTCCTCTGGGATATGACCAACACGTTGGCCGATATTCCCTACTGGTCCATGGTGCCGGCGCTGACGAACGACCCGCAAAAGCGCAACATCGTCTCCGCCGTGCCGCGGTTTTTCTCCGGCGCGGGGCAGCTGCTCGTCGTCGTGCTGACCGTCAGGATGGTCCGGCTGCTCGGCGCAGGCAGCGAGGCGGCCGGCTACAGCCGCTGGGCGATGTTGTGCGGCGCGGTTCTGATCGCGGGTGCGCTGGTGACCGTCTTCTCGACCAAAGAAAAAGGGGCGCTTCCGCCCGAGGAAAAGTTTACGCTGAAATCCGCCGTCAAGACCATCACCGCCAATGACCAGCTGCTGGTTTTTATGGCCGTCGCCATCGCGTTCAATACCGGTTGGTACCTTACCAACGCGATGGGCATTTATTATTTTGACAACGTCATGGGCGACAAAGGCCTTCTGGCTTATTTCGGCATGGTCGCCGGCGCAGGGCATGCCCTCGGGCTTTTTGCCCTGCCGGTTCTATCGCGCAAATGGGCGCGCCGGCGCGTCGTGCAGGGCGCCATGGTTATCACCTTCACCGCCTACGTCGGGATGCTCCTGTCGGGCAATACCGGCGGCTCCTTTGTTCTGTTCGCCGCTTTCGGTTTGGCCGGCAGCGCGGGCGTGGGGTGCATGTTCGTCGCGCAGACAGCCATGCTCGCGGATATCGTCGATTACGGCGAATACAAACTCGGCCTGCGTTCGGAATCCATCGTCTTTTCGATGAAAGGCTTTCTTCAAAAACTGGCTTATACCATCCAGGCGGTCGTCATCGCGCTCGGGTTGAAATTATCCGGGTATAACGGCGAACTCAAAGGCGTCACGCAGGCGGCCGGGGCCAAGAGCGCCATCACGTTCATGATGCTGGGGCTGCCTCCGATATGTATCGCCCTGTCTTTTCTGCTTTTCACCATGAAATACAAACTGCACGGCGGCTTAGCGGCGGATGTCGCGGCTTTTGTTTCGCGCCGCAGGGAAGAGGAAAAGGCCGCCGGCCGGTAAGGCGGGCGGCTCCGGCGGTTTTCGCGCGTTCAGGGTTTTGCGTCACGCAGCGTGCCGTCGGGTAGCGAAAACTGGTTGGAATACAGGTAGAAGTGCTTTTCTTTTTCACTCATCGGGCAGTTTCGGCAGCGCGCAATCTGTTCGTCCGGTTTCCAGAATTCCGCGGCCGTCTCGCGGAGCTCTTTTTCCGTCTCTTTCCACTCCGGTTCCCCGACGAGGTTGCGCAGTTCGCCGGGGTCGCTTTCCATATCGTACAACTCATGGCGGCCTTGCAGATAGTAATTGTATTTGTACCGCCCTTTTCTGACCATGCAGCCGGCATGTTCGGGCACCTTGAGCACCGCGCTTTCGGCAAAGACCATGTCCCTTGCCGGAGAACGGCCCGTTTCCAGCGTATCGAGCAGCGAGACACCGTCGCAAAAAGCGGGAGCAGGAATCCCGGCGGCTTCGCACAGCGTCGGGAAGAGGTCGATGAGCCCCACGCATTCTTTCACGGCGGCGCCGCTTAAGAAGCGGGAGGGATATTTAATAATCAGCGGCACCTTGGCGGAACGGTCGAAAAACACCGTTTTCTGCCAGGCGCCTTTGTCGCCCGCCATTTCGCCGTGGTCGGAGGCGTAGACGACAATCGTGTTGCCCTCGAGGCCCAGCGACCGCAGAGAACGCAGAATCCTGCCGATGGCGTCGTCAATCCATTCGACGCAGGCGAGGTAGGCGGCGAAGGCCTGCCGGTGAAGGCCGGCATCCTTGCTGTAATGCTCCCAGGCGCCGTTGACCTCGAAGGCTTTCCTGACAAACTCCACCGCGAGCGTTTGCGCGTAGCGCGGCGGACCCTCTTTCACAGCGGCCCTGCCGCGGTATTTCTCAAACAAAGCCTCCGGCGCTCGGTAGGGGAAATGAGGCTTATCGAAATTGACGCTTAAAAAGAATGGCGCGCCGTTCTCTTCGCCGCTTTGCAGCTGAAGATATTTGACCGTTTCCGCGACGCAGATTTCCGTCTGGGTCATCGGCAGGGGAATCGCGGTCGCTCCGCTGTTTTCCAGGATATCGCCCAAACCGCTTTCATCGGCCTCGCCGGGCACGCGGATATGTTCCGGCTGGTGCCCCTGGCCGAGAAAATCGCCGTAAGGCCTGCTTTGGTAGCCGTGGTATTGGTCGCCGTTGAAATGCGCTTTTCCGATCAGGCAGGTGCGGTATCCGTTTTCGGCAAAGATGCCCGGCAGCGTCGGGATGGCGGGGTCCAGGATATGGCGGTTTTCGTAAATGCCGAGGTTCTTGGAATACCGGCCTGTCAGCAGCGAACTGCGGCTGGGTACGCACAGGGGATTCTGGCAGTAGGCGTTGTCAAAAACGCAGCCTTCCCGCGCCAGCGCGTCGAGATTGGGGGTGTCGACGATACCGGAGGCATAGCCGGCGCAATCGAACGCGTGCTGGTCGGATAAAAAGAACAGGACGTTGGGCCTGTTGCCCTCCGTTTGCAAACTCCTACGCATCGCTCACCCTCCGGACGATGATTTCCGAGACGTTGGGCCCCCGTTCGCCGTCCCGCACCCGGAAACTGAGCGTCAGCCTTCCGCCGGCATAGGCCTGTTTCGGCAGGGGATGCTCCGTTTCGACAAAAGGAACGTCCACCGTGACTTCGCCGTGCACCGCGTACTCCTCGTTTTCGCCAGCGCGCAGCGTGATGTGAACGGTATGGTAGCGCGCGTAAACGGCTTTGACGGTGTAGTCGGCATCCGGGTCAAGCCCTTCCAGCGTTACGACAAGCGGCTCCTGGTACAGGATGCAGACGTTGCGCCGCCACGCCAGCGGTATACCGTCTTCATCGTCGAGAGGGGACGCCATCAGGAACGAAACCAGCGGCGTTTTGAAAAATCCGGGGTCGTCGCGTCCGTTGCCTGCGTTTTTGAAGTGTACCATGGTGCCGGGAGCCCCGCAATCGAGATAAATGCCTCCCGGGCCAGGGTCGGTGCGCCGGACGATGCCTTCCAGTGCCGCGGCTTTTTCCCAATCGCTTTGCTTGCTTTTGAGGGCGCGCAGCTTTTGCTTGATATACCGGTAATCGTTGAGCGGTATGTCGAGGCACTCGACAAACGCGCCACGGTCCCAGTCGCTGGCAAAATGCCGCGAAACCGTCAGCTGGGCGCCGATGCGTTCGAACAGCAGGTCCGCCAGCGACCGGATACGCTCGTGCAGTTCGGGGCTGCCCGTCTGGCTGCGCGCGGCGTCGAGTATCGCCGCCGCCTTGTCCGCCGCCTCGTCGAGCGTTACATCCGCCCGGTTGTCCAGTACGGCGAGGGCTTCTTGTTCCGCCTGCTTTTCAAGAATATATCGCCGCTGCTGATACAGGTCGAAACAGGCGCGCAGCACATACATATAGAGCCGGTATCCATCTTTTGCGAACGTTCCCGCACGGTTTTCGACGGTCTGCCAAAGCCGGCATGTTTCCTCGATACCCGCGTTGAGCTCGAGCGGTCCTCTGAGATTTCTCTCTAGCGAGAAGAGGCCACGAGCGATTTCATCCCTCAAATCACAGTCGATAAAAACGCCGGCGTAATCGCGCGCGGTTTCCTCGACGGGCGTCGAGGCGTCCCAGTCCTGGTCCAGCCAGACGAACTTGTTGAAGTCGTCGTTGATGCCTTCCGAATAACACAGGGAACCTTCGTGATACGCGGCGTAGATATTGTGGATGTGTTTCTCGTCGAGCGGGCGCGGATTGATGAATTCTCTGCCCAGCGTCATCGCCATGGGCAGGTCCCAGTTCTCGACCGGATATTGGCAGCGCAGCGTGTGCGCGATGTCGGGATAGTTGCGGATCGGGTATTTCGCCGGCAGACGCCCGCGCAAAACGGGGATGTCGTCGCGTTCCCAGGGGGCAAACCCGACGCCGGCCAGCCAGTCGGGCTCTTTGTCTGCTTCGCGGTAAAAAGACTCGACCCATGCCGCGCTCGGCGTGCCTGTCTGCGGTGAAATCCATAATTTCACATTTTTGTGGTAAACTGCCGCGAGGGCGTAGACCTCTTTGGACCAGGCGAACAGTTTCTCCGGCGGCAGCCTCCCCGGGTCGCCTCCGGGGATGAATATGTGATCGAGATAGGGTATTGAGGCGAAGACTTCATCACGCTTCGCCCTTTCAAGTGCGAGCCGCTCTTCGTCCGCGTCCTCGCCGAAAAGGTTCGGGTACCACATCCAGACGTCCATCCCGTAAGCGTGAAGCGTTTCGGAAAGAAAACGCATCATCTCGAAAGAATCGGTTTTCATCAGGTCGTTTCTTAACTCGTCGTCCGTCTCCGGCGGCAGGATTTCCGCGCAGCTGGCGCCGAACAGCGCAAGGTCTCGGATATATTGCTCAAACATCGCGGGCGTCCAAGCGTCGTAGGCGTTCGTCTTGGCGCGGTATCCCAGCTGGCTGCCGCGGATACCCTTTGCGGGCGCGCCGGCATACGAATAGTTGTCGGGCAAAAGGAAGGTCCCCGGTCCCCAGCGGGCGGTCCGCAGCAGCCGGCCCGCGGCATAGAGCGCCCCTCTTTCGTCGAAGCCGGTCAAAACGGCGCGGGAGCCGTCGACGTCGACGCTGCAGCCGTCTTTTTTTGCGGGCGGTCCCTGTGTGCCGCAACCGATTCGGATGACCGGCCTGCCCGAAACAGTATCGGTATTTTTGCCGATTTCAAGCACAAGGCCGGTTCTCCTGCCGATTTCCTGCGAGAGCGTCTCGGCGGCTTTCCTTAAAAGCGGGCCTGCGTCCTGTTGAACCGCGATCACGGCGTTTGAAAAATCCATCTTCTCACCCCACGCTTCATTTATATCACAAGCGCGTCAAAATGCAAGGCGCAGTTTTTCATAAACGGCAGATGAAGGAATTCTTAGAATAATCTTAAAGAAAACTGAAGCGCATTGACACCGGGCAAGGGGAGAGGATATCATCAAAACCGCCGGGGCCGCAAATGACGCCCGCAAATATACTCCGGCCTTGTATGAGGAAGTGAAGATGAAACACACGCGCGCTCCGGCGAAACTGTTCGTCGCCGTCCTCGCGGCGGTACTTGCGGTGACGATGCTGCCCTGGAATCCCGCTTTTGCGGCGACATATTTGATTGAAGGGACTTCCATCCCCATCGGGACCTATACCGACGGTTCCGCTTCTTACGGTCCGAGCGGCTGCTGGGATTTCGCCCAGATGGTCTATAAAAAAATATGGGGTGCCGCCTTCACCGGTTACCGCGGCACGCCCGACGATATGCTCAGGAATGTTCCCGCCGGCGAAGCCAGGGAGATCAACGCCGCCAACGCCGCCTATTTCATGAAGGCTGCAAAACCGGGCGCGGCCATCCGGGTGTCCAATCTGATCGACGGTACGGACTCCGCCGGCGGCACCTACCGCCATTCCCAGATTCTGGTGGGCGCCGACGACAACGGCGTGACGGTTTACGACAGCATCGATGCCTGCGTGCGGCTGCGGTATTATACCTGGGACCAGTATGTCAGGGATAATCTGCGCTACAAATACTTCAAATACATCAAGTTCCCCGGCGCTCAGGCGGTCGGCGCCCCTTCGGACGGCCCGTACGCGCCCGGTGTTTATATTGTCAGCAGCCCGGAAGGCGCAGGGCTCAACATCAGGGACGGCGCTTCATCGTCGGGAACGGCGGTTCTCGGGGAAATACCCAACGGCGAGTCCGTCGAGGTCGCCCGGGTCAGCGGCAGCTGGGGCTTTACATTTTATGCCGGCCTGCAGGGCTGGATCTACCTGCCCTACTGCGAGGCGGCCACCCCGCAACCCGAAAACTGGACAACCGCGACTACTCTCAACTTTCGTGCTTTGCCCTCTACATCCGGCGCCGTTTTGGGCACGGTCGGTTCGGGCACTGCGCTCGAAATCACGGAAAAACAGCTTGACGCGTCCTATTTGTGGGGGAAAACGGTTTATTCGGGCAAATCCGGCTGGATTGCCCTTTACAGCTTTGCCTCGGCCAAATATTATGCCAATTCGGCTCAGCCGACTGTGCTCGCCGTGTTGCGCCTTGTGTCGCCGCCGGCAAAAACCGGATATTATGCCGGCGAGCCGTTCAATCCCGAGGGCATCTCCTTAAAAGCGGAATTATCGGACGGCGTATGGAAAATGGTTTCGCAAACCGCTGATTTGACTTTCAGCGGCTATGACGATATTCCCGGTTCTAAAACGGTCGTTGTCTCCTTTTCATACGGCGGCGTAATGAAAACCGCCTCTTTCACCGTTGAAGTCAAAGCCAGACCCGTTCCTGCGGTTCCCTCCGGGGTGAAAGCGGTATCGGCATCTTTCGCCGGCATCAACATTGCCTGGCAAGCCGTTCCCGGCGCGACGGGTTATGTCGTTTACCGCCTCAACACGGCGTCAAACGCCTATGAGCGCGCCAAAGTCACAAGCGCAGCCGCCTGGACGGACACGGGGCTGGTGACGGGCAGGACCTACACCTACAAAGTCAGGGCTTACCAAAACATCGGCTTTACCAACTGCTACGGTGCGCCTTCCGGCGCGGTCAGCGCCGTGCCGGTGCCCGCCGTTCCAACGGATTTCCGCGCCGTGCGCACCGGCGCATCCTCGGTCAAACTGACGTGGTCTTCCGTCGCAGGCGCGTCCGGTTATGTCATCTACCGCTACAATACCCTGCAAGGCGCTTACGAAAGGCTGAAAGTGACCAAACTGCTGACGTTTACCGATACGGGTGCCGTATCGCCGAGCGGCGCCTGCCTGTACAAAGTCAGGGCTTACGCCGCCGCAAGCGCCGGCAACGTGTACGGCAATCCCTCCGCGGCGGTCAAAGCGTAGAGCGGCCAAACAAAAAGGGAGACGAATGCCATCGTCTCCCGGTTTTTTTCTCAGCTGCCGTACAACGGCACATTGAACGCCTGCCGTTAAAAGTCGAGCGGCAGGTCTCCGCTGATGAGGTCCTCGGCCGCTTTCTCGATATCGAGGTCGTCCTCATCTTCAAAGACTGCGGCGGCGTCTTCCCTGTCCATCAGGCTGTCGATGTCCTCAAGCAGCCCGGCCATGGTTTCGGCCATTTCGGCAAGGTTGTCTTTCATCTCAAGCAGCCCGGTTGGGGTTCCGGCCTTTTCGGCGAGGCTTTCGTCGGCCTCGAGCAATGCGGCCATGTTGTCGGCCATTTCGGCGAGGGCGTCTTTCATCTCAAGCACCTTTTCGTAGATTTCCTGCAAATCCATTCCGGTATCACCTCCTTCAGATGCTCATCGACATTACTATACAACCGCGGCGGCTCCGTGTAAATACGGGCGCGCAAAAATTTATACTTACGGCGTACCGGCCAAACAGCACAACAGCAATAAGAAAAACCCCCGGTACCGCTGACCGGGAGTTTTTGGAGCTGATGGGCGGAGTCGAACCGTCAACCTGCTCATTACGAATGAGCTGCTCTGCCATTGAGCCACATCAGCGTGTTTTAGCAGTACCGCGGGGAGGCCGCCGCGACACATATTATAAAATAAGACAGCCCTTATTTCAAGTATTTTCGCCAAAATCGCCGGCAGGCGCGTCCTCGCTTGATTTCAGGTCCTATTTTATAGTATGATGAAGGAGCAAAAAGCGGCTTGGAAAAGGCCGCGGATCGAAACAGTACCCCAAACCTGAATACGGAGAAAAACATGAATGTAACAAAAAAAATATTGAGCCTGCTGCTGTTCGCGGCAGTTCTTGTGGCCGCTGCGGCCTGCAACCGCGGCAACGGTGAAACGACGACGAAACCGGCAGGCGAGTCATCCACCACCTTGCCCGCCGGCGAGGTGACGACCAGCCCGGGTTTTGAGTTCACCACCGACCCGGCCGGCGCTACGGATGTGACGGAAACGACCACCTTCCTTTCCGACACCGAACTTCCGACCGGTTCCAAGGTAGAAGTCACCACCGACGCGCAGGGCCTGCCGACCGATTCCAAAGTCGAAACCATCCTCGGCAGCCTTATCAAGGGCGAGAAGTATACCATGAAGTTCACTCTGCAGACGGAGATGGACGGCGAAAAGATGGTCCTTCCCGTCACCACCTATGTCAGCGGCAAAAAAACCGTCATGGACACCGAAATGGACACCAGCGCCATGGGCATGCCGGGCCTGAAAACGATGAAAGTGCGCTTCCTGTCGACAGGCACCGATTTTTACGCCATTCTGCCGGCCTACAAAATGTACTACAAAATGGATTCCGGCGATTTCGGCGACATCTTCTCGGCCAACCTCGGTAAGGGGACGGAGGACTCCACCTATCTCGGGACCTATAAGGTGAAATTTGACGGCAAGGAATATATATGCGAGGAATACACCGCCGACGGCGTATTGATGAAGTATTATTTCCTCGGCGGCGAACTCAAGCGTATCGAGGTTACCGAGACCAGTTCGACGCCCTACACCACCAGCATTATGGATATCGCCAGCATTTCCCAGGATGTGGATGAGTCGGTTTTCAAAGTACCGACCGGCTATATGGACCTTTCCGCTTTCGGCGGCCTGAATTAAAATGGCAGTCAAAGGCAGCGTTCTGATTACGGGAGCATCGGGCGGCATCGGCAGCGCTGCCGCCCGTCTTTTTGCTATGAACGGCTATGCGACGGCGATTCATTATTATTCAGGCGAAAGCCGGGCGCAGAACCTTGCCGCAGAGTTGGCCTCGGCAGGCTGCGAAGTGATGACGGTGCAGGCCGACGTGACCGACGCCGCCGGCGTCAAAGCGATGTTCGCCGCGTGCGAAAAGCGTTTCGGAGGCATCGATGTTCTGGTCAACAACGCCGGCGCCGCGCTGCAGAAACTTTTCTGCGACACGACCGAAGAAGAATTCGAGCGTCTTTTCAATGTCAACGTCAAAGGAGTATTCCATTGCTGCCGGGCCGCTGTGCCGGGCATGATCCGCAGGCGCTATGGCAAAATCATCAACATATCTTCAATCTGGGGCGTCGCGGGCGCGTCTTGCGAAGTGTGCTATTCCGCCTCGAAAGCGGCGGTCATCGGCCTGACAAAAGCGCTGGCCAAAGAACTGGGGCCGTCCCATATCAATGTCAACTGTGTTGCGCCCGGAGTCATCGACACGCCGATGAATGCCTCGCTGGATACCGATACCCTGGCGTCGCTGGTGGACGCGACGCCGGCGGGCCGTTTGGGCACTCCCGAAGATATCGCCGCGGTGATCTACTTCCTTGCGGGCGGGCAGGCGGATTTTATCAACGGCCAAACCATTTGCGCCGACGGCGCTTTTCTATAAGCAGGGCTGTTCGCCGCGCCGAAAAAATAACCTTGATTTAGCACGGTTGCTATGTTAGAATACCAAAGAACAATCCTGCACGGACACAGCAGAGCCATACAAATCCCGAACATAACCTTGGAGGTATGGAAATGGCGAATTGCCCGAAGTGCAACTATAAGCTCAAATTAACCGATTGGCGGCCCAACTGCCCGTCCTGCGGCGTGAATCTGGTCTATTACGGTATGGAGGAGCGCCTGCTGGCCGATGCCGACAAAGCCGAGACCGAGCACGCGTATTTCCAAAAAAAGCTCGACAGGGTTAAGGCATCCTACGCAGGGTCAAAACTCACCATCGCGCGTATTGTGCTGACGGTTCTTCCCCTGGGCATGCTGTTCCTTCCCCTGGCGCAGATCGTTCTGAAAGCGCCTTATATCGACAAGACGACCAACCTTTCGATTCTGACCATCGGTATGAAGGTGGCGAATCTTGACTTTGACGCCCTGCTGAAACTCGCGGAGTCCCAGATTGTCGGCACGCCTTTCCTGATGATGGCGATTTCGATGGTATGTATCCTGCTGACCGCCGTGCTGTCGCTGCTCGGGCTGATTCTTCTTTTCCTGTCCTGCTCCCCGCGGGGCTTTTCACGCAACCTGTTTTTCCCGATCGCGGGCATCGCGCTCACATCGACGAGCGCTCTGCTGTTTCAGAAGTACAGCGCCGAATTTGCGCGGCTGTTCCCCGGCGCCTTTACCGGCAGCATCAAGTTCGGTATATTCGCTGTTTTGGCGGCGTTCCTGCTTGTAATTATCATCAACATCGTCATTAAAAAGGTCGGTGTTCCGATCAAATACAAAGAAACGTTCATCAACGGCGTGCCCGCCTGGGAATATATCGCAGCCAAAGAAAGAGGCGAGGATATCAGGGCGCTTATTGACAAATACAACAAGAAGCCCGAAGAAACCGCCGAAGAACTTCCGGAAGCGGAGCAGGATGCCGCAGGGGAGCCCGCCGAAGAAGACGCCGGCGAACCTGCGCAGGAGGCCCCGCCGCAGGAAGAAAGCAAGGGCGAATAAAGCACAATATAAAGCGCGCCGGTTCGACAGAACCGGCGCTTTTCCTTGCGGGGCGGCGAATCAGTGATACCCTATCGCCAGCGCGACAGCCAGCGCAACGGCGGAAAGACCGAAAGCGAGCACAAACAGTTTCCATGACCAGCGCAGGTATTTCCCGTATGAAATGCCCGCCAGGCCGATGGCGATAATCATCACGCCGCTGGTCGGATACAGGATGTTGCCGAAGCCGTCGCTCATGGAGAAAGCGACCACCACCGTCTGCCTTTGGATACTCAGCAGGTCCGCCAAAGGCATGATGATGGGCATGATCAGGAAGGCCTTGGCCGTACCGCTGCCGATAATGAACTCCAGCACCATGATAAACGCGAAAATCATCATCAGGGAAGCGTAAGGCGGATAACCCTCGATTCTTTCATAGATGAAGTAAAGAATCGTGTGTATGATCTTGCCTTGTTTGAGCACATAGGTGATGCTCATCACCAGAATAATCATCGGCACGCAGGGCGCGATGGCTTTGACCCCGTCAAAAAAAGTCCCCAGCAGTTTTTTACTGCGAAACCCTGCCGCCCTGCCGGCCAGGATACCGCCGAGGGTGAACAGCAGCGCCATCGACGCGAGGGGCAGGTTGGTCAGCAGGTCTTTCACGGTTTCCGGAATCGTATCGAGGGACGAGAGCAGAAAACTCAGCGCAGTGGCCGCAAGGACGCCGGAGATGCACAGCACGAATATTTTGGTTGCTTTTTTCAGCTTTTCGCTGTGCAGCACCTTCTCGTCGATACCGTTGCCGGCTCCAAGCCGTTCCCGGAGCTTGAGGTCGCTTTCGTAAACGATCGACCGTTTCGGGTCTTTTTCGATACGCTTGGCATAGAAAATGATATAGGGTGTCAGAATACCGTAAACCGCCGCGAAAACCAGCACCCGGAACCATAAACCAGAGAACAGGGGGATGCCCGACAGCCCCTGCACGACACCCACGTTGAACGGGTTGAAAGTGGCCGCCGTATAGCCGAACGCGATGGAAACGAGGCTGATACCGATACCTGTCAGCGAATCCCAACCCAGAGCCAGCGATATGGCGACCGCCAGAGGAACGATGGTGATGCTTTCCTCCAGAATACCGGCCACCGACGACAAGGCCATACAAGCGAGAATCACCGCGGCGAGCAGTTTGTATTTGCTGCCGGCATATTTTGATACGATGGAGGACATAATGTATTTCAGCACGCCGCAGCGGTCAAGAATCATAAAGGTGCCGCCGACGAGCACGATAAAAACAAGCACCGCGATGCCTACGGCTGCCTCGCTCGAGGTGAAGACTTGCAGCGGCGCGATGAGGACGCGCCAAAACGGCAGGCGGAAACCTTCCAGCAGCCGGTAGGTACCGTTAATAATGGAACCCGAGGCGTCGAGCCGGTATTCGCCGGGAGCGATAACCTGTGTCAGTACGCCGGCGCCGAGCATCAGCGCGAACAGCAGCAGCGTTACGGGGATAATGGTTTTTATGTCGATTTTCAAGCCGGCGGGTTCGCCGCCGGCTGCCTCGGGGCTGCTTTTTTTCATCGCTGTTCTCCCTGGAAAGTATAGAATATTGTTTGAGAGTATAACAGAAACATGATGAAATCACAACAGCGCGGCTGCCGCCGAACCCGGCCGGCCATGAGAAGGCCGTGCCTTAGCGCGGAGCGCCCGGGCACGGCTTTGAAAAAAATCAGAGTGTTTTTACATCAGAAACAGGCCTGCCCTTTCAATCGCCTGGACGTCGATGCTGTCGACGAAGCCGTCGCCGTTGGCGTCCGCCGCGCAGTAAGCCGCCGCGCTGAGCGACGACGGGTTGAGCATGCCCGCGGCCAGCATCGCGGCGAGGACGGCGTCGGGCCCTTGAGCAAGGCCGTTACAGTCGATATCCCCCGCCACAATGACCGTTGCCTGGTCCACGATGATGTTTTCCTTGCTGTAAAGCCTGATCTGTGTGCCGGTTGCCGCCAACTGTCCCGGTGTGAGCGGAGTCCCGTCCGGGCTGACGGCGGTGATGACGGCTTTGTTGGTGAATTGCGCCAGCATGGCGGAGGCAGTCATTCCGTAAGGAGAAGAACCGCTGATACGGCCCGTCGAGTGGTTGATGCTCAGGGGCGAACCGCCGGCCAGTTCGAGCAGCGTGGTTTCGGGCCACAGCGTCAGATTGCCGTATGCCGATATCAGCGCGGCAGCGGCCGCGTCGACGGTGCTCTGGCTGAGGATGTTCAAGTTGCGCGGTACTGCATGCGCGGCCGACAGCGCGTTTCGATAGGCCGTGAGACTTGCGGGGGTATAGTAGATATCGGCATACGGAGGCGTTTGGGCGATGGCGGCGTCAAGCTGGACGTAATACGCGGCTTTTAAAACCAGCGCGTTGAAAGCGGAGCTAATCGCATTGGCCGCCGCGTCGACAATCGACTGAGAGAGAATATTGAGGCTTCTCGAAACAGCCTGGCCGGAGGCCACCGCGCTTCGGAAAGAGGCGATTGTCGTTTGTGTGTAATACGAATCGGGGTAGGCGGGCGTCAAAGCCAGCGCGGCGTCAAGCGCGGCGTAATTTGCGGGGTTGAGCGTATATCCCTCCACCGTTACGGTTTTCGGTTCCAGAATATTGGCGATGGTATAGACGCCCCCGGATGGCGTCAGAACGGCGCCGTTGGCTTTTACGGTGATAACGGAAGCGCTGTAATTGGCCGTCAATGTCACCGTGAAACTGTAGCTGCCGCCCCTGGGAACCGGCGAAGCGGACGAACCGTAAGCCGCGGCGGTATACGCCTCGTGCGAAGGCAGCGTCACCGCGTAGGTGTCAATGGCGTAAACCGCTACCACGGTAAGGTTGGAGGTCACATACGAAAAATCGACGCTCCAGTTGGTAAAATGCCAGTAGGGCTTGTTGTTCGGTGCGGCCGGCGGCGTCGCCGCCGTACCGTAGGGCACGTTGAGCTGGGTTTTCAGCACTGTGTTGTCATAGTCGCGGAAAATAACGGTATAGCGGTTGATTTCAAAGGTTGCGGTGAAGGTGACATCCGCGTTGCAGGTGTAACCCGTTGGAGAGGTGCTCCAGCCGACAAAATGATAGCCGGTTTGGGGGGTCGGCACAGGAATATCCGCCGCGGTCAGCACGTAACCCTCGTCGACGAGCAGCTGCGTTTTGCCCGTCAACGTGCCGCCGGAACCCGATACGGCGTAGTTGACGGTACGCCTGGAAAGGCCCGCTCCGGTAAACTGGGAAGTCATCGACACCGCGTCCCGGTTTGCTGCGCTGTTGTAGGTGACGGTGAACGTATAAGCATAGCCCGCCTCAAAGGTGAAGTCGTTGCGCCGCCCGTAACTGACGGATGAGGTCGTGGCGATCCAAACCCTGTCGCCGGGTACGGGATTCGTAATGCAGAAGTCGTAGGTCCCCGCGTCGACCAGTATGGTTTGCGAACTGTTGAGGATAATATGGGTGGTCGTTAAAACGCCGTCGGCGTTAGTCGGTATTTTGAATTCGAACTGGTCATACACGCTTTGCGGCACATTCCCGCTGGTATTAAGGCCGCCGCTGGCCTGGAAAAGCGTGCCGTAGGCGGTGGCGTCGGCGTCCATAAGCATCTGGTAGCCTGTGCCGTCTCCCCATACATTGCCGGCTGTGAGCGTGACCGTCGCGGAACTGCCGGTGCTGATGGTCACGACCATAACCGAGCAGGTGTCCGTAAATCCGCCGTCGTTTGACCTTGCGGTGATGACGGCGTTGCCCAGCGCCAGACCTGTTACCCTGCCGTTGGCGTCAACCGGGGCAACGGACGGG
>Ga0116184_10002408_pt1 | contig 16439 bp, 12 predicted proteins | sample AD_JPNNA5_MetaG_FD_89886 | JGI IMG/M metagenome (GOLD analysis project Ga0116184, IMG submission 89886) | Active sludge microbial communities of municipal wastewater-treating anaerobic digesters from Japan - AD_JPNNA5_MetaG | ecosystem: Engineered > Bioreactor > Anaerobic > Digestate | place... | reverse complement strand
TTCCATTATGGAGCGAAGAAGCAAAAAGCGTGAATATATTTTCCACGAAAGCTGAATCTTCATGGCTTGCGGCTCTTCGTAGGGCTTCATCCCAGTTACCCCAGGAGCCCAGACTGTCATTCACAGGGAATATTTTCAAAAATTCCCCGCTGTAAATCATATAGAGGATATTTATCTTCTCATCAGTTTTGATTACCTCTTTATCATATTTATTCCTTTCTCCCGGCGCTTTGGAATAGGCCTTCTGAACATCTCCCGCAAGTTTGTAATATCCGTTCCTGTTTAAATCCACAATATCACTGAATGATGCCATTTTCCCGGCTGTACCTGTTTTCTTTCTCAGCTCCCTGTCGGAAATCTTTATAAGCGGCTCATTCTGCCAGTGCTCAAAATCGAAATAAATTCCAAGGAATACTTGCATGGGCGACAATCCCTGATACTTATTATTCTTCGTGACTTTTCTGACAATATCATAGCTCAGTGTATAAACAGGTTCGGTGCGTCCCTTCTGGTCCTGAACAAGCACCTTGCCGAATTCTTCTGAGACTTTCCTCTCGGGAACAAATTTCTGCGCATCGGCATGACGAAATCCTGAAAGCATCAACACCAGTGCAAAGACTGCAAGATTTTTTCCGAAAGGCGACTTCCATAATCTTATTCCGGCCTTTCTGAAAAGTGAATTCGGATTGAATAGTGAAAGTATAATGAAGATGAACAAAAGGGCATATCCGGTGTAGGTAACATACATTCCCGCCGGATCATGGTTCACCGAAAGGATTGTCCCTTTTTCATCCTGATCGTATGAAGCCTGATAGAACCTGTAGCCTTTGTATTTCAGAACATTATTCATAAAAATCATAAAAGGTTTGACTATTCCTGCTTCATGGTCTTCAAGAACTATGTCGCTTTTGTATCCCGAAGGAGTGTTCGAACCCGGATAACGTTCGAGAATGAAATCGTTGAGTGTGAGCGAGAAAGGAAGAGGTACTATTTTCGAGCCGTAAGAAAATTCTATCATTCTGTCTCCAATTTCGGTAGCGGCAGTAGAGGTATATTCATCTTCAGAAACAGAGAGCCGGATAGTATGTGTTTCATTTCCGTTAAACACATGGAAGACGAATATATTGTGCGACATATCCGGAACAAGAAGGATTCTGAACTCAGTGTCACCATCTTTCATGAACCTTTCATATCCGCCGGGTGAAAGAAAAGAATTCAGGAATTCTTCATATTTCTCATTTACAACCCTGCCCTCTTTATCTTTAACAGAATATCCTATATATTTTACAGAGGAATAAATCCGGTTGCTCTGTTCTCCCTCCCTGATATGCATTGTTCCTTCAAAGCCGGTATATCTGGTAAGCGCGGCGCCTGCAAGTATCACAATAAATGCCACATGGAACATCATTACGGTTAATTTCTCCTTTCGGTAAAGCCTGTGTTCGAATATCTGTCCGACAAGATTTACTGCGAGAAGCAGCATTATCAGTTCGAACCATTTTGCCCCGTAAACAATTCTATATGCTGTTTCACTGCCGAAGTCATTTTCGATGAATGTGGCGGCTGCCATCGAAACAGCAAAAAGAGCAAACAGTATCCCCATGAACACGGGCGAAAAAAGGAATCTTAATATTTTCATAATCTTCTCCGGAAATAAAGAGTATCGTAAAAATATTTGTCTCAAGTTTTTTGAATGACAACAAATATGTAGAAATATTCTGTTAAAATGAATATATGGGGAAAAAATCGTTGGGAGAAAAGAAGAAAGAAAGAAATTTGGAGGTTCCGACAGGGAGCGTTAGAGAAATAAGATAAAAGACAAAAGGAAAAAGAGGGGAAAAATGGCCAGCTGGCCTATGTTGCCATGCAAGGCAGTACTATTTTCAAACGTGACTTTCCTTTATTATTTCATCGTCAACAAGTATCCGGCCACAATATTCGCATACAATTATCTTTTTTCTCGATTTTATGTCGAGCTGCCTTTGAGGTGGAATCTGGTTAAAACAGCCACCACATGCATCACGTTGTATCGAAACAATGGCTAACCCGTTACGAGCATTGGAACGAATTCTTTTATAAGCAGTAAGCAGCCTGTCTTCAATTACCGTCTGTATCTTTTCTGATTTTTTCAAAAGTGCCTCTTCCTCTTTCTGTGTATCTGCCGTTATCTCTTTCAGTTCAGCCTGTTTGTTTTCATAATCGGTTTTCCTTTCGGCAAGTAGCGCTTCTGAAGAAGATATTACTTGTTTTTTCTCCTCTATCTGGGACATAAACTCCTTTATTCTTTTATTACATAGCTCTATTTCAAGCGTCTGGTACTCTATCTCCTTGGAAAGTGAATCAAACTCCCTGTTATTACGGACATTCTTTTGCTGTTCTTCATATTTTTTAATTAATGCCTCTGCCTCTGATATTTCATTGTTCTTCTTACTTATTGACGCCTCAAGATTTGCAACTTCCTCCCTTAGATTACTTAGTCTTGTCTCAAGTCCTGCTATCTCATCTTCAAGATCCTGTACTTCAAGAGGAAGCTCTCCACGAAGAGTCTTTATCTTATCAATTTCCGAATCAACAAGCTGAAGGCTGTATAGAGCTCTTAATTTTTCTTCCACTGTAATTTCACTATCCTGTACTTTTGTCTTTTCCATTGTAATAATATTTTATAGGACTGGTTTTTATTTCTGAAAATTGGAGTGCAAAGTTAATAAATTTTTTGATGATTAAATTATATAATATTTCAAGTAAAAAAATTTCACTCTCATAGTGTCCGATATCTGCAAGAAACAGCTTATCGCCGGCATTGAAAAAATCATGGTATTTCAGGTCTGCTGTAACAAAAGCATCAGCACCGGCATTAATAGCTATGCTTATCAATGATGCGCCTGCTCCGCCGCATAATGCCACTTTATGAATCTTCATTCCGGATAGCGAGGAATATCTGATTACCTGAACATTGAATGTCTTTGCAATCATATTTATGAATTCCTTTTCATTTACCGGTTCATGCAGTTCCCCGACGCAGCCCAAACCAGCATGTGAATTACTGATTGCCAGAGGATAAAGATCATAAGCAACTTCTTCATAAGGATGAGCAGCAAGCATTACCTTTATTACTTCATCCTTCAAATGTACAGGAAGTATTGTTTCAATTCGCACCTCCTTCCCTCTATATAATTTCCCCTTTTCACCGAGAAAACGATTTGACGATTCACTTCCACGGCATGTTCCGTAACCTTCAGCATTGAAACTGCACATATCGTATTTGCCCGTCACTCCTGCTCCTGCACTGAATAGAGCATTACGCACTTTTTCTGCATAATCTTCAGGAACAAACGTAACAAGCTTAAGCAGTGTATTTTCAAGCGGACTGAGTACCTTTAAATTCTTAAGCGAGAGCTTCTCCCCCATTTTCATGCTTACATTTTCCGTGAAAACATCGAGACATGTATGTGAAGAATAAATTGCTATGTTTTCTTTTAAGGCCTTTATAATAATTTTCTCAGACTGGCTTTTTCCTGTAAGTGATTTCAGCGGATAAAAGATAACAGGGTGATGTGTAATAAGCAGCCCGCAGTTTTTTGAGGCAGCTTCTTTCACTACTTCTTCTGTTGCATCGAGTGCAAGCAATGCTGAAGAGATTTCCGCTTCCGGATCACCTGCCTGCAAACCCGAATTGTCGTAACTTTCCTGGTATGACAGCGGTACTACCGAATCGAGGTAGGAACAAATATCTTTCACTTTCATAAGAGTAAAAATTAAATGCTGTCGCGAATATCGGTAAGCATCTCTCTGATATTAACCAAAACCTCTCTTATCGAAAACTTATAATCTATATCCTGATGCTTCTCTGTAAGATATTTTTTTGCACCCGCAATTGTCATACCTTTTTCCTTTAATAAATAATGAATTATTTTCAGGTTTTTAAGGTCTTCAGGCATAAAAAGTCTGTTTCCCTTCTTATTCTTTTTCGGTTTGAGTATGTCGAACTCATTGTCCCAAAAACGTATGGTAGATACCGGGACGTTCAGAATTTTAGATACTTCCCCGATTGTATAAAACAGCTTTTCGACAGGTCTTTCCTTATATGGCATAATACTTAAATTTATAACATGATAAAGAACTATTCCTGAGCTAATTAAACTCGGGTATTTTCATATTACACGATATTTCACTGAACCCACGTAATTTGCCGTTACAAAAAACATATTAAATCCGTGTTTATCCGTGCTCTCAGTCGTGAATAATTTATCTTCGGAATTTACCAAATTCTCCTTAATTAAAGTATTAACAAATAACATTATTATCTTTCGTAATATACTTATTATTTATGCAATATTTTCCCGTCATCGGTAATTACAAGCTCTGTATCCGGAAAATCGAGACTTATGAGTTCCTGTAGTTTCTTGATAGCTCTTTTCGCAGGGTCTTGCCTTACATGCCCTTCAGGTGACTGGTAAACAGGGACAATGGTACCCGACAGAAATTTTCCATTAATATCGGTTTTTACCGTTACCACCGGCGCAATTCCGTTTGGACCCGATATATTAAGTCTGCCGTAGGTGAAAAAATTCCCCAGACTATAACAAATAAGTCTGTCTCTGTACAATTCCATAGCTCTCGTTACATGAGGGCCATGTCCGAACACAATATCGGCTCCGCAGTCTATCATCCTGTGAGCAAACTCGTAAACATTACCTCTGTTTTCGCCGTAAAATGTTTCAGTGGTCTTTGGCACTCTTTCATAATCTGCTCCTTCTGCTCCACCGTGAAAAGAAACTATCACTATGTCACATTTGTTTTCGAGCATGCTTACAATAGCTTCAGCTCCTTCAAGGTTATTAAGATTAAGGGAACCTGCCGTGGGAGCAAAGGCACAGAATCCGTAAATAACCGAATCTTTTTCGAATATTTTGAAAGGAGTATTTTCAGGTCCGGCATATCTTATTCCAAGTGAATCGAGGATAGCTATTGTCCGCACGGCACCTGGCGCTCCAAAATCTCCGAAATGATTATTTGCCAGGCTGATGATGTCAAATCCGCAATAGTGCAGAACGGCTGAATATTTTTCCGGTATCCGGAAAAGATAACATATAGTTGTATCCCTGCATTTTTTGTATGGTTCTCCGTTATCGAGGAATGAACCTTCAAGGTTTCCGAAAGCAATATCAGATGCTTTCAAAATGCCAGCGACTTCATCAAGAAAATCAACCGGATTGTCTCCGGGAGGAAGGTATCGGCGTGACGGGTATGATGAGCCAGGCATTATATCGCCCACACCTGTGATTGTTATAATCTTCTCCCCTTCCGATGAATTAATAAAAGAATTGAACTGACCTGTAAAGGATAACTTATTCGAAAAAATCAAAAAAACCGGCAGTATAAATATAACAGCAGGTTTATCGGATATTACCATAAGATTAGATACAAAATGACTTAATCAAAAGACTGTCCACTTCGCGAAGCGATTTCAATTATACGCTCATATTCTTCGGGAGTCAAATCATTGAAATAAAAATTTGAGGGGTCAACTTTCGTTCCATTAAGCTCTACTTCATAATGAAGATGAGGTGCAATGGAAAGCCCGGTATTTCCCACGAAACCAATCACATCGCCTCTTTTTACTTTTTGTCCCTGCCGCACATTAAACCGGTCGAGATGAGCATAAATTGTTTTGTAGCCAAATCCGTGACTTATAATAATATGGTTCCCGTAACCTCTTCTCGACGATGTGGTACTTTCCACAACGCCATCTCCTGTTGCATACACCTCGGTTCCTATCGGAGCCGTGAAATCCATGCCATAATGAAATTTTACAATTTTATATATAGGATGGATTCTCAAACCCCATCCTGAAGCTGTTCGGGTTAAGTCCTTATTCGATACAGGCATGATAGCAGGAATTGATGTAAGCATTTCCTCTTTTTCTCTGGCAAGAGTTACCAGTTCTTCAAAAGATTTCGTCTGAACCACAATTTTTTTCTTTATTCTGTCAAGCCGTTCTGCAGTTTCAATTACAAGCCGGGAATTACTGTAATTTTCAAGTTCTTTATACCTGTTTACGCCACCCAAACCTCCTTCCCTCAGAGACGATGGAATTGGTTCAGCTTCAAATATTGTACGATATAAATTATCATCGGTTTCTTTAAGGTTCGAGAGGACTTTTTCCATATTATCCATATCCCTGTTTATCAGCTTATACTGAAGGGTGAGTTGTTCTATCTCCCTTTTCAGCGCTTTTTCCTTGGGCAGGTCAAAAAATGTCCCGAACAATACTCCATATATTAATGCAAGGAATACTGACCCGATAAAATAAGCCAGAAATCTTAGCAAAAAATCTCTGAAACCCAATCTTATACGATCAAAGCTCAGGGATTCAGAGTTAAATTTATATTTTGGTTTTCCCATGTCAGAGCAAATATAGAAATTAATATAAAAATAAAAATCACCCTGAGGGAATACTTATTAAAAGCTGAAAATTAATTATCAACAGCCTTATTAAATTTTCAATCTATTTGAATTTCGATTTTGAACTGAGAATCATTATCATATCGCGGTATTCTTCAGGAGTAAGATCATCCGAAAAATACCAGAGCGGATTTTGGTGCGAACCGTTATAATCAATCTGGTAATGAAGGTGCGGGCCGGAGGAAGTTCCAGAGTTGCCGCTTAATCCTATTCTGTCGCCTCTTTTTACATTTAGCCCCACCGGAACATCTATTTTGCTAAGATGTCCATAAATTGTTCTGAATCCGTATCCATGATCTACTATAACATGATATCCAAAGCCTTCTGAATTCCATCCGGCAGCCACAACAGTGCCTGCACCGGTTGCAAAAACCTCCGTACCGTATGGTGCACAGAAATCCTGCCCATAGTGCCAGCGCGCCGTGCCAAGCACAGGATGTTCCTCACGGAATTTTATCCCGTCTCCCCGCTTAATTGTGACATCCACAGGTGAAATTTTTGGAAGATGCTCATTCTGCCTTATCCATTCAACTTTCGCTTCTTCAATCTCCCTAAATGACTCTTCCTGTACTTTCGATATATTTTTTAACTGTTCAACTTTCTGAAGGGAGGAGATAATAATATCAGAATTCTGGAGAGTTCTGAACTCCCTGAACCTGTCCACACCGCCATATCCTGGATTACGGTAAGACGACAAAATTGTATCCAGGCCAAGTACGGGCCGGTAACGAATATCATCCGATTGTTTTAACAGATCGAGAAAACTGAACGCCTGAGAAAATCTGATATTGAGGAAGTTATATGAAAGTTTGATGTTGTCAATTTCTTTTAAAAGCATTTTCTCCTTGGGAGAACCAAACCTGGATTCAAAAATATGGATATAAAAAAACGCAATTCCTACTGAAAGCAAAAACCCTCCGAAAAATCTTAATAACTTTATTACCAACGGACTTCTGACCTGCTTGAACTGCAGGTCATCTTTATCGAAAAAATATTTCCTTTTCCAGATAATCAAAACCGATATCTCTTTTTATTCATTTCATGCCAAATCTAAAGTAAATAAATTAATTTTACAAACCTTTTTTATGTTAAATTTTTATTAATTTATTAAAATTATATGAAATCCAATGAACTGAGGCAGAAATTTTTTGATTTTTTTAAATCAAAAGGTCATGTTATAGTGCCTTCAGCAAATATGGTCATTAAAAATGACCCGACACTTATGTTTACAAATGCAGGCATGAATCAGTTCAAAGATATTTTTCTTGGAAATCAACAGCCTAAATATAAAAGAGTTGCAAATTCACAGAAATGCCTCAGGGTATCCGGAAAACATAACGACCTCGAAGAAGTAGGTCACGACACATATCACCACACAATGTTCGAAATGCTGGGTAACTGGTCATTTGGTGACTATTTTAAAAAGGAAGCGATAGAATGGGCATGGGAATTTCTTACAAAAGAACTTTCGATTCCGCCTGAAAGACTTTATGCAACTATTTTCGAAGGAGACACAACCGAAAATATACCGAGGGATAATGAAGCCTTTGAGCACTGGAACCGCTTTTTTAAAAACCAGGCCAATAGAATAATAGACGGTTCTAAAAAAGACAATTTCTGGGAAATGGGCGACACAGGGCCTTGTGGACCATGCTCTGAGATTCATGTTGATCTACGCGACGACAATGAAATTAAAGAGACACCAGGATACCTTTTAATTAATAAAGCACATCCTCTTGTCATAGAAATCTGGAACCTTGTTTTTATTCAATACAACAGGAAAGCAGACGGAACTCTGGAACCGCTCCCTGAAAAACATGTGGATACCGGAATGGGATTCGAAAGACTTTGCATGGTTGTACAGGGCAAGAAATCTAATTACGACACAGATATTTTCCAGTCAATTATCAGCGAAATCTCTTCAATTACAAGGAAAAAATATGGCATTGATAAAGATGTAGATACTGCTATGAGAGTAGTGGCTGATCACCTGAGGGCAGTATCATTCGCTATAGCAGATGGTCAGATTCCCTCCAATAATAAAGCAGGTTATGTAATAAGGCGAATCCTCAGAAGAGCAGTAAGATACGGCTATACTTACCTTGGAATGGAAGAACCGTTCATATACAGGCTCGTTCCTGTTCTTTCGAGCACAATGGGTAATTATTTTCCGGAACTGGTGAAAGGAGAAAACCTTATTACAAGAGTTATTAAGGAAGAAGAAGAATCATTTCTTAAAACTCTTGGGAAAGGTCTGAAAATGATCGAAAAGAAAATATCAGACCTCCTCGAAGCCGGCGCTTATACCTTCCCCGGAAATGAAGCTTTTGTGCTTTACGATACTTATGGGTTCCCTGTTGACCTTACCTCACTTATCCTGAAAGAAAAAGGGCTCGAACTCGATATGAACGGCTTCGAACAGGCGATGAAAAGCCAGAAACAAAGATCGAAAGAAAATGCCGTTATTGATGCAGGCGACTGGGTTATTGTACGCGATATTGAAAACACCGAATTTACAGGCTACGAAAAAACCGACGATCAGGTACATATAACAAAATACAGGATAGTTAAAGTTAAAAACAAAGAAATATGCCAGATTGTACTCGACAAAACCCCGTTTTATGCAGAATCTGGAGGACAGGCAGGCGATACTGGAATCTTCCGGAACAACAAAGAACAAATAAATGTAATAAATACCGTTAAGGAAAATAATCTTATCATTCATATCACTGACAAAATTCCATCACAGCCTGAGACTGTTTTTACTGCTTCGGTTGATAAGGCTAAAAGGCAGATGACAGCAAATAATCATACCTCAACCCACCTGCTTCACCGTGCCCTCAGGGAAGTGCTCGGCAATCATGTCGAACAGAAAGGCTCACTGGTAACATGGGAAAAGCTAAGATTCGATTTCAGCCATTTTTCAAAAATGACACCGGAAGAAGTAGTTAAAGTGGAGAAACTGGTAAATAAATATATAAGAGAGAATTATCAGCTAACTGTTTTCAATAATGTACCCTTCGATAAGGCAAAAAATATGGGAGCGATCGCCCTGTTCGGTGAAAAATATGGAGATGCCGTAAGAGTTGTAAAGTTCGGCGATTCGATAGAACTTTGCGGAGGGACTCATACTACAGCAACCGGAAATATCGGGATATTTAAAATCGTTTCAGAGAGTTCAGTCTCAGCAGGCATCAGAAGAATAGAAGCAGTTACAGGCGAGATAGCTGAAGAATATATAAATTCTATAATAAATGAAGCCGGTGAAGTATCTCAAATGCTGAGGAGCACCGGTAAAATAGCCGATAACGTAAAAAAACTTATTTCGGACAATGCTCAGTTAAGGAAAAGAATAGAAAAACTGCAGATACAACTCGCTGAAATTCAAAAGAAAAAACTTGAAGCCAGAACTGTGACGATGAACGGTTTTCGTTTTATTAAAGGAGTTGTCGAAGCCGAATCACCCGAAATGCTTAAAACAATTGCCAATCTTTTCAGAAATTCAAATGATGACGTTGTCCTGGCAGCAGGAAGTGTTATAAAAAATAAGGCACATATTGTGGTCATGGTCAGCGACAATCTTGTATCGGCAAAAAATATTTCCGCAGTGGAAATAATAAAAGCTATTTCTCCTTTAATTGAAGGAGAAGGCGGAGGTCAACCATTTCTTGCCACAGCCGGCGGGAAAAAAGTCTCAGGCCTCCATGAAGCTTTGTCTCTTGTAGAATCATGGCTGAAAAACAAATGAACATTTTTTATCTTTAAACTCAATTCTTTTCATGAATTTCAATATTTCCTTATACTTCCTTTCATTATATTTTATTCTCTCAGTGTTTTCGATTGTTTCATGCACACCGGAATCGTGTCGGGAGGAAACGGAAATACTGGCCGGTGCAACTTTTTATAAAACCGGCACAGGTAAGATTTCGGCACCCGATACATTGACGTTTCTTGGAATAGGAAATGAAGATTCCTTGTTATATAATAAGGCATTAAAAATTTCCGTGATTTACATTCCTCTCGATATGAATAAAGATACATGCAGATTTGCTCTCACAATCAATAAAGAATCCGATACCCTGACGTTTATTTATTCAACATATCCCCATCTCATTTCTAAAGAATGCGGATATGCGTTCTTCCATTATCTTTACGAATGCAGATTTACAAAAAATATACTCGACACAATCATAATCAGAAATCCCGTAGTCACCAACAAGAATGAAGAAAACATCCGTATATTTTTTTAGCCTGCTGTTTCTCTGTATGGCAGCCGTTGCCCAGGAAAAAGATACAATATTATTTCCTCTGAAAATAAGAATTGGTGCAGATGTTTTTGGCCCAGGCTATTATCTCGCCGATAAAAACACTTTTGCAGTTGAAGGTTTTCTTTCGGCCGACAGGAATTCAACCATATCTTATGCTCTCGACGCTGGCTATAATAAATTCTCCTATTCACAGTATAACTATGAATACAATTCCAGCGGGTTATTCATGAGGTTAGGCCTCGACTTTAATATAATTTCCCCGTCAACTTCGAAAGGCAGATATTTTGCCGGCGCCGGACTGAAATACGGCATCAGCCTTTACACTCATGAAACGCCTTTATTCAATGATGAGAACTACTGGGGAAGCTCGACTGGTTCTATAGAAAAATCAACTAAACTTGCACATTTCATTGAGGCCTCCCCGGGCATAAGAACGGAACTTTTCAGTAATTTCAGCATAGGATGGAGTATACGATTAAAATTACTTATCAGTGCGGGAACAGGAAAAGACCTGAAACCTGTGTATATTCCAGGTTATGGAAACGGCACCAAATCATTTAGCCCGGGAATAAATTATTATCTTATCTGGAGTATTCCTTATAAAGAAAAACAGATAATAAAATAAAATACTGGAAATATCATTTCTACTTAAATAAACTGCCGGTAATTAAAGTGTATTAACAGCATCTGCTTTCTTACCCTTGCTGCTGAAAAATTTAAGTTCATATTTTATTTAGCTGAATATTTGAATTATTTTTGAGAAAAATAATTCAATGGGAACAACACCATTTCCTTCAAAGCTTCTTGAAAATGCAGTCAATGAATTTGCCTCCTTGCCCGGAATCGGGAGGAAAACTGCTCTCAGACTTGTTATGAATCTGCTGCGAAGAGATCCTGATGAAGTGATAAAATTCGGTGAAACAATAATTAAACTCCGCACAGGAATACACTATTGCAAGGTATGCAACAATATTTCCGACAACGATATTTGCAGTATCTGCAGTGATAAATCGAGAGACAGAACAATAATATGTATTGTGGAAAACATTCAGGATGTAATGGCAATTGAAAACACACGGCAGTTCACCGGTCTATATCATGTCCTTGGAGGAATAATTTCGCCAGTCGAAGGCATAGGCCCTTCCGACCTTAATATTGATTCCCTTGAAGAAAAAGTTAAATCTGGAAATATCACTGAAGTAATTTTTGCACTAAGTGCAACTATGGAAGGCGATACAACAAATTATTACCTGTACAAAAGACTTTCTAAATATAATGTAAAACTGAGTGTGCTTGCCAGAGGTATGGCTGTGGGTAATGAACTTGAATATACCGATGAGATAACACTTGGCAGGTCACTTATTAACAGAACGCCTTTTGTATCGCCAGGCTAAAATAATTTTAAACCCTAATAGATTCTTCTGTTCCGCAACTGTGGAAAATGAAAAATGAATAGAAAAAAACTGGCAACGGCTCTGAAAAAGCAGATATGATAGAACTGATTGACCTTTCCGTAATAATAGTAAGCTACAATGTAAGGTATTTCCTTGAATTGTGTCTGAGTTCAGTGGTAAAAGCATCGAAAGATATCCCTTCCGAAATTATTGTAATTGATAATAATTCGTCCGACGACTCCTGTTCAATGGTCAGTACATTATATCCGCATATAAGGCTTATCCGGAACACATGCAATGAAGGATTCGCCAGGGCATGTAACCAGGGACTTAGACTTGCAAAAGGAGAATTTGTGCTTCTTCTTAACCCGGATACCCTTATTGATGAAAACAGTCTAAAATGTTGCATTAATTTCATGCATAGTCACTCCCTTGCAGGTGCCATGGGAGTTAAAATGCTTGATGGAGACGGAAAATATCTGAGAGAATCGAAAAGAGCTATACCTTTCCCTATGACGGCACTTTTTAAAATTACAGGCATGTCGTCACTCTTCTCTCATTTCACCCTATTCAGCAGGTACTATATGGAACACCTCGACAACAATAGGACTGCTGAAATAGAAGTATTGCCAGGGGCATTTATGTTCATCAGGAAAAGCATACTCGGGATAACCGGCTTGATGGATGAAAAATATTTTATGTATGGAGAGGATATAGATCTGAGCTTCAGAATAATTAAAGCCGGATATAAAATTTATTATTACCCTGAGATTAAAATCATCCACTTTAAAGGTGAAAGTGCCAGAAAAAGCCCCATAAACAGCACAATCCATTTTTACAAAGCAATGCTGATATTTGCTGAAAAACATTTTAACAAAAAGAAATTCCTTCCTATATATTTTATGATAAAACCGGCTATCTATTTGATCTCTTTTGTCAGCCTTTTTAAAAAAACATTAATGCTTATTTCCTCTCCTTTTTCAAGGTTCTTTTTGTCCCTGGCAGAATTGCCCTTTATCAAAAACATCTTTACAAAACCAAAAGTTTCTGTTATAGTAAGTGAAAATGATACATACGACAGAATAAAAAAACTGACAGAAAAATCAGGCATAAAATCAAAAATTAAAGGGAGAGTCAGCATCTTACAGGAAGATGCCGGAGAGGAAATAATTGGAACCATTTCACAATTAAATGAAATTATCAAAGAAAACAGGTTAACTGAAATTATTTTCTCTTTAAAGGACATTTTTACTTCACAGATTATTGAATTAATAAGCCGGATTGCAAAATCAGGAATAAAAATCGAACTGGTGCCAGAGGGTGAAAATTTTATTTTAAGCAGTAAAAATGTATTACTTTTAAAAGAACCGGATACCGGATAACAAATTAACAAAATTGACTTAATACCTCTTTCCGTAATTTGTTGCTAATTTGAAATTATTAATTTAAAAATAAGCCATGATGATATTTTTTAAAAAGACTTTTATTCTGTATCCCTTTTCTAATATTTCTATTATATTAGTAGCTTAAAGAATTGAAACAATCATATATATGAAACGTTTTTTTCTTATTTTATTTCTGGCAGGGCAGTTTTTTGATGTATTCGCCCAGCTTAAGGGGGAACTGAAAGAAAATTTTTACTGGGGTGAAACTTTCATTCTGTATGAAGAATACAGGGATGCTCTCCCGCTGTATCAGCTTCTGCTTAAAGTAAATCCGCAAAATAACAACTATAAGTACAGAATAGGCCAATGTTTATTAAATATTCCCGGAAGAAAGCAGGAGGCAATAAAATATCTCGAAGAAGCCATTAAGGATATCAATCCGAAATATAAGGAGGGGAAATTCAAAGAAACACATGCTCCTTATGATGCATATTATTATCTGGCAAATGCTTACAGGATTAATAACCAGATCGACAAAGCAATAGAAACTTATGAGATTTTTAAAAAAAATCTGGATCCTAAGGTTTATGATACTGCCGTGGTTAATATGCAGATTGAATCCTGCCATAATGCTCTGGAACTGATGAAACTTCCTCTTTATATCCGGAAAGAAAATCAGGGAGAAATTATAAATGACCAGTATGCAGAAGTAAATCCGGTTGTCTCAACCGATGAGACAGTTATGGCCTACAATAAGTCGGAGCCTTTCCAGGAAGCACTTTATTTCACAAAAAAAATTGACGGAAAATGGTCACAGCCTGTGAACATTATACCTTTTCTCGGTCTCGGATTCGAAGACAAGAACTATGCAACATCATTATCTTCCGACGGAAGGGAGTTGTATATCTACCGAGCCGGCGCTGACTATGACGGAAATATTTATATGACACGCCGCAAATCTGACGATACCTGGACTAACCTCATCAGGCTCAATGAAAATATCAATACTAAATACTGGGAATCACATGCCGCAATAAGCCATAGCGGGAAACGGCTATATTTTACTTCCAACAGAAAAGGATCGTATGGAGGCCTGGATATTTATTATTCCGACCGCGACAGCACAGGCGACTGGGGTATAGCAAAAAACATCGGACCTGTAATTAATACAAAATACAATGAAGAATCACCGTTCCTCGGAAAAGATGACAAAACACTTTTCTTCAGTTCCCGGGGACATTTCAATATCGGAGGCTACGATATATTCTATTCAACACTTCTTGACGACGGAAAATGGAGTATACCTCTCAATGTTGGATATCCCCTAAACACAACCGATGACGATTTGTTTTTTCACCCTGTGAACGAAGGCTATCAGGCATACTATGCCATGATTGATTCATCCGGTTTCGGACTGACCGATATTTACAGGATTGAAATCTTCTCAAAAGACCATCCCAGAAAATTCTTTATCAGAGGAATCGTTAAAGTAAGCGACCTGCTGTCTATTTTCGGAGACAGCATTAAGGTAAGCGCAATAAGCAAAGAAAATCCCGACTCGAAAGTTGTAGTGTATTCAAATCCTGTTACCGGAGAATACAGATTCGAATTGCCTCAGGGTGATTATTTTATAGTTTATGAGGCAAAAGATGCAGAAGCGGCCAGAAAGTCGCTGGAACTTTCGCTGTTCAGCCCTGCCGACACTTTACATCTTTCCGATATAACACTTCCTAAACTTGACTTTATCTCCGAAATGAATATCAGAAGCAAAAAAAATCTGACTGCCTATAAAGGAGATACCCTGGAAATTCCTGTAAGAGTTGAATCCAATTCAATTCTCGAAGTTGAGCACTGGCTCGGAGATTTCCTTCTCCGAACAGAAAAATTTATTAATAGAGATACACTTCTCGTTTATAAAGCCATACCTGAGACGGGTGACAACAGATTCGTATTCAAACTGACCGATAAATACAGCAATCTGACGGTATCAGAATTATTGATTTCCTCTTCAAAGAAAGAAGAAAAAATTATAAGACCTGAATATAAATATATCGTTGCTGAAAAACAGGTAAACATGTTTCTCGACCTGCTAAAGAAAAGAGCAGATGATGAACTAAAGAAAGTAATTCAAAAGACTGAAGCCGATAAAAAACAATTCGGCACAGTGGATGATATACTTGCAGCTGTAAAAAGTGAGGCTGCCAAAAGCAACATTGCACCAGAAGAAGTTGACTTGCTTGCCCTTAAAGTTGCCGTAATGGATAACGTTCTTTCTCAGGCAGCCGTAGATCTTCTGGCCGCCAATGCAGAAGGTGAACTAAAAGATATACTTTCACAATTAGACATCTATGAAACAGGATTGAAAACATGGGGAGATCTTCAGAAATATATAGCCGAAAGAACTGGAGGTAAAATACTTCCGGATGAACTGAAAAACCTGGCTTTGGAAATTATCGAGGGCATTGATCCGCTGATTGAAAAAATCAGACAACAGATAATCAAGTTCAGTGAAATAACGGGTAAAAGCGGCGCTGTAGACTCTGCTATCAGAAGCACCGATTCGGAAAAAATAGTTAAATCAGGCCTTTGGCTGAAAACGTTCTATGTAAAAGCTCTTGAAAATAAACTTAAAGAATCTTACCTGGCTTCGATGTTTAGCGCTCTTACCGCTCAGTCGGGAGCAAAAATCAACGATTATGTCAATGAATTCTCAAAATATGCTACCGGAAAATTTTCAACCTGGCTTAGCAGCTTCAGCCCTGACAAAAACCAGATCAGCAGTCCGCAAGAAATGATTTCATTCCTGATCAGTAACAGAAATAAAGATCTTTTCCCTGAAGATGAATTTTTCTCTTCGCTTGCGAAATTCATTGCAGGGAAACAAATGCCCAAAGAAGCTTTGGCAGAGCAGGTTCCGGTTAGTAAAG